>Ga0105093_10000016_pt1 | contig 55049 bp, 50 predicted proteins | sample PPLLak3March2015_2_FD_79111 | JGI IMG/M metagenome (GOLD analysis project Ga0105093, IMG submission 79111) | Freshwater sediment microbial communities from Prairie Pothole Lake near Jamestown, North Dakota, USA - PPLs Lake P8 Core (3) Depth... | ecosystem: Environmental > Aquatic > Freshwater >... | reverse complement strand
GCTGGGCATCAGCGTGGCGTCGGCCGCCCTGCGGGGCGAGGCGACCGGGTCCAGCCGCGCGTTTATCGCCGACGTGGGGGCCGCCGCCAAGAAGGAATTGAACCCCGGCGAGACGCTCGACGGAGAAGGCGGCTACACCGTCTACGGCCGGCTCGTGCCCGCTCCGGAAAGTCTCGAACACGGCTATCTGCCCATGGGGCTGGCCAGCCATCTCAAACTTTTGCGTCCGGTGGCCAAGGACGCCCTGTTAACCTACGCCGACGTCGCGATGGACGAAAGCCTCTTCTCGTATGAACTGCGCCGAGCCATGGAAGCGGAAGCAAAAAAAGGACAGCCCATGGATCCTATCGACGCTGACGTCCCGCGCACAAGGCTATGAAGCTGAAAAGGAGGCGACGCTGGTGGAAGCTGACTTCTCTGCCTTGGACCGCCCGGAAATTTTGATGGTTCTCTTCCATCCGCGCAGGGATTACGGCGCTCCGGAAAGCCGTCCACCCGAAGCAGCGCCCGGAACCCCTCGCGTACAAGACATTCTTGTTCCGGTGGAAGCCGAGATCGCTGTCAGCGCCCGCTTCCATCTGGGCGGCCGCGCGCATGCCAATGTCCTCTTCTTTCACGGCAACGGCGAGATCGCGGCCGACTACGACTCGATCGGCCCCTTTTACAACCGGATCGGAGTCAATTTCCTGGCCGTCGATTACCGCGGCTACGGCCGTTCGAACGGGCATCCGACCGTGGCGGCCATGATGCGCGACTGCCATGCGGCTTATCGTTTCGTTGCCGCTTGGCTGGCTCAAAACGGGTTCACGGGTCCCTTGATTCTCATGGGTCGATCCCTGGGCAGCGCCTCCGCGATCGAGCTGGCATCGGCGTATCCGCAGCCGATCGCCGGCCTGATCGTGGAAAGCGGCTTTGCCTACGCCGGGCCGCTTCTGCGGCTTCTGGGCGCAGATCCTGCCAGGATCGGCTTCCGCGAGGAACTGGGTTTCCGCCAGATCGAAAAAATCGGCCAGTTCAGGAAACCGGCCCTGATCATCCACGCCGAGTTTGACCACATCATCCCCTTTTCGGACGGCCAGGCGCTCTTCGATGCATGCCCGTCGCCGGCCAAGACGTTGCTCAAAATTCCAGGTGCCAACCACAACGACATCATGGCGCATGCTTTCGCCGATTATCTGGCTGCTATTCAGCGTTTCACGACGGTGTGCACAACTCACCAAAGCTAATAAAAAGCTACATAGCGCATGGTTGACGGCGGTTGCACAGAAGCCTTTACTCCCGCCGGAGGCATGGCCATTCGCCGGAATGCCCGATTGCGGCGCGGGCTTCCCCCCGCTTTCCGCTTAAGTTCCGGGGTGCAGAGGACGATAGACTATCATAAGGCCGGCCGGGCGCGCTCCCGGCCGATCGACGGTTGGAAAAGGGCCGGCAGCAGTCCAGCGCGTCCGTCGAACCAACTTTCTCATTTGGAACGGTATAAAAAACGGCATGACGACGGTTCGAACCAAGAAGCTTAAAATCGGCATGGTTCTCGCCGATGATGTCCGCGACATCAAAGGCCGCCTGCTGCTGTCCCGCGGCAAGGCCATCGATCCGGACCACATCCGGATCTTTAAGATCTGGGGGATTCCGCAGGTGGAGGTCGCCGGCGGCCCCGAAGACGACGACGCCCCGCCGGCACCTATCGACCCGGCCTGGCTGGAGGCCGCCCGCCAGGAAGCCGAACAGCTGTTCATCCTTACGGAACGTGACCACCCCGCCATCAAGGAAATCTTTAATCAGGCGGTCCAATACCGCGCGACCCGACGCACCCTTCCGCCGCCGGACAGCCTGCCGCCCGAAGAAGCATCCGCCCCTGCCAAAGAACCGAATAGGGATTTCCTGGAGAAATTCATCGATCAGGACATCGCTCTGCCGGAAATCCCCTCCATCGTGATCGAGCTGAACGAGGTAATCTCAGACCCGCTGTCCACGGCCGATCAGATGGCCCAGGTGATCAACAAGAGCCCCAGCTTGACCGCGCTGCTGTTGAAAATCGTGAATTCGTCCTTCTACGGCCTGCCGTCCAGGGTGGATCGGGTGTCCCTGGCGGTCACCCTGATCGGAACCCGGGAGCTGTCGTCGCTGGCGCTGGGGATCAGCATCCTGTCGATTTTCAAGAGCATTCCCAGCAGCCTGCTGACCATGCGCTCCTTTCTGAAGCACAGCCTGGCCTGCGGGATCATAGCGCGGCTGCTGGCCGCGCAGAAGAGCATGCGGCAGACCGAACAGATGTTTACCGCCGGGCTGTTGCACGACATCGGACGGCTGATCCTCTTCATCTATTTTCCGGAGGAGGCCCTCGGTTGCTTGCGGCGGGCGCGGCAAACCTCCGATCGGCTGTACCAGGTGGAGAAGAAACGCCTGGGATGCCATCATGCCCAAATCGGCAAATACCTGTTGAATCGCTGGCGCTTGCCTTTGTTCATCGAAAACACCGTTTGTTTTCATCATGAGCCGGCCGACGCGCCGGACCCGGTGCCGGCCGCCATCGTGCATGTCGCCGATCTGCTGGTGAACGCCCTCGGGATCGGCACCAGCGGAGAGCGCCTGGTCCCGACCCTCGATGCCCGTGCCTGGGAGACGCTGGAGCTGTCCCCCAGTTGCTTCGAGGTGGTGATCCATCAGACGATCCATCAACTGAACACGCTGGAATTCCTATTGCCGGGCAACCGACCATGAGCGGCACCGTTCCATATAGCCCCGAGCAGCTGCTCTCCCGGATTGATTATCTGGAAGAAAACCGGCGGTTCGTTCAGAACGTACTGGAGATGGCGCTGTCTCTGGTGGATTTCCAGGAAAACATCCTCAACAGCTACGGGCCCGAAACCATTCTGGAAGAGGCCGAAAAGCGGATCCGTTACCTGATTCCGTTCGATGCCAACGCCCTGTACATCGTCAACCAGGACAGCGCCGATTTTCAGCTGGCGGTATGCAACCCGCCGGAGAGCCGCGCCGCCCTGGCCGCCGACGTCGAGGACGTGATCGAGAAAGGCTTCTTCGCCTGGGCGATCCGCGAACGACGAGGCATCTCCGTCGCCTCCAGGGACCGTTCCAAGCGTCTGGTGCTGCATGTCATCGCCACGCACTCCCGCATTCGGGGCATGTTTGTCGGCCAAATGGACAACACCCGCAAGCAGATCCCGGACACCTCCCTGACGCTGCTGTCGATCATCCTGCTCAACACGGCCAACGCCCTCGAGAGTTTGGAATTCTACCGCATGCTGCGCCACCAGAAGACGACCCTGGAACGGCAGGTGGAGGAGCGCACCCAGGCCCTGGCCGAATCCGAACGCCAGATGCAGCAGGTGTTGAAGCTGCAGGCCATCGGGACCCTCGCCGGCGGAATCGCCCACGACTTCAACAACATCCTGTTTCCGATCATCGGTTATACGGAAATCAGCATGGATGACGTATCGGAGGATAACCCGATCCGCCGCAACCTCGAGGAAATCCTCAAAGCCGCCAATCGCGCCCGGGAGCTTGTTCAGCAGATTCTGACCTTCAGCCGCCAGAACGGCCGTGAACGTAAACCGATCCGGGTCCAGGTCATCGCCAAAGAAGCGCTGCGCCTGCTGCGCGCCTCCATCCCCAAAACAATCGATATCCGCGCGGACCTGGAAGAGCGCTGCAACGCGATCATGGGCGATCCGACCCAGATTCACCAGATCATCATGAACCTCTGCACCAATGCCTATCAGGCGATGCAGGAGACCGGCGGAACGCTGGAGGTCCGTCTGGAGGAGATTCTCATCAGCTACGAGGAAACCCTCAAGCACGTCGGCATCAAAATGGGTCCGCACCTGCACTTGACCGTAAGGGACGAGGGGGTCGGCATGGAGGCTTCCGTGCTGGACCGCATCTTCGAGCCCTATTACACCACCAAGGAACCCGGCAAGGGCACCGGGCTGGGGCTTTCGGTCATCCACGGCATCGTCAAGAACCACGGCGGGTTCATCACCGTGGAAAGCGCCCCCGGCCAAGGCAGCGCCTTCCACGTGTACCTGCCGACCCTGGAGGACGTGGAAGCCGAAATCGAAGAGGCGGCGAGCACGGCGAAAAGCGGCGGCAGCGAGCGGATTCTTCTCGTGGACGACGAGCCGCAAATCATCGACATGGAAAAACAGCTCCTGGAAAAACTCGGCTACCGCGTCACCGCTCAAACCAGCGGCACCGAAGCCCTGGATACGTTTGCCGCCCGGCCGGATCAGTTCGATCTGGTCATCACCGACATGACGATGCCTCAGATGACCGGCGACCATCTGGCCCGCCGCATCTGGGACATCCGGCCGGGAATGCCGGTCATCCTTTGCACCGGATACAACGAGATGATGTCCGAGGAGAAAGCCATCGCCATGGGCATCCGCAAGTTCATCCTCAAGCCGATCGACAAGGACGAGCTGGCCATGGCCATCCGCAGCGCCCTGAACACCAGTCCCACGCCCTACCTGACTCCCCACAGGGAACCGGCCCTGCCCGCGCCGCCAACAGCCTGATCAAGGAGCGGACCGGCCTCCGCCATCGGCACCTCCCGCACCGGCCCACGGCGCGTTCGATCCCGGCCGGGGCACTGCAAACGAAATTCCACGACCAGGGGAAAACCGTTTGAATTCTGAACGCCAATGGCGCTATAAATTCGAAGCACGAAATCCGAAACAAATTCAAATTTTCAAAACAGGCAATGACCAAAACGTGTTTGGCCGTGATCCAAGATGGTCATTTTGCGTTTCGGTCATTTGGTCATTCGGGCTTGTTTCGGGATTCGGATTTCGTGCTTCGGATTTTAAATTTGGTTTAGAGGGGACCAGCCATGGCGAAACACACCCATCAGTTTATCGAGCGTTATGAAGGCCTGGTCGGATTCGGCCTCGACCGGGAGACGGATGAAAACACGCTCATCTGCTACCTTCAGAAATTTTCCGACGATGCGGTCATGAACGCCATCATCAAGCGGTTGGAGGACCCCGAAATGGCCGAAGTATTCGATCTGGTCAACCGCCTGCTGAGGCGGCACTTCAGCGAGGCCGAATACCACCGTTTGTTTCTGAAGGACGACGGAGGCCGCGACAGCGGCGGGGAGGAGAGGTCATGCTGACCGAGAAACACCTCGAAAACTATGCCGACGTGCTCTGGTGGGGGCTGGCCACCGCCCGGCGCAGGCGCTTCCGAAAAGGCGACCTTGTCCAGATCCGGTTTCATTCAGGCGCGCAGCGCCTGGCCGAGATCCTGTATCGGAAGCTGATCGCAAAAGGGCTCCAGCCGATCGCCCGCATGGCGCTCACCCCCGACATGGAACGCAGCCTGTACCATCTTTCCAGCCGGCGGCAGCTGGCCTTCATCTCGCCCGGAGAGGAGCCCCTGGCGCAGCGCCTGAACGGCAGCATCTTTCTGAACGCGCCCGAATCGCTGACCCATCTGCGCACCGCGGCCCCCGAGCGCATCGCCCTCACCGCCGTCGCTGCCCATCCGCTGCGCACGATGCTCGAGCGCCGGGAGGCCCGCGGCGATTACGCGTGGACCCTTTGCATGCTGCCCACCGCGGCGCTCGCGCGCCACGCCGGGCTCAGCCTGGCCCAGTATGCGCGCCAGGTGGTGAGCGCCTGTTTCCTGGATTCGGCGTCACCCGTCGCCGAGTGGCGGCGAATCCACCGCCGCGCCGGCGCGATCAAACGCTGGCTGGACCGCCTGCCCGTCGCCTACTTCCAGGTGGAATCCGCCTCGACCGATCTCATCGTCCCGCTGGGCGCTCGGCGCCGGTGGGCCGGGGTCTCGGGCAGAAACATCCCCAGCTTTGAACTGTTCGTCAGCCCGGACTGGCGTGGGGTTCGGGGTGTCTACGGCGCCGACCAACCGTCTTTTCGAAACGGGAACAAAGTGCGCGGGGTGCGCCTGGAATTCAAGGACGGCCGCGTGGTGCGGTCCGCTGCGGCCGAGGGCGGGCGTTTCTTGAGGAAGCAGCTGGCCATGGACGCCGGGGCCGGTCAGGTGGGGGAGTTCTCCCTCACCGACCGGCGCTTTTCAAAAATCAACCGCTTCATGGCGAACACCCTCTTCGATGAGAACTACGGAGGTCGTTTCGGGAACTGCCACCTGGCGCTGGGATCCGCCTATGCCAACACCTACGCCGGAGACCCGCGGAAACTGTCGCCCGCGATGAAGGCCCGCCTTGGCTTCAACCAATCTGCCCTGCACTGGGATTTCGTCAATACCGAAAAAAAGCGCGTGACCGCCGTTCTGGCCGACGGCACCCGCAAGGTGATCTATGAAAACGGCGAGTTCTCCCGTTAGACGCCGGGCCGGCTGACGGCGGGCGTCTCCGGGAGGGGGTTGGAGGCGGCTTCGGGCACCAGAAAGTCGCGGCAGACCTGTTGGACCGCCTCGACGAGTTGCTTTAACGGAAAGGGTTTGGTCAGAATCAGGTCGAACCCGGCCCCTTGCAGCAACCAGGGCGTTCCGGACATCCCTACGATTGGGGTCCGGCCGCGCGCCGAGCCGCGAATGTGCTGTAGCACGCTGCGACCATCCAGCTCCGGCATGAGATAATCGGTTATCACCACGTCAAAACTTCCCTGGTCGTATTTGCGGATGCCCTCCCTGCCGTCCGGCGCGGTTTCCACCCGGTGGCCGAACCGGGTCAAGGCGGCCTCGATCAGGCCCAGAATCCCTTTTTCGTCCTCAATAACCAGTACCGACCCCATGCTGTCACTCCCAGTTGCCGCCGGATGGAAGGGTTCACTGCAGCGCGTTGTCTGAACACGTTTAAGCGATCGGAGCAGAAGAGGCTTTGGAAAAATAAAGCGACGCGTGGTGCGAGCAGATATTTAGGAGAGGTCTGCAGGCTTGTCAAACCGCAAAAAAAGGAAAAGAGCGGCAACGCCGCCCAAATTATCAACAATTTTTATCTCATTGAATAAACAGCGGATTTCAGGATGGTCGGTGAAAAGCCCAGGCGCCGGGCGCCGGGCGGCCGATAAAGCCTATTTTGAACAATTTCATCAAGATGGGAACCTCATCGGCGTTCCCCGCCGGAGGTCGGCAGCGCTTCGAACGGCTTGAATCTTCGATTATCTCTCTTTTCCTGCAATCGGACCGGCGTTAGACCTTGTATTTTCCGAAATCCTCCGATGACAGCTTCTCGAGGTAATCGGCCCATTTTTTGCCCTCCTCGCTGGTGTCTGCAATTTCCACGTCCGGCTCCCGCATTTTTGAATGCTGGATGACGGCATCTTCCACGAAGATCGGCGCCTCGAAGCGCAACGCCAGGGCGATGGCATCGCTGGGCCGCGCATCCATGTCGAACGTTTTGCCCTCGGAGACGAAATGAATGCGGGCGTAAAACGTATTGTCCCGCAAATCGCAGACCTCGACGCGCTCAACGGAAATTTCAAGCTGCTCGGCGAAATTCCTGAAAAGATCGTGCGTCATGGGCCGTTCGTACTTTATTTTTTGAAGCGCGGAGGCGATGGAGGTAGCCTCCAACAAGCCGATCCAGATGGGCACCGCCTGCTCGTCATCTTCGGTTTTCAGAATAATGATGGGCGTGTTCGAAGCCGGGTCCATCGTTAATCCGGCAATGTTGACTCTGCGCAGCATGAAGCACCTCTCTCTAAGGCAGTCCCGATGCACGGGGTGGATCCAAGCACCCCCAGAGGGAATGGGCCAGCGCCCGCTCGATGCGAACCGGCACCACTCGGCCCGGGCGGATGGGGTCGGCGCTTGCGCGTGGACCCGCGTCACAGAAATGAACGATCTTGTTCCCCGGGGTTCTGCCCATCCATTGCTTGCCGGAGCCCTCGGCGGCGGGGACGGCAGCCGGCCGTTTGCTGAAGCCTTCCGTCAGGATCTCCTGTACCGATCCCACCAGGGTCCGGTGTTTGGCGGAGGTCATGTGTTCCTGGAGCGCGAGCACCGCCTGCAGCCGCTCGCGTTTATCCCGTTCGGAAACCTTTCCGGGAAGCAGGCGGGCGGGCGTGTTCGGACGGTCCGAGTACATGAAGGCGAACACGCTGTCGAATTCGACCTGCTGCATGAGGTCCAAGGTCGCTTCGAAATCGGCCCGGCTCTCGCCCGGGAAGCCGACGATGATATCGGAGGAAATCGCGATCTGTCCACAACTATTCCGTAGTTTGGCAACGTTGTCAAGGTAGTGCTCGCGCGTATACCGGCGGTTCATGCGCGCCAGGATCGAGTTCGAGCCGGACTGCACCGGCAGGTGAATGTGCGGGCAGAGCTTCTCGATGGCCGCAAAGCTGCGGATCAGCTCCGGGGTCAGGTCCTTGGGATGGGAGGTGGTGAAACGGATCCGCGCCAAGCCGGCCACGGCGTTGATTTGGGCCAGCACCTGCGCAAACGAACAGATCCCCTCTTTCGCGCCGTAGCTGTTCACATTCTGCCCCAGCAGCGTTACCTCACGGACCCCGGCATCGCACAGCGCGCGGATTTCCTGCAGAATCGCATCCGGGGACCGGCTGACCTCCCGGCCGCGCACGTAGGGCACGACGCAGTAAGCGCAAAAGTTGTCGCAGCCGCGCATGATGGTGACAAACCGCGAAACCTTGCCGGCTTCCCTCCCGTCCGGGGTTCCGATCGTTTCCTCCGGAGGGTCATCCATCTCGACGTCCACGAGTGGACGGGCATGAGCCGGCAGCCGCCGCAGCAGGCTTCCCAGCCGGTGGACGGCTCGAGTTCCAAGGACCAGATCCACATGCGGCGCACGTTCCCGGATGCGCTCGCCTTCCTGCTGGGCCACGCAGCCGGCCACCGCCACGATCACCTCCGGCCGCCGGGCCTTGACGGCCGCCAACTGGCCTAACAGGCTGAAGGCTTTCTGCTCGGCCTTGGCGCGCACGGAGCAGGTGTTGACGACGACGAGATCGGCTTCCTCCACGGACAGCGCCGGCACATAACCCAGCGGAGCCAGGCCTCCGGCCATGCGTTCGGAGTCGCAAACGTTCATCTGACAGCCGATGGTATGGATGAAGAAGGATTTGGGTTGCATGGCCGCAGGCCCCGACGGCTCGGGGGGAGAGTTACTGTTCAAGTGGATTGACACGTGTTCAGTATAACCACCAGCGGTCGGAATGCAACCCGAAACATAGCTTTCGGCCCGAGCGGTTTTCGATTGAGTCCGGCGGCCGGATCGGGTATAAGAGCCGCCTGATGGAAAAACGCTGGCAGATAGCGAACGCGGGCGGAAGCGCCGCCGCCGCTTTGAAACAAGCCCTGGGATGCCATCCCGTGATCGCCACCCTGCTGGTCAATCGCCGACTCACCTCCCCGGAGCAGGCCGATGCCTTTCTGCATGCCTCGATTGCTCATCTGCGGCCGCCGACCGGACTGAAGGACCTGGAAAAGGCGGTCGAGCGCACGACCCGGGCGGTCGCCGCCGGCGAGACCATCTTGCTGTTCGGCGACTACGACGTGGACGGAACGACCGCCACGGCCGTCCTCTTCGAGTTTCTGAAAGCCTGCGGCGCCCGCGTCACCTACTACATCCCGCACCGTCTCAACGAAGGCTACGGGCTGCAGGCGCGGCACATTGCGGATGTGGCCGTGCCGCGTCGGGCCACGCTGCTGATCACCGTGGATTGCGGTTCCAACAGCCATGCCGCCGTGGAGGCCGCCCGCGCGGCGGGGATCGACGTGATTATCACCGATCACCACCACGTGAGCCCGCCGCTGCCGCAGGCCGTGGCAGTGATCAACCCCAAGCGCCCGGACTGCCCGGGCGGATTGGACCGGCTGGCCGGCGTCGGCGTGGCTTTCTGCCTGGCCGTCGCGCTGCGCCGTCGCCTGCGTGAAGCCGGTTTCTGGGGGGAACGCACCGAACCCAATCTGCGCTGGCTCTGCGACCTGGTGGCGTTAGGCACCATCGCGGACATGGTGCCGTTGCTGGAGGAAAACCGCATCCTGGCCAAAACCGGCCTGGAGGTGATCGGCTCCGGCCGGCGGCCGGGATTGGCCGCTCTGATGGAGGCCGCCGGGATCGCTCACCGCCCGATGGACTCCGACGACGTCGCGTTCCGTCTGGCCCCGCGGCTGAACGCCGCCGGCCGCATCGACCATGCCGGTCTGGCGGTAGACCTGCTGACGGCCGAGCGAATGGAACCTGCTCGGCGCTTGGCCCAAACCCTCAACCAGCTGAACGCCAGCCGCCAGGAAATCGAGCGCCGCATCGGGGAGAATCTGGAGGCGCTGATCGCTCGCCAGCCCGAACTGCTGAAGCGTCAGACCCTGGTCCTGGCCCATCCGGAGTGGCATGCCGGAGTCATCGGTATCGCGGCCTCCAAGATGATGGTCCGCTATCATCGGCCGGTGGTGCTCATCGCCCTCAGCGGCCGATCCGGCCGCGGCTCGGCCCGCGGGATTCCCGGGATTGATCTCTTCGCCTGCCTGTCCGCCTGCCGGATGCATCTGGAGGAATTGGGCGGCCATGTTCAGGCCGCCGGCCTGCGCATCCACGCGGACCGGCTGCCGGACTTCCAACAAGCCTTTGAGGCGGCCGTCCGCAGTGCCGCTGGCCCCCACCCCTTTATCCCCCATGTCCCGATCGAGGCCGAAGTGGGGTTGCCCGCGATTTCGGAGGATCTCGCCGACCAGTTGGAACAGCTGATGCCGTTCGGGGCTGAAAACCCGGAGCCTCTGTTCATGGCCCGCCGGGTGGCGGTCGTCTCCTCCAGCCGCGTAGGCGAGCATCACCGCCGCATGGCGCTGCGGCCGGCCGGGGGTACGGCGCATCGCACCTTTCAAGCCATCCAGTTCCAAGTGGACCCCCGCCAGGAGACGCTCGCGTATTTCGAGCGTATGGCTTATCGACTGCGTTGGAACCGCTGGAATGGAAGCAAAACCCTGCAACTGGTGGTCGAAGAGGTGTCCACCCATTGAGGGGTGGCGCGGTTGAGCGGGCCGCCGGGAGGCGGGGAGGCGCTGGGCGAATTTTTTGCTTGAAATCTATCTGCATGGCATCTATGATAAGTTGTTTACAAATCTAAATACCCACCGCTCGTCACGAGCGGTGTGAAAGGGAATAGAAGGTATGGGAAAGGTCTTCCGACCGAGTACGCGAGAATCTTCGATTCTGTCGAAAATCGAGTCGTCCAAGGAACACAAGCGTCGCCTGGCCATCGGCAGCCTGCGGGACTGCATGGATGCGCTTTCCAATGCCGTCGCCATGAAGCTGGTGGAAAACAGCCTGGTGGAGACCACCAACAAGAACTCCCTGGAAGAACAGATCCGGACCTGTCTTGAAAAGCTGACCCGGGCGAGCGACTTCGACATCGACTACCAGATCGCGCCGGTCCGCAACCTGGTGCCGGACTTCAACATCGTCAGTCTCTATTTGACGGCGTTCATCATCGAAAAGCTATTGGACCATAAGGACATCATCGATATTTTCGGTTCGGATGAAGACATCTATCTGACGGTCAATCAGCAAGTCAAGAAACACCTGCCGGTGTAATGCCTTCCCGTTTTCAGCCGCGGCTGGTCAACGGACCTTTTGAAGATCCGGGGCTGTTCATCTCATTTCCATTCGAGCGCCGGGCGATGCTTTTCGACCTCGGCGATCTCTCACGGCTGCCTCCACGCGACCTCTTGAAGATCTCCCATGTGTTCGTCACGCACACGCACATGGACCATTTCATCGGGTTCGACCAGCTCCTGCGCTGTGTCCTCGGCCGGCAGAAAGACCTCTGCCTCTATGGACCCACCGGGTTCATCGACAACGTGGAGGGTAAACTGGCGGGGTATTCCTGGGATCTCGTCGACCGCTTCACCTGCCAGCTGGGGCTGCACCTGACGGAGGTTCACGCCGACCGGCGGTTGCATCGATCCTATCATTGCGGGGATGGCTTCGCCGCCACCAGCGACAAAGTCGCGCAGCCGTTCGACGGCCGGCTGCACACCGAGCCCGGTCTGCATGTCGAGGCCGCGATCCTGCAGCACAGCATCCCCTGCCTGGGCTTCGCCCTGGCCGAGCGCTTTCACGTAAATATTCTAAAAACCGGGCTGGAGGATCTGGGGCTGACCCCCGGCCCCTGGATCGCCCGGTTCAAAGCTGCGCTTTACGCGGAAGTTCACCCGCAAACGGAATTCAACATCGAACGCGGCCCCCGAGGTTCCGAGCGCACGTTTGCCCTGGGACGCCTGACCCAAAAAATCGCGCGAATCACCCCCGGCCAGAAAATCGCCTACGTCACCGATGTCGGCGATACCGCCGCCACGCGGGAGGCGGTCGTCGCGCTGGCCCACGATGCAGATCAGCTGTTCATCGAAGCGGCCTTCCTCGACCGCGACCGGGAACGCGCCGCCGCCACCCATCACCTCACGGCTTGCCAGGCCGGGAAGCTGGCTGCCCTGGCGCGGGCGCGTCGATTTACGCTGTTCCATTTCTCACCTCGCTACGAAGGCCGGGAGGCGGAGCTCCTCCAGGAGGCGCGAGCGGCCTACTTCAGGGCATGCGCCTGCATGGACCGCGATCCCACCCAAAAATTGGAAAATTAAAAATATCAAACTCGGTCATGTTCCTCATCGGTGCACCCGCGTCTTTTGAGCCATCCGCACCTGGGTCCGGATTCGTTCGGTGCTCAGCCGCATCAGGCCGGCCGCATGTCGCCCCGATCCTTTCAACCCGATCCGCACCAGTCTGAAAAACGCCCGGAGAGTGCCGATGGCTTGGACGCGTCGGGTTTCGAAAAAATACTTCCACCGGCCGCTGTCGCCGTAGACGAAAGCGACCACCCGCCGCCGGTCCGTCTCATTTTCGATTTCAAACCGGCACCCCAGGGTCTTCCGCCCCGCCTCGTCCTGGGCCCGCAACACCTGGATGGGCAGCGCGTGGCGGTGGCCGTAGCTATCGGTGCTCTCCAGCAGCAGCCGGGATGAGGGCGGCGCCGCCCCCCCCGCGATACTCAGTCCGAGCCCGCTGCTGGATAGGTCCCGCAGGAAGGCGGCCACCGGCACGCCGCCGTCCGGCGCCCTCACCCGAACCGGTTCGCGATTGGCATAACGGTGCGACCGGCGCAGCTGACGTCGCTCCCAGACGACCCCCAGGCAGCAAATCACGAGAAACAGGTTGAAGGTGTTCCAGCACAGGCAGATCGCAATCGTGTCCAACAGGGTCGGCTGGTTCAGCCAAAGCACGGCTCCCGCGCAGAAAGCCAGCAGGTTGAGAAGAAACATGAGATAAAACGGGGTGGCCAGGTGCGTACGCGTGTCGTGCTCCAGGGAAATGGTCTTGGGGGTCACCCGGAACCGCGGAGACCACGGATTCAGGAACACCGAAACGACTGCCGGAATCAGATAAATGCTCTGGATGATCTCGAACAGCTCGGAGTAGAACGGGTGCCGGAGCTTGCCGTAGAGGTAGTTGGACAAAAAATAGGACCCCAACAGATGCGGGACGGCATAGGCCAGAACCTGCATCAGGGAGGCGTTGTAGACCCGCAGTCCGAAGATGAGAAACATCAGCGGTGCCAGGAAGAAAATGATCCGGGCGAATCCGAACAGCCAGAACAAACACGCGTTCAGGTAGCAGATCCGTTGGGGGATCGCGAGGCCCTTCTCCCGTAACGGATTTCGTAACAGCAAAATCTGCAGCATGCCCTTGGCCCAGCGGCTGCGCTGGATGATAAAGCTGTCGAACGACTCCGGTGACAGGCCCATCACCATGGCCTTGTTCAGATAAACGCTGTTATGCCCGCGGGCGTGCAGCCGCAGGGCCGTGCCGGCATCTTCGGTGATCGTATCTTCGACCAGCCCGCCGATCTCCAGCAGATGCCGGCGCCGCAGCAGAGCCGCCGACCCGCAGAAGAACGAGGCGTTCCAAAAATCAAGCCCCAACTGGATCCCGCCGTAAAACATCTCGTTTTCTGACGGACTGATCGCAGCGGTGCCAAGGTTTTTTTCAACCGGGGTGGGGTTGATGAAAAAATGGGGGGTTTGCACACAGGACAGGTTCTCGTCCTCGATGAAAAAACCCGCGGTGTGCAGCAGGAAATCGCGCGTGGGCACATGATCGCAATCGAGAATGAGCACTAGTTCACCGGCCGGGCGCGGTTCGCCCAGGCCCGGGTTGTGGCACGCGGCGATCCGGTGGTCGTCGCAGCCGGGGACGGCCGCGCCCAGCGCGGCGTTGATGTTGCCGGCCTTGGCATGGATGTTGTTTTCGCGGGTAAGATAATGGACGCCCAGGGAGGCGGCGGCGGCCTTCAGCTCCCGGGACCGCCGGCGGGCCGCCCCGGCCCGCGCCGGATCGGGATCATCGAGCTTCTGGGAGGTTCCGCCGTCATCGAGCACGAACACGTTGAGCTTGCCCTTGGCATAGTCCAGCTGCGTGCAAGCGGTCAGCGTGAGCGTCACCATTTCGACCGGTTCATTGTAGGTCGGAATCAGCACGTCGACGCTCGGCCAAAGGGAGCGGTCCGCCGGCAGCGGCGCGCGGCGCCGTCGGACCGGGGCCACATTGACGAAAAGGCCGACCAGATGGGTGAAGATTCCGTAGGTCTCGGCGAGATACAGCAGCATCAGGAAAATTAAATCCCAGAAGCCCGTGTAGGAGAGCGTGGCGGTGGTGCGGAACATCCAGTAGCGCAGGCTGAGATAGGATCCCAGCACAATGACCACCACCCGGTGGAACTCCCCCGTGTCTCTTTCGAACCGGCTGAAAAGCCACAGAGCGACCAGGATGCCGGTCGAGAGCACCATCTGGTTGTCATCGGTCAGGATGAACGAGGCGGACCAGGCCGTTAGAAGAAAAAGAGCGGCGAGCAGGCCCAACGCCGGCCAAGAGCTGCGCCGGCCGGGTGCATCGGTGATGGCGGGGGCGGTCATGGTTGGATCGGTTACCTCGCACTCAGTTAGGGTTGCTGAACCGTTCGCGCGGACGTTCCGCCGGGGCGCAACGGGTTTCGACGGCGGCATACCCCAGCAGCTCCCGGACCTCTCGTCGCAGTGCCGGGCCGGCCTTGAGGTGAAAGCCCTCCGAAAGCTCGATCAAAGCCTCCGTATGGTTCGGGCCGTGCAGGTGCAGATAGGCCCGGCTCGATCCCGGAAATCGATGCAGCAGCTCCCGCAGCCGGAGCAGCAGTTCGCGGTCGGTGCGGCTGATCTCCAGGTTGACATGCACGCTGGCGGTCCAGGTCTCCTCGGCTTTTTCCAGGGCGATCATGCTGTCGGCGACCAGCTTGACCGACTGGTCGTCCTTCTGGACCTGACCCTGCACCAAGACTGCGTTATCCTCCGTCAACAGATCGCCGCAACCCGCGTAAAGTCGCGAGAACACCGTCACTTCCAGGGCGCCGTGCATGTCCTCGATGGTGACAAACGCCATGAGGTCGCCTTTTTTGGTCTTGATCGTCTTGGTGCCGCGGATCAAACCGCCGATCCGCACGGAGGCGCCGTCCGGTGCCTCCTTGATGGCCAGCGCGTCGGTCGTGCTATACTTGCTGAGCAAATCCTCGAAACGCGTCAGCGGGTGGCCGCTGAAATAAAACCCCAGGGATTCCTTCTCAAAGGCCAGCTTCTGGCGCTCGTCCCATTCTTCGATGTCAGGGATGACCGGCGGGTTCACAGGCTGCGGGCACTCCGCCCCGCCGAAGAGCCCCATTTGGGGATCACAGCGTTCCTTTTGAGCCCGCTGGCCGTATTCCAGAGCCAGTTCCAGGGCACCCATCATCTGGGAGCGTCGCAGGCCGGTGGTATCGAACGCTCCGCACTTGATCAGACTTTCGACGACGCGCTTGTTGACCTTCTTGAGGTCGACCCGCTCGCAGAAGTCGAATAACGAGGCAAACGGCCGTTCCCGGCGCGCCTCGACGATGACATCGATAGCGCCTTCGCCCACGTTCTTCACCGCCACCAGGCCGAAGCGGATCCGGTCGCCGTCCACCGTGAATTCCTTGAAACTGCGGTTGATGTCCGGCGGCAGCACGGGGATGTCGTGGCTGCGGCACTCGGCGACGAACTTGACGATGTTGTCGATGGAGCCCATTTCGCTCGTGAGCAGCGCCGCCAGGAACTCCACCGGAAAGTGCGCTTTCAGGTAAGCGGTCTGATAGGCGATGAGCGCGTAGGCGGCGCTGTGCGATTTGTTGAACCCGTAGCCGCCGAATTTCTCCATCAAGTCGAAGATGTTGGCCGCTTTCTCCGGCACCACCCCGTTTTCGGCCGCGCCTTGGATGAACCGCTGCCGATGGGCCGCCATGATCTCCGCGATCTTCTTGCCCATGGCCTTGCGCAGATCGTCGGCCTCTGCCATGCTGTAGCGGGCCAGGACGCCGGCGATCTTCATGACCTGCTCCTGGTAGACGATGACCCCGTAAGTCTCCTGGAGAATCGGCTCCAGCTGGGGCACCAGATAGCTGACCGCCTTGCGGCCGTGCTTGCGGTCCACGTAGTCGTCGATCATGCCGCTTTCCATGGGACCGGGGCGGTATAGCGCTACCAGCGCCACGACGTCCGCGAAACATTCGGGCTTGAGCCGCACCAGCAAGTCCTTCATGCCCGAGCTTTCCAGCTGGAAAACCCCGGTGGTGTCCCCGGAAGCCAGCAGCCGGTAGGTGGCGGCGTCGTCGAAGGCGATGTTCTCGAGGTCCGGCGGGGTCTTGTCCTGGCGACGAATCAGGTCCAGGGTGCTGGCAATGACGGTCAGGTTGCGCAGCCCGAGAAAGTCGAACTTGACCAGCCCGATCTTCTCCACGATCTTCATGTCGAACTGGGTGACGACCTCGCCCTTCTTGCCCCGGAACAGCGGCAGGTACTCCACCAGCGGTCGGTCGGAGATCACCACGCCGGCGGCATGGGTCGAAGCGTGGCGCGGCAGCCCTTCCAGCACCCGGCAGATCCGTATGAGATCGCCGTATTCCGGCTTCTTTTCCACCAGCTCCCGCAGCCGCGGCTCCTGTGCCAGAGCATCATCCAGACGGATGTTGAGCACGTCGGGCACCAGCTTGGCGATGGCGTCCACCTCCGGCAGGGGGATGTCCAGGGCGCGGCCGACGTCCCGGATCACCGCCCGCGTCTTGAGCTTTCCGAAGGTGATGATCTGGGCCACGTAGTCCCCGCCGCCGTAACGTTCCACGACGTACTTGTAGACGTTTTCGCGGCCGTCGATGCAGAAGTCGACGTCGATATCCGGCATGCTCTTGCGGGCGGGGTTCAGAAAGCGTTCGAAGATCAGGCCGTGCACGATGGGGTCCAGGTCGGTGATGCCCAGGCTGTAGGCGACCAGGCTGCCGGCGGCCGAACCCCGGCCGGGACCGACGGGAATGCCGCTTTCCTTGGCATAGCGGATGAAATCGGAAACGATCAGGAAATAGCTGGGAAAGCCCATTTCCTGGATCACCTGGATCTCATAGTCCAGCCGGGCCCGGTAAACGACCTCGTCCACCTCGGGGTTCTTGGCGCGCACACGCCGCATGACCCTTTCAAATCCCTCCCGGGCCTTGCGCTCGAAGAGCTCGTCGGCGGTCTGCTGGCCGTGAGTGTCGAAGCGGGGGAAATGATAGGTATTGAAATCGAACTCCAGGCGGCAGCGCCGCGCGATCTCCGCCGTGTGTGCGAGCGCCTCCGGCGTATCCTTGAAATACGCCGCCATCTCGGAGGGGGGTTTGAAGTACAGCTGGTCGGTGCGGAATTTGAACCGCTCCGAGTCGTGGACGGTCTTGCCGGTTTGAATGCACAGCAGCACGTCGTGCGCACGGACGTCTTCGCGCGACAGATAATGACAGTCGTTGCTGGCCACGAGCGGGATCGACAGCCGCCGGCTCATATCGATCAGAGCCGCGTTGACCCGTTCCTGCTCGTCGATGCCGTTGTTTTGAATTTCGAGAAAGAACCGGTTCTCGCCGAACATCTCCAGGTAGGACCGCGCGACCTGCTCCGCCTGCTCCAGCCGGCCTTCCATGATCCGGCGCGGGATTTCGCCGTGCAGGCAGGCCGACATTCCGATCAGGCCGCGGGCGCAGTCGCGGAGGAGCTCCCGGTCGATCCGCGGCCGGTAGTAAAAGCCCTCCAACTGAGCCGCCGTGGCCAAGCGGCACAGGTTGCGGTAGCCTTCCTGGTTTTCGGCCAGCAGGATGATGTGGCAGAGCTCGCGGTTGTCGGCCGGGTTTTTGTCGAACCGGCTGCGGGGGGCGATGTACATCTCGCAGCCGATGATGGGCTGGATGCCGGCCTTGCTCGCCTTTTCGTAGAACTCGACCGCGCCGAACAAGGTCCCGTGGTCGGTGGTCGCCACGGCCGGCATGCCGAAGGCGGCGGTCTGTTTGATCAGATCGTCGATGCGGATCGCCCCGTCCAGCAGGCTGTACTGGGTGTGGACGTGCAGATGAACGAAGTCGGTCATGGATGTCCTATGAAACAAACCGGATGCTGCGGATTGAATTCTGACGAATGTGAAGGCCCGTGAACCGAGGAAGCCGATGCTTCCTCTGGCCATCTTCGGCCTCCGAGCGGAGGCCGGTTCACCTCATACGGAATCTTCTCAGGGATCGGTCCGGATGTAAAGCATCCGAAGGACCGATGGCGTCGCCCGAAGCCCAAGTTCAAGGCGCGCAAGTCGAGCGGACCGAGGCGTACCCTTCGTACGCCGCAGGGCCGACGAGACGCCGCGCAACGCAGAAATTGGGTTTCCGGCGACGCCCTCACTCGAGGCGGTAGTTGGGTGCCTCCTTGGTGATGATCACATCGTGCACATGCGATTCACGGATGCCGGCGGCGGAGACTTTGATAAAGCGCGCCTTTTGCCTCAACTCATCCAGGGAGCCGCAGCCGCAATAGCCCATACCGGCCTTCAACCCACCCACCAGCTGGAAGACGTTGGCCTGCAGCGACCCGCGGTAGGGCACCCGGCCGACGATCCCCTCCGGCACGAGCTTGTCGCCTTCGCTGTCGTCGCCTTGATAATAGCGATCTTTGCTGCCCTTCTTCATGGCCTCGATGGAGCCCATTCCCCGGTAGACCTTGTAGCTGCGGCCCTGGTAAAGGATCAATTCGCCCGGGCTTTCCTCGGTGCCGGCGAAAAGCCCGCCGATCATGACCGTGTGGGCGCCCGCGCCGATCGCCTTGGTCAGATCGCCCGAGAAGCGGATACCGCCGTCGGCGATGAGCGGCACGCCCGTCTTCTCGGAAACCGGTCGGCAGTTCATGATGGCCGTCAACTGGGGAACGCCCACCCCCGCCACCACCCGCGTCGTACAAATGGACCCGGGCCCGATGCCGATCTTGACCGCGTCGACCCCTGCTTTGATGAGGTCTCGCGTGCCTTCCGCCGTGGCGACGTTGCCGGCGATGACCTCGATCTCCTTGAAGGTTCGCTTCAGGCGCTTGACTGCGTCGATGACGTTTTTGGAATGCCCGTGCGAGGTGTCGATCAGGAGGATGTCCGCGCCGGCTTTGAGCAGGGCCTCGGCACGCTCCTTCATGTCCGGCCCGACCCCCACGGCGGCGCCGACCCGCAGCCGCCCCAGACTGTCCTTGGAGGCATTGGGGTATTTCTTGATCTTCTCGATGTCCTTGATGGTGATCAATCCGGTCAGGCGCCCTCTCTTGTCGACCACCAGCAGTTTCTCGATGCGGTGCTTGTGCAGGAGTTTTTTCGACTCCTCCAGTCCGATCCCTTCGGTTACCGTCACCAGATGGTCCTTGGTCATTACCTCCGAAACCCTCTTGTCCATGTCGGACTCAAACCGCAGGTCCCGATTGGTCACGATGCCGACCAGCTGGTCCCCTTTCACGACCGGCACGCCGGAAATTCGGTACTGCTCCATCAGTTTGAGCACTTCGGCCACCCTCTGGTCGGGGTGGATGGTGACCGGGTCGACGATCATGCCGCTTTCCGACTTCTTGACCTTGTCGACCTCCATGGCCTGGATCTTGATCTCCAGGTTCCGGTGGATGAACCCCAGGCCGCCCTCCCGGGCCATACTGATGGCGGTGTCCGCCTCGGTAACGGTGTCCATGGCGGCACTGACGATCGGGATAGCGAGGTGGATACGACGGGTCAGCCGCGTGTTGACGGTGACATCTTTGGGCAGCACGCCGGAAAAGTTGGGAAGCAGCAGCAGATCGTCGAAAGAATAGGCTTCCTGCAGCAGCGGATTGGGCATCGGACTCCTCCTGGGCCGAGATTAAAAATGGTGCCCACGAATAACAGAAGGCCAAGCGTTTGGCAATCTTTATTTGGGCGTCCGCCCGGCGGTCGGGAACGACAAAATATCATTCTATTTCAAATAATTAACAGGGCGTTGGCGTTGACTTTGATGCGCCGAGTGATATAGAATGAAGAGTCTCAAAGGAAGGGCAACTCCATGATCATCAACATCAACCCTCAGAATCCGCAGCTACGGCTTGTCCGCAAAGTGGTGGAGATCCTCAAGAACGGCGGGATCGTGGTCTACCCGACCGACACCTATTATGGAATCGGCTGCGACCTGATGAACCAGCGGGCCATCGAGCGAATTTACTTGCTGAAACGGCGGGACAAGAGCAAGCCTTTCAGCTTCATCTGCTCGGACCTGACCAACATCAGCCAGTATGCCAAGGTCTCCAATTACGCCTACCGCACCATGAAGCGCCTGCTCCCGGGACCCTACACGTTCATCCTGGAAGGCTCCAAACTGGTGCCCAAGATCATGCTGACCAAGCGCAAGACCGCCGGCATCCGCGTGCCCGACAATGCGATCTGCCTGGCGCTGGTGCGCGAGCTCGGCCACCCGATCATCACCACCAGTGCCGCCACCCCCGAAGGGGACAGCTTCCACGATGCTTCGTTGATCCATGACCACTTCGGCCAACAGGTGGATGTCGTCATCGACGGCAGCCCGGTCTCCGGCGAACCGTCCAGCATCGTATCCCTGATCGACGATACGCCGCAGATCATCCGCCGCGGCGCCGGAGACGTGAGCTTGTTTGAGTAGACGGCCGCTTGGGCAAGTCCGCCTTTCAGGTTCCGGCCTCGGGAATAGCGGTCGCATTTTGCCCGGTGACAAGCGTCTGCACGAAGGCCAGATCACGCCCCAACAGCGACGGCCTGAACCCGCTTTCATCGTTAACCGTGCCTTTTCGATTACCTGAAGAACACCATCAAGTTTTCAAAAATTCCCTGAGATTCTATTCATCGCCGATATCAATGCAGGTTGATCGGGATTTTGCCAGGCTTTCCGACAAAGGGCATTAATAGAAGCTGCAAGATCGATTGCTGGTTGATATCTCTAAATTGGGAAAGGCCGATCGTCATTTGCTCATGCCCGTGAATTGGTTGGTCTTGGTACGTATCGAAAAGGCGGTCCCACCACGGAAATGCGAAGCCATAATTGCTGTTTGTTTCCCTTATCACCACGGAATGGTGCACCCGGTGCATGTCAGGCGTCACAACTGCCAAGCGGAGCAACCGATCTATGCCGATCGGAATATGTATGTTGCTGTGGTTGAACATGGCAGTTGCGTTCAAGGTGATCTCAAAAATCAACACGGCCAGCGCGGAAGGGCCGAGGGCGGCAACCGCCGCCAGTTTCAACGCCATGGATACAATGATCTCTACGGGGTGGAAACGCAACCCTGTGGTGAGGTCATAATCAAGATCCGCATGATGAACCATATGCAGCCGCCAGAGCAGCGGAACTGCATGGTGCAATACATGTTGAAAATAGACAGTGAGATCCAAGGCAATTACGCCGACAGCGGTTTCCAACCAGAAAGGCAGATCCAGGTTGTTGAGTAGCCCCCAGTTGCGCTCAGCGGCAATCAGGGCCATTCCCACAGGCAAGATCGGAAAAGCCAGGTATACAGACACCGGGTTCAACGCGATGATTGTCAAATTTGAAAACCATCGTTTTGACTTTGATGTTGTTAATACCCTTCGTGGCGTCAAGATTTCAAAAAGGGCTATCAAGGCAAAAACGCCAATAAAAAACCCCAGCCGATAGATCGTTTCATCACCCATGCGAATTTATCTCTCGTCCTGTCTTCTTCCGCGTTTTCGGCACGGCTCCTCATTCTCGGTCCAGAGGAAATCAAACGGCTTCAATCTCTCTTGGTGGTTTTGTTTTTTACGTTTAGACTTTAACTGGCTTGTTGAATTGCTGCTTTGAAAGGCTCTGCCAAAGTTGGGCAACTGTGACCACCAATCGAAGCGCATCCCGAGATCCGTTCTCGGCTCCCTTTTCGAAATCACCCTCAATACTGGCCATCTGGTTGGTGACATGCGCAAAACAGATGATGGGTTTGTTTTGCGCTCTGGAAAATGCATATAGCGCCGCCGCCTCCATTTCGACTGCCACCAGACCCATGTTGCGGCAGGCATCGATTGCAGAAGCGGTCTCACGGAAAGGCGCGTCGGTGGTCCATGTTGAGCCGATCTCAACCTTAGGCGAGCATGACTTGAGATTGGGTTCCAACCACTCCAGGAGCTTATAGTCGATGCCGCTATAGTCCGAAGGCGGTAAATAGTGATAGCTAGTGCCTTCGTCGCGAAGCGCTTTTTCGATCAACACAAAATAGGGCGGATTGCGAAGAGCGATCAGTTGACCGGCGGAGGTAATGCTGAGGAGCAACTCGCAACCCGAGGCGAAAAGTTCCTCGGCCAACAACACCGCAAAGGAGGCCCCCACCGCGCAGCCAATTATACCGAACTGGAACCCTTCCTGTTCAAAAAGGTAAAGGTCGGTGTGATAACAGGCCCAGACGGGGCATTTGACAGCCCGCTGATGAGCCAAAAGACACCGCACGATATCGTCGTCCGGGTCCAACAGGCAGATCTTTGGAATGGAGCCACTTGGTGTCGACTTCTGCCGTCGGGCCTCCCGAAGCAGATTTTCGGCAGTAAAGACAGAAGGCTCATCGTATTTTTTGAATGGTAACGGCACTATCGCGCTCCCATGATGGAATGAATTCTTTTCCTGGATTTAATCTCAGCCGCCGAATAGCCTACCCAGAATACCTTTCCTACGCGCTGTCGGCTCGGGCAAGCCCAGATGCCGGCAGATGGCAGCCTCTAATTTTTCATCCGAAATTCCGGAACCCTCAACTACGATCTCCTCGCCGACCATGACGGCCGGGGCAACGGGCAGATCCAACTCAAAGTATTCATCGGTCTGGTATTCGGCGATGGGCTTGGATGTGACCTCGATCTCGATCGGATAGGTTGAGCCCAACCTGGGCATCATGTTCTTGAAGCCCTTTCAGGGCTTGCCGTTGGGTTCGTTCAAAAAAAATCTAACTTTCAACATGGGAGTTTCCTTTCTTCAGCTGCACTTATTTTGGAGTCGGCTCATGCTGTTTAGAATCTGATCAGGCGGAAGGTAATCCACCAGGCGCAATTCCTGGCATTCCTTCCCGCTGGGGTCTAAGAAGACAACGGTGGGTACACCTTTTACGCCATACTCCTGCAGCAATTGCTCGTGAAATGGATTGCCTCCCTGGGTCACATCCACTTTTACCATTATGAAATCTTTCTCCGCCTGCTTGACGACTTCGGGATCGTGAAAGGTAACTTCTTCAAGCTCGCGACATGGGGTGCACCATGTGGCATAGAAATCTATGATAACTGGCTTGTTTTGATTTTGAGCCTCTCTCAGAGTTTCCTCCGAGTAGGATTTCCAGCTGACACCGGGACCTTTCATCGCCCAGGATGTGACGAGAAAGGTTGCCAAAACCAAGCATGCAACACCGACACCAGCCTTTAGCCAGGAAAATAGACGGAAGCTTGCCTTGTTTTTATCTAACCACCCCAGATGTATTCCTGCCGCTATAGCAACCGCCGCCATGATCAGTACTGCTCCAAAACCGGGCAGAATCGGTCTTATAAAATGAACGGCCATTCCAACCAACACCCATCCCATGACCTTGCGGACCCAGAGCATCCAGCCGCCGGAGCGGGGAAGCTTCCGCAGCTGGCCGGAGAAAACCGCGAGGAAAAAAAGCGGCAGTCCCAGTCCCAGACTCAGAGTGAAAAAAACCACAAAACCCAGCCATGGGCTGCCCATGCTCGCGACCCATGTGAGCAAACCGAGAATGAAAGGACCGATGCAGGGTGCCGCGACCACCCCCAATGTCAATCCCATAAATAACGTGCCGAAATACCCGCTGTAAGATTTTACGGCAGCCTGTGTGACGGCACTCGGAAGACGAAGCTCCCAAAGGCCGAAAAGGCTTGTGGCAAACGAAATGAGAACGATGGCGATGGCGGCAAGCACAAATGGATTTTGGAGGATCGAGCCCATCAATCCTCCGGTCAGAGCCGCCGCCACGCCAAGCACAGAGTTGGTAAACGCAAGACCCAGCATATAACATAACCCGTGCGCGATGAGTTTGCGGTGGCCCTGATCGTTCGTTGAGGCTTGACCGCCGAAGTATGAAACCGTGATGGGAATCAACGGGTAAACGCAAGGGGTGAGGTTCAACGCCATACCGCCCGCAAAAATTCCTAAAAGCGTCCAAATCATGGCCCAACCGTAAAGGGGTCCGGGAGCCTGCTGAGGAGATTCGGTCACTTGTGCGGATCCGGCTGGAGCGGTTTCAACCGGCATGCCAATTTTCTGCCATTCGGGATAGCCGTAAGGGTCGCGATAGACGTTCTGATAGCCAAGCTTAACGGCCACACGGGCCGCCGAGTCGCTGCGGACTCATGTCAAGCCGGCTCAGTAGAAAACGATGGTGCGCTCTTTATCCGGCCCAAGAAATGCTCCCAATGCCGACGCGCTGCGCCACCTCGCCCACCAGGTCGGCTCCATGGAGAAGTTCAAGGCTCCCTTCAGATGGCCTGTGCGGTACTCCCACTCCTGGCGCGTGTCCACTAAAAGGAGACTTTGAGGTTCTTTTCGATACCGTGCGGCAAGATCCTCGGTGGTTATGATCTGGTAGCCTCCGGTTTTCGCTTCGATCAAAACATCATCCCATGTAGCCTGTTTTGGGGTAACGGCACGATTGGTAAACCAAAGGGCTCCAATCGTAATTATAACCGCTGCAAAGGCGATGAATGTCGTCTTGTTGTTTTCCATTAAGAACCTCCCAATGAGTTAAAACGACTGATGCCCTAAAGCTTATTTTCGCGATTAAGCTTCGATAGAAGGAATTTTGAGCCCCTCATTGAAATGCCGGTCTTTTTAGCGAGTCCTGCTGGATCAAGCGGCCCGTATGTCTTGCTCATGCTGATGACTTCATCTTCCAATTCCTCCAGCCAGTCTTCGAAAAGGACCAGAAGGTCAGGATCGGTGATAGCCATCAGCTGTTTTGATTGAGCAACCTTATCTACCAGTCTCTGGCACATTTGCGTTGGGTCGACACCTTCGCCCATGCATTCAGCTAGTCAGAGATGCACCAGGCTGGATACTTTGTCATCTTTTGACTCTCCCAAAAGTTCCCAAAGGAAGTGCGATCGAGCCTCCTCGCCCAAAGTGGCAAACAGAACTTTCAGGGCCCTGGAAATTTCGTCCAACGCCTGCTCCGGTTCCATGCGGCTGACCAGTCTAAGCAAGTCTTCCATACGAATCAGTTTCTCCCTGTCTCTTAAAAAGTTTTTCTGGCGGCCAACAGATCGGTCGCGACGGCACTCAAGGTTTGAACAACATCCAATATCCTCGGGTCAACCAGCTCATAATAGATGAAGGGGCCGCTTCTTTCGACGTTGACCAGAAGGGATCGTTTAAGCTCCTTCAGATGATGGGAAACAAGAGGCTGGGAGAGTCCCATCTCTTCGACGATGCCCGAAACGGGTTTCTTACCGCAACTTACGCACATAAGAATCCGAAGGCGATTCTCGTCAGAGAGGCTCTTGGCCAGGAAAGCGACCTTTTGGAAGTGTTCTTCCAGCAGCCTCGCGCCTTGCTGCTCAGCTGCATCACGAACCTCACTTTTTCTTTTCGTCTCAGGGTAGCTTGCCAAGTTTTCTTTAGTAGTCTTTTTCATTGGAAATAATCCTTGAAATGCGGATAGAGCAGATAATTATATATAAACATTTATTTATAGATTCATAAACCTATTTGTCAATACAAAAAAACAGATATCAACCCTGGCCGACTGGAACGCAGGGGATGGCGGCTGGTCAGATACATGTATTGGTTGACAATTGGGGTTGGTTCAGGATAAAAAGTGTTCAATAAGTTAATTGAATGATTGAAAGGTTAATTATGAAAAATCCAAATAGACGGTTTAAGGACTCAATTTACGAGCAATTCGCAAGAATCGGCAAGGCGGTTTCGAGCCCCAAACGACTGGAACTTCTTGACCTGCTCTGCCAAGGCGAAAAAACCGTTGAATCCATAGCCAGGGAAACCGGCTTGACAATCGCCAACGCTTCCCAACACCTTCAGGTCTTAAGAGCAGCCCGGTTGGTTGATGCGGAAAGAGAAGGCTACTATGTAAAATACCGTCTGGCGGATCAGATGGTTTGCCAGTTTTTCCATTCCATGCGCGTATTGGCTGAAGATAGGCTGGCCGAAATCGAGATGATCAAGCGCCGATTTCTGAGAAGCAGGGGGGACATGGAACCGGTCGACCGGAACGCCTTGTTGCAGCGGTTGAGACAGGGTGCCGTCACGGTGCTGGATGTTCGGCCGGAGGATGAGTACCGTGCCGGTCATATTCCCGGAGCCATGTCTGTTCCGCTCGATCAGCTTGAAAAACTGCTTTCCGAATTGCCTCGCGAGCAGGAAATCGTCGCCTATTGCCGGGGGCCGTATTGCGTGCTTGCGGTTGAGGCTGTTCAAATGCTGCGGAAATTCGGCTTCAAAGCCATCCGGCTTGAAGGAGGCATCCAAGACTGGCGGGCCATGGGGCTTGCCTTGGACACTCTCGATACACCCTCTCTTTGACAACTGATTGTTGGAGCGTATTGGATTGAACGGAATTTGAAGAACGCTTTGCCGCCAGAAAGAAAACTGCCGCAGATTTGTGAGTCTGCAATTATAGATAGTCGAACGGGGAAGGAATGAAGTAGCCCTTACTGAACTGGGTATTCTCTAAATCATACGGGAATTCAACCTCAATAGGAGGGCTTTCGATGGATGAAAACGTTATTCGGATAGGCGGAAAGAAGCGGTCAACATTTTTAGACCAAGCAAAAAAACTTATCCCGGATGGCGGCAATTTGAATCTTTGCCTCACCTGCGGCGCGTGTTCGTCCGGATGTCCGGCAACCGGGCTTGAAGGAATGGACCCGCGGAAGTTTCTGAGGATGGCCGCGCTCGGGCTGGACGAAGAGATCCTGAGCTCGAACTGGGTGTGGATGTGCACCATGTGCCAGCGCTGCATTTACGTCTGCCCCATGAAAATCGACATCCCGCGGCTGATTTACAACGCGCGGGCGAGCTGGCCCCGGGAAAAGCGACCCAAGGGCATCCTTGGGTCGTGTGATATGGAACTTCGAAACGAGAGTACCAGCGCCATGGGGGCTTCCCCCGAAGATTTCCAGTTTGTCGTGGAGGATGTGCTCGAAGAGTACCGGGAAGCTCAGCCGGAATTCGCTGACATGCAGACGCCCATCGACAAAAAGGGGGCTGAGTTCTTTCTGAATCAGAATTCGAGGGAGCCGGTCACCGAACCGGATGAAATGGTGCCCTTGTGGAAAATACTGCACCTGGCCGGGGCCGACTGGACCTATGGGTCCAAGGGGTGGGGCGGCGAAAACTATTGCATGTTCCTTGCGGATAACGATGCGTGGAAGCACACTACCGGCATCGCAGCAAAGCAGGCGGACTATCTGGGGTGAAAGGTCTTTCTCAACACCGAGTGAGGTCACGTGACCTTTTCAGTCCTGGAAGGACTGAAAAAGTTCAACATCGAGCACAACTTCGTGGTCAAGAACATCTATGAATACTACGCGAAGTGGATTCGCGAGGGCCGGCTTAAGGTCAGCTCCGACTGGAACAGGGACCTGAAGATCAAGTTCACGGTGCAGGATCCTTGCCAGATCGTAAGAAAGAGTTTCGGAGACCCGATCGCCGAGGACCTGCGCTATGTGGTCAAAGCGGTGGTGGGTGAAGAGAACTTCGTCGACATGCAGCCGAACCGCTCCAACAACTACTGCTGCGGCGGGGGGGGGAGGCTTTCTGCAGTCAGGGTTCAAAGAGCAACGCCTTGCTTACGGGAAGCTGAAGGACGAGCAGATCAAGGCCACGGGGGCGGATTACTGCATCGCGGGATGCCATAATTGCCATGCCCAGATCCACGAGCTGAGCGAGCATTACGGTGGCGGATATCCCGTCGTCCATCTCTGGACGTTAATCTGCCTCTCTCTGGGAGTGCTCGGGCCGAACGAACGGACCTATCTGGGCGATGATTTAAGAGAAGTCAACGTATTTCATCCGGAGACAGGCAAGTAACCGCGGGTTAAGGCCGGAGACACTGCGAACCGCGGCCTCCGGCCAACTTTATCGCACAGATGATTTCAGCACTGCAAAATGAATGAAAAATTATCGGTTGAGGAACTGGAAAAACGGTGGGAAAATGCTTTGCTCGTTACCGATAAAGCGGTTTCCGTGCATCCTCATGTTTATCACGAAATAAAACTGCTCGCCGCTGATATCATCACAAAGCCTCTGGATATCAAGGATTACACGACTACGGCTGAAAGACTTGTCGGGTTTTTAAAAACTATAGGTTGCCATGCTCAAGGAAGTATTTTTCACTTTTATTACGATCGTGTGTCGCCTTCCAGTATCTGCAATTTGAAGTTTTTCAGAGTAGAGTGCCAGGATCTGCTGTCGCATTTGGAGGCATTCGATGAATGGCGCAGAAAAAAACGTCACTTGCGGATTGTGAAATAATGGCAACCCCTCGTGGAGGCCGAAGAGTACGATCACTGGCATGCGACTTCTCGCGGCAGGTGGATCGGACGTTGTGAGTTCGATTTGCTGCTTGGCGTTTTACAGCCACGCGCAGACGAATCCTTGATAGTTGTCGGTGGTGGCACCGGCTTTTTCACCAGAGAGCTACGCGGTCGGGTTACAGCCCAGATCATCGGGAATGACAGCAATGACGAGTGCCATACTCACATTGACGAAGAGAGGTGGGAACATGCGTATTTATAAGAGCAAGGGTAAGGTCTACGAACTGGATTCAGACGGGTTTTTACTGAACCCGAAGAAATGGGACCCGGATTTGGCCGAAGGGCTTGCGCTGGAACTCGGGATGCACAGCGGGCTGACCCGTGAGCACTATGATGTCATCCATTTCATCCGCCGGGAGATAGATAGAACCGGGAAGTGCCCCAACCTTTTTGAGACCTGCCAAGCCAACAACCTGCAGCGTGCTGAATTGAAGCGCCTGTTCCCGCATGGCTACATGCGCGGTGCCTGCAAGCTGGCGGGAGTCAGTTACAAGGAAGCCTACCTCGGAGCGAACTACTTGGAGCACAGCGCAAAGGCACTGCATGAGGTCGTCCAGCGGCAGGAGTACCGGGTGGATGTGCGCGGCTTTCTGGTGGATCCCGACGAGTGGGACGAGCACTACGCCGCCCATCGCGCCTATGAGATGAAAATCCCGGGCGGCAACCTCGGCCGAGGGCACTGGGAGATCATTCGTTATCTGCGCTCGACCTACTACAAAACCGGAAGGATTCCAACGGTCACCGAGACCTGCGAAGCCAACAATATTGACATTGGCGAATTAGAAAAACTTTTCCCGGACGGTTATCACCGGGGGGCAGTTAAGATTGCGGGTTTGCGATTGCGGAGGTAGAGGAACACCCATTGGGAGCTGAGGACTACGATCGCTGGTACGCAACTCCGCGCGGCCGATGGATTGGGAATTGTGAAATCGACTTGCTGTACAAGGAGCTTTGCCCCCGCCCCGGTGAATCCGTACTGGATGTCGGCTGTGGCACCGGTTTTTTTACACGCGCCTTCTCGAGTCTAACAACAGGCAAAGTCATCGGGGTTGACATCGATACCGAGTACGTGGAGTATGCCTGCCGAAGGGATACAGCAGGGTCATATTATGCAGTAGCCGATGGCCAGTCGCTTCCATTTCGCAATGCGAGCTTCGATTTGGTCATCTCGATTGCCGCACTCTGCTTTATCCCGGATGAAGTGGCCGCCGTTCGTGAGATACTCCGAGTGGCCCGTAGGAGGTTTGCCATCGGGTTGCTCAACCGGAAAAGTCTTCTCTGGCTGCAGAAGGGCAGGAAGGGTGGGAAGGGGGCTTATCGCGGTGCCCATTGGCACACTGTCGGCGAAGCCAGATCAATGTTTCAAGGGCTCCCAATAAGGAATATGCGCGTTCGAACGGCGGTCCATTTGCATAGTGGTGGAAAAACAGCCGCATTTTTCGAGCGCATTTTTCCAACCACTCTATCAACTGGCGCTTTCATTTTGGCTACGGGAGACATCGAGGCACCTACGAAAAGCCCGAAGTAGGTCGGAAAAGACTTGCAATGATGAGCAGCAGATCCGATAAACGCTTTGCAGGTGATACCGAGATAAACTATAAATCGCTCAAGTGAATGATTGCTTTCGATGGGAGACCGTATGAAACAAATCACTCTTATTCTTGCGTCTCCACCTTATAGTGGGCAGGACCTGGATACGGTTATTGGCATTGCCGATGCTGCATTGCGGAAGGGTCATCGGGTTGCGGTGGTGGGATCGGGAGACGGCACCTATTGTTTCCTGAAAGGGCAGCGGGTATCCGGCGCGCCCAATGCGGAAAAGGCATTTTCGGGTCTCATCGAGCGTGGACTGCAATTGGATGTCTGAGGAACATGCTTCAGCTTCCGTGGTCTACGGAAGGAGCAATTCATCGAGGGAGCCAACCCGGGCACCCTGAGAAGCCTTTTCGAGTTATTGGACTGTACCGATGTTCTGCTCAGCGTCGGATCTTGAATGGAGAATGCCATGAACCGGGATATTCTGATGGTAGTCCGGCACGGTCCTTACGGTGGGTTTCAAGCGGCCGAAGCATTGCGACACGCCAATGGGTCACTCTCTCTGGGGTTCCGGCCGATCGTGGTGCTCATGGACGATGGTGTTTACCTGGCCCAAGCCAATCAAGACCCCGGCCAAAGCGAGTGGCTGTCACTCGGCGCGACGCTGGAGGAAATTATCGCTCGGGGCCTTTATGAAAAAAAGGACTCTCCAGCCGAATTTTACGTAGACTCGGATTCGCTTCGGCAGCGCGGCATAAACTCGGAAGACCTTGTGGAAGGCCTTGAGCCGATCGCACATGAAAAAATCGCCGATTTGATGGCGAGTCACCGTCTCCAGCTGATTTTCTAAGGAATCGGAACATGAAGGTCGCCATTCTTCTCAAGAACGGTCCGGATACCGCCGAAGCCGAACGAACGTTGACGATGGCATCAGATATGCTATCAAGAGGCCATGCGGTCACCCTTTGTTTGCTGCAGGACGCAGTTCATCTTTGCCGGTCCGAAGCCCGATTCCCGGCTGCGGGTCACCTTCAAACCCTCTTGGAAAAACAACTGGTGGTCAAGGCCCTAAAACCGGACTGCTCCCTGCGGGGCATAGACCCGGTGTCCGAAGCTGGCCGCATTACAGCTTGCGATTATTCTTCGATAGTCGATCTGATTGAATCCGCTGATCGAACCATCGGTATTCTTTAAAACACCTCCCATAGTCCACAGCATGCTCGATGACATCTTCATTGTCTCAGAAAGTGCAATTCTTACTGACTGCCAAGGTTTATACTGCGTGCCTGACTCGAATCATATCTTGTGCGGAAGGGGATTGGGATTACCTGATCAAAGGTATCGATTCAATCTTTATTCCACCGCGGAACTACAACGATTCGAAATGCTTCAACATCCTCCGCTGCATGGCTTCGTCCGGAAGCCGGCCGAAGCCCGCCCCCAGATTGTCCTTGACATGGCCCGCTCTGGACGTGGCCGGAATGACGCAGGTGACTGCCGGATGCCCGACAACGAATTTCAGAAAGAACTGGGCCCAGCTGCGGCAGTCGAACTCGCCGCTCCAGTCCGGAAGCGGCTTGCCCTTCGTTTTGCGGAACATGCCTCCCCGGGCAAAGGGACGGTTGATCAGGGTCGCGATCCCGCGCTCCGCCGCCAGGGGCAGCAGGCGCTTTTCGGCCTCGCGTTCATCGAGGCTGTAGCTGAACTGGACGAAATCGAGAGGCTCGGTCCTCATCAGATCCTCCATCTCCGCATGGGAGCGGCCATGAGAGGTGGTGATGCCGATGTAGCGGATCCGGCCCCCTTTCTTCCATTCTCGCAGGGTCGCCAGATGAGTTTTCCAGTCGCGTAGATTGTGGATCTGCATCAGATCGACGACCGGCACCCCCCACAGCCGCATGGAGGCCTGCATCTGGTCGATCCCGGCCTGTTTTCCGTCGGTCCAAACCTTGGTAGCGGCAAAGACCGGGGGACGCGGGTTCATGGCGTCCAAGAGAGCGCCTACCACGGTTTCGGCCTGGCCGTACATGGGCGAGGAGTCGATCACCTTGCCGCCGTTTGCGAAGAATGAATTGAGCACCTCTGCGAGGCTGGCCCGCTCCTCCGGAGCGCTGCCGACGTCGAACGTGCCGGAGGTGCCCAGTCCGATCACGGGCAGTTCCTCCCCCGTTGCGGGGATGCGGCGCAAGATCGGCGCCTGGGACCGGCCCGAGGCCCTGTTCGCTCCGAATCCGACACCGGCTGCTGCGGCAACGCCCGCCAGAAGAAAGCTCCTGCGACTTAGTTTAAGTCCGATCATTATCCCGTTCCTCCGGTTATGTCGTTTTCGGCGCGATCGGCGGCAAGCTTTTCCCGGCGGCGGCCGAGGCGGAAGCCGGTAATGGCCCACGCCAGAGAGAGCGGCACCGCAAGAAAGGAGATGCCGGCCGCCGACACCCCTATCGCCTGCAGACCGGCAAAGACCCAGGCGCTGACGGCGTCCCCGCCGCGATAGACCACCGTGTCGATCACATTTTTGGCCTTGTACTTCTCCTCCCGGCCCAGCACCGTGTAAAGCATTTCGCGGGCGGGGCGCGTCAAGGCATATTCACCGGCCCTGCGGGCCACCTGCACGCAGGCGATTACGGCCAGACCGGGCGCCATCCACAGGAGCAAAAACCCGCCGGCGAGCAAGATCGGCACCAACGCGAGCGCCCAGTCGAGCCCGATTCGAGCAACGATCCGTGCGGTCAGAAAACCCTGTATGAAAAGCGTGAGCGCGTTGACCGCCAAGTCCATACCGGCAAAGAATGCGGTGCGTTGTGCGGAGTCCTTGAAGCTGTCGCGGACGATTTGTGCCTGCTGGAAGTAGAGAAAGGTCGCAAGGGTGGTGAAGAGCAGCATCAAAAGACAAATCCCGGCGAGGTAAGGCGAGCGGGCGATCAACCGTATGCCGGCCAGAATCGATCCCCCCAGCGCAACGTCTCGGCCCGGATCGGTCGCATGACCTTCGGACTTGGCCCGCTGGCGAGCCGCAGCCCCTCTCCATGCGGTCAGCCGTCGCGTGCACAAAACCGCCCATCCCAGCAACGCAGCGCACAGCAGCAGCAGGTTGGCTGTCCCCAGATGCAAGACCAAAACGGCTGTCATCGCCGGCCCCGCAAGCGCTCCGGCGGTTCCGCCCGCCGCGATCACTCCGAAAAGACGCTTGGCCTGCTGGTTGTCGAAAATATCGACCATCAGGCTCCAGAACACCGAGACGGCAAACAGGTTGAAAACGCTTGCCCATACGAAGAAGGCGCGCGCCACCCAGGCATCGGCTATATCGGATGTGAAGAGCGCGTAGAAGAGCAGCAGCCCGGCGATGAAAAAGCTGTAGATGTAAGGAAGAAAACGCGGCGGTGCGAATCGTCGGGTCACCCATCCGAACATCGGCGTGACCGCTAGCATGGCGATGAAGGTGGCACTGAACATCCACTGCAGGTGCTCGACGCCCCCGGCCACCGCCATCTCATCCCGCATCGGCCGAATGACGTAGTGTCCGCACAGCAGGCTGAAGAAGCAGCTGAAAGCCCAGAACAGCGCCGGCCGCTCGCGGCCTTCAACTGTCGATAGAAACCCCGATATCGAATTGCCCCGCCTTCTCGCCTGTTCTCTAGTTGGCGCTGGCGTTTTCACAAATGCAAGCTAATACCGGGTTAGGGATTCAGCAAGATTGAACTTCCCCCTCCAAGAAACAGCAGCGTCTGTGTTACCTGCCGCCTCGAGGATCCTTTAGCTGGTCTATGTCAATGGGCAGTGCCGGCCGCTGCCCTTCATCGACGCCGAAAAAACTCTTGAGCTCGCTCTTCGTCAGCGTACTCATCCACAAGGTAACCCGCCAGGCCCTGAGCACCTCGGGCAAGGGTCTTTGCGAAAATCCTTCGAAACGGATACTTGAAAGCAAGCCACAGCCGTCTCTTTTCCACCCGCTGCTGAATCGCCCACAGCAACTCGCGGCGTTCCTGAGGGAATTCGCGCCCCAGTCGGTGGTCAATGGCAAGGTTCAGAGCCATGCGGCGCTTCTGCCTGTCCTGCTGCTCAGAGGGCATTGGTGGCAGGTCCCGGTGAAGCTCGATTATCCCGTTATCGTACTCCTCGTCGGTAAGGCGAGGGCCGTGGTTAAGCTCTTCCTGCATCGCACATAGATATCCATTTGCTTGTTTTAAAGGTACTTCAGACTCAACTAGTTGCCACCATAGACTTTCTTCACGATGCGTGGGTCGGCCAGTATCACGGTATCGCCGGGTTTCAGGCCAAAAAGCAGCTTGTACTGATCGGCCTTAAGGGCGTTAGCCACTGCCTCTTGGAACAGGATAGTCTCCTTGTTAAGAGCATTCACGAGCTCACTAGCCTTCATCTCTTTATTGGCGAACAAGTCCTCGATCTTCATTCGCGACCATTCGGTCGACATGCGGATATCCTTCAGCTTGGCAGACAATGATTTGTTTACTTTGGACCCCAAGCTGTATTGGGCTTTGTACATGAAGAGCTTGAGGTGAAATTCCGCCAGGTCGGGGCCCCTCAATCCTCTATCGGACCAGAGTTTCCGTTCATCCTTTCCATAAATAGCCAGTACGCCCTTAAGATATTCTCGCTCCCGCTTGCGCTCATTGGTCGATATTGCTGTGGGACCCTTCGAGCCACCTGCTGCGTGTCACACGGGTCTCAACGCATCCCAGCAGATCGCCGGTGACGTCGGCATGCTTATGGAAAGGAGAGAGGCATGTGCCAGTAGGGCCTCTGGGTCTGCCATAGGTGCCGAACAAGGCCTCCGAGACGTCATATCCGCGAGCGCCTCTGACCGTAATGCCAGCAGGAAATAGAATGCGGCTGGCCGACTGGTGGCACACCCCGTTGATGAGGTAGCACTTGATCCCGGCGCGTTCGTTCGGTTCGGCGAGGGCTTCAGCCCGCTTTGTACTGCCCGTTCCTCCCCGCAACTCGGTACCGCCGGATTTGCCGCCCCAACAACCCCAGGCCTTCCTGCCCGTGCCGCTTTTGATGTAGGTGTGGTCTGCAAGGTTAGCAAACAGCTTGGTCGGATAACACATGACAACGAGTGTGCCATAAGATTCAACCTCCTTTTTAAGAGTCCCCTCCTATAATCAAGCGCAAGCACGGAATACTGCATGCACCTCCTGGCGGGCTTGCACCGGCTTGACTTCATAGCACCGCCAGGGACGACTAGGCTTCGGAACCTGGCCCCGCCTGCACACCCTAAAGGTCCGCCTAAACTCGATGACAACCTGGCCATCCTGATTGAGACCAGTTGTTTTGGCCTGAATGATATTCCATCCGACGGCGCCACCGAAATCGACACAGTCCCTGATCGCCCCGAACCCGCTCCTTATGAGACGTGGCTTAGCCAATTTGTTTGCTTTCAACTCGGGCCGGTACGCCAACGGCCTGCTTTGGCGGATACTTCGTGCCGAATTCGCCAGGCTCCATCTGCGCCAACTTCACTGTGTCGTACCATCCGACAAACATCGGAATGACGGTCCAAAAGAAAACGAGATATTTGAAACCGCGCCGCCGATCGCCGAGGTAAAAATGATGGAGTCCGAAAACTCCAGCGAACATCGCAAGCAAGACCGCGGCCGTCTGGCTGTTGCGTGGGTTCCACGGCAGGCCCAGTGAGGCAAACACATTCTTCATCGCCGTTTGAATCGGATCTCTGTACGGGCGCATCAGCCCTAGCGCCAAGGCCGCCCAACTGAGCTTGAGCCGGATCGGTTCTTCCCGTGGCTGCAGGGACGGATCAAAGTAGATGATCTTGCCGGCCACATACCTGCCCGAGGAAATCAGCTTCATCCAAACCGGTGTCTCGGCTGTCTTAGTTGACCGAATAACGGGGCCAAAGCGCTGTTCGAAATACTGATCGAACACGGCCGTCTTCTTAACGTCGCCGAGGTTCACGAACAGAATCTGCCGGCGCGGCACACGTTCCATGGTCTGCTCGATCTCCCACTGCAGATTTGGCGTCGACCCCGTGCGTATGATCACGAGTCCGGATCGCGCCATCAAATCAATGACCTTGGCTTTCCAGTCCGCATCGCCGACGTAGAGCCTTGCCGCACCCAGTTCCGGCAGCGGCTCGCCTGGCTTGCCGATTGCGATCACCGGCCCCACGCGATTCAGAATCTCGGCAAGTTCCTGCTCCGGACTGAACGTCACCGCATAGTCAAAGATAAGGGTCATTGCCTTGTTCCAGAAACCATCCGGCCGCAGGAAGAGTTCACTATCAGCCTCGAACGACCGAAGGTACACCACGGGAGGGCGCGGATCGGCCGCCAGCAGTTGCTCGGCCGACACCACGTCATACTTCCAGCCGCTGCGAAGGAGTTGGAAGCCGATTCGCGCCGAAATGAGAAAGCCTGCCAGACTGGGCAGCAATATCCACCCAGTCTCGTCCATGAACTTGAACGCGGGCATGTCGACAAGGCCCACATACGCGAAGCACAGAATAATGAGCGTGGACCCACTTAGCTTTCGCCATGCGCCGCGGCGCGCGCGTGTGCTTGTCAACAACGGAACATTTTTCAGACCGGCGAGGAGGATGATCAAGCCGAAGGCAAAGAGGTGGGCAGCAACAAGCCAGGTGCCCGCGAAGAACGCAAAGCCGCGCGGGGAATCGGTCAAGAGATTTCCAATGTCCCCCATTTTATCGCCGGTTACGCTGAAGCCGACAAAGCCGAGCACCATGAACAGCAAACCGGCCATCTTGAGCCGCAGTGCGTCTTTAATAGGCTGCATTGTTTTATAAGATGGCCCGCGGGATGAGTCTGTCAGTCCTCATCGTAAAATTCCGTATCGGAAAAATTTAAGCGAGGTGCGGATATGTCAGGCATTGCGGGATTCGTAGCATTTGCGCTCCATAAATGAGGCTGTCTTCGGGTCCCAGACGGCATCGTTTTCATGGATGATGCGCGGGGCCCCTTCCCAAAAGCCGCAGGCCAAAACAGCGGTCTCTCCTAAAGTGAATTTTTGGCCACAGGCAGGGCAGCCTTCCGCGTTGAGAGTGTTGAGTTTCTCGAGATCAATCAGCAAGGTGTGTTTCCTGCGCAGGGGGTCTTTCATGGCGTCTGCTCCTGCAGATTGGCTGAAGGGGGGACATCGTACATGCTTCGGCCGGATTTTGGCTGCTTTAAGCTATGGGCGCAGCCGGCCACTGTCAAGCCTGGATGTGGCCGGCGCGAATCTTCTGCTCAGTTGGGTGTGCGGCGGCCGGTATCAGAGCGGCTCGGACCGGCCTGATACTGCTGGACGGCGCGAGAGAACTCCCCTATCTGTAATGTTCGGGTGGAAGGTCGCTTCATTTAACTTGGGGTGGCAACAGGTAAAGCGTCATCGCGAAGATGAGATAGACCATCAGCACCAGCACCCCGACGAACCACGCCGACCGCCCGCTGTTCGTGACGAGCGCCGCCGTGAGGATGGCGATGAGGATCATCACCACGGCGCCTGGCCAGAATTGCAGGTCCATCGGCGTCGGCCCGATAACATAACTGACGAGCACCAGCACCGGCGCGACAAAAAGCGCGATTTGCGACGCACTCCCCAAGGCGATGCCCACGCTCAGGTCCAGCCGATTCTTGCGCGCGCCTGAAAACGCCGAGGCCATCTCCGCTGCGCCACCGACAAGCGCTACGACGATGAATCCCACAAACGCCGGAGTCATCCCGAAGGCCTCCGCCGCCTTCTGAACCGACGCGACGAACACCTCGCTCACCAGCGCCACCAGCACCGTGACGGCAGCTAGCGTGGCCAGGGCCAGACCCATAGGCCACGGCGCTTCGCCAGCCTCGCCATGTTCCGCGCTGGCAAACAGCTCGCGGTGTGTTTTGAGCGAGAACAGCGTGCCCAGCCCGTAGGCCACGATGAGCAGCACCACCAGACCCACGCTCAACTTCCTGGTGAACGCCGCCGCCGTGGCGGCGTCGGCTTGCGAGACCGCCGAAGGAATCAACAGCGCGATCGTGGCCAGGAAGAGCAGGCCGGCCTGCAGGCGGGCGCTGATCCGGTTGTATTCCTGCACGTGGTGCCTGAGTCCGCCGAGCAGAAACGACGCGCCCAACATGAAGCGCTTCGGGCTTGAGCTTTGCGGTGGCAAACACCACGGGCACGAACAGCAATAGCCAGAGCAGGGGATTGTGATGAATTTCTTTGAGCAGGGTCTTCATAGGAGTCTTTCAAGTCGTGCTCTGTTTCTGGAATGCCGCCACGGCGTCGGGAGATAGGGTGAAGGTGAGGGTACCCGCAATGAATGCAAACACCAAGAAAAAGGACGTCAGAATGAATTACAGCGGAGCGCGGCGAGCGCCTGAACCCAGACCCAGGCTCGGTCGTTGACGAATCTCGGACGGAGTTCACCGGGGGGCCTTCCGAACCGGGCGTCGTCGAGGTCTGAGGAGGTCTTCGAGCATCGTGCGCACGCTCTCGCCGCCCGCGTTCTTGAGCTGCTTGCGAACGGTAGCGAGGTCGCGGCGCAGGCCAGCCAACGTCTCGCGGTGGGCGAGCGCTTCCAGGAGCGCCAGGCCCCGCTGCACGTCGCTATCGCTCACGATCGCCTCGTCGTTTTTGAAAAGCTTGCGAGCCCGTTCCAACAAGCGGATCGCTTGTCGGGTGAGCGACTCATCGGATAAAACTGCGCCCAACAGCGGAATCTGGATGCGTTCGTACAGGGAGATCCACCCACGGCCCGCCTCGGTCGTCGCGAACAGCTCGTCACGCACGTCGCGGAACGCCTGCACGTCGGTCGTGCGGCTAGGCAACATCGCCCCAATGAACTCGATCGCGCAGATAGATTGCTGGATCAGGGCGAGCATGCCGGCCTTGGCGTCGCGCTTGATGAGGGTCGGATCGGCCGGATGGAACGAGTCGCGGAGGTTTCCAGCGAAAGGGCCGGTTTCGAACGCGAAGCCATACGTCTTGCGGAGCGCAGGGTTCGCGATATGGCGGCTGTAGACGTAGTCCGAGCTCGTGCCGGTGGTGGCGTAGAGCGCCCGACCCGGCTGCGGGGTGTAGTTCCGGCCTCGGACCGCCCGGATCGCATCCACGATCCGCCCGGCGACGGTTTGGAAACGGAGCTGGTCCCGCGGCAAGAGGTACTCCTGATGGCCGGGCGGGCTCAATGGCATGCAGGTCCCGGTCGCCAGACTGGTGAACCGCTGGCTGGGATCCGTGGTCTGTGTCGGGGCGTGGCCCCACGGGTACAAGACAAGCTCGCTGTAAGAGTGCACGTCGACGAACACGTCGATCCGGTACGTGTCGCAAAGGTGCATGATGTTTTGCGACTCGGGCTCTGAAAACGCACCGGCCCCGACAAAAGTTTCCAGGCAGGGATTGCAGGACGTGTGGCTCGTGGTCACACCCCACACGAAATCCAAATTGCGATTGACGTCGACCCCGCCGCATGAGGTGCCGGGATTGTCCCGCCGGTTCTGTCGCCACAAGTCGTCAACGGTCATGACGTACTCCCGCCCGTCGGGGTTGGCGCATGGCAGCATCCAGATATCGAGTGTCTCGAGCATCACCTTGATATCCTGCGCCGACCAAGTCCGGCCGCCGAGCACCAGGCCCGTCTCGTTCAAGTAGCACCGAACGAGGTCGAGCTGAAGCTCGACGATGGCGTCCGGGTTCATCAGCTCACGCGCATGCATCCCGCCAACGAGCAGAACTCCGCGGCGGTTCGAGCCGCCCCCGGCCCGCATTCGGAGAGCGAAGATCCGTCGGCCCTGAATCGATCGATTCGGCAACTCCATGCGGGCACACAATTGCGGGAACCACGCAGCGAGCAGCTCCATTACCGAGTCTATCTGTGCGACCGTGCGATACATCATGTGCCCTCTGGCCCCGTGGATCTCTTCGGCGGCGTGGGACGACCGATGCCCCGTAGTCCCTCGTCGAGCCAGCGACGCACGGACTCGTCCGTCTCGATCAGCGCGGGATCGAGCGGACGCACGGGATGGGCGTGATGGAGGCGTATTTCGAATCCCTGCTCGAGCAGCCGCACGCAGTCATCGGCCGTAAGCAGGGCTCGAACCTGGTTTTTCGGGTCGGGAACACGGTCGACGTCGAGATAATTCATCCAGTCGGCATGCCTGGCCTTGCGACCGGCATGGATGGTCGCCTCGAAGCGCACCTTGCAAGTGAACTCACGATCATTCGGTACAGGACCTCGTTCCGGCTGCTGCTCCTTCATGCGCTTACCTTTGGCGACAGGCTTGGCCCATCCTCGGATTTTAGTGCCCGCTCCCGAATTGCCTCTTCCTTTTGGGGCGTTCAATCTTGGCTTGCTGCTTGAGCACCTTCAACCTTTCCTCCGAATCGATTCGAGGGATAAGAATTCGCTTTTGGGGGGCAACGGTTGCCCGAGAATATGATTGCGCTCCAGCCGACCGTCTGCCCCGAAGTATGGGAACGCCTCTTTTGGTTGTCAACCAAGAAGACCCATCCGCCGGTTTCGATTCAACTATTGCCGCTGTTTGGTATATGCCGGTGGCAACCCCCGCCTCGCGGCGAATAGCGGCCGAAGGGCTCAAGCGGGTTTTTTCAGAAACAACGAAGCGACCATTCCGACTAGCGAAATCCCTCCGGCCACGAGAAACGGCAGCGTGAAGGACCCGCTGAGGTCCGCCAGATACCCCCCGAAGGCCGGCGCCGCCGCCTGGCCGATTCCAAAGAAAAGCGTGATGAACCCGAGGCCGGCCGGCGCCAGACGCGGGCCCACGAAATCCCCGGCCGCCGCCGCCATGATGGTCGGAACGCTCCATGCGGTGAGGCCGAACAAGATGGCGGAAAGATAGAAGCCGAACGGCGCTCTTATCAAGGCGAAAGCCACGTAAGACATAGCCAGCACGAGATATGCGAGCGCCGCGCCGCGGCTCCGGCCGAGGCGATCGGAAATGCCTCCCCAGATCACCCCGCAAAAGGTGCTCAGCGCACCCACCATGGCCCACAGCCCGCCGGCATATGCTTGAGTCAAGCCGATCTCCTTAACGAGATAAGCTGCAAAGAAGGTCATGTAGATAATATAAGAAGAACCGTAAAAGAAATAGACCAAGCCCAAATACCACACCGACCCTCTTCGGTACACGCTGGACCATTGAAGCGTTGAGGCCTTCGGCCCGGTGGGAGCTGCAGACTGCGCATCTTTTTCAGAAGTGCCGACCGGCTGAAGGCCTTTTTCATCCGGCCGGCTGCGAATCAGGGCAAACACGATGGCGGCGATGATCAGGGCGATCCCGCCCAGGATGTACCACGCATGCCGCCAGCCTTCTATCCCGTAGGAGGAAAGTATAGGGGGAACCAGAAGGCCTGAGATGAGCGTGCCGGCACCGATCCCCCCGGATACGATGCCGGTGGCAAAACCTCTTCGTTTCATGGCGAACCAGGCCGAGCCGAGGGCCATGGCCGGGACATATGCGGCGCCGTTGCCTAAGCCGGTCAGAAATCGCATGCCGAGGGCATAACCAAAGGATTGAGCGAGGCCGGTCAGCGTGAGAGTGATCCCCAACAGGATGAGGGCAAGGGTGATGACGATGCGAGTTCCAAAACGGGTGGCGAGAAATCCTCCGATGATGGCCATGGTCAGATAGCCGACGAAATTGCCGGTTCCCAGCAGGCCCAGCTGGGTGTAGTCGAACTTGAGACCATCTTTCATGGCCGGCAGGATGATGGTGTAGGCCATACGGCCGAAGCCATGGGCAGCGATGGTGGTCAGCATGCCCATGAATATGACGATCCAACCATAGTGGAGTTTGGGGGGGTTCATTCGCTTCTCCATGCGCAAAGGGTAAAGGAGTCTGTTGGTAATGTTCAAAAGCTACGGCCATCTCAGAGAAGGTTCTTCAGACCTGCCATGAATCTCTCGTCGCGAGCCACATGACCGGCCTCCATCATTCAACGCCTGAAATGGACGGTTCGGAAGACCCTCTCCCTCAGCTCGATGATTTCGGTGATCTTCAGCCCGTATCCGGCCAACAGCATGAGCGCAGCGAAGGCGGCTCCCACCAGCCCCGCAATCGTCAGGCTGCCGACCAGGCCGGAGGGGTCCACCACATCGATCGCCAGGCCGCGGATCACAGCCAGCAACGGCGCCAAGACCAGGCTCAACAAAGCCACCTTCAGATAGAACCGCATGACGTCGCCCTGCCCTGCGTTGCGGCTGCGGCGGCTCCAGAGGATGAAAAGGACCCCGACCTGCAGGATGCCGGAAACGGATATCGCCAGAGCCACGCCCTCCACGCCCATCCAAACGATTCCGAGCGGATAGAGCGGCAGGCTCGCCACCACGGCCACCGTTCCGAACACGGCCGGGAACAGGGTGTTGCGCGTGGCGAAGTAGCCGCGCACCACGACCGTGTAGGCCGCAAAGCCGACGGCCCCGGCCAAAAACCACACCAGCACGGCGGCCGTGACCCGGGTGGCGGACGGGTCGAAGCGCCCGCGCTCGAAAAGAATGCGCACGACCTCGGGGCTCAACACCATGAGCAGAACCGAAAAGGGAATCAGCAGGGCCAGATAGCGCAGGGTCCGGTTCATCAGCCGGTTCATCTCGTCCAGCCGGTTTTCCTCGGCCAGCCGCGCCATAAACGGGTACGAGGCCGTGCCCACCGCCTGGCCGAAGATCCCCACCAAGATCAGCATCACGCGCAGGCTGAAATTTAGCACGGCAATACTGCCGGCGGGCAAGTAGGAACCGAAAAACCGGAAGAAAAACTCCGTCGAAAAAGTCATGGTCAGCCCGATCATGAGCGGCAGCGTCAGGCACAGGTAGGTGCGCACATCCGGATGACGCCAGTCCCAGACCGGCCGGAACCGCAGGCCCAACCGCCGCGCCCCCACCCACTGCAGCAGCAGGTTGCCGCCGAGTGAGCCGGCCAGGACACCCCAGGCGAACCCCTCGATCCCCAGCCACGGTCCCAGCAGAAGGCCGCCGGCGATGATCCCCAGGTTGTAGATCAGCGGCGCCAGGGCCGGCAGAAAAAAATGCTCGCGGGCAAACTGCACGGCCATCAGCAGGCCGCCGGCAAAAAAGAAAATCTGGGCCGGCAGGATGATGCGGGTCATGCGCACGGCCGCGGCCATCGCCTCCGGGTCTTCCAAACCCGGCGCGGCCCAGGCCACGAGCTCGGAGGCGAAGACCATGGCGATCCCCACTCCCAGCGATGCGGCGCTGCCGAAAACGCACAGAAGAATGGAAAATACCCGCCCGGCCTCGGCTTCGCCCTCCTGGATCAGCCGGCGGGTGAAAAGCGGAATGAAGGTCACCGAGAGGAATCCGGTCGCCGCCACGTGGTTCAGAATTTCCGGCAGAATGAAGGCGATCTGGTAGGCGTCCACCTCCGGGCCGGCGCCGACCCGCCAGGCGATGGCCATTTCGCGCAACAGGCCGATCACGCGGCTGAGAAAAACGGAAGCCATCATGACCAGCGAGGCGATGCCGACTTTTTGATAGATGGAAGCTTGCATGGCGCCCTCGGGTTTTGGCCGCCATCCATAGCCGATATCCCTGGCCGGAGTCAACGCCCGGCCGCAGAGCGGGCAGCTTGGATTTTCGGCCATCGGCCGGAAAGGCCAGCGCACGCCGGTGCTTCAACGTTGAACCTGCAACCGCGTGCAAGGTGCGCGGTTGGCAAGTCGGCAATCGACCAGAAACCGCATTCAGACGGGCCGGCGGCCTCTCTATTCCTTGACTTCAATCACCCTATTTCCTATAAGTTGAGAAGGTTTTACCATTGGTGCGATTCGCGGTTGATCTCAGCAGGCGGTTACCGACATGGCCCAACACAAGGGGCGATTACCCCAGCAAATCACGGCCATTCTGGTCTACGGACGCCTGCCGCTCGTGTTCGGCGGCATGCTGTGCGCCGTGGCCGTGATGTGGAACCAAAACCCCACGCTTTACATGCTCGGGGTCATCCTGCTCTTCGTCTCCATGACCTTCGACCTGGTCGACGGCTGGTTTGCCGCCCGATTTTTTCCCTACCCCCAGATGGCCCAACTGGCCGACCGCATCCTCGACAAGCTCATTTACTCCATCATCTTTCCCTTGGTGGCCGTCGGCTGCATGTGGCGGCTGCATTACATTCTGCCAGACCCCAAGAAAACAGAGCTGCTGCACGCCGTGCTGGTGCTCTTTCTGGCGATCACTGTGCTGGTGCGCGACAACTTCGCCCACTTCATGCGCGGGGTCGCCCTGCGCTTCGATCAGGAATTGGAGTACCGCGAGTTCACGCGCCTGCGCACCATCGTGGCCGCGCCGGTGGGCGCCCTGCTCTATGCCTATGCCTTCTACATCCCGAACGGCACTCCCTCTCTTGCCTACGGCTGGATCTCCCGCCTGGGGGAGACTCCCCTGCGGACGCTGTTCTTCATCGAGATCGTCTTCTTCGTCATCAATTTCGGATCGATCGCCGGATACATCCGCAAATACGGAACGCTGTGCCTCGACGACCTCTGCCTCGGCAACGTGCAGCTGCGCCGGCGGATCCTGGCGTTTTTTCCCAACGCCCTGACGGTCATGAACGCCATGATGGGACTGCTGGCGGTGTTTTTCGCCTACCAGGACCGCATCCGGGAGGCGTCCCTGTTTCTGATCGGGGCGGCCCTCTTCGACAAGCTGGACGGCGCCGTCGCCCGGCGGCTCGGTTTGACCGAACCGCTGCCCGGGCAGGACCCGCGGCCGCGCAGGGTGACCGTCGGGGGGGTGCTCGACGACATCTCCGATGCGGTCAGCTTCTGCGTCGCGCCGGCGTGGATCTATTACTTTCTGGTCTCGGACCTCGCCGATCCCCGCCTCCAGGAGCTGCCCTTCACCGCCGTCGCGCTGATCTACGCCTTGGCCGGAATCATGCGGCTGATCTATTTCACCCTGGACCGGCATCCGATCCCGGGATTCTTCAAGGGCATGCCCAGCCCGGCGGCCGCGCTCCTGGTGGTGGCACCCATGATCATTCTCAACCAGTGCGTCAACGAGGCGTCGGGGTCGATCGCCTTCTGGGGCATGGTCTGCTTCGGCATGATGATTGCCGCGGCCGCCCTCATGAATCTCTATCCGATCCGTTATCTGCATGCCGGCCGGTTCATGAGCCGGCATCCCTGGCTGGCCCGTGCGGCCCTGCTGCTGCTCATTTCGGTTTTCACACCCTATTACGGCTACTGCTTCCTTTTCTTCATGCTGCTGTATGCCCTGTCTCCGTTGGTCACCTGGCGCATCGACCCCCAGGACGCCGCCCGGGAACACCGCACCAAACCGGCGCGCGCCCACTAACGCCGGTTTTCCGAAAAGGATCAGAAATCCTCTCGGAGGTGCCCCAGCCCCCTTGCCAGATGCCCGGATTTGCACTATCAATAATTCCGTAATAGAGTTTCGCGTGCAGCGGTCATCTGCGGTCCGGTTCTTCCAATCGGCGGCCGTCCGGGATATCCCGGCGATGAGTGGCTTGCGAACAACGGTTCAAAACCTCAAACCCATCCCGGCGCGTGAATGCCCGCTCGGAGAAGCGGGAGGCATCCATGACCCATACCCTCAAATCCCTTGGCTTGTGCCTGGGCGCGTCCACGGTCTCCCTGGTTCAGGTCGAACAGGACCGCGGCGGCGACGCCTCCGCGCCGCGCGTCATCGCCCATTCGGTTCATGTCCATGAAGGCGACCCCAAACGCACCCTGCTACGGGCTCTGGAAGGCGTCGATCTGGCTTCCTTCGACCGCATCGCCGCCACCGGACGCAAGTTCCGCAAATTCGTCAATCTGACATCGATCTCGGAACCGGAAGCGATCGAATGCGCCTATCCGTTCTTGAAGCCCGCCGGGGTCGACTGCCCTGCCGTCGTGTCCGCCGGCGGGGAGACCTTCATGGTCTATATACTGGACCGCGCTGCCCGCATCGCCAACGTGATCACCGGCAACAAATGCGCCTCCGGCACGGGCGAGTTTTTTCTGCAGCAGCTGCGGCGCATGAACGTCAGTCTGGAGGAAGCCGCCCAGTTCGCCGCCGTGGAACGGCCCCATCACGTTTCCGGCCGCTGTTCGGTGTTCTGCAAATCGGACTGCACCCACGCCACCAACAAGGGTATCCCGAAGGCTCAGGTAACCGCCGGCCTGTGCCAGATGATGGCCAACAAGATCCTGGAACTGCTCAAGAAGGTCGAGCGCCGCGACATCATGATCACCGGCGGCACCGCCCAGAACCACATGATGATCGAATACCTGCGGCATGAAATCCCCGGATTGATCGTCCCCCGGGAGGCCCCTTATTTCGAAGCCCTCGGAGCCGCCCTCTGGGCGCTCTCCCACGAAACCGCGCCGTTCCCCGGGATGGCCCACCTGTTCGTCGAGGGCGCGGTGGCCTTCGACCGCTTGGCACCGCTTCAGGATTTCGCCGCCCAGGTCGATTTCAAAACGATCACACGCGATCGGATCCGGCCGGGAGACGTCTGCATTCTGGGCCTCGACGTGGGCTCCACCACCACCAAGGCCGTGCTGCTGCGTCGATCCGACCATGCCCTGCTGGCCTCGGACTACCTGCGCACCAGCGGGGATCCGGTGGGCGCTTCCCGGCGCTGCTACCGTTCGATCCTGGAGCAGGTGCGGCATCAGGTGGACCCGCGGCGGATTCACATCATCGGCCTGGGGGTGACCGGATCGGGCCGGCAGATCGCCGGGCTGCACGCCCTCACCGACGGGGTTATCAACGAAATCATCGCCCACGCTACGGCGGCCGTCCACTTCGACCCTCAGGTCGATACGATTTTTGAAATCGGCGGCCAGGACGCCAAATACACCTACATCACCAACTCGGTCCCCTCGGACTATGCCATGAACGAGGCCTGCTCCGCCGGGACCGGCTCGTTTTTGGAGGAGTCGGCATTCGAGACGCTGGGCGTGCGCATGGAGGACATCGCCGCCGTCGCCCTCCAGGGCCGACGTCCGCCCAACTTCAACGACCAGTGCGCCGCGTTCATCGCCTCGGACATCAAGAATGCGATTCACGAGGGCATGGCCCGTGAGGACATCATCGGCGGCCTGGTGTACTCGATCTGCATGAACTACTCCAACCGGGTCAAGGGCAACCGTCCGGTCGGCGAGAAAGTCTTCATGCAGGGCGGCGTGTGCTACAACCGAGCCGTGCCGCTGGCCATGGCGGCGCTGGTGGGAAAACCGATCGTCGTACCGCCGGAGCCCGGCCTGATGGGAGCGTTCGGGGTCGCCCTGGAGGTCCGCAAGCGCATCGAAAACGGGCTCATGGCCGAAGCGCTTTTCGACCTGGAGGCGCTGGCCAGCCGGGAGGTGGTCTATGGCCGCTCGTTTACCTGCCGGGGCGGCAAAGAAAAGTGCGACCGGCGTTGTGCCATCAATGTCATCGAGGTGGAGGGCCAGAAGCACCCCTTCGGGGGGGCCTGCAATCGCTATTACAACCTCCGCCACCATGTGACTTATGACATCCAAAAGCTCGACTTGGTCAGCCTGCGCCAAAAATTGATTTTTGAAACCTATGGCGTGACGGCCGCAGCCGGCGGCGGAGCGGGCGCCCGGGGCCGCGTCGGCCTCAACCGCAGCTTTCTGATCAACACTTACTACCCGCTCTACTCCAACTTCTTCAGCCAGCTGGGCTACGAGGTGGTCCTGCCGGACCTGCCCACCCAGGAGGGCATCGACCAGCGCGGTGCCGCCTTCTGCTACCCCGTGGAGCTGGCGCATGGCTTTTTCGATTCGCTGCTGAAGAGCGAAGTGCCGGTCGATTTCATCTTCCTGCCGCACTTCAAGGCGGTTCCCAATTTAGGGGACGACAGCAGCCAGCAGTCGCAGGTTTGTCCTCTGGTTCAAGGCGAGACCTACTACCTGCAGACCTCCTTCCGCCCGGCGCTGGATCGACTCAAGCAGCGCGGCAGCCGACTGCTGACGCCGCTGTTGGATCTGTCGCAGGGCATTGCGAGCGCCGAAGCGCCGCTGCTGGAGACCGCCGGGCAGATGGGCGTCAGCCGCCCGTCGGCGCGAGCGGCCTTCGCCGTCGCTAGGCGGCGGCAGCTCGATTGCTTCGCCGCCATGCAGGCGGCCGGCAGGCAGGCGCTCGCCGAACTGGAAGCCCACCCGGAAACGTTCGGGGTCGTCATCTTCGCACGGCCCTACAACGGATTCGCCGAGGAAGCCCACATGGGCATCCCCCATAAGTTCGCTTCGCGCGGGGTCACCGTCATCCCGCTGGACTTTCTCGACCTGGACCAGGAGCGCTCCAAACGCCACATGTACTGGGGCATGGGTAAGCTGCTGATGAAGGCCGCGCGGCGGGTCGAAAGACATCCCCAGCTTTTCGGCACCTACATCACCAATTTTTCATGCGGCCCGGACTCCTTTGTCATCAGCTACTTCCGTGACATCATGGGCCGCAAGCCTTCGTTGACGCTGGAACTCGACAGCCACACGGCGGATGCCGGGCTCGAGACCCGGGTGGAGGCGTTCCTCGATATCGTGAACGCCTACCGCCAGCTGCTCGCCCGGCGGCTGATCACCCCCCGTCAAAGCGCCTTCACCCCGGCCCGCACCCTCCTCGGCGACGGCCGCGCCCGAGTGGTAACCTCCTCCGGAGAGGTCGTGCCCATGACCGACCCTCGGGTCACCGTGCTCATCCCCTCCATGGGCCGGCTCGCCACCGAGGCCGGAGCCGCCATCCTGAAGGGCTACGGGCTGCATGCCCGCTCCGGCCGCGAGAACGACGAGGCCATCTTGAAGCTCGGGCGCGCCAACACCTCCTGCAAGGAGTGCCTGCCGCTCATCTTGACCACCGGCACCTTGCTCAGCTACATCCAGAACGGCAAGCGCCCGGATGAGGTCGTCGTGTACTTCATGCCGACCGGCTCCGGCCCCTGCCGCTTCGGCCAGTATTACATCTTCATGGAGGATCTCGTCCGCCGCCTGGAGATCCCGAACGTCGCCCTGCTGGCACTGTCCTCGGACAACTCCTACGTCGGGATGGACAAGAATTTCGAGCGCCACGCCTGGTGGGCGGTGGTCGTCTCCGATGTCATGGAGGACATCCGTGCGATGCTGCTGGCCAACGCCGTCGAACCGACCGCCGCCATGACGCTTTTCGACGAGGAGTGGCGCGAGATCCTGGCCGTCATGGAAAAGGCCGATTTCAGCCTCCTGAGGAAGCGACTCGCCGCCTGCGCCGAACGCCTGCGCCGCGTCCCCCTGCGGCGGCCGACGGCCGAGGTCCCGGCCATCAGCCTGACCGGCGAGATCTTCGTGCGCCGCGATGCCCTGTCGCGCCAGTTTCTGACGGAACGCCTGGCGGAGAAGGGATTCGCCACCGTCTGCGCGCCGGTGGCCGAGTGGGTGCACTACTGCAATTACCTGGTGGACCACGGGTTCAACCAGACCCCCATGAACGCCATGCAGAAGTTCAAAATGAAGCTGCGCAACTTTTTTCAGGGCCGCTACGAAAAACAGATCAAATCGATTCTGGCCCGCTCCGGCCTGGTGAAAGCCGAGACCCTGGATGTGGCGACCGTGCTCGCCAACGCCAGCCCGCACCTCTCCCCCAACCTGACCGGCGAAGCGGTCCTGACCGTAGGCGGCTCGCTCACGGAGATCATCCACCATTCCTGCGGGGTCATCGCCATCGGGCCCTTCGGGTGCATGCCGAACCGCATCTCGGAGGCGATCTTGAGCGAAACCATGACCGCCCGGAACAAGATGGCCACCGATCCGGCCAACCCGTCCCTGCGGGCGGTTCTAACGGACATCGGCGATCTGCCCTTCCTGGCGATCGAAACCGACGGCTCGCCCTTTCCCCAGCTGATCACGGCCAAGATCGAGACCTTCCTGCTGCGTGCCGAACGCATGCACCAAAGGATGTTGACCGGCGGCGGAGACGCCTGAGAACCGCCGGCAAGGAGCCTTCGTCATGCCGCCAGCGGAAATCGTGCGACTGCCGCCGCCCCGTTTCGAAGGACCGCTTTCGGTCGAACAGACGCTGCTGGCGCGACGCTCGGTGCGGACCTTTTCGCGCGACCCTCTCACCGTGGACAACCTCACCCAGCTGCTCTGGGCGGCCCAGGGCATTACCCATTCACAGGGCTATCGCACCGCACCCTCCGCCGGGGCCATCTATCCGCTTGAGCTTTACGTCATTGTCGGCCATATGGTCGGGCTGGCAACCGGGCTTTACCGCTACCGCGGCCGCGAACATGCCCTGGATGCCAAATCCTCCCGCGACCTACGTGCCGAGATGAGTGCGGCGGCGCTCAACCAGCGGCCGGTCGAACGCGCACCGGTGATCTTTTTATTCACCGCGGTCTATGAGCGGATGACCACGAAATACGGCCGCCGCGGCGTCCGCTACGTGGATATGGAGGCCGGCCACGCCGCTCAGAACGTGTGCCTGCAGGCTGTGGCCTTGGACCTCCAATCGGTGGTGATCGGCGCTTTCCAGGACGCGGCGGTCAAGCAGATCGCGCTACTCCCGGCGGAAGAAGAGCCGCTGTACATCGTGCCGGTGGGGAAGTGAGAAGAAAAAGATACTCGATTCTGGATGCTGGATGCTCGATAAAAGAAAAAGGCAAGGCAGTCTTACTATCGAGGATCGAGTATCCAGTATCGAGCATCGCGGCGTATAGCATAACGGGCCACCGCAGTTTCAAGGGATAAGGCCATTGACACCGCACCCGCACAAGAAGGCGATCTGGGGCTGGGCTCTTTACGACTGGGCCAACTCGGCTTTCGCCACCACGGTGATGGCTGGTTTTTTCCCGATTTTTTTCAAGCAGTACTGGAGCCATGGGGCGGACGTCAACCTGAGCACCGCCCAGCTCGGATTCGGCAACGCCGTCGCCGGCCTGGCGATGGCGCTGCTGGCACCGATCATCGGTGCCGCAGCCGATAAGGCCTCGGCCAAGAAACGGTTCCTGGTCTTCTTCGCCTACCTGGGCGCACTCGCCACCGCCGCCCTCTATCTGGTAGGTCAGGGGCAGTGGGTTTGGGCGATTTTCTGCTATGCACTGGGGATCATCGGTTTTTCCGGGGCCAACGTGTTCTATGACGCCTTGCTGCCCTCCGTCGCTCCCAAGGATCGCATCGACGCCGTCTCGAGCCTGGGGTATGCCCTGGGCTACTTAGGCGGCGGCCTGCTCTTCCTCCTGAACGTGCTCATGAGCCTGACCCCCCGGACCTTCGGACTCCCGGATGCAACGACCGCCGTGCGTCTGGCGTTTATCTTGGTGGCGTTGTGGTGGGGCGGCTTTACGGCGTTTACGATCCTCTGGGTCCCGGAGCCGCGCACGACGGAAGCGCCCCTCGGGCTGCGGCAGGCCGCCAAAGCGGGCATCCGGGAGCTTCGGGAAACCTTCCGCAAGATCCGGCAGTTCAAACCGGCGCTGATGTTCCTAATCGCATACTGGTGCTACATCGACGGGGTCGACACCATTATCCGCATGGCCGTGGACTACGGCCTGGCGCTGGGCTTTTCCTCGCGGGACCTGATCGCAGCCCTGCTGGTGGTTCAGTTCGTGGGGTTTCCGGCGGCCCTGGTTTTCGGCAGGCTGGGCCAGCGCTGGGGGCCGCGCCGGGCGATTTTCCTGGCGATCGCCATCTACATGGCGGTGACGATCTGGGGGGCGATGATGACCAACCGCCTGGAGTTCTATGGCATGGCCGTCATCATCGGCCTGGTCCAGGGCGGAATCCAAGCGCTCAGCCGGTCTTATTATGCGCGTCTGATCCCCGCACAGCATCCGGCCGAATTTTTCGGCTTTTATAACATGCTGGGCAAATTCGCCTCCATCCTCGGGCCGGCCCTGATGGGCACCGTGGGGCTGCTGGTGCGGCAGGCCCTGATGCCCGCGGCACCGAGCGCCGAGCAGATGGTCCGCATCGGCCAGATCGCTTCGCGCGCGAGCATCCTGTCGCTGCTGGTTCTCTTCGCCCTGGGAGCCATTCTGTTGTGGCGGGTGAAGGAGGGGGGCGAAATGCAGCCGGAGCATCAGCCGCCGGACGGTTGAAGGCGGCGGATCCATCTTTGAAGTTCACCGGCATGGTTTGTAAAAATCCAGTCCACCTGCCGGTTGACCTCGCGGGCCAGGACCCGCAGCGAGCGCGGATATCCCGTCCCGACGCGCTGCCCGGCGCGGTGATGGCGCCGGATGGCGCCGCCGCCCACCAGCGCATAATGCCCGGCCACGCCGCCGTAGCCGTTGCGCAGGGTCAGCCGGCTCAGCCGGGGCACATTCAGCCGCGCCACGGGAATACAAGCAGTCGGCGGCACGAACCGCGTCAACCGGAACATCTCCGGTGTCAGGGATAGAAGATGAAAATCCGCACCGGGCGTGAGCCCCGCAAAAAGGTCGCGCAGGATCCGGTTCTGCCGGCCGGGGTCGGGGTAAGGCTCCTGTTTCACCTCCACCATGAGGTGCATCTTCCCGCCGAAGCGGCCGATCACCTCGGCGAGGGTGGGCAGCCCGGGGCAGTCCCGTTGCAGATCTTGCAGCGTGCACGCCGAGACCGTCCGGTCCAGGCCGAACACCCGGCGCAGATCGGCGTCATGGGTCACCACCGGCACGAGGTCGCGGGTCCAGCGGAGGTCGCACTCGATCCCCCAGACGCCCAGGGCCGCCGCGGCATCGAAGGCCGCCAGGGTGTTCTCGAGAACGGTCCGGCCGTCATGCTCCCCGCGGTGGGAAACCACCCGGCATCCGGCCAGGCGGGCCATGTCCGGCACGGCCCGTGGCAGCCGCCCGAAAATCTGATCGATCCAGTGCAGCAGCCGGCTTTCCACGCGATCGAAGAAGCTCATTTAAAAAAACCTCCCGGTTTTTCAGGGTATAACTACGACAAATAGGGGGAGATAGCCATGAGCGACTTGAGACGTCTCGTCCAGGTGTGCGTGCCCTTCACCATGCTCCGCGAGAGCCTTCTCGATCATTTCATCCACCATGGGCTCAATCCCGAAATCGGAATCGACGCCGAGGCCATCGAGCGTTATGCGCCGCGCGATTTCGAAGAGGTGGCGGACACGCTGCACCGGCAGGGGCTTGCCGTCACCCTGCACGCCCCGTTCGTGGATCTCTCCGCCGGCAGCACCGATCCGGCCATCCGCGCCGTCACCCGCCGCCGCTTCGACGAACTCATGGCGCTGGTGCCCCTGTTCCGGCCGCGCACCGTCGTAGCCCACGCCGGCTACGACTGGCAGCGCTACGAATACTTCCGTAACATCTGGCTCGATCACAGCATCCGGTTCTGGAGCGAGGTGGCGCAGCGCCTGAATCGCAGCGGCAGCCGGCTCGTGCTCGAAAACGTATACGAGCATCGGCCGGATGAAATCCTCGAATTGTTTGAACGGCTGCGCACCCACGGCGTGGGGCTATGCCTGGACTGCGGCCACCTGACCGCTTTCGGCCGGGCGCCGCTCGAAGAATGGCTGGACGTCCTGGGTCCGTTCATCGGCCAGCTTCATCTCCACGACAACGGCGGAAAAAAGGACGACCACCTCGCCATGGGGCGGGGGCTGATCGACTTCCGCCCGCTGTTCGCCTATCTCCAGGCTCACGGTCGCCAGCCGCCCGTCGTGACCATGGAGGTTCACCGGCCCGACGACATCTGGGCGAGCCTGGAGTACCTGGATCGGCTCTGGCCGTGGAAAAAATAGATAGATGGATGCGGATATGCCTGGTCCTTCCCGGGTCCCGCCCGGCAGGTGCTCGGGATCGCCGCCCTGAAGTCGCAGGGCCTCCGCCTCCAGGACGACTTCCGCCGGTTTCTGCGGGACCTGAAGCTCTCCGAACCCGAACGGCTCCGGCTGCAAGCTCACGGCCTGCCCTACGGCAGCTATCTCAAGATCCCCGGCTACGGGAACACGCTACTGGTCCGAGACGCCGTCGGCCTGGCCGACCCTTTTCTGGGAGAAGGCATCTATTACGCCCACCGCAGCGCCGAACTCGCCGCCCGGGCCGCCATCGCCGGCTTCGCTCGGCCGGCAGCGCCCCTGGCGTTCTATTGCGAATCCTTCCGCCGCTGCCTGCTGCCGGAAATGCGCTATGCCTGGGCCGGCCGGCAGATCATCTTTGCGCTGCCGCCCCGGCTGTATTACCCGTTTCTGGTCCTTTTCATGCGCCTCGCACCAAAAATCGCAGAGCAGACCATTCAGGGCCGCCGCAGCTTCCGCTGGTTCCGGCCTAAAACGCCATGCCCACACTGAAATGCAGAACGTAGCGGTCCTCGTTGCGTTCCTTGTCCCGGTCCGGGTTTACGGCGAAATCGACACGCGCCGGACCGACCGGCAGCAGGTACTGCAGGCCGGTGCCGATGCCGGGACGAAATCCTCTGAAAAAATCGCCCAGCGTATCGGAAAGGATCTGCGAACGATTGCGGTAAGGCGGCTGGCCCTGATCCTCGCGCGTGCGGTTGGGCGCGATGTTGCCGAGATCCGCGAAGAGCGTACCGGTGAAGTCGCCGATCAGGCGCTGGCGCAGCTCGACGCTCAAGACGTTGTAGCCCAGGCCGCCGGCAGGGTCGCCCGAGCTGTCGCGCGGTCCCAGCTCGGCCTCCTTGAAGCTGCGCACGGTGGTCTCGCCGCCGTTGAAGAACCGTTCGGCCAGCGGCACCGTGAATTCTTCCTCGCCCGGGATGATGAGGC
>Ga0105093_10000014_pt1 | contig 56908 bp, 57 predicted proteins | sample PPLLak3March2015_2_FD_79111 | JGI IMG/M metagenome (GOLD analysis project Ga0105093, IMG submission 79111) | Freshwater sediment microbial communities from Prairie Pothole Lake near Jamestown, North Dakota, USA - PPLs Lake P8 Core (3) Depth... | ecosystem: Environmental > Aquatic > Freshwater >... | reverse complement strand
TCAAGTTCGAGGCGCTCGCCTCCGATTTCAAGCAGCACCGTCCCGTCCAAGACGAAGACAAACTCCTCGCCGTCATGTATGGAAATATCCTTCTCGGTCGCGGCAAGTAGCTGGACCAGGAACGCCTCCATATGGCGGCCCTTAACCCCTGGCGCGAGACTTTTATAGCTATAGAGGTGTTTCTTGCCGGTGGCAGAGGTAGACCGTGCGGTGGCCAGACGCTCGCCCTTGCGGGTGATGGAATAAAGCTTGTCTCCGGTTCCCGAAACCAAGCGGCCGAATGCGCTGTCGAGCGCCTTGGAAAGCTTGATCATGGTTCCCAGTTGCGGCTGGATCTGGCTGTTCTCAATCCCCGCGAGGAAAGCCACCTCGAAACCGGTGAGCTGAGACAACTCCTCCAGCGTTACGCCCTTCTCCTCCCGGATGACTCGAATACGCGCCCCGATGTCTTCGATGTCCTTGGCAGAGGGAGCAGCAATGGCGCCCGTCAGGTTCTCAAAAAAGTCAATTTCGAATACCGATTTTTGATCCTTGGTAGTCATAGAAGGGCTCCTTTTCACAAACATTTCGCGCCGATGTGGCGAGCGATGACGATGCGCTGCACTTCCGAGGTGCCTTCACCGATTTCCAGAAGCTTCTGGTCGCGGTAAAAGCGCTCCACGTCATATTCCTTCATCAGGCCGTAGCCGCCGTGCAGCTGCACGGCGTGATTCGCGCAGCGGTACATGACCTCGGAGCAGTATAGCTTGGCCATGGCGGCTTCCTTGGAAAAGGCCATTTCATTGTCACGCAGCCAGCACGCTTTGTAGAGCAGCAGACGTGCGCACTCGATTTCCATCGCCATGTCCGCCAGTTTGAAGGCGCTGGCCTGAAAAGTGGCGATGGGGCGGCCGAACTGCTCACGTTCGTTGGTATAACGCGCTGCCCGGTCGAAACAGCCCTGAGCGCCGCCCAAGCCCATGGCGGCGATGGAAAGCCGTCCGCCGTCCAGCGTCTGCATCATCTGGTGGAATCCGTGTCCTCTGGGCCCCAGCAGGTTGTCCCTGGGGACCCGACAGTCTTCGAAGTAAAGCTCGGCGGTATTGGACGAGCGCCACATCATCTTGCCGTGCATCGGTTTGGCGGTAAAACCCCGGGTACCGGCCTCCACAACGATGCAGGACAGTTCGGCCTTCCCGTCATCCCGCACTCCGGTGCGCGCCAGCACCGTAACGCCGGTGGTGATCCGAGTTGCGGCGTTGGTGATAAAGATCTTGCTGCCGTTGATCACCCACTCATCGCCGTCGAGTACGGCGGTCGTTTTCGAGTTCGAGGCATCGGAACCGGCGTTCGGCTCGGTCAATCCGAAGCCCCAGAGCGCATCGCCTTTGCAAAGCAGCGGCAGGTATTTCTTCTTCTGTTGCTCATTGCCGAAGTAATAGAGGGGGCCGATCCCCAGCGAATTTTCCGCTGCCACGGTGGCAGCGTGGGATCCGTCCACCCGCGCAATTTCTTCCACGGCGATGATGTAGGAGAGATAGTCCATGCCCTGGCCGCCGTATTTCTCAGAGACGAAGACCCCGAACAGCCCCAATTCTGCCATTTTTTGCATGGTATCATAGGAAAATTCCTCTTTTTCATCGAGTTCTCTGGCGACGGGCTGGATCTCGTTTTCGGCGAAACTACGAACCGACTCTCTTAAAATCTCGTGCTCGGACGGCAGGCTGAAGTCCATGGTTACTCCTCGTTTTTGGATGGTTCATGCGAACAGGCGCCGGGATGGATTGAAACTTGGCACGCAGCGACGAATCTGTTAAGGACTCCGTTGATCAATTTGTATATGTGGAACCTTAACGCTTGTCAACCGCCCAATTCGCATTCATTAAATGATTCGACATGCCGGAATTACCTGAAGTAGAAACGATCGCTAGAGATCTCGCTGCGACCGGCATCGTTGGCAAAATCCTGACCGGCGCGGGGGTCTATTGGGGACGAACGATTGCGGAGCCTTCCGTAAAGGAGTTCTGCCGCTTGATCCGACACAAGACCATCGCCGGCGTACGCCGCAGGGGAAAATTTCTCGTTTTCGATCTCGTTGGTGGCGAAAACCTGTTGATCCACCTGCGCATGTCCGGTCGACTCCACTGGGCATCTCAGCACCAGAAACGGGACCGGCACGAACATGTGGTTCTGCGCTTTTCCGACGGCTGCGAACTGCGGTTCCACGATCCGCGCAAGTTCGGGCGGATCTATCTGACGCCGGAAGCCGAAACCTTCCTGGGTGGGCTGGGACCCGAACCGCTCGACCCGAACTTCACCGTCGAGCTTCTGCAATCGATGCTGAAATCCCGCAAACGGCTACTAAAACCGCTGATGCTCGATCAGAACTTCATTGCAGGGATAGGTAACATCTACGCCGACGAGGCCCTTTGGGAATCAAAACTCCACCCCCAGCGAAACTCAGACGCGCTATCGAGGAAAGACGTGGCGGCCCTTCACGCCGCGATCCAAAACGTGCTTCGACGGGGCCTGAAAAATCTCGGCACCTCGCTGGGGAGCGGCAAGTCTAACTTCTACTCGGTCGGCCGCCGCCGGGGGCGCAACCGGGATGAACTCAACGTGTTCCGCCGCACGGGTGAGCCATGCCCGCGCTGCGCAGCGAAAATCCAGCGCATCGTCGTTGGGCAGCGGAGTACTCACATCTGCTCGAAATGTCAGAGAGTCAAAATATAGTATTTTTCCGGCTGCCTGCGGGATGTTGTGCCCCTTGCCTGCGGCCATTTCCAGGCAGGCCCTTACCTTTTCTGATAGGGGTTTCAGGCCATGCAGCAACGCCTCAGTTCTCAATCGACACCGGCTTATGCGGCGGACGGCTCCCATCTCAAAGTGGCGCCGGAATATTGGGAGTGCCTGAATCAGAGAGACCTGCTGTCGTTGGGCGCTCAGACCCAGTTTGAGCTAACCCAGGATGGCCGGCTGGTGTTCAAGTTCTTGAATCGCATGATCATGGTGGATCCCAAAGCCTGCTGCCTGCGGCGGCCGGTTGGGACGCAATGGGAACCCCTGGACGATCCCCTGCTCGAACTGGCCAGCGTCATTTACCTGGTCAACGTGAATGACGTTTATCCACTGGGCCGTGACCTCGTCGGAACGCATGATTTGAAGGAAGGGCATTTCTTCCGAGGCCCTCACGAACTCAGAACCGCTGCGCTCATTGAGCGCTACGGCCAGGATCTGCAGGGATTTCGGCAGGTATCTGATACGCTCGGCGGCGAGTCACTGGATATGGCCGACGCCGCCGTCCGGCTGAAACCTTTCCCGCGACTGCACCTGTACTATCTCTTATGGATGGCAGACGAGGAATTTCCTGCTAGAATGAAGGTGCTGTTCGAGCGCTCCATTGAAAACGTCCTGGCGGCCGACGCCATTTGGGCGCTGGTCAACCGGGTATCGACGGAGCTTCTGACGATCGGTGTTTAGGGAATCTTGCGGCTATGGATGGCTCAGACGGTAATCATCGAATCCTGCCGAAGCTCTCATCTTATTCCTCCGGCAGTTGGCGGAGAAATAATTCAGAAGGCGATCAGGCCGATGTAGTTTTCGGGCGAGATTTTAAGCAGTTCATCCTTAACCGCCCGTGGCACGTCCAACGATTCGATGAATTGCGCAATGGTTTCGCGGGTCATCCGGGCATGAGTCCGGGTGAGTTCTTTTAGCGCCTCATAAGGTTTCGGATAGCCTTCGCGCCGCAGAATCGTCTGGATGGCTTCCGCCACTACCGACCAATGGTCTTCGAGATCGGCACGGACCGCCTCCCCATTCAAAATCAGCTTGCCCAAGCCTTTTAGAAGCGACTTCAGCGCAATAAGCATATGCGCCATCGGAACCCCGAGATTGCGAATCACGGTGGAGTCGGTCAGGTCCCTCTGCAAGCGCGATATCGGCAGTTTGGCTGAAAGATGCTCCAGAAGCGCGTTGGCAACGCCGAGGTTGCCTTCCGAATTCTCGAAATCGATGGGGTTGACCTTGTGGGGCATAGCCGATGAGCCCACTTCCCCGGCTATGATCCTCTGCTTGAAATAGTCCATGGAGATGTAAGCCCAAATATCGCGGTCCAGGTCCATCAGGATGGTGTTGATGCGCCGCAGATTGTCGCAGAAGGCGGCCAGGTTGTCGTAGTGTTCGATTTGAGTGGTCGTGCGTGAGCGCGACAAGCCCAGACCCTGGTTGACGAGGGCATCGGCAAAAGCATTCCAGTCGATGGCCGGATAGGCCACGTGGTGGGCGTTGAAATTTCCCGTAGCGCCGCCGAATTTCGCCGAAAAAGGCACCTGCTTCAGCTGTTCTATCTGAACTTTCAGCCGCTCGACGAATACGTGAATCTCTTTTCCAAGAGTGGTGGGCGATGCCGGCTGGCCATGGGTCCGGGCGAGCATGGCGACGCTTTTCCACTCCCGGGCCTTGGCCTCAAGCAAGTCCAGCACCCCATCCAACGCCGCCTGCATAACGTCGCCCCAGCCCTCCTTGAGCGACAGCGGCACAGCGGTGTTGTTGACGTCCTGCGAAGTCAGGCCGAAGTGGATGAACTCGCTGTATTTCTGCAGCCCCAGTTCGCCGAACTTCTCTTTGAGGCGGTATTCAACCGCCTTGACGTCGTGGTTGGTACCCTTCTCAATGTCTTTTATCCGGCGCGCGTCCGCCATTGAAAAGTTTCGGTAAATTTCCCGCAACCGCTCGAATTGATCTGCGTCGAAATCCTGGAGCTGTGGCAGAGGCAATCGGCAAAGGGCGATGAAGTACTCCACCTCCACGCGCAATCGATATTTGATCAGCGCACTTTCGGAAAAATAAGGGGCCAGCGATTCGGTTTGACCCCGGTATCGTCCGTCTACCGGGGAGATGGCCTCCAGCGTGGAAAATTGCATGGCAATCGTCCTAATTCGATGGGGTTTCGGGTTGATCTGAACAGCACCCAGAGAGTTGGTTATATAGAAAAAGCGGCCTTGGGTGTCAACTCGGAGTCATCCAGACCGCTGCCGTGGAAAATAGGAAGACCGGCTGGTCTATCTCAGGCAAGGTCGGTTTCAAAATCGCACCAGCTCAATAAGGCGGTGCGGACGAAGGGGTTGTGCAAAGAATCCGCCCCCTTTGGGGGGGCGTCTATGTTCAGGCGAGTTCGGGTGGAGGAACGATAGCCAGTTCGTCTATTTTCTGCAACAATGTCTTGTAGCTTATTTTAAGGATTCGGGAAGCCTTGCTGCGATTCCACCCGGTTTTGATCAGCACATGTCCAATCAGGTCGCGTTCAACTTGATTCATGGCTTTCTTGCGTATCTTTTTCAGCGAAAGATCGGCAAGATCCAGCCTCCCGCCGTTATCCGCCATAATCCCACTTAACACGCCCGGGGGCCCGAGGCTGAGGCCATTCGATTGATCGCAACGAACGCTCGGTGCGGATGCCAGCATGGAATCAAGCACTTCTTCGCTTTCCCCGAGCACGATGATGCGCTGGAGCACGTTCTGAAGCTCTCGTACGTTCCCGGGCCAAGGGTGAGAGGACAGCTTGGCGATCGCTTCCGGGCTCAGTCTCCCCGTTTCATTGCGGTTTAACTCTCGGTTATACCTCCGGGTATAGTAATCTATAAGAATTGGGACATCCTCCGGCCGATGGCGCAACGGATCAATGTAAATCGAAAGCGTGCTCAAACGATAATAGAGGTCATTTCTAAAGTTGCCTTCCTCAACATCCTTTTTCAGGTTACGATTGGTGGCAGCGATTACCCAAACATCTGTTATAAATTGCTTTTCTGAACCCAATGGGGTAAAGTCACCACCCTGCAGCACGTGCAACAACTTCGATTGCAGTGGAAGCGACATGTCGCCGATCTCGTCCAGAAATAAGACTCCCTCATGCGCCTGCTCGAATTTGCCACGTCGGGTGCGAATCGCCCCGGTAAACGCTCCCCGCTCATACCCGAACATCTCGCTTTCCAGCAGCGTGTCCGGAAGTGCGGCGCAATTCACCTTGACGAAAGGCTTTCCCAACCGGTTCGATTTCTGGTAGAGGCTGGAAACAACCAATTCCTTACCCACGCCCGTTTCGCCGCAAACGATTACGTTGAAGCCGGTCTCCGCAACCTGATCGATCAATTCCCTTATGCGCTGAATGTTCCGGCTGACCCCAACGAGCTCGACCTCAGCATGGTCTGGCGCAAAATGATTCATTAAAATCGTATGATCCCTTCATTGAAAAGAAATAAGACCGCTCCCGCTGCCAACGCTGCGGCAGCGCCCCATACCCCCCTAACCTTAAAGCCGACCATGGCGAGCAGCAGGCCGGCAATCACCAGGAACAACACCCGCGAGATAATATCCAGCGAAGTCCGTGAGTCGCCTATACCGGTCAATCGGATGTATTCGAATATCATCTCGAATTCCGTCGGTTTGGATGTCCCTTCGCCCTGAAATCCCGAAGATCTCCGCTGGGCTGGCAAGCGCTGGGTGAATCGGGTTGAAAATGAATTTCAAAACCGAAGCAACCCCTGATTGTACATGTAGACGGCAATTCCATAGATGATTACGACACCTGCTCCCAGCGGACGCCGGATTTTGCAACCCAGGATCAGAAGAATCAGGGCACAGAAGATGATAAAGAGCGCCCGCGATACCAAGTCGCCGATGAGAAGCGAGTTGCTCAGTCCGCCGATTCGGAAATAATCCATGAACATAGGGGGCCTCCTCGTGCAATGAAGCGAATCCCGTTTTCTACAAGACCACCGCCTTCCCAATTTCCGATTCAGGCTGCCAGTTGCTGTCCTGCATTGCATCAGCCTAATCGGAGCCCCTTTTCAGTAATACCGGATTCACCCTTTCATCGAATAAACTTGGCGCCAAACCCTTTGCCGTTGCACCAAACCACTCTGGCCGGGCATTTGCCCGCTGTGCTGTCGTCAAAGGGTAGCGCAACGATGAGATCCTCGCCTTCTACAAACCGTTCCAGAACCTTGATGCCGAGACCAGTTTGGCTAAAATTCAAGAGCTCACCTTCGAAGAGTTGTTTTCGAGTCGCAAAAAAAATGGATCCCGAATACGTCTTCCGGCTAAAATTCCTTCTTTCCCTCGCTTGGGTGCCGATCTTGTCTGGAGCTGCGCCGGGCTTCATGCTGGCATCACCGTTTAATAGCTGGTTATTCTTAGTTATTCTGATTCCATCCCAATAGTAAGCAAAAAACGTGCAAATATTTGAAAAAAGTGCTCAAGTCGTATTTTTATATGATAATTCAATCTGTTAAAAACCCTAACGGCGCGTAAACCCGGCTCCAGCCCATATAAAATTGGTTTCCAAAATTTAGGGAATTTAGTTCACATTGCCTCATCCCGCGCGAATCTTTATGACGAGCTTGAATTTGGATAGGCACCCTTTGAGGATGATCGATCGGTACTGCTTGAAAGAAAACCCTACCAGAGCCTATCCAGAGTTGGGGAACCTGTCTTTCTTCCTACGGGGGTGGGGTGATTGATCGGAACGGCGGGAACGGCCTTCTGGGCTATACCCAGCCCGGCACCTGAACACCCGCTGGGGGTGAGGCCTCCGGGATGAAGCCTTTGATATCGATGACCGGCGAGCCGTCTCGGGCGTCGATGGAATCTATCAAAATCCGGTTCTCTTCGATCCTTATGATACGGCAGCGGGTAAGCCCGATGAGATTGGGACGCTTCGGCGAGTGCGTGGCGAAGACACCGGTCAGAGGATTCGCCGGGTTGCTGCGGGGGTGCACTTTCAAAGTGCGTCGATATTCAACTGTGTCGTTTTCGTGAAACCAGAAGAAGACATGAATGTGGGAAAAGCCTTCAAGCCCCGTCATCGCATCGCGGTATGCATCGAGGATCTCGATCCAGGCCGTATCGCATTTCAGCCGGACCACCCCCACCGAATAAAGTGTGTACCGGTCAGCCGTCTCCATTTTGCCTTCATAGAGAAAAAAATGGCGGATTCGTCCCTAGTCTTCCTGCAATTCTTTAATGGTGCCATAAAAATCCAGAATGCCCGGGTTGCTCAGCGCATCTTTGTTTAGAACGGGCTTTCCGTCAATGACCTTCTTGACCGCCATTTCCACCTTTTTCATGTTGAGTGTGTAAGGGATGCCCGGCACGGCAATAATTTTGGCCGGCACATGCCGCGGGGAGGCCAGCGCACGAATGGTTCCGCGTATTTTTTTCTGGAGGGCCTCTGTCAGCGTCTCGCCATCAGGCAGTTGCACAAACAGGATGACGCGCACGTCGTTTTTCCAGCTCTGACCGACGACCACACTATCGACGATCTCCGGCATCAGTGCAACGATGCTGTATATTTCAGCTGTTCCGATCCGCACGCCTCCGGGGTTGAGTGTCGCGTCGGAGCGACCGTAGATCACGATGCCTCCATGGTCATTGATTTCGATGAAGTCGCCGTGCCGCCAGATACCCGGGTATACGCTAAAATAGGCGCCGAAATATTTTTTGCCTTCCGGATCATCCCAGAAGTGAATCGGCATGGAGGGGAAAGGTTTGCAGCACACCAGCTCGCCCTGCTGGTTGGTCACCGATCGGCCCTCCGAATCGAACGCGTGAACATCCATGGCTAGGCCACGGCACTGCAACTCACCCGCATAGACAGGTCCGATCGGGTTTCCAAGGGCGAAACAGCCGTTGAGGTCGGTGCCGCCAGAAATGGATGCCAGTTGCAGGTCGGATTTGACGTTTTGATAGACGAACTCGAAGCCTTCCGCCGACAACGGTGACCCGGTGGACAAGACCGCCCGCAGCGGCCCCAGATCGTATTGTCTTCCCGGTTTGAGCCCGGAGGCCATCAGCGCACCGATGTAACCGGCACTGGTGCCGAACAACGTGATCTTTTCGTCCTGAGCCATTTCCCACAGCACACCGGGATGGGGGTGGAAAGGGTTGCCGTCATAAAGGACCAAGGTAGCGCCGACGGCCAGTGCGCTGGAGAGCCAGTTCCACATCATCCAACCGCAGGTCGTAAAGTAGAAGATCGTGTCGCGGCGGGTGAGGTCGGTGTGCAGCATCAACTCTTTCAGGTGATGAATGAGGATGCCGCCGGCGCTCTGCACCATACACTTCGGCAATCCCGTGGTGCCCGAGGAGTACATGATGTAAAGCGGGTGTTCAAAGGGCAGCGCTTCGAAGTCGATCTTCAGGCCCGCTTCCTTGGATCGAAAATCCGACCAGCTGACTCCGTTCGGGAGGCCGCTTAGGTCGGGGTCCGGATCCGTGTAAGGTACGACCACCACCCGTTCGATCGTGCGCAGTTCCTTCAGAATATCAGCCATGCGCGCAAGCGAATCCATTTTTCGGCCTTTGAAAAAATAGCCGTCCGCCGTAAAAATCACTCGCGGCTGGATTTGTCCGAACCGATCCAGCACGCCTTTGATGCCGAAGTCCGGGGAACAGGAGGACCAGACAGCGCCGATGCTTGTCGCCGCCAGCATCGCGATCGTAGCCTGCGGCATGTTGGGCATGAACCCCACCACCCGGTCGCCCGGCTGGATACCGAGGAGACGCAGCGATCGGGCGATGCGCGCCACCTCGTCGTAGAGCTGGGCATAGGTCATCCGGATGCACGGCTGTCCTTCGCCCTTGAAGATGATGGCCAGGCGTTCATCCCGGTAGCGCAGCAGGTTTTCTGCATAATTCAACCGCGCGCCCGGAAACCAGTGCGCACCCGGCATTTTCAAAGGGTCGTCCACCACCTCCCGATAGGATGCCGAGTGCATGATCCCGGCGAATTCCCACATCAATGCCCAGAAATCGGCAATATGATCGACCGACCACCGGTGAAGGGAGGAGAAGTCGGCAAATTCCTGGTTGTGCCGGGCGTTCACGAGCTGCATGAAACGGAACATATTGGACTGGCGAATGTTCTCCTCTGAAGGCTTCCACAACATCCTCGACATGGTTGACTCTCCCCAATGTTGTTTTCGTCGGCTGCATCTCTATTTTTCGGAAAATCGGATTGTTAGGATTCTTCCCCCTTAAAACGAGTAAAAGCGTTTCAAGAAATGTTCATACAGTCAAATGAACAGATCAGTCAAGGTTCTCAAGTCAATAGGCTGCCTTGCAGATCACCGATGGATATGCGATACCGAGGCCAGCCGATCGACGATTCCAAAAGGGGGAATTCCATGCGTTATGTTGAACTCAGATCCGACACGATGACCCGGCCGACCCCTACCATGCGCAAGGCCATGGCCGAAGCCGAGGTCGGTGACGACGTCTTTGGAGAAGACCCGACGGTCAATCGTCTGGAGACCATGGCGGCTGAACGATTGGGCAAGGCGGCTGCCCTGTTCGTTCCCAGCGGAACCATGGCGAACCTAATCAGCCAGATGGTCCACTGCGGCCGCGGGGAGGAAATGATCCTGGGCAGCCTGGCCCATAGCTTCTACTATGAACAGGGCGGCTCCGCGGCCGTCGCATCCATACACCCCCGCACGGTGCCGAACCAGCCGGACGGCAAACTCTCGTTGAATGAGCTGGAAGCGGCCATCCGCAGCGACAACATCCACTTCCCCCGTACCCGGATGATCGCGCTGGAGAACACTCACAACCTCTGCGGCGGAGTTCCTCTCGAGCCGGCCTATCTTCGTGCGGTCGGTGACATCGCCCGCGGTCACGGGATCCGACTGCACATCGACGGGGCGCGCCTTTTCAATGCCGCCGCGGCGCTCGGCGTTCCGGCCCGGCAGCTCGCGGGCGAAGCCGATTCGATATCCTTCTGCCTCAGCAAGGGGTTGGCGGCGCCGGTGGGATCGCTTGTCTGCGGCAGCAGTGACTTTATCCAGGAAGCGCGCCGCGCCCGAAAGGTATTGGGCGGCGGGATGCGTCAGGCAGGGATATTGGCGGCAGCCGGTGTGGTGGCCTTGAATGAAATGGTGGACCGCTTGGCCGAAGACCACGCCAACGCCCGCCGTCTCGCCGAGGGTCTGGCGGACATATCCGGTCTAGTGATAGATCCCGGCCGTTACAGGACCAACATTGTTTATTTCGATGTGGTTAAATCGGGCCTGAGTGCAGCCGAGCTGGTCGCCGCCTTGCAGAAAGAAGGCGTGCGCATGCTCGCCTCGGGGACGCACACGCTGCGCGCCGTAACCCACTACGAGGTTACGGCCGTGGATATCGACTTCACTTTAAAAGCGATGACCAACGTCTTGCGGTAGGGTAAAGTCCTAATCCGCGATGCCGGGTCTAATGTTTAAAGCTGCGCTGCCCGGTAAAAACCATGGCGACATCGGCCTCGTTGCACGCCTCGATGACCTGGTAGTCGTTTTCAGAGCCCCCCGGCTGAATCACTGAACGGATACCTTCCCGGATGCCCACGCCCACTCCGTCGCGAAACGGGAAAAAGGCGTCGCTCACCATGGCCGCGCCGATCAGTCCGCCGTTCTCGGCAGCCACGCGGGCGTCGATTTCGGCCTTCTGGTCGGCGTCCTTCAGGTCGTTGTAGGCAATTCCGTGGGCTTCGAAACAGTAGCGGTCGGATAGCTTGCGGTAGGCCTTGTCGCGGGCGATTTCAGCCACCCCTACCCGGTCCTGCTCACCGGTGCCGATGCCCACCGTCACCTGATCCTTCACGTAAATTACCGAGTTCGAGGTTACACCGGCTTCGACGAACCAGCCGAAAAGGAGGTCATCGTATTCTTTCGGCATGGGGGTTCGTTTCGCTCGATAAAGGCGGCCCTTGTGCTCACACTCGGCAAGCTTCAGGTCCGCCGGGCTGCGGGTGACCGGCACGAAGGACCACTGCAGGATCTGGCCGCCGTCGATCAGGCTCTTGAACTCAACGAAGCGTTGCCCGACATAGCCCTGCAGGCGGGCCATATTCGCTATGCGCATCACCCGCAGGCTCTTCTTGCGAGTGAAAACGTCCATCACCCCTTCCTCGAAATCCGGCGCCACAACCACCTCGGCATATTGCTGGGCGATCGCCTCGGCGGTAACCCGGTCCACGGGACGGTTGCAGGCGATGCAGCCGCCGAAAGCCGCGACGCGATCGGCCCTGTTGGCCTTATGATAGGCATCCGCAAGCGTTTGGGACCGTGCCACCCCGCAGGGGTTGTTGTGCTTGACAATCACCACGGTCGGTCGGTCGGTGAAATACCGAAGGATATTAAGGGAGTTGTCGGCGTCGGTGATGTTGGTCTTGCCGGGATGCTTGCCGGACTGTAGCAGCTCGGCCTCCGAGGCCAGGTACCGGCCGGGCTGGATGTTTTCAACCTGTCCGAGAATGAGGTTGCCGTTGACCAGCTTGTAAAGAGCGGCTTCCTGGCCGGGGTTTTCGCCGTAGCGCAGACCCTTCTCGACACCGTCGATGACCCAGCTGGCCTTGTCGTAAACCAGGGTCTGCCGATGGTCCCCGTCCACGAAGCTGATTTCCATACGCGGCGGGAAGTGATCGTCCATGAGGGTGCGGTACATTGTCTTGAGGTCTTGGGGCACGGATACCTCCTCATTCCGATGAATCAAAAAATGATTCGACCGGACCATTCAGTTATGGATGCCGATAACATGCGCTGACATCGGCGGCGGATAACCGGCTCAGGTAGTCGGCGATGGCACGGTCGTAATCGGCGGTGTGTGCAAAGGCCTTTTGGGCCAGCCGGAAACGCAGGGCGAACGCCGTTTTGCCGTCATTGGCCCTGAGCTCGGAAAGAATCGTGGGATAGTCGATCGGATCGACCACCGCGGCGACTCGGATGAAGTTCTTGGCCGAAGCGCGAATCATGCAGGGACCTCCGATGTCGATGTTGCCGCGCGCCTGTTCAAGCGTGACGCCGGCCTGGGCGATGGTCTCCCGAAAGGGATAAAGATTGACCACCACCATGTCGATGGGCACGCTTTGGGTGCGTTGAAGGTCAGCCCGATGCGCTTCGTTGTAAGTCTCCGTCAAAAGGCCCAGATAGATTTTGAAGTCCAACGTTTTGACCAGCCCGCCCTGGGTTTCAGGCTGGCCGGTGTAGTCCGATACTTGGGTGAGCGCACGGCCGGCGTTAGCGCCCAGGATTTTTTCCAAGTGCGAAAACGTGCCGCCGGTCGAAAAAATACGCAGATTCGGGTTCAGGCGCAGAAGTTCCGGAACAAACTCGTCCAACCCACGCTTGTCCGAGACGCTCACCAGGATATGTCGTACCTTGACCCATGCATCAATCCGTTCAACCAAATGGATGGCCATACCCAGCCCCTCTTTCTGTCATCTGAATTCTGAACGGTACCCTCGAGCTATGATTGCGTCAGCGGAGGTCGATCATGCCGAAAGCTCTATACCACTTGCTCAATCGGTTCAACTGAAAACTAGGCGCCCCCCGCGGGGAGCCTAATTTTATTGCTTAACTTTTCACGGGATTCAACCGATGACATCATTGACGTGAATCCGGTTTGACTCGAGGATGAAGATCAACGAAACGCCAAGCCCGTGAAAAACAGATCCTACATACCGGTCAGAAGTTCTCAAATCAGATACTACCGGAGAGTAGCGCTTTATTCTGAGACCGCGCCCGAAATTTTTCACTTGTACAAGCCGACCGGAATGGAGATCAACGAAGTCCGCGTGGACGAGGGCATGCGTCCGCGTCTCTACATCCAGCAGTCTGACCGCCTGGAGGCGATTCGAGAAGTCCACAAGGGTTTCAACCAGGACATTGCCCGCAGCATCGAAACCGGCGATGTCACCGCAGTCAAGTCGACCCTCTGCGGCTTGGTAGCCGAAACCCTGGCTGAGCCCCGAGCCGGAATGCTCCACTCCCTTCCCGCCACCGTGGATATTCTGGTCAGCGGCTATTCCAAGCAGCCTTCCATCTTACGCACCTTCGCTACGATTTCCAATAAGGACTACTCCACCGTCATTCATTCCGTCAATGTCATGGCGTTGACATTGAGCTATGCCTTTTTCACTGGCCTTTCGCTGCGAGATACCAAGCGCTTGGGCCTAGCGGCGCTGCTGCATGACGTCGGCAAGACGGGAATTCCTTCTGAAATTCTCTCCGCGCCCCGCAAGCTGACGGCGGAGGAGTTCGAGATCATCAAGGCCCATCCGGTCATCGGTAGTCGCTTGATCCGTGAAATCAACCGACTCGGCGACGATATCGCGATGGGTGCACTCGAACACCATGAAAAGCTGGACGGCAGCGGCTACCCCTTGGGGACCCAAAAAATATCTTTCAGCGGGCAGGTGATCGGCATCGTCGACTGCTACGAAGCCTTGACGAACGAAGAGCGCCCTTACCGTCGCGCCAGGGACCCGATGGATACCCTGAAGCTGCTCAAGAACGACGTGGAAGCCGGAAAATTCAACCGCCGCCTTTTTGAAAAATTTTGTTATAGCTTGATATGATCGCCATATCGAGTAACGGCCGCCGTTGGCGTTCGACCCCATCTCCGTGAATATCTGGGAATGCAACTTCATCTGCGATCCTTGCATGCAGCCACATCCGGAAAACCCTCGGAAAACTGTCGCATCCCTGCAAATCCATCCAGATGAACACGGTCGAACCGCCGTACGCATCGTACCGGGGTTACGGGCATGTTGACATCACCGCCCATATTTCTTAAAATTCGGATAAATACTGAATATCTCTAAAGAACAACCACTCAAGCGCTGCGACCTCGTTTTCCCCGTTTTCATCCGCTGATTCCGTGGAAATGCGCTGGGTGGGAGGGTTGTTTTATTTCTCCCGCGTTGGGGTTTTCCATGTATAATGCTTATTTCGGATTCCGCGAGAAACCGTTCAAGCTGGTGCCGAATCCGGAATATCTCTTTCTCAGCCGAAGCCACGAAGAGGCGCTGGCGCATTTAAACTACGCCCTTTCTCAGGGAGACGGCTTTGTTGAAATCACCGGCGAGGTGGGGACCGGGAAAACCACCCTGTGTCGAGCGTTTCTCGAAAGTTTAGACGACCAGACCGTCGCGGCCTACATCTTTAACCCGAAGCTGGGTCCGAAGCAGCTCATACGAAGCATCGGCGACGAATTCGGCCTCCAGTGCGGCGCCGACGACACCAAGGATTTGATCGACAAGCTCAACCATTTCCTCCTGCAGAAAAAGCAAGAACACAAAAAGGTTATCGTTCTGATCGATGAGGCTCAGAACCTGAGCAAGACCGTGCTCGAACAACTGCGGCTGTTATCAAACCTGGAAACCAACAAGGAAAAGCTGCTTCAGATCATTCTCGTGGGACAACCGGAACTGGCGGCGATGCTTGATTCGTACGACCTGCGCCAGATCGGCCAGCGCATTTCGCTGCGCTACCAGATCTCGCCGCTGAGCTTGCGGGAAACCGAGGAATACATTCAGTACCGCCTCAACATCGCTTCGCAAAAGCGATTACCGCTCTTCGAACCGGGCGCAATGCGGCAGATCTACGCCTATTCCGGGGGCATCCCGCGGGTGATCAACATCGCCTGCGATCGTGCCCTGATCGCGGCCTTCGGCATGAATCGACGCAAGGTAACCCGCCGGATCGCCAAGGCCATACTGTCCGAGATGGCCCATCGGGGCCGCACGTCCAACGCCGGCCTGATGGACGGACGCCGGGCGCTGGCTTTGTTTTTGCTGATCTGTGCGTTAGCAGCAGCCCTTCTCTACCGCAAACCGCTGGGCGACGCGTTCCAGATGCGCTTCATGAATCCGACGGCCACGCGTGATTCCGGCCCGGGCGTCGATGCGTCCGCCGCCATCGCCGACAACTCACCCTCCTTCCCGCCCGATGCCCGAGACGCAGCCAGCGCCAATGCGAAGGCGACGACGGCGCGAACGCTTTCCGCTCGCCCGGAGGTGCCCGCCGGCTCCAGTGCCGGGGACTCTCGACTGTCCGACCTGTTAAAGCAGATGGACGGACGCATATCGCGCCGAACGGCCTTTCAAGAAACGCTGGACGCCTGGGGGGCGATCGGGGAGTCGAAGCCTTATCTGGAAGGCCTTGACGACGATTCGACCTTTTTCAATTTGTCCGCCAAGGCAGCGGGATTCTTCATTCAACGCATCGAGGCGGACCTCCATGTGCTGCGCAACCTCAATATGCCCGCCATCCTCGAATTTCGAACCGACGCGCAACGGTCGCCCGGTTATCTGGTCCTTTCCGGCGCCAGCGGAGATCGGATCTTGCTGAAGGCGGCGGGGCAGCCGGCCCTGGCCATCCCTGCCGGCGAATTCGATCAGAGTTGGTCCGGCGTCGCCTACATTCTCTGGAAGAATTTTCTTTCGATTGAAGGGACGATCCCCGTCAACGCGCCGGCGGATTCCATCGTTGCACTGAAAATGCTTCTGCGCGAGATCGGGCATAAGAACCTGCCTTTAAGCCGCGATTATGACCCGGCTACGCAGAAAGCGATTGAGCAGATTCAAGCCAGGTACGGGCTTCCGGTTGACGGTATCGTCGGTGCTTTGACCAAGATCGTCCTTTATCGCGAGGGGAAATCTTTTGAAATCCCGCGACTGACCGGCCAATAAATGCCCGGACCCTGAACCGGATGAACCGGAGGAGGAAACCATATTTGAGCTCGATCCTTAAAGCCCTCAGGAGAGTTGAGCAATCCGGCCAAGCCGGAGAAACTCCGCTGCATCCATCGTTGCCTCCGGAAGCGCATTCGATTCGGTCTTCCGGGATACGAAGCGGATGGATTTCAGATAAAAACCGGGTTTATCTGCTGTCGTTTGGGATGGTTTTGGCCGTCGCTGGCGCGGCCTATTTCTGGTGGGGGCCCGAGGCCACCCTACCTCCGACCCCCGGCCCGGCAAAAGAAGTTCGTGCCCAATTGCCTCCGCGGCCGCCTGATCCAACCGCACAGGCCGCTTCTCCACCGGTGCGAACCGTACAACCCCAAGCCGCACCTCCTTCTGCACAACCGCGCGAAGCCGCGCCGGCCCCGGCCCCGGGGTCCCCGCTGGCCCATTCGGCATCTACGGTCCAGGCGCCGCCACCGACCAGCCGCGTGCGCCCGCGGGAAGCCTCCTCGCCTCCCCCGGCCGAGGTGCGGCCGTCCTCGGCTCGGAGCCTGACGTCCCCCTCGGAGCGATCCGACAAGAACCGCCCGCAACCCCCCCGGACAGCCGATGACAGCCTGAGCCGCCTGGATGAATCCAAGCTTAAGGTGATGGCGATCGCCTGGGCGGGGGATCCTTCACGGCGCTTGGCCGTGGTCAATGGCCACATCGTCAAGGAGGGTGAATCCGTGGAAGGATTCAGCGTCACCCAGATCCGCAAGGACGACATCATTGTCAACGACGGCGGCCGGTCCTGGCGTGTAGAGCTCAATTTGAAAACTCATCCCTGAGAGTCGATGCGCCGTCGAATCCCGTTGACTCAAAAAACCCTTTCCGCTATTTTGCAAGCAAATCAGACGCCGTGCGCCTTGGGCACATACCCCCGGTGAGGGTGCATCCAGTTACGTGCGGCCTGAATCTTCAAAACATGGCTCACTCCCTCAAATACACCTTGCGATCGTTTTTTGGTGCCCCGCCGGTCTGCCATAACCTGGCCTTGGTTGCGGTCTGGCTCGTCATCGTCAACATCTTCGCCCTCATGGCGCTGAATCGTCTGAACATCGAACTTGACACGGCGTTGTCGTGGATCTCGCCGGAAATCTATACGATCAAGCCAAGCTGGAACATCATCGACTTGCACAACCGTTGGGACGCGGCTTGGTACCTCGACATCGCCGAGAAGGGCTACTACCTGCGCGGCGAGGGAAAGCAGGCCAACGTCGTTTTTTTTCCGCTTTACCCGATGCTGGTGCGGTTGGTGGGGTGTCTGACCAACGGAAACCTCGTCCTGGCCGGCTGGATCGTCAGCAGCGTCTTTCTGGCCTTGGCGGTCGCCATGCTGACCCGGCTCACTCAAGAGTTTCATTCCGACATCGACCCGACGCGGCCGGCACTTTTTCTACTGACTTTCCCAACGGCCTTTTACCTGAATGCCGTCTACACCGAGTCCTTGTTCCTGTTTCTTTCCCTGGCAGTGGTGTTTTTCGCCCTGAAGCGCAATTTTATCCTGGCCGGCGCCTGCGCGGCCCTGGCGTCCGCCACCCGCGTGGCCGGCGTGTTCCTGTTCGTCGTGCTGGTCGTCGAGTTTGCCCAGGCCTACGGATGGCGGGCCTTGTTCACCGTGCGGGTCTGGCCGCTGGCGCTGGCTCCGATCGGCATCACCGCCTTTTTCCTGCACCACTGGATCGTGTTCGGGAATTTTTTCCTTTATCTCCAGGTTCAGAAAACCTTCGGCCGGGATTTCAAATCGGACCTGGAGGAATACCTGGTGATCCGCAACCACCCCGATCTGGTCCACACGGTGCTCGACCTGTCCTTCACCCTTCTGGCAATCGTCTTCGCCATTATGGCATTAAGGCGCTTCCGGCTCTCCTACGGACTGTACATGCTGGTTTCGCTGGCGGTGGCCCTGAGCACCGGCACCGCTCTGGGGATTGCCCGGTATGCCATGGTGATGTTCCCCATTTACCTGATCGGGGCCGGGACCCGCTCGACCCTTGCCCGCAATGCCTGGATATTCGCTTCGACCCTGCTCTTGGCCCTGAATATCACCCGGTTCGTGCACCATTACTGGGCCGGATGATTTTCCGGCCCGGAGGCCCCGCTAAGCCCATGGCGACCGCACTCGAAACGACAGCACTCCGCCATCAGCCCGCCAGCCGCACGCCGCGGGTCAGCGTCGTCGTCCCGGCATTCAACGAATCGCAGAATATCCCTCTGCTTTACCAGAAGATCGCCGCGATACTGCCGCAGGCGGGCGCCCGAAACTGGGAGTTGATTTTTGCCGATGACGGCAGCCGGGATGCCACCTGGTCCGCCATTTGCGCGTTGGCGGCGCAAGACCCCGGCGTCCGGGGCGTGCGACTGTCGCGCAATTTCGGCCACCAGTATGCGCTCCTGGCGGGTCTGGAGGCCGCTACGGGCGATGCCGTGATCATGATGGACTGCGATCTGCAGCATCCGGTGGAAATGATTCCGAGGATGCTGGAACGCTGGCAGGCGGGGTTTCAGGTGGTAAAGACCATGCGGCAGGATGACTGCCAGATCGGTTGGTTCAAGCGCTGGACATCGCGGGCCTTCTACCGGCTTTTTTCGGTGCTGAGCGGCGTCAACCTGCAGCCCGGCTTGGCAGACTTCCGGCTGCTCGACCGCCGAGCGCTTAACGAACTGTTGCGGTTGAGGGAGGAGGGGCTTTTCCTGCGCGGGCTCACCGAATGGATCGGCTTTCCGTCCTGCGTCATCCCCTACCAGGCCGGCCAGCGAGCGTGCGGCCGCTCGCAATACAATTTAAAAAAAATGGTCCGGCTTGCCTGGAACGGGGTGAGTTCTTTTTCGATCACGCCTTTGCGAATCGGAATTCTCATCGGATTGATCGGCAGCCTGGTTTCGCTTCTCAGTCTCCTCTATGCCTTTTTCGGAAAAATCTTCGGACGGGGGATCGTCCCCGGCTGGGCCTCGACCCTGATGGTCATATCGCTGCTTTTCTTTTTGCTGTTCGTCTATCTCGGCGTTCTGGGTGAGTATGTCGGCCGCATCATCATCGAAGTGCGGCAGCGCCCGCGTTTCATCGTCTGCGAAACCACGGGCCTTGACCCACCCGGCCCCATGCCTGATGACGCCATCCGACGCTAACCCCGCTGGCACCGTGGTCGGCCCCGGGCATGGCCCCGCCACCCGGCTGATTGTCAATGCCGACGATTTCGGGATATCCGAGCGCGTCAACGACGGAATCATCCTGGCTCACCGTACCGGTATCGTGACGGCGACCTCCTTGATGGCGGTGGGCCGCGCCTTCGAGCATGCCGCAGACTGGTGCCGCCGGATCCCTTCCCTGGATGTGGGCATTCATCTGACCCTGGTGGCCGAAAAACCCCTGCTGCGCAAAGCGTCTTCCCTGATCGGCGACGACGGACGCTTTCCCTTGGGCATCGGCGTCTTTCTGCGGCGCTACTTGGCCGGAAGCATACGGATGGCGGATATTCGGGCGGAGCTTTCCGCTCAAATCGAACGCGTTCTGGATCATGGGCTTCGGGTGACGCATCTGGACAGCCACCAACACGTGCATGCCGTTCCCGGAATTGCCGAGCTGGCCTTTCAGCTCTCAGCTCGCTACGGCATTCCGTTCGTGCGCGTGCCGGTCGAGGATCTGCACATGGACCGGCCCCTTCGATTTCACGGATTTTCGCGCCTGGCCGGGGCCATGGCCCTACGGGCGTGTTGGACGATGGTCCGCTTTTCAGGGTCCGCCGCTGCGAGATCCCCGCGGCTGCGCTTTTTAGGGTTTACAGAGGGAGGTCGGCTGAATCATGCCCGCCTGCATCGGATACTCCAGGCGCTTCAGCCGGATCGAACCTATGAGCTGATGTGCCATCCGGGATTCACACCGGATGAACCGGATGTGAAACGCTGGAACTACCATCATGAGCAGGAGCTCCAGGCCCTCACCCACGGCCTGATTCGGTCCGAGGTCGTCTCTCGCGGAATTCACTTGTGCAGCTTTAAAGATTTGGCGTAGTCAAATTTTTTGCCCCACGAAGAGATAGTGGCTGATCCAGGCAGCAGATGGCAGTGACCGCTCTTCGACCACGGCGAAGCCGGCCGCGACGATTGCCCGCCGATAGGTTGCAGGCGACTCGAAGTGCGGGCGGTCGCCCTGGGTGATCCCGAACACGCGGACCGAAAGCCCCTCCTGGGCCATAATCGCCCAGTACTTCCAGCGGGGTCGATCGACGACTTCCTTGACGATCAGCCTTCCGCCCGGTTTCAGGACCCGCAAGCAGCCCTGCAAGATCCCGCCCCACGCGGCTTCGCGGACCGTGTAGAGCACATCTACGATCGAAACCGCATCGAAACCCGACTCCGGAAAAAGGCTCAGGCTTCCGGTTGAGAACTCTGCGCCTGGAGAGGCGGTCCGACGCGCGGCTGCGATCTTGGCCGAATCATGGTCGATCCCGTGGATTTTCAAGGCTCGGTGGGCCGGGTCCCGCGACAGCAGGTTGATGAGCAGTCCGTGGCCGCAGCCCACGTCCAGCAAAGCCCCGGTCGTCGGAAACCGGTCCACCAGCGGTTTGAACGGACAGGTCAGGGCGCGCACCACCACGTGCAGCCGCGTGGCCAGCCCCTCGCCCTTATAAGCGGTCCATGCCGTCCGCACGCTATCCATCGCGTTCAAACATCGCCCAGTATTGTGCGCCTACGGGCAGTCCATGCAGTTTTTTTTCAATTGCAGCCCACACCTCGCAACGCAGCCACCGCGGAGGGAATAGGTTCACATAGGCATGTTGAATCGTGCGGAATGCGTTGTTCCGAAACAATGTTTGGGTCGTGTTCAGCGTCAACAGGCGTGCGTCTTCGTCAAAAGGGCACATCTTGACGAGCACGCGGGCGGCGGGATTGAACGGGTTGTGCTCCCAGATGACCAGCCTGGATGCGGGTTTCATCCAGTTTCGCAGAGCTTCCGCCGTCGCCGTCCGTTCGGCGGGAGGGATGTGATGAAAGACATGGCAGCTGATCACGAAATCGAATCGGACGTCCTGCGGCAGCTCCTTCCAATCGCTCACCAGGCAGACGGGGGCATTGGCCAGCAGGCTTTTGGCTTCGTTGATGGACGCCACCGATGGGTCGAAGCCGTAGATCCGCAAACGGCCCTCTGCCACCAACGCCTTAATTGCGCTCGAGGCCAGCAGAAAGTTGAGCATACGGCCGTTGCCGCATCCGAAATCCAGATAGCAACACTCTTTGCCGGCGTATCTTTCGGCAATCCACCCGGTGACGTGCGCGGCCCGCTGGTGGATGAAATCGGCGCTGTGGACCCCCGGCGGCAGGCTGCGCTCGTGAATGCGTTCGTAGTCGCGTGCGACCCGGTCAAAAACATTTTTCCCCATTCTGAAACAACACCTCTCCGTTGACGATGGTCAGTTCCACTGGCACGGACGGCCATTCGCCCGCGGGCGTGGTGAAAAGGTTGCGCGCGAAGACCGTAAGGTCCGCCCAATGGCCCTCGCGGATTCTCCCGACCCGGTCCTCGCGCCCGGAGACCCAGGCCGGAACGGCAGTGAATCCAGGAAGACTTTCCTCGAGCGTGAGGCGCTGCTCTGGAAACCACCCTCCCGGCGGGTGGCCTTCGGGGGTCTGGCGCGTCACTGCTGCCTGGAGGCCCAGGATAGGGTCCATGGGCTCAACCGGCGCGTCGGATCCGAATAAAAGCGGGATACCCCGCATCCATCAGGGACCGCCACGCATATCCGGTCCGACACCGCGCCGCACCCCAGCGCTTCTCGGCCACGCACCAATCGGTGGAGACGAAGCGCGGCTGCACCGATCCCACGATACCCAATTCCCGGAACAGGGTCAAATCCTGAGGCCGATAAACCTGCACATGCTCGATGCGGTCGCGCCGGGGGCCGGGGCGGGCTTTCCTCGCACCGGCGATAGCCAGGAGGCAGTGGCTCACCGCCTTGTCGCCGATCGCATGGATCCCTACATGGAAGCCGCGACGATAGGCCAGCTCGATTTTTTCCTGCAACCGCGGGAGATCCAGCACCGCCAGACCCGAGTTGCCCGGTTCGTCGGTATAAGATTCGTGCAGCAGCGCTGTTCCCGCCCCCAGGGAGCCATCGGCGTAGAGTTTCATGTGCCCGGCCCAAAGACGTTCGCTCCCCTGGCCCGGCCGAACACCGTTCGCGGCGGCCTCGTCCAGGTCGTCGGGCGGCAGCAAGTGGTACACGCGCACCTTCAGTGCGCCCTCTCGGTCGAGCGCTTCGAAGGCCTCCCACTGTTGAAATCTCTCGCAGGTGTGCACTCCGGTGATTCCCAGCCGCAGCGCGTCAGCCTGGGCCAGGAGCACCGCCTGCTTGCGCTCCTCCAGGGTGGGAACGGGGACACATGGTGGTCATGTATGCCGGCCGGGTGGTGGAAGAGGCTTCCACCGCGGCGCTTTTCGAAGAGCCGCTGCACCCATACACCCAGGGGCTTCTGCGCTCCGTGCCGCGCATTGGTCAGCGGGCGAAGCTCGGCCGGGAGCGGCTGACAGAAATCAGCGGCATGGTGCCGAGTCTTTACGAGTTGCCCGACGGGTGCACCTTTCATCCCAGGTGCCGCGAGGCTGAGAAAATCTGCCGCCACCAGGTGCCGCAAATCAGGGAACTAGCCGGTGGGCGGCGCATCCGCTGCTGGCGCAGGCAGTGACGGGGTCCATGAGCCACCTGCTCGAGGTAGACAACCTTAAAGTGCATTTTCCCGTCAGGCGGGGCGTGCTGTCCCGCACGGCGGGCTATGTCCACGCCGTGGACGGGGTCAGTCTTCACGTCGCCAAAGGGGAAACGCTCGGTATCGTGGGCGAAAGCGGCTGTGGAAAGACGACAACGGGCCTGGCGATCCTGCGCCTGCTTGAGCCGACCGGCGGGCGGGTGAGCTTTGAGAACGCCGACATGGCCGCCCTCAACAGCACCCAGCTGACCGACCTGCGCAAGCGCATGCAGATCATCTTCCAGGACCCCTACTCCTCCCTCAATCCAAGAATGAGCGTCAAACGCATCCTGGGTGACCCCATGCGAATCCATGGCCTTGGCAACCGCCGGCAGTGCGAGGAGCGCGTCACCTACCTGATGGAAAAAGTCGGTCTGACCCCTGAGCAGGCCAACCGGTATCCCCACCAGTTTTCGGGCGGGCAACGCCAGCGCATCGGCATCGCCCGAGCGTTGGCTCTCTCGCCCCAGCTGATCATCGGGGATGAGCCCGTTTCAGCTCTGGACGTGAGCATCCGCGCCCAGATCATCAACCTGCTCATTGACCTGCAGCAAGAACTCGCCCTTTCCTATATCATCATTTCCCACGACCTGGCGGTCGTTGAGTATATATGCGACCGAATCGCCGTAATGTATCTGGGCAAAATCGTGGAGTTGGCCCCCTATAGGGACCTTTATGCCAACCCGTGCCATCCTTATACCCAGGCGCTGATGTCCGCCGTACCCACGGCGGACCCGCGGGTGCGCCGGCAACGCATCATCCTGAAAGGCGACGTACCTAACCCTATCGATCCGCCCCGAGGCTGCCGTTTTCATCCGCGCTGCCCCCACAGGTTCGAGCCCTGCGCTGAAACCGAACCGCCGCTCAAGGAGGCCGCCCCCGGCCACTCGACGGCCTGCTTTCTACTTCAATAAACTCCGGGTTAGGCTCTCCGCAAAGCACAACCCGCTCAGGAAAACGCGCATGAAAAGTCGGCTACCCCTTCCCGACCGCCTTTTTGTATAAGGGCGAGATTTCACGCAGGGTGGTCACGACATGTTGGAGGGACTTCAGGAAGCGGGCCACATCGGCCTCGGTGTTGTCGATGCCGAAGGCGATTACCAGCGTTCCCTGGGCATCGGCGTGGCTCAGACCGAGGGACAGCAACACGTGGGAGGCGCGCAGGGAACCGGTTGCGCAGGCCGAGCGCGTGGACACGCCGATTCCCTCGTCATCCAGCATGAGCATGACGCTCTCGCCTTCGACGTACCGGATCGAGGCTGAAACCACATGCGGCAGGCTGTGCACGGGATGGGTGTTGATGATCACCTCGTCGAGGAAGTTCGGCAACTCGCGCAGGAACTGGTCCTTCAACCCTTTCAAATAAGCATGGCGCCGTTCGATGTCGCGCAGGGCGATCTCGGCCGCCTGCCCCATTCCGATGATGCCGATCAGATTCTCGGTGCCGGCGCGCTTATTGTTTTCCTGCACCCCGCCGTCAAAGATCGGAAAGATCTTGACTCCGCGTCGGATGTAAAGCCCCCCGACACCGGTCGGACCATAGAAGGTGTTGGAAGCAAAGCTCACCAGGTCGGCTCCGATCTGTTTGACGTCGAACGGCATGATGCCGACCGAGTCCGCGGCGTCGGTGTGGAACAGAATCTTCTTCTCGCGGGCGATTCTGGCGATGTCCTCGACGGGTTGGAGCGTGCCGGTCTCATTGTTGCTGTGCATGACGGAGATCAGGATGGTATCCGCGGTGATGGCTTCGGCCACGTCCTGCGGCCGGACCCGGCCCTGCGCGTCCACCGAAAGGCTGGTGACCGTGAAGCCGTCGGACTTCAGGCGCCGCAGACTGCGGATAACGGCATTGTGCTCGATGTTGGTGGTGATGACGTGCTTGCCCTTGTCCGCGTTGGCCAGCGCGACGCCCTTGATGGCGTGATTGTCGGCCTCCGTGCCGCCGGAGGTGAAGACGATTTCCTTGGGCGCATCGGCGTTGATCAGTTGGGCCACCTGCTCACGGGCCTTTTCCAATGCAGCGGCGGCCTCCTCGCCGGCTCGGTGCTGGCTGGATGGGTTGTGGTAATCGCGCTGGACAGCCTCGATCATGACCTGTTTGACTTCGGGCAGCAGCGGATTGGACGAAATGTGATCCAGGTTGATGTATCTCATACGGTAGCGCTCTCCTCCTCCGACCGCAGCATCAATGCTCTTCCTTCAGGTCGTGCTGGCAGGCCTCGCAAAAGCTCACGCCTTCATCGATCTCTACATCGCAGTACGGGCAGTAACACTTGTCTCCGTGGGAGTGTTCGTGCTCGTCCTTGCGCTTGAGCTCCGGTCGTTTGATACCGGCCTTCCGGTCTTCGTAGTCTTTAATGGCCATCTGCAGGGCGTCCGCGCCCAAATTGGAACAATGCAGCTTGTTTTTCGGCAGTCCTTCCAGGGCTTCGGCCACGTCCTTGTTGGTAATTTTTTTGGCCTCAGACAGGGTTTTGCCCTTGGCGATTTCGGTCAGCATGCTGGATACCGCGATAGCCGACCCGCACCCGAACGTCTGGAACTTAATGTCGTCGATGCGTTCGTCCTTGATTTTGAGATAGATGGTCATCATGTCCCCGCACAGGGGGTTGCCGACTTCACCGACACCGTTGGCATCCTCGATGGTACCGACGTTCCGGGGGTTGCGGAAGTGATCCATCACGACCTTGTTGTACATCATGGACTCGTCTCCTCTTGCGCTGAACATTCCGAATTTGGCGAAACGATAAGCACGCCAAGGGCTTAGTAAAGCTTGAAAAGGCTTATAGCCTGATTTCAGTCTGTTTCGCAACCATCTTCACAATAGCCCGCCTGCACCGTCGGAAGTCCCATGCCGGAGTTGATGCGGCGACCGCCGGCGGCGGGTACCCACAAAGTTTGACTTCCAGAGGATATCCGCATAAAGCTTGAATCGACGGCGGCCTTGGGTATCCACCCCCTGGGCGCGTCCATTTTTGCCCCTTGAAAAGGTGCGTAAGATGCACCCGCCCGGCGGCATCGATAATGCTCGCCGGGTCCGTCCCAATGGAGCCATAACGTTGCATGACCCTTCCTCCACGAGTTAAGCTGGCGCTGGTGGCGGTGGCGATTTTGCTCTTCTTGCTGGTGGCGTTCATAGTGGTTCTGCCGGGTATTTTGCTCAATCACCCTGATGCAAGAGCCGCCATTCAACACCATCTCAGCACTGCCTTGGGCGGGGAAATCGGCTTCGACCGGGTCAAACTCAGACTTTTCCCGTGGGTTTGCGCCACGGTCGAACATCCGCGCCTGGACGTACCCGACAGAGTCTCCGCCCAGGCAGAGGAGATCCACCTGTGTCTGAAGTTCCTGCCGCTTCTAACCGGCAGGGTGGTGCTCGACTCCGTCAAGGCGCAGTCGCCTGAAATCCATCTGCCGATAGCCCGGATCGATTCCACCGGAGGCGGCCTGGGCTTTCCGGACCCGCGCCTGCTGATGGCACGGATGGCCGACCGGCTGAAGCAGATCCCCGGATCCGAAATTGAGGTCGCTGACGGCCGGGTCGAGCTCGAGGCGGCCGACGGAAGACGTTTTGAATTCCGCAACCTGAACCTTAGGCTTCATCCGGACGGCGAACGCATAGAATGGTCGCTTCGATGCGAATCCGAAGCATTTGAGAGCTTTTCCTCAGGCGGTCTATTGGAGAAGAACTCCCTCCGGGGAACCAGCGCGATTCAGTTCGTCAATCTCAGGCCGCATCGCCTGCAAGCGTTTTTCCTGCCGGATGCACCCTTTCAAGTTCTCGATGGGCACGTTGACCTGGAGATGACGGTGGCCCTGGAAGGCCCCGGCCGGGCGACCGCCACGATTGGGGGAAAAGCGCCCGCGCTCGCTTTCGGCTACAGCCACCGAGTGAGCCAGCTCAGCGTCGAACGGTTCGCCGCCCAACTGGAGTTTTCAGAAACCCGCCTGGCCGCTTCGGTATCTGAGCTATCGACCCGCACGCCTCGCGCAGCACTCGAGCTCGCCTTCGTCGTCGACGAGAAGGCTCATCCCAAAATTGAAATCGACCTCAAGGGCCGCGGCGATCTTACCGGCGCGCGAGACTTTACCCTGTCCATGTGGCCTGAAACACCGGAAGCCTTGCTCATCTGTGACATCCTGCGCAGCGGAGAAGTCCCCCAAATCCACGTGAACCTGCGCGGGGACACATGGGACGACCTGACCGACTTGGAAAATCTTCAGATCAAGGGGCGCCTGGAAAATGGTAGGGTGTATCTCCCGTGGATCGACCTCGACTTGAATGAGGTTTGCGGGAATGTCCTGATCAAGGAAGGCGTACTGGAAGGCGATGGCTTGGAAGCACACTACCAGGGCATCCGCGGCGAAAACGGTAGGCTGCGTGTGGGCCTCTCCCCGACCGACCCGGTTCTTTGGCTTGACATTGATGCTCGCGCCGAGCTCTCGGCGCTGCCGGCGTTCCTGGTGCGGGTCGTCCCCGATTCCAAGTTTCGCAAGGAGGTCGCCCGCCTCCAGGAATTTTCCGGCACGGCCCAGGGAAGCCTGCAGCTCAACGGCACCCACGCGGACGTCAGGGTCGGGGTGCAGGCATCCGGACTAGACGTGAAGGCCCGCCACCAGGGCATCCCCTACCTGCTTCGGTTTCAAGGGGGCGAGTTTTCTTATGATGGCGATGCGATCACCCTGCGCGGGGTGGATGTAGCCGTTGGCGACTCCAAGCTGTTCAAGCACGATATGACGATCGCGCTCAACGGCGATCTGCTCATGGAGAGCAGCTCACCCAAGGCCGTCATCGATTTGGCGGACGTCTTCAACCTGTTTCGCGACCTGCCCCCCTTCAACCATTTGCATCGATTGGAGGGGATCGCTACATTTGACAATTGGCGCCTGAGCGGTCAGGCCTTTGACCCGGCCACATGGAAGCTGATGTCCGGCGGAACCCTCCAGGATCTGGCCGTCGACTCGGAGGTTCTGCCCGGCCTTCTCAGCCTGCCTTTAGGCAACTTTGACTGGCGCGAACGGACGATCCGCTACCAGGGCGCGAAAGGCTCCATCAGCCGCTCCGAAATAAATGGGCTTGAGGTCCAAGCGGATTGGACGGGGCCGCCCCGCATTCAACTGCGAGCCCTCGAAATGGACGCTCTACTTGAGGATATCCTCCGGCTCATACCCTATTTCCCGAGGATCGCCGCCTATGCAGCGGCGCTTCAGCCATTGGAGGGCACCATCCGGATGCGGGATCTACAGTTCCAAGCGAACCTCCTCCCGGAAGGTGCGAGGGTCGACCTATTTGAGGCCGCAGTGAAGACCTCCGTCATCGCGTCAGTCCCGTTGGGCCTTCCGTTGACCTTGACCTCGGGCGAGATCGGCTGGCATGGCTCCACGCTGACACTCCATATGGCGCAGGCATCCGTGGGAAACTCCGTCGTCGAAAATCTCTCGATCGCAGGAGACTGGGGCATCGACGGGGATCTGGAGTTGCGCGCCGATAAGATCGCCATCGAATTCGGCGAGGTCTTCCCACGCATGTTGTCGCGGTCTGGCATGGAAAGTCTCCGCGACGATGTGCGGGACCTCCAGGGCCACCTGACCGCATTTCAGGTGCGGCTGGGAGGGCCGGTCCAGGACCCCGGCAGCTGGCGAATCCATGCGCTATCTGAGTTCAAGGACATCGTCGTGACCACCACCTTCCTGGATGATCCGATCGAGCTGCCCATGGGCCGGCTGACGTTCTCCAAAAACGACGGACAGGAAAACGGGATATCCGCCATTCACCTGGATTCAACCCGCATTCGCATCGGAGCGGACGCAGCCGTCCTGACGGGCGATATTGCCCTTTCCGCCGCCGACACCATGCTGGATCTCGATATCCGGGCCGAGGCGGTTGACTGGAAAAAAATCGAGAAACTCTCTGACCGCATCGCCAAACATCGCCAAGCGGAAAGCCGGCCGGTGCACGGGCGCTTGGACCTGCGGGTGGAGCGTCTGGAGATCGAGCAGTTTAGCCTCAACCCGCTTGATGCGGAGGCGCGACTCACATCGGACGGGACGCACATCAAAATCGAGCGGGCCGGCCTCTGCGGCATGACCTTCATCGGCCGACTAGCCTTCAACGACCCCTTCGTGGACGCCTATTTGGTTCCGGTGGTCGACGTCGTACCGCTGGACAGCGTGGTCTCCTGCCTGACCCGCGAGACGAGCATCTACACCGGCACTTTCAACCTGAACGGAGCGCTCACGGTCAGGGCTCGACGCGAAGACATCATCAAAGCCTTGAACGGACGCCTGACGTTAGTGGCCGAAGACGGCACCATCCGCCGATCGGTCCTCTTTGCCAGGCTTTTCGCGCTGCTCAACCTGACCGAGATCTACCGCGGCACCCTCCCCGACTTCGACAGCGAGGGGCTTGACTATAAACGCCTGAGCGCATCCATCGAGGTGCAGGATGGCAAGATTCGCTTCAATGACTGGACGATCGACGGCCGCACCCTTTGGATCGGCTCCCGGGGTGAAATCGACATCGCCACTCAACAAATCGACTTCACTATCATGGTCTCGCCCTTCAAGACCATCGACCGGATCATCAACTCCATCCCCGGCCTGCGCTGGATTCTCGGAGGGCGGCTCGTCGCCATTCCGATGAGGGCCGTCGGCAGCTTGGAGAACCCCGAAGTGGTTCCTTTGTCGCCTTCGGCGGTGGGAACCAGCATCGTCGAATTGATCGAACGCACGCTGCTGCTGCCCATCCAGGTCATCCAACCGCTGGTCCCCGGCATGGAAGCGACTCCGAGAGACACGATCAGCCGCTGACCGCCTGCCAGGCCCAGAGGCTTGACTTTATCCCGATCAGCCTAACCTTTTCGCCCATCAGCACCACTCAACCGAACGTCAATCCCTCTATGGCAGAGGGCAATCAGGAGGTCGACAATGGCATATACATGCAAAACCTGCGGCGCCGTGGCGGATGAACCCGGACACTTGTGCAATCCTTGCGGGGACAAGAGCAAGTGCAGTTTCTGCGGTGCTCCGTCAACGGACACGAAACACGTCTGTAAAGACAAACTTTCCGCCATGAAGTACGTTTGCAGCGGATGCGGACGGGTGGCCATGGAGCAGGGCCATCTTTGCAATCCGAACCCCATAGGATAGCCGAAGTCAACCAACCGGCGGGCATTCCGGCCCGCCGGTTGCGCGTCTCATGTAAATGCGAACGCCGGGAGTAAGGCCTTGCACGATTTTGACGAGGTAGTGGATCGAGGGGGGACTGCCAGCGAAAAATGGGACAAATACGGGGATCGAGACATCATTCCGATGTGGGTGGCGGACATGGATTTCCGTTCGCCGACGGCGATCGTCGAAGCGCTTCGTCGCCGCACCGAACATGGGGTGTTCGGCTACACCGGTGCCCCGCCCGAGTTGACCGAAACCGTCGTGCAAATGATGCAGCGCGATTACGCCTGGCGTATCGAGCCGCAGTGGATCGTCTGGCTGCCGGGGCTGGTGACCGGCCTGAACGTGACCTGCCGGGCGGTGGGCGCGGATGGCGATGAGGTTCTGACGCTGGTCCCGGTCTATCCGCCGTTCTTGTCCGCCCCGCGCCATTCAGGACGGGGGGTGGTTCGCGTTCGCCTGCACGAAGAATCCAACTGCTGGAGCGTTGATTTCGAACGGCTGGAAGCCTCTGTGACATCGAAAACCCGGCTTTTCATGCTTTGCAACCCGCACAACCCCGTCGGCCGGGTGTTTGACCGGTGCGAACTGGAGCGGCTGGCTGGGCTGTGCGTGTCGCGAGGCATCGTGATTTGCGCGGATGAAATCCACTGCGGGCTGGTTCTGGATCCCGACAAGCGTCATGTCCCGATCGCCACGCTCAGCGCTGAGGTCGCACAGAGTACCATCACTCTGATGGCGCCGAGCAAGACCTTCAACCTGGCAGGTCTCGGCTGCTCGTTTGCCGTCATCCCGTCCGAGACGCTGCGGCGTCGATTTCTGCAGGCCAAAGCGGGAATCGTGCCGATGCTCAATCCCTTCGGCTACCTGGCCGCTCAGACGGCCTACACCCAGTGCGAGGAATGGCGGCAAGAGCTCATCGCTTACCTCCGGCGCAACCGCGAGTTTCTGGCCGAGGCCCTGCCACAAATGCCCGGCGGCCTGTCGATGGCGCCCGTGGAAGGCACCTATCTGGCCTGGATCGATGTCCGGCAGGCCGGAATCGACGAGCCGGTGGGCTTCTTCGAAGACGCCGGCGTGGGGCTTCAGGACGGCCGCGACTTCGATGGTCCGGGATTCGTACGCCTCAACTTCGGTTGTCGTCAAGCTCTGCTGCAGCAGGCCATCGAACGGATGACCGTTGCGCTCAAGGCCCGTTTCAGGGGTTTATCTTCGTGAACGCGGCCCCTCAGGCGAGATGTCGGCCATCCGGATGCAAAGGTTTAAAACGAGTAGGCGCCCACGTATTCGTTTATTTTATCAGCCGGCGGCGCATGAAGATCAACGCCAGCGTGGTGAACAGGAAAGCGAAAACAGCCAGGTAAACGACGCTGAGCAGCGGCACGGTTTCACATCGGCCGATGCAGACCAGACGGGAGAGTTCGACCAGGTGGTAAAGGGGGAAGGCAATCGCCAGCGGTTTCGCCCACAGGGGCAGATTGGAGACCGGGAAAAACGTTCCGCTGAATAGAAACATGGGGGTCACGAACAGAAAAATGGGAAGATTGAACATCTCGATCGTCGGAATGATCCCGGTGAAGAAAAGGCCGATGGCACCGAAGGCGATCCCGCCGAAGAAGGCCAGGGGCACCGCCAGCAATCCATGAGGGAACTGCACGTAGCCGAACGCCCCCAGCACGCCCAGCATGATTCCTGCGGCGGCGGCGGCCTTGCTGGCGCTCCAGACGATCTCGGCGATGATGATCTCCTCGATGGACAAGGGCGTCGCCAGCATGCCGTCGAAGGTTTTCTGGTAATACATCCGCACAAAAGACGCGTAGGTGGTCTCGAAGAAAGCGTTGTTCATGACCGCGGTGGCAATCAGCGCCGGCGCGATGAAAGCGGTGTAGGAAAGCTCCGCTCCGCCGTAGCGGATGTTGCCCACGATCCCCACGAAGCCCAGACTGAAGGCCGCCATGAAAAGCAGAGGCTCGAGCAGCGGCGTGATGAAGTTGACTTTCCAGATTTTCTGGAACGTGACGAGGTTGCGCCTCCAGACCTTCACGAATCGCCAGGATATGACTCCAAGTTCCATGATGCCTATGAATGGTTCAATGGTTGGGGGGTGGGTTCGCCGGGGACCCGGACGGCCCCGCAGACCCTCTCGCCTCAGGCCCCCGATTTTTCATCCCAACGGCCTTGCTACTCGCGCAGCTCTCGGCCGGTCAATCTCAGAAACACGTCCTCCAAGGTCCCGTTGCGAAAGGTGCATTTTTCGTGGCAAAAATTTTCCTGCACGGCAGCGCTCAAATCGTTGCCGTCCGGGGTGTAGAGAATGATGCGCTGGTCGAGGTCGTCATGCGGGACCTGCTGGGCCTTGAGATAGTCGCGCAGCGCCTGATCGGGTCCGCCGATTTCGATCACGTGGCGGCCGACATGCTTCTCGATCAAATCGGCGGGGGTGCCGTCCACCAGGATCCTGCCGCTGTCCACGATCACGAGCCGATCGCAGAGACGGCTCGCCTCCTCCATGTAGTGCGTGGTGAGGACGATGCTCAACCCGCTCGCCCTCAGTTTCTCCAGGCGGTCCCATACCTGGTGACGCGACTGGGGATCCAACCCCGTGGTCGGCTCGTCCAGAATCAGCAAGTCGGGTCGGTTGATTAGCGACCGCGCCAGGATAAGACGCCGAATCATCCCGCCGGACAGATCCATGACCCTGGCGTTGCGGCGGTTGGACAAAGCAAAAAACTCGAGCAGTTCACGGGTGCGGGAAGCCGCTTCTTTGGAAGGGATGGAAAAATAGCCCGCGAAGACCATCAGGTTTTGCTCGACCGTCAAGTCCGGATCCAGGGTATTGTCCTGCTGGCAAACCCCGACCCGCGCCTTGATCTTGCGCCAGTCCCTTGCGATATCCATCCCGAAGACGCGGATGACCCCGCGGGTCGCAGGCGAGAATCCATAGAGCATGCGGATGGTCGTGGTTTTACCGGCGCCGTTGGGGCCTAATAGACCGAAAAACTCTCCCGTCCCCACCGTGAAAGATATCCCGTCGACGGCCGTGACGTCTTGATACTTCTTGAAGAGGTGCTGAACTTCGATAATCGGTTGCATAGCAAAGGCTGGGGTCCATTTCTTTTTCGGTCCGGCGGTCATGGATCCGAGAGCTACCGGCCGAAGCGGCACTATGTCACTGTCGACCGCAAAAGGCAACCCGGCGGCATGGCTGGAGGCAGAGCCCACTGCGCCTGGAGGAATGTGGCTTACACCCGATGCGCTCTGCGCCAAGCGCCATGCCAGCCATTGCCAGTTACTTCAAGGCCGAGAAGGGACCGGCATATCCGGTGAGCTCGACATACCCCTGGCCTTCGATCGGGCTGCCGCCCTTGACGCCTTTGGCGGATACGCTTCCCTCCCAGTAGGTGACGCCCGTGCTCGCCGAGGTCCGCATTTCCTGGTCCTGCAGACTCGACTTCACATCCACTTCGATTCCCAGCAAAGGGATCTTGATCTGCCACCCCGAGGGATAAACGGCCCCCGATGTCTTGCTCCTCCATGTATCCAGCACACGAACGTCGAAATAGCCGCGGTCGAGATGCCGCAGGACCCCCAACGAATCGATGTAGCTTCCGCTGGAGGCCGGGTTCAGCCCTCCGTCCTCCTTGCGCAGCAGGAAGATCATGAATTCGCTCCGATCGGCCAGCTGGATGCTGAACCAATCCCATCCCACCGTGCCGGGCTCCAGCAGCGCCGTGCTGAATTCATGGTCCATCCAGCTTTCGCCCTTCACGGGAATGGACTTGCCCGCGATGGTGATGGAACCGCTCGTCTCCAGCCGGGTGAACGAATAGTAACAGCTGGCTCGCTCCGGGGTCGAACCCTTGCGGCTGTAACCGTTGAGCCCGTGTTTAACCGGCGGCTTGGCCGGCTTCAGCTCCAGTTGAAACGCGAAATCATCGCCGGCAACCGATAGTTTGTGGGAATCCGGGAAGATGGCGGCGCTCCAGCCCGGAAGGAAGAGCGTCACATCCGGGCCGTATTGGACCCATCCCCCGATTCCCAGACCTTCCAAACCCTCACGGCCGACCCTTTCAGCCTGCAGGTGGCGTTTGGCCGATATGTCCGACACGGCCGCGTGGCCGATATAGATTTGTCGGGAGCGCCAAGCCGAAGGAGGATCCGGCCATCCGGCCGAACCCCCGAAAGGCGTCAACTGATAGCGAAAGAAGGTGAGTTGAAAACCGAAATGCCGGCCGGTCTCCGATTTAAGGTTGCCGGTATAGTACCACCATTCGTTGCGGAATCCCGGGTGCGGTGCGTGGTCCCGGGGGAACTCCAGATTGCAGGGCCGGGTGACCTGGAGAAATCCCGAGGAGCCGTCCGCGGCGGAAACGCGCGTCCCTCCCAGCAGGACGACCATGGATGCAAGAATGAAAGCGCAGGCGAATCTCATTTGAATCACACAAACCGTTGGTGGGTTACAAAGGCCTTATCGTTCGCGCAATAAGGCTGCCGGTGGCGTTCGGAATACCATCCGCACCGCCGGGACCGCCGCCGCCAGCGCCGTGAGGATGATCAGCGGCAGCGAAAAAGCCAAAGCGCCCCAGTCGACCACGTACAAGAAGGTCCACCCGAACGATTGCCGGTTGATGACGTAGACCAGCATGTAGGAAAGGATGAACCCGCAGGCCAATCCCGCTAGCTCTCCGGCCACTACCAGGAAGGAGGCCTCCCAGAAAATCATCGCGCGGATCTGGCGCAAACTTCCTCCGACGGCATACAGGGTGTTGAGCTGGCGGGTGCGTTCCAGCACCATGACCGTCAGCGTGGTGGTGATGCCCAGTACGGCCACGGCCAGGGCGATGAGCAGCAATACCGTGGTGATGGCGAACGTCTCGTCGAAGATCCGGAGCACCGATTCGCGCAGATCCTTGCCGCTGACCATGTCCAGGGTGTCGCCCCAGCGCTGGATGATGGCGTTGCGCAGGGCGCTCACCCGGCTTTCTACCTCCGGGGTGCGGTCTCTGAAGAAAAATCGCACCCCGCTCCATTGAGGGTCGTGGAAGCGCTCCTTGAAGTGCGTCCAGGAATAGAACACCACCCCCCCGTCCGTACGATAGTCTCGAATGATACCGACCACCGGAAGCTCAATGCGCGAGCCCTCGATCTGGGTCCGAAAAAGGTCGCCGAGGCCGAGGCCGGTGCGGGTGGCGAACACCTCCGATATCAGAACACCCTCCCCCTGGACCAGCAGCGGCCGGGTCTGCTGGGGATCGCCCTGCAGCCACACGAAGCCCCCGTGTTTCAAGAAGGTCTCCATGCCCATGGCCTCAAATTCATAGGGGAAGTCGCCATAGTTCATCTGATAGCGCCGGCTTGGCACATAGTCGACACCCGCATCCATTCGTTTCAGCTCGGCCACGATGGTTTCGGGGATCGGGAAGCGGAAGCGGTTGACCTGGCCCATCTTGGTGGTGACAAACAAGTCTCCGCTGACGGTCTGCCGAACCCATAGTTCGACGGTGTGGCGGAAGCTGTGGATCATGACGACCAATGCCGTAAAGAGGGCCACGGCCGTTATCAGCGCTCCGACGGATATGGCCGTGCGGGCACCGCAGTCCCGCAGGTAGCGGCCGGCCAGATAGGCCGGAAGACCGGCGAATCGGCGCAGCAGCGGCGCCAGCCGCTGGCCCAGCCGTTCCAGCATCCAAGGCGAAAGCAGCGCGAAGCCGATGAAGAGCAGCAGAATCGCTACGTATCCCGGCAGAGGGATTCCGGCCACACCGGGCAGCAGCGACAGGGGAATGCCGGCCAGGATGCACCCCAGCGCCCAAAGGGCCAGGTGCCGGACCGAGCGCCGCCTTCCAACGCCGGCCTGGGAGATTTCCATCGCCTCCTTGGGAGGAACGGCCATGGCTTCTCGGGCGGGCTGCAAGGCCGCGCCGGCGGAGGTCAAGAGCGTCACCCCGAGGCTGATGGCGATCTCCAGCGGGCTGAGCACGAGGCCTTCCACCTGGACCCGCACGAACAGCGTGGAGATGGTCTGGCTCACGCCGTGGAGAAGGTGCTTCACGAGAAGCGAACTCAGCGGAATGGCGAGCAGCCATCCGCAGACGCCGAAAAGCATCCCCTCACAGAGGAAAAGCATGAACAGCGTCCGCTGTGAAGCGCCCAGGGACCTCAGAATCGCCAACTCCCGGCGCCGTGCGGCCACGTTCAGTGCCACCAGGCTGTAAACCAGGAACATGCCCACGAACAACGAGGCGAAACTCAGCACCGACAGGTTCAACTGGTAGGCCCGGATCATGGCCGTACCGCTGTCCCGCGCGGCCGATGGCGAGCGCAGCTCAAGCTCCGGCGGCAGCCTCCGGGCGAGATCATCGATGTCTTGCGGAGTCGCCTTGGACTTGAACGTGAGATCGATGCGGTCCAGCAGTCCGTAGAGACCGGTGAATTCCTGGAAGGTCGCGATGTCGGTCAACGCCACCCGCCCGCCCTCTACCAGCGCCAGACCTTCCGGCATCAGGATGCCGGCCACCCGAAATTCAGCCGAATTACGCGTGTGTTCTAGCTTCAGGCGCGCACCGGAAACGGTTTGCAGCTCGAGCGCCAGCGGCTCCGTGAAGATAACGGTGTAGGGATCGCGGATCAGATCCAGCCAGTGCTCGGTGGCCTTTTCTCGGTCTCCGCGAATCCGCCACTTGCGGAAGGACTGGTCCAGCAGCGGATCGATCCCGATCATCAGAAACGAATCCCCCGGCACGCCGGAGCGCCGAACATAGGTCGTGAGCAGCGGCGAGAACTCCTTAACGGCCGGGTGGCCGAGCAGGACGGGCAGAACACCTTCGGGAAGGTGCCCGCCGGGCCGCACCAGCACTTTCTGTGCCGCGCCGGCAAAAAAGTCCATGCTGCGCACGAATGAGCTCAGGGATGCGTGGACCGCCAGCCGGACGCTGGTGAATACCGCCGCCCCGAGGGCGATGCCGAGCAGCACAACCAGCGCCCGCCCCCAATGGGTTCGGAGATTGCGCAGGCTGAACCACCGGAAAAGACGCAGGAAGAACATCAGCCCTCGCCTGAGGGGTCGGTTATGACGCCGTCCCGGATCCGAATATGGCGGGTCGCCAGGGAATCGGCCAGATCACTGTGCGTGGCGATTACGACCGTGCGCTGGAAGCTGCGATTCAGCTGTCCCAGAAGATCGATGACGGTCATTCCGTTGCGGCTGTCCAGGTTCCCGGTCGGTTCATCGGCGAGGATGAGCGCGGGTTCGTTGATGAGGGCCCGGGCAATGGCCGCACGCTGCATTTCACCGCCGGAAAGCTGGCCCGGGTGATGGTCGCGCCGGTTCTTGAGGCCCAGCCAGTCGAGCAGCTCTATTGCCCTGCGGCGGGTTGCTTCGGCATCCTTTCCGGCAAGCAAGGCCGGCAAGGAAACATTTTCGAGCACATTCAGGGTCGGGAGAAGATTGAAAGACTGAAAGACCATACCGACGACCTCGCGCCGAAAGCGGGTCAGATCCATGCCATGGCTGTTGGAGAGGTTGTGCCCCGCGACCGAGAGATCGCCGGAAGTGGGGCGGTCCAGGCCGGCCAGCAGGGACAGCAGCGTGCTCTTCCCGGAGCCGCTGTTGCCCTTGAGAACCACCAGTTCACCAGGCGCCACATCCAGGTTGACCTGGTTGATCCCCACCACCGAGCCGTCGCCCAATGGGTAAATGCGGGTCAGATGGGCCGCATGGATGACCGATTCGTTTGAAGCAGATGAAGGCATTGAGATCCCGATTTGTCCAGCAAGCCAATATATGAAATCCGAAGCGCCAAGCTCGAAACAAACTCAAATAGTCAAATAACCGTCTACTCGCAAGGGCCCACCCTAACCAAGTTCAAATCAGGGCAAGAGATATCCCTTCTGAACCGAATCGTCGATCAGGGTGCGCACGTAATCCCACAGCAGCGGCGCACCACGCTCCACCGGCTGCATCCGCCGGACGACCTGCTGCCGGCGGATGCCGTGTTGACGCCAGACCTGCCCCTGGGTGAAATAATTGTGCAAAAAGGCCTGAAACCGGTCCATGGCGTGGGCATAGTGCGCCTCAGGGGTCTCGGCGTCCTCGAACTCGTCCCACAGGTTCCGGAAGTCTTGAACTTGATCGGCCGGCAGCAGACCGAAGATACGCTCAGCGGCCCGGCCCTCCCGCTCGGACTGGTCCGCTCCGGCGTGTTCGTCGTAACAATAGGTGTCCCCCGCGTCGATTTCCACCACGTCGTGGAGCAGGAGCATGCGGATCACCCGGCCGAGGTCGACGCCGCTTATACCGGCATATTCACAAAAAATCATGGCCGAAAGCGCGATGTGCCACGAATGCTCGACGGAGTTTTCATTCCGGCTGCGGTCAAGAAGGATCGTTTGCCGAAACGTATGCTTCAACCGGTCGATTTCGAGCAGAAACTCGACTTGTCGCTTGAACCGATCGCTGTTGCCGGGGATCAACCCCGAGTCGACCTGGATCTTTGCCTGCAGCTGCAAATTCCCGCCTTCTCTTTCGCCCTATACTTGTTCGTGTTCCGTATTTGGTTCCGGCCCGCCCAGCGTGATCGTCAATCTTGGCTTCAGACCTTCCGGCCCCAAACGGCATACACCGGATCGGCATAAGGTATCTGACCGAAATACTTGTCATTTCCCGGCCGGGTCAGACCTCGCACCGAATACGTCTCAAGGTCCCTATATTTACCTGAGTTCAGGAAATATTCAAGCACCATTCCTATGCGTTCGAACTCGTGCAGCTCCGGCCAGATGCGGATGACCTTGGGAGGGAACCAGCGGTTGGAAAACGTTAGGATGAACCGTCCATCGGGTTTGAGCACGCGGGCGACCTCGTCAAAAACCTCGAAGGGCCGTACCAGGTACTCCACCGAGACGGTACAGACCACCGTATCGAAGCGCCCAGCCCCAAAGGGTAGAACCGGCTTGAGATTGAGGTCGTGAACCCATCGCTCCGTGGCCCTCGGATTGGCATTCATTTCGTCCAGATTCATTCCGAGTAAGGCCAGAGACTTGAGCGCGAGGTCCTCCGGCAGGTGGGAGGTCCAGCTTCCCATTAGGTCGAGAACGTCCGTGCCCGGAGGAATCAGACGGCCGTAGATTCCCGCAACGACCCCGATGGCTGCACCGTCGATGTGGTTGACCAGCCGCGGCCGCTCGTAGAACATGCCGTCCTCGTTTTCATCCGCCCGCGCGAAAGGCCGGTCGCCAAAAAATTGCGTCGGGCCGCCGTTGGCTCGGGCCTGCATGCCCGGGCCGGTCAGGGCCGTCTCCAGCCAGTCGACGGTGGTGCCACCGTGCTCCTCGAACTTGGTCCTCGGGTCTTGAATGGAAACCTCGAGGACCAGGTTTTTTCCGGACAAAGGATGATTGAAATCGGCGGAGAACCACTCCGTTTCTATTCCGGTGCATCGAAACGGTTGAATGTTCTCCCGGAAGACTCCGGGCACACCCCGCAGGATGCCGCGCGGGTAAAAACGCCCACAGCGCGGTTCGATCTCGATTCCCGCAAACCGACGCTTCTCAACATCCGCGCGTTGCACCCGGTAAACCCCTGCGGGAGTTACAGCCGGAAGCGCCTGACCAGGCTTAAACTGCAAAGCAACCGACCGGACGCCAGGCTGCTTGGCCATGGCTTCCTTTAGACCGGCCGGCAGGATATCCCTCCAGAAATTCACACGCTGGGCGTGCTGGCAGTCGGTGTGCCGGATTCCGTCGTGCTCCCAGCTCACTCTGAAATCCATCGTTGCCAGCGCATCGTCGAAGATCTTCATCAAAACCGCCTTTCCATACAGCCAGCAGCCTTCGAGCCGCGGGCCGTGCTATTCACAAATTTTTCCGTTAGGATAAGAATGCAACTTATATTTGCCAATGGGAGGCCGGCATGTTCTCGACAGGACGGCTTCGATCTAAACGCGTAAGGGGGGGCAAGCCCTTCCGCAGGTCGACGGCACCCCCTTTAACGAACTTTGCTCCTATCGCTCATGAAAAGTCGACAGGGACGAAGTCCGCATCAGGCAAGCTAAAAAAGCGCCCATAATGGACTCCAGCTGCTCTTCCCTACGACTGCCGCTGGAAGCGCAGGGCACGTCGTATTTTGCTGCGCCTGATAGTAGTTCTAACTTTTTCTGAATGTTCATTCTCTTATGCTGCGAGCAGTGACGTTGCTCAGCCTATGGAATAAAAGAATCAAAGGCAGGGAAAAGCAATACCGAACGATGGTTTCAGCGGCGCTGGCATAGCGGACATTTTAAGATTCAACCTATTGATATTTAGCATTAAATATTTTTCGCCCGCTTACCCTAAAAAATGGCATGAGTTATGCTTTCGGTGGCACAGCCTTGCGGTTCTGAGCTGCAGCCAAATCGGCGAAGCTGTTTTATCAATCAGTGAGAGAAATATATGCCACTACCCTTGGGACACCTCGCAATTGGACTGGCCACCCACGAATTGGATTCAGGCCAATCGGCCCTCGGCCGCTGGAAGCTTTTTGCGGCGATCCTCGCCCTGTCCAACCTTCCCGATCTCGACGTCGTCTTCGGCCTTCTGTTAGAATGGAACGGCAGCGCTTTCCATCGCGGACCCACCCACAGCTTGTTGTTCGCACTGGTGATGGGACTTCTGGCATCTAAGGCTACCGGAATATGGACGTGGCTTCCGCGGTTGGGATTTCCAAGCTGTTTCGCATTGATTCTATCTCACGTGGCGGCCGATGCGCTGCTTTCGACTTCAGCCGTGTCCTTCTTCTGGCCCTTCGAAGCCAACTGGTCGGCCGGGCATAGCGGGTGGGGCGATGTTTTCGGAATGGTTTTGAAAGGGAACGCTCAGGATGCGTGGATTATCCTGGGCGCTGCGGCCGTCATCATGGCCCAGCGCATGACGCGCTTCCTGCATGCCGGCCGGATTCTGCGACTGCGCCGCGTCAGCGGCCAACCTACCAAACCTATGTCTTGATTGCCCGTCGGTAGTAGAACGCCTCCATCAGGTACAAAGAACCTCCACCTTGCGGACATAAGCGCCGATGTCGCACTTGCGCTCCAAGCCCGAGGCCATCATGCTGCGGACCTTGCCGTAGATGGCCCGCTGAGGCCAAGCGCGGTCGTGGTTTCCATAGACCCAGGCCACGCCGGCGTAGGAGTTGGGATCGCGGCCGTCCACGAAATATTTGTTGTTGAGCGCCAGAGTGGTTGCGAAGCCTTCTTCCGGCGCCCGCGACCACTCCAGGATTTTTTTCCCCCAGTACATGCGCATGTAGTTGTGCATGAAGCCGGTGCAAACCATCTCCTGCATGGCGGCGTTCCAATAGGGATCGTGCGTTGCGGCATTTTCGAGCTGCGCCGCCGAGTACATGTATCCGCGCCGATCGCGGCGGTGCTCGGTCAGGCTCTGCCGCGCCCAGTTGGGGAGGCAGGCATACGAATCGTAGTTCGGAGTGAAATGGGTAAAGTTGCAGGCAAGCTCGCGGCGAACGATCATTTCTTCCAGGAAGGCCTCCTTGGCTGCCTGAGGGCCCGAAGCTTTTGAGATCTCCATGGCCAGGTAAAGCGGCGAGATCTGCCCGAAGTGCAGGTACGGGCTCATGTGGGAACTGTCGTCCGTCTGGGGCTGGTTATGGTTTTCGGCATAGCGCGTCAGGCGGGTTTTAAGGAATTCGGTGAATCTCCGCCGGGCCTCGACGGCGCCGCCCTTGAAAATAGAAGCTACCGGCCCCACGCTCTTGTCTATTTTTAGATTCTTCAGAACTCTACTTATGTCGTCGAGAGCGAGACCCTGAAGATTTAATTCGAGCGTCCGCCGGCGAACCTTTGCTGCCGGCAGATCCACCAGATAGCCCGGCAGCTGTCGGCGAATCCTGGGCCGCAGCGTGCGGGCACCGATCTCGGCTTTGCCCGAAACCGCCTCTACCGGAACGACCACGTCGCTTTCCACCTGAACTGTTCGGCAGCCGGCCTGGCGCGCCACCTGATCACGCCAGACTCCTTGATGTCGCAAATACCCCCGGTCGCAAACAATCAGGCTGGCTTCGCGGCCGAGGTCCAGGGCCACCTCCGGCGGCGATCCGTGGCGCAACACCATGCGGATGCCTCTCTGTGCGAGCGTCTGCGCGGTTTCCTTGAGGCCCTCGAGCATGAAGGTATAGTGCCGCAGGTTGGCCTCGGGATAGTCGTCGGTGAGCCCGAAAGCGACCACCACCCCATGCCCACGGCGAGCGGCTTCGCGGACCGCATACTCGAGCGCATGATTGAATTCCGCCCGCTGGGACTGCTGCATCCAGTAAAGCACGTAGCGGCCTTCAACGACCGGCCGGTCGTTCAGTTGCTGGATTCGCGTGCCTTGAATTCCCGATGCGTTCATGAGGTCGGCATTCCTGCTCGATTAGACAAATGCAGGCCTCAAGGCTTTCTCGAGGCCTGCATTTGTTTGCGCAGCTCCAGCCAGTCGTGCAGGTCCATGATGGCTTGGTTCAATCGGTAGCGGCCGTCGGCGAAAACACCGTAGTCGCCGCCGCAGCCCATGGCCGAGGCGAAGCGAATGGTGTTCGCGTAAATCAGCCAGGTGTCGGCCCAGCGCCGCTCGATGCCCTCGTCGAAGGGGCTGGCCCTCTGTTCGATGCCCGCAGCCAGTCCGGCCGCCCAGATCTCTTTCATGATTCGCGTCGCGCTGAGGGTCTTCGCATTGGTCTCGTCGAGGGTTTTCTCGAAACGCGCCCACTGGCCATCGACCCAAGAGGTGCCATGGCAGTTCAGGCATACCGCTTGCAGAGTCTTCCGGCGCTGGTCCATCTCGTCTTTGCCGATAAGGTGCTTGACGGCGAACCCGCCGTCGAGATCGGTCGGCAGCGGTTGGCCGTGCTTGTTGCGGATGGTAGTGGTGTCCGGCTCAATGGGATGGGGATGCGCATAAATCAGGCCGAACATGCGCCAGGGCAGACGCTCGTTCATCTGGTGCGAGCGCTGGACCACCACGTCGCCTTCGGTGTTCACCAGCAGGCTGACATGGCAGACGGCGCAGGTGGGAGCAGTGAAGTCCTTGCCCACGGTCCAGGGCACGGCCTTGAACTCCCAGTCTTTGTTGTGGGTTGAAAAAATGTTGCCGTGTTTGCTCGCTTCGTAGACCTTCGCGACGGGCACGTCCGGACCGACATGGCACTCCTTGCAGGTATAGGGCTTGCGTGCCATTTCAATGGAGAATTGGTGCCGCGTGTGACAGGCGGCGCAGGAGCCCAGGGTGCCGTCCAGGTTGACCCGGCCGACTCCCTGGTTAGGCCAGCCTTCAATTTTAGGGAATTCGAGCTCGCCGGCCAGCTCGGTGTTGCGGGTCTCCTTACCCACGACCTTGAGATGGGTTCCATGGCAATAGTAGCAAGCCTCAGCCTGGGTGGAGGCATGAGCCGGTTGGATGGTGATCTTACCTTTTTTGCGCTCAATGCCGCCCAGAATGGTGTTCTCTAAATCGTTATACAGCTTGTTGCCGGCCAGATTCTTGTAAGCGTGCGACATGATGTTCCGAGAGTACTGCTCGGCCTCCTGGGAATGGCAGGTACGGCAGTCGCCGGGACTGACGACGGTGTGGATGTCGTAGCCGTTGTGCTCATAGGTGTCGGCATGTTCCTGGGGCCGAAGCATATGGCACTCGGCGCATCCGACCGCTGTTTCCCGGAGGACCTCCGGGACGATCGGGTTCGACACCTTCAGGCCGAGGCCGCTCACCGCCATGGCCGACTTCGGGCTAATCTGGGAGTGCCGACTGCGCTGCCAATCCGCGACGATCCCCGGATGGACGACCCGATGACATTCGATGCAGGCCTGGGTGGCCTCGCTCACCTTCACCTCGGAAGCCGCTATCACCGCAGGGACAAAAAAAGCCGCACCCGCCACTATCAGCGAAACGATGGATTTCATATTCGACCGTCCTGTAGCAAGTGATTGGGGAGATGAAAGCAAATCCAGCTCGCGGTTCGGACCGCAGCTATTCTGGCAAAAGCAAACAAAAAAGGCAACGCATAACGCGTTGCCTTTCAAAGCGGCTTTGATCGTTCGGATATCAACCGGGGATCGACACGGGAGCGTATTTTCCGATGTAGTCCATGGTCTGCTCGTATTTGCCCCGCATGTCCACACTGCCTTTGTCGATGTCTTTCTTTTGAGGGCTCCATTCGGTCGGGCATTCGTTTTTCAGCTGCTCGATGCGATCGGTCATATCGCTAACGAGCATGTTCAAGTCCTGAATGTTGGGAAGGACCTTTTCCCTTTCCTTGGATCCGAGGCTTTCGACCTTGCGGGTCAGATCGTACATTTTGGCCTTCCACGCAATCAGTTCCATTTCCATCCCCTTGCAATAATCGACCACGTTCATGGCTTCCTCCTTCTTTTCCCGGGTGTGATGTCGAGATATTTTTAAGAACGATTATCGTCCGTTGGGAAAACCTTAACCACGTCTAGAGGCATGTCAAGTCCGGCATCGGTGGGCCTGGCTGGCCCTGGTATCATAGGCGGTATCACAGCCAGAGGATTTCATGCTTTCATTTGCCCCACCCGTTTCTCCACCTCCTGGATGGCGCGGAGCAGAACCCTCTCGTCCACCGGAAGCGAAAGGTTATGGGCAGAGCTTCCCTCGGCGCAGGTTCGGCGAAGCCCTTCCCTGAAAAGCGGATCTTCCAGGTCATGAATCCCCAGCTCCGCCAGAGTCACGGGAAGACCGAGCTGCGAGAAAAAAGTGATCAGCTTTTCCAATTCTGCTTCGTTTTTTTCCAGGCACGATTGGACCACCAGACCATACGATACCACCTCGCCGTGGAGCTGATCGTGCACCTGGGGCAGGACCGTCAACCCGTAGAGCAGTGCGTGCGCCAGCGCGACCCGGAACGTTCTCCCTCCGATGCCGCCGATGACCCCGGCCATTAGAATGCTGGCCTCAACCATCTTCTCCACGGCTGGAGAGTTTTTACCGGTGTCCACGTCCTGTTTGGCTTTCAGGCCGCATTCGAAGATCGTTTCATTGACCTGGGTTGAAAGCGCCAGGGCCGCCTGGAGCGAAGGCGATGGATCCGGCGTCTGGTCGTAGGTCGGTTTGCCCTCATACCATTTTGCCACGGTATCTCCCATGCCGGCGGCGAGCAGCCGTGATGGAGCGGACGCCAAGATCGCCGAATCGACCAGCACCAGCTCGGCGGCCTTGCCGTTGATGGTATCGGTGCGGATGCCGTTTTCATAGATGACCGACACCGTGGAGGCGGCCGAGCAGGTGGCGGCGCTGGTAGGGATGGTCACCAGCGGAAGGCTGATCCGGCCGGCAACCGCTCGGGCCGTGTCGATGGCCTTGCCCCCGCCGGTCCCCACGATGAAATCCACTTTTTCGGAACGGCCTATTTCAGCCACCCGCGCGACCTCAGACAGGCTGCACTCCGCCCCAAACAAAGTGAAACAAGGGGTAAGACCCGCTGACAGCAAGGGGTCCTCCAAACGGGGGCGCAGGATGGAAAGAACGAGTTCGTCGCACAGAAACATGGGCCGGCGGCCAAAAGCTCGCAGCAGGGAGCCTGTCTCGGCCAACAGCCCCGAACGCTGGATATATCGTTTGGGGCCCAGATAAATGTCGGTCATTTCCAGATCTCCATTTCATGCGGGGTTGCGTAGCTTCAGCGCCACCGGATACGGATTCAGATACGTCTGCTGCTGGAGGTAGGGCTGGTCGTATTTACGCACGTAGTGGTGCAGCAGGGTGACCGGCACGATCAGCGGCAGATGCTCCTTGCGGTACCGGTCCAGGACCTCCAATAGCTCCTGCTTCTCGTCGGATGTAAGCTGCTGTTTGAAGTAGCCCATGATGTGCTGCAGCACGTTCAGGTTCTTTACGCGCTTCTCGGCCCAGGCGGTCATGCGTCCGGTGTGGTCCACTTGACTGCCGGTGGTCATGAAGCGAGGGTTCTCCGGATCACCCACGAGCCGGAAGCTTTCACGGGGGACGGGGAAACCGGCTTCCACCTCGGGGCAGACCGGCACAAAGTCGAGGTACTCCCCGAGCGTGCCCGTGAGCTAGCGGTCGTGCTTGTGGCTGCCGTCGAAACGCACCGGTTGGCCGAGAAGGCATGCGCTGACGCCGATCCTGATCCGGTTTTCCATGCGAAACCCCTTGAAAAAATACTTCCGTGTCCTTGAGATGGCCATTCCATGGATAGCATAAAGATGGTAAAAGGGATACCGGCAACTGAGACGCTGGAGGCAACCCATGTTGGTTGAAATGAAGCAGTTGGTGCAGGAGAAAAACATCTGCGTTCTGGCCACGATAGAAGGCAACAAACCCTACTGCTCGCTTATGGCCTACGCCACGAATGAAGACTGCACCGAGATCTACATGGCAACCCACCGTTCGACGAAGAAATTCAGGAACCTCACCGATAACCCGGCGGTAAGCCTTATGATCGATGCGCGGGAAGAAGCTCCGCGCAGTCATGCACGGGCGCTCACCGTCGAGGGGTCCTGCGCGCGGATCGAAGATGGCTTCCAAAAACAGCTGGTTCGCAATCGACTCCTCTCCATTCACCCCCATCTCAAAGAGTTTCTATCGCACGGTGAGATCGAACTGATTTGCGTGAGGATTAGATCCTTCCTTCTGCTTAAGGGGCTGGCCGATGCTTACCACGCCATCCTTGAATGAAAACCGCACCTATTCTCCAGATGCACCAGCAGGAGCGCTCGTTGTCATTGATCCGCGATGCGGGGATGGTGCGGCCTTTCAACATCTGCGTCCGGTGGCGCACGCCCTTGCAAGATCCTATCGAATTCCTACGTTTGCCCGCCGCCGATTAACGGCAATTCCTTTTCCAGATTGAAAAATACCAAAAACTTGGGCTCCTCGTTGTCCTCGGTATATTTGCGGCGCTTGATCTTCTGAATGAGCTCGGGGTTGCTCTCTTCGCGCAGCTTCTTGAGAAACAGGCGCTTACCGTTGTAACCAGGTCCGTTTTCGACGAAAAGGAAAGTCGCATAGGGATTGGATTGCAGGTTGTGATGCGTCAACCGATCACGCATGATGAAGGCCATGCTGCCGTCTTCCATGAAATGCGGACGCGAATAAACAGCCGCATCCACCCTGCCGGAACTGTCCGCCGTGGCCAGCACGCCGATGCCTTTCTTTTGGTCGAAGTAGTCCTTCAAAGCCATGAGTTCCATCCTCCTTCGATGGGCTAGCGTTTCATCTTGACGAACCAATATAATGCAGGCGCTTGAAATGCAAAACAGGCATCCGGTGCGCGGGTCATTTCGCCGTCTTCGGGGATAGGCCTATATAGGAAGGCTTAAAATATACCTGCCACAAAAATATGAATCAGGGCCGTCGGGACCCGAGGGTCGTCAGGTACACCCCTGAAGACACGAGAATCGCGCCGGCCAGCAGAGAGACGGTCAACGCTTCGCCCAGGATCAGAAACGCCAGAAAGACCGCACTGACCGGTACGAAATTTATGAAGAGCCCGGCTCGCACCGGCCCGATGCGTTTTATCCCTTCATAGTACCATACGAAGCCGAGCACCGTTCCAAAAAATCCCAGGTACAAGATGCTGGCCCACGCTGATAGCGAATAGGCCCCGAATTCCCCGAGGCCCTCCAGCACCGCAGGGGGAAAAAGGCAAACTGCACCGATCACCGAGCTGTAGGTCACCGCCGCCAGCGGAGACAGATTGGCCATCACGGACTTACCGAGCAGGGAATAGGTCACCCAACTGGCCACACAGCCGAAAATGAACAGCTCTCCCCACCCGAAGCCTCCCCCCAGTCCGGAAACAAAATCCCCGCGGGTGATCACGGTGATCGCACCGGCGACTGAAATCAGGATGCCGGTCACCTTCATTAGATTGAGGCGCTCGCGAAATATCAGGGCGGACAGAATCGCTATAAAAATCGGATTGTTGGCAATGATGATGGATGCGCGGCCGGCCTCGATCAGCTTGAGCCCCTTCAAGAAAAAGACATTGTAGAGGAAGATCCCGGTCATGCCCATCAGAAAAAGCGGGAAGAGAAGGTGCGGTTTCGGCAGGGCAAGTCTCCTTTCGATTCGCAGGGTAAAGGCAACCAGGAAGATCGAAGCGACCAGAAACCGCAGAAATGCTCCGGAAAAAGGTCCGACCTCCATCGCCAGCCTTCGCCCGGCAATGAAAGTCCCGCCCCAAAAGACAGCCATCAATAATAGCTTCAGGTAGGTGTAGACCATGATTGGAACCTACGGGATCGACGGTACGAGCGCGAGTGATTAGCACGAACATCGCAGATTGTCCATCATGACGCCCCGTGCAGGCAGCAGCCTTGCCTTGCCGTTATCCCTCCGGTATAGTTTCAAAATAACTTTACCGATTCCAACACCGGAGGTCGTCGCCATGCTCGGTTTTAGTTTGACGCCGGAACAGGTTGAAATCCAGAAACGGGCGCGAGAGTTCGCCTTGAAGGAAATTCTGCCCGTCGCCTGGCATTACGATGCGGTCGACGATACGCCGCTGCCTGTATTGCGCAAGGCGTGGGAGGCAGGCATCATGAACGCCGATATGCCCAAAGAATACGGCGGCAAGGGATGGGGCTTGGTGGAAAACGTCCTGATCACCGAAGAGCTTTCCGCCGCCTGCGCCGGGCTGGCCACCTCCATCTTCGACAACTCGCTCGGAATGGAGCCTTTGCGGCTATCGACCAACGTCGATCTAAAGAAGAAATATTTCAGCGAGATCGCCCGAAATTTCAAACTCATCTGCTTTGCCACATCCGAGCCAACGATGGGCTCGGATGTCTCCGGCATCCGCTGTCTCGCCCGGCGCGACGGCGACGACTACGTTCTCAACGGGACCAAGTATTGGATCACCAACGGCGGGCTGGCCGACTATATGTCCGTCTTCGCCACCATAGACCCGGAAAAGAAACATGGCGGAATCTGCGCATTCATGGTTGAAAAAGACTGGCAGGGGGTTTCGATCGGACGCCGCATCCCAAAGCTCGGCCAGCGGGGATCGAACACCGTTGGAATTCACTTCAAGGATGTGCGCATCCCCAAGGAAAATGTATTGGCCCCGCCGGGCGAGGGCTTTGCGCTGGCGATGAAAACCTTCGCGCGCACCCGCCCGGCGATCGGCGCCTTTGCCGTGGGCGCGGCGCGCTCGGCAATGGAATTCACCATCGACTACGCCAAGCGTCGGCAGGCCTTCGGTACCGCGATCGCCAACTTCCAGGCCATCCAGCACAAGATCGCCGACATGTATCAGAAGGTTGAAACGGCGCGGCTGCTGGTCTGGAAAGCGGCCTGGGAGGCCGATCAGGGCATGGATCCCACCATCGCTGCTTCCGTCTCCAAGCTTTACGCCAGCGAAATCGCCCTCGAAGTGGCCAACGAGGCGCTGCAGGTTTTCGCCGGATACGGCTATACTAAAATGTTTCCGATCGAGAAGATCCAGCGCGACTGCCGCCTGTTCCGCATCTACGAAGGCACCAGCGAAATTCAGCGTATCATCCTGTCCGGATTTGCCATGGGCGACTATCAGCCGGTGATGCCGGCGCTCGAAGATCTCCCCGTCCATCTGGATCGAGACAGCGTCAATCGGGAGCCGGGCACGACCGCTTGGCGCTGCCGCATTTGCGGCCATGTGCATTACGGAGATGAGGCGCCGGAGGAGTGTCCGTATTGTTTTTACCCGAAACCGGCCTTCAAGAAGGTCTGAATTTTTTCAGAAAAGCAGGGGAGACGCGGGCGGGGGGCCTTATCATTGGTCGCGTTTCGGCGAACGCCTCTTTGCGGCGAACGTCCCGACGGCAGCGCGGAGCCGCTGGATTAAGGAAGGTGATGCTGATACCGCACCATTTGAAGCACCCGGTTCCCGTGCGGGGGGATGGGATTTGCGGAATGAAGACTTCAGGTTTTTGTCCAACGCTTCCATGCGGGTCCGGTAAGCGCTGGGAATGCCGGAATGTTCGGCCAAATAGCGGCTGAGTTCCAGAGAATGCGCGACGAATCGGCCCTTTATCATCTCCTCCGCCAGGGAGAGCTTGAATGCGAAGTTGTTCTTCGAATCCTGAAAAAGCCCGGCCGCCAACCGATCGACGGCATCCACCACCGTTTGGGGCGGATTCAGCTGAGCCAGGCAATGAGCCATGGCTCCAATGGTGTGGTGAGGTGAATTTCCACGCTGGATCAAAATACTGAACTCCGCCAACGCGTTTTCGTAGCGCCCCATCGCATAAAGCGCATGGGCGGAACAAGCCAAATCGTCCTCAGAGGCATCGTCGCACCACCCCTGGCGGATAACGGCGATTTGTTCGTCGGAGAGCTGTTCGCGCTCATCGATTGCCGTGCCGACCATCTCGGCTTCAAGCTGCTGGATCTGCTGTTCGATGGCTTTTTTGACATCAAGCGGGAGCTGAGGAGCCGAGTTGAGGCTCTTCTTGAAAAGTGTCAGCGCTTCTTCCTGGAGCCCCTGGACGCGGTAAGCGTCGGCTTCTTTGCGGATCAAGGCACCGGTAATTTTCCCCACTATACTGTTCACCTTGTTGTCTTAATCAGCCTCGGAGCCTGTGACGATGGACGCACGGCTGCAGCCAACCGGCTACTAATTATCTTAGCACCTTCTATTTGCTTTCGCCAGCCCCCAGGACGAAAAATGTTGATGGCCAGGCGCGAGAAAACACGAAAAGGCGCCGATAGCAAATGGCTTTTTCAAATTGTAAACTTTTTTCAGATTCATCCGTCTAATCAGATGAGAAACCGGTAGAGCTGCCTGTTAAGCCTAAATCCGGAAGGTGGTTGAAATGAAAAAAGCCATCGCAACATTCATCGCCTTGCTGGCGCTGCTTCTGCTCATTCCCTGGACGAGCCATGCAGGCCACGGTCATCATGGCCGCACCCGCGTATTCATCGGCGGCAGTTTCTGGGCCGGCCCCCCACCCTTCTGGGGCCCGCGATACTACTACGGCGGACCGGTCTACTACGCTCCACCCCCCGCCTTCGTTCAACCGCCTAACGGATATATCCAGCGCGGCCAAGAGGATTCGGACTACTGGTACTATTGCGACAATCCTCAAGGCTATTATCCGTATATTAAATCCTGCCCGGGAGGCTGGATGAAAGTGGTTCCGGAAACCGTCCCTCCCGATCGTTGACAAGCTCTAACGAGGAGCCATCAAGATGAACATTCCGCTGTGGATAGCGTTGTTGCTGGCGCTGCTGACGGCAAGCGGGTGTGCGACGATCCCGCCGGGGCCGAGTGTCATGGTGATGCCCGGCCAGGGCAAATCGTTTGAGGTGTTTCAAGCCGAAGATTCTACCTGTCGGCAGTGGGCGCAGAATCAGGCGGGTTGGTCGGCGAATGAAACCGTGAACCAGAACCTTGCCGGCGGAGCGGTCGCAGGAGGCCTTCTGGGGGCTGCGGCGGGCGCCCTGATCGGCGCGGCATCGGGCAACGTGGGACCGGGAGCCGCCATCGGGGCCGGAGCCGGTCTTCTGGCGGGCACGGCCATGGCCAACAACCGGGCTTACGGGTCCGGGTGGGAAGTCCAGCGCCGCTACGACAACGCCTATCAGCAGTGCATGTATGCCAAGGGCAACCAGATCCCAACCGTCGACTCGGGACCCGCGCGCAGTCGCTATGTTCCGCCCCCCCCTCCTCCGCGCCGCTATTCATCGGCTTCGCCCATGTCGACTCCACTGCCTCCGCCGCCGGCGGCCTACTATCCGGCGCAGCCCTCGCGATGGTATTAGGGTGCCGGACAGCGGAAAACAGGAAACACTTTCCAAAATCGAAGATTTGCCAAATAACCCTTGATGTTTTAAAATGCGGCTGGAAGTCGAAAAATGCATAATGGCACGAGGAGGAGAACCTATCATGCTGAAGACACTGAAAGTTGGGGTTGTGGTTGCAACCCTGGCGGCATTCGGTTGTGCGTCAATGGGTGAAAAGGAGCAGACTGGCACCGCTGTCGGCGCCGGTGCCGGGGCGGTCATTGGAGGTGTGATCGGGGCCGCCACCGGCAAGCACAATCAGCGCGAAAAAGTGGCCATCGGTGCGGCCACCGGTGCCCTGATCGGCGGAGTCCTCGGCAACCGCGTCGGCGCGTACATGGACAAACAGGAGCAGGACCTGCGCAACGCCATGGCCTCGACCGTTTCCCAGAACAACGCAACCATCCAGCGCAACAACGAGCAAATGCTGACGGCCACCTTCAAGAGCGACCTGTTTTTCGATGTCAACTCCGCAACCATCAAGCCCGGCGGATATGCCGAACTGGACCGGGTCGCCAATGTTCTCAACCAATATCCGCAGACCATGATCCGGGTGGAAGGCCATACGGACCAGACTGGAAGCGAGCAGTACAATCTTCAGCTTTCCGAGCGCCGCGCCATCGCCGTCAAGAATGCGTTGGGCCAAAAGGGCATCGATCCCGCTCGAGTCTCGGCCGTAGGCCTGGGCGAATGCTGCCCCGTGTCGTCCGACAACGCCACCAACCGGCGTGTATCCATCGTGCTGACCGGCCAGGCCTGACCTGTCGCCCTCACACCATCAAACGCGCGGATGGCTCCTGCATCCGCGCGTTTGATTTCGGTAGAGCGAATGCGCATGCAAAAGGATTTCATCGTCCCTTTTTCTTCTAGCGACAAGCAAGCCTTACGGGACGGCATCCTTTTCCCGCTGACCGCCGTGGATTGCAGCTATGCAACCGGCCCGATCAGCTATGTGACGACGAACCTCCTTGAACAGCTGGGCTACCTCGCCCCAAACGCATTTGGCGGACGGACGATCTCCCCGCAGGTCTGCGAGCTATTTTCGGCAGCGCACGAAATCTTCAAAAAGAGCGAACGAACAGAGCCGGGTGACTACCCCTATGTCGGGGATGTTGAATCCCCTACCGGCATCCACACCGTCTGGATCAGCCCCAATCGGACCACCGGAAAACACACGCTCTATTTGCCTGAGGATTTCTGATCGCACCCGTAGAAGGGTTCGACGACTCAATTCGATTGGTTCTGCACCAGTGCGGCTAAAATTTGCGGGAGATAGCTGACAGCCTTGCCCGCCGGAAACCGGACGGAAGCGGCGCCGCGGTGGCCGCCGCCGCCGAAGGCGGTCAGCAGCCTGCCAACATGGACGTTGCAGTTCGGGTTGAAGATGCTGTGGCCGATGTTGACAACGACGGTCTGCTTCTGGGAATCTTCGTAGCGGATACGGACGCTGACGACGGTTTCCGGGAAAAGGGAGTAGGACAGGAACCGATTGCCGGACGGTGGCTGATCCAGGGTGCGAAAATCCGTGATGGCGACCTGTCCCTCGACGCGGGTGTATTGCTTTAGCCAGTCGGCGTACTCTCTGTTCTCCCTGATGACCGTCTGGCAGCGAGCCTCTACATCCGAATCCGCCATCGCTTGTTCGACATCTGCTTCGCGCAGCAGGCGTATCAGCTTGTTCCAATACGGCTCCTCTTTCCCCTTCTCGCCCGACACGGTCATTGAGAGCAACACGTAATCATAATTTTCCGGATGCAGCACCTCATCCAGGCTAAAGTTCGCCGAGTCGATGCGGTCGGTCCAATAAACCAGCTCGGAGTAGTCCCGCTTGAACTTTCCCCGAAAATAGTCGAATACGATGCGGGCGGCCGAAGGTGCGTCCCGGAACAGGCCTTTAAAGGGCCGGTCGATTCGATTCGTGGAATGGTGATCGAACCACGTATCGCAATCGGGATGGTAGGGAAGGTTCGCGACGATGTCTCCAGACCGGATGCCGGCCGAGCCTTTCGAGAAGTCGTTCGGTTCGACCCAGTGGACCGGTTGTTCGATTCCCAGAGCATCCGAAATCAGGACCGCGCAAACAACCCCGTCGAAATCCGGTCTGGTGACAATCCGCATTCCATCCCCGTCAACTACTTCCCGCAGATCAGCGACACTTCCACCAGGACATCGCGCGGCAGCCTCGCAACTTCGACCGTTTCTCGCGCCGGCGGGGTATCGCCGAAGTAGCCCGCGTAGATGCCGTTGAACTTGGCGAAGTCGCCCATGTTCTTGAGAAAGCAGGTAGCCTTGAGCGCGTCGGCCAGCGTCATGCCGGCCGCGGCGACGATGGCGCTGAGGTTCTCCATCACCTGCTTCGTCTGCGCTTCGATGTCACCCGCCACCAGGTTTCCGGCCTTGGGGTCCAGCGGAACCTGTCCGGATACGAACAAGAGGTTTCCGAATTGGATCGCTTGAGAATAAGGCCCGATGGCCTGGGGTGCCTGGTCCGTTGATATTTTCTTCTTCATTTTAACCCCTTATTGTTACTTCGCAGCCTTGATTTTATCGGTCAGCTCCGGCACGAACTCCAGCACGTCGGCCACCACCCCTACGTTGGCCACCTGGAAGATGGGTGCCTTGGGGTTTTTGTTGACGGCAACAATGAAGGGGTTGCCCTTGAGGCCGCCCATGTGCTGGAAGGACCCGCTGATGCCTAGCGCTAAATATACTTTAGGCTTCACGGTCTTGCCCGAGGTACCCACCTGCCTGCTTTTCTCCAACCACTTGGCATCCACTACCGGCCGCGAGCAGGACACCACAGCGCCCATGGCCTTGGCCAACTCGTCGGCCACCGGGAGATTCTCTTTGTCGCCGATGCCGCGGCCGACCGACACGAGGACATCCTCCTTGGTGATGTCCACATCGCCGACCTCGGCCTGCAGCACCTCCACGAACCGGCGCCTCGCTGAAAGTTCTCCGACCTCGGCAGATTTATCTACCACCTTTCCAGATGCGGACCCTGAATCACTCGCGGGGAAACACCCCGAACGTACGCTGATCACCGCTCCCCCGGCCATGTCGCAGGCGAGATGGGTGCTGACCTGGCCGTTGAATTCCTGGCGCACCGCCTTGAGGGTTTCGCCGTCCCGCCCCTCGACCGCCGCCACATCCGAAACATACGCGGCGTCCATCTTGATGGCCAGTCCCGGCCCCAGGTCCATGCCGAACGTGGTGTGCGGCAGCAACAAGGTGCAGCCTTTGGGCAGAACGTTCAGCAGCAGCTTCCGGATGATTTCAGCGTTGGGGTAAGCGAGCGCATCGCTGGCGAACTTCCAGACCTCTGGGTAGGCGGCGGCCAGCTCCTGACACACACCGTCTATCGCCGGCCCCGCACCGGCAACCACTGCGATGGGGGCTGCGCCGGGGGCTATTTTTTGCGAGGCGGCCAAAAGTTCCAGGGCCGTATCGTCCGCTTTGCCGTCCTTGTGAAGTATGAATGCAAAAACCTGCGCGGCCATTACTTGAGCCCTCCTTTGGCTTTCAGAAGATCGATCAGCTTGGCGGTGATCTCGTCGGTGCTGCCTTCCAGCATTTCGGCGCCGGCACCGGCCGGCGGCACAAAGTAGTCCAAGCGCTGCACGCGCGCCCCCGCCGGACCCAAACCGGCAGTATCCAGCCCGAGCGCCTCCGCATTCATGACCGGGATCTCCAGCGAGGCCACCTTGCGAATGCCGCGGATTCCCACGTAGCGCGGCTCATTGATGCCGGTCTGGATCGAAAGGACACACGGCAGCATGATCTCATTGACCTCTTGATTGCCGCCCTCGATCTCACGGCCGATCCGAAGTTTGTTCTCCTGAACCTCGATCAGGTTCACCAGCGAGGCATACGGCCAGTCCAGCATGGCCGCCAGCATGCCGCCCACCTGGGCCGCGCCGTCGTCGGCCTGAGCACCGGTGAGCACCAGATCGTATTTGCCTTTTTGCACCGCCGCCTTCAGAATAGCAGCGATCCCGCGGCCGTCGGAACCTTCGAAGGCCGGATCGACCAGCATCAGGCCGTTGGCCGCACCCATGGCCATCTCGCGCCGTACCACCTCCTCCGATTCCTCGTTGCCGATCGTCGCCACCGTGACCGAGCCGCCGACCCGATCCACGATCTGGATGGCTTCCTCGACCGCATAGTTATCCCACTCGTTGACCGAATACACGAGATCGTCGCGCTTGATGTCCGCACCGCCCGGTTTGACCTCGATCTCGTTTTCGGCCGAATCCGGGACCCTCTTCACGCATACCAGAATCTCCATCGTGTCCCTCCCTCGTGATTGCATGGCTTGAATTATCGCTGAATATGACAGTCTATCAATTCGCTGAGATCCACGGCTTCCATCTGGCCCTCCAGCCCCGCCACCTTGATCGCATCCTCGATGTTGACCAGACAGAAGGGGCAGGCGGTGACGATCACATCCGCACCGGCATCCCGGGCCATTTTCACCCGCACCACGCCCATGCGCATCTCCTCCTCGGGCTCGTAAAAAAGCATCAATCCTCCGCCGCCGCAGCAGAAGGAGCGGTCGCGGCAGTCGCCGCTCATCTCCGCGCGCCGGATCCCCGGGATGGCGTCGATGGCCTGGCGCGGGATGTCGTAAAGCGCATTGTGGCGTCCCAGGTAGCACGGGTCGTGATAGACGTAGGTCTTGGAGGACCCGTTGTCCGCGGGCGT
>Ga0105093_10000012_pt1 | contig 62000 bp, 50 predicted proteins | sample PPLLak3March2015_2_FD_79111 | JGI IMG/M metagenome (GOLD analysis project Ga0105093, IMG submission 79111) | Freshwater sediment microbial communities from Prairie Pothole Lake near Jamestown, North Dakota, USA - PPLs Lake P8 Core (3) Depth... | ecosystem: Environmental > Aquatic > Freshwater >... | reverse complement strand
AGGCGCTCGACAGCGCATTCGGCCGCTTGGTTTCGGGAACCGGAGACAAGCTTTATTCCATCACCCGCAAGGGCGAGCGTCTGGCCACCGCACGGTCTACCTCTGCTACCGGCAAGAAACACCTCTATAGCTATAAAAGTCTCGCGCCGGGGGTTAAGGGCCGCCATATGGAGGCGTTCCTGGTCCAGCTACTTTCCGCGACCGAGAAGGATATTTCCATACATGACGGCGAGGAGTTTGTCTTCGTCTTGGACGGGACGGTGCTGCTTGAAATCGGAGGCGAGCGCCTCGAACTTGAGCCCGGCGACAGCGCCTACTACCTGGGCACCTCTCCGCATATCATTTCAGCCAAAGAAAACCGGGCGACGATTTTGGCTGTGCTTTACCAAGGATGAGGATAGAGATAAGCCTCCTTGCACTGATTGCAAGAACAAGCTGCACGTTGCCGGTGCCGTCTTCTCGGTCATCAACTCTGGCAGCCCTCGATCCCCCACCTAGTGACTCGCCCGGCAGACCGCCGCGGCCAGCTTCGGGTCGCGCGGTCCGCTTTTCATGACCTGCCCGAACAGGGTCCGTCCGAGGATGGTTTCCAGGCGCAGAGCGGCTTCAATGAGCTTCATCAAATCGATGCCGGTGTCGCAGCCCATGTCCTCCAACATGTAAACCACATCCTCGGTGGCCAAATTCCCAGCAGTTTGGGGCACGTTCGGACAGCCGCCGATCCCGCCTATGGCCGCGTCGAACGTATTGGCGCCGACCTCCAGAGCGGCGTACAGATTAGCCATGGCCGTGCCGCGGTTATTGTGAAAATGCAATGAATAGGGGGTGTCCGGAAACCGGCGGGCGAATCCCTTCACCCGCCGCGTCACACGCGGCGGCGTGGCCATGCCGGTGGTGTCCGCCAGGATCACCGAGTCAGCGCCGCCGGATATGCAGGCGTCCGCGAGCCGGAGCACATCATCTTCCGGCACGTCGCCCTGATAGGGGCATCCGAAGGCCACGGCGATGGAGCCAACCACGGGTTTCCCGCGCTCTCGAGCCAGTTCGAAAATGGCTCTCAGATCGGACAGCGACTCGTCAATGGTCCGCCGGACGTTTGCCAGGTTGTGCGCGTCGCTGGCAGAGATCACGACCACCAGTTTGTCCGCGCCGCTGTCCAGGGCGAGCGCCGCTCCCTTAACATTGGGAACGAGGGGGCAGTGGATGCAGCCGGCCCGCGGCACCCTGGCCAGAACCTCGGCCGCATCCCGCATCTGGGGGACAGCCTTCGGGCTGACGAACGACGTGGTCTCCATCTCTTCAACCCCGGCTTGGATCAGCATCCGGATGGTTTCCAGTTTTCGCTCCGTTGGGACAAACTCCGGCCAGGACTGAAATCCGTCCCGCGGTCCCACTTCTCGAATCCGGATTTTTCTTGCAGCAAACATATCCTGAACCTCCTCGCTCATCGGCCGGACTCGCAGCCCTCGAATCAGCCTGCGGCGATGTAATTGGTCACCAAATCGCCGACTTCCGTGGTGCTCTTGCCCATTTTTCCAGAGGCCAGGCTGCGAATATCTCCGGCCACCACCCTTTTTACGGCATTCTCGATGCGAGCGGCGGCCGCTGCCTGCCCAAGGTGGTCAAGCATGATCCCTGCCGCACCGATGGCGGCAAGGGGATTGATGGCATTCTGTCCGGTGTACTTGGGGGCCGAGCCGCCGATGGGTTCGAACATGGACACGCCGGTCGGGTTGATGTTGCCGCCGGCTGCGATGCCGAGGCCGCCCTGGATGATGGCGCCGATATCCGTGATGATGTCGCCGAACATGTTGTCCGTGACGATCACATCGAACCATTCGGGGTTTTTGATCATCCACATGCTGACCGCGTCCACGTGGCCATAGTCGGTCTTGACGTCTGGGTATTCGGCCGCCACTTCGCGGAAAACCCGCTCCCAGAGGTCGAACGCATAGGTCAGGACATTGGTCTTTCCGCACAGGGTCAGTTTTTTGCGCTGGTCGCGCTTTCGACAATAGTCGAAGGCGTAGCGCAGGCAGCGTTCGACACCGAACCGGGTGTTGATCGATTCCTGGATCGCCACTTCGTGAGGAGTTCCCTTTTTCAGGAACCCTCCGCCGCCGGTGTAGAGCCCTTCGGTGTTTTCCCGGACGACCACGAAATTGATATCTGCCGGGCCCTTATCCTTCAGGGGGGTTTCCACCCCCGGGAATAGCACCACCGGTCGCAGGTTGATGTACTGGTCCAGGCGGAAGCGCAGTTCCAACAGCAGCCCTTTTTCCAGTATTCCAGGTTTCACCTCCGGGTGGCCGATCGCCCCCAGAAGGATGGCGTCCACCCGGGCGAGCTCGGTGAAGACCGTTTCGGGAAGGATCTCCCCAGTTTTGAGATAACGCTCTCCGCCGAGGTCGTAGTGCTGAAGATCGAAGCGAAGGTTTTCACGCGCCCCGACGGCCTTTAGCGCCTTGAGGGCCTCATGGATGACTTCCGGTCCGGTCCCGTCCCCGGGGATGACGGCGATTCGGTACGATGAGGATTGGGCCATGAATGAACTCGCTTTCTTTTATTTCGGATTAACAAGCGTCCTGTTTGCGCTGGCGGCGTACGTAGGGACCAGGCCGCCGGCCTTCAGCGGCTCCCGCATGAAGGGCGGGAGGGCCTTTAAAGCCCGGATCGACACGGGGCCGGTGATGGCATTGGCAAAAAACGAAGTCCAGGCGCGCTTGGATGAGAGCTCCGGGTTTTGCCTCGGAGGGGTCGCTGTGGGCGGCCAGGATCTTTTCACTGATGCTCATCGGCATGTCGGCTCTCCCGGCAGGGGGTGGCTGCTTTCAGGACGGCAAAGGTGCGTTGCGGAGGTAGGGGGGGGCATGAAAGGAGATGGAGGCTCGATAAATGTAACAGTCTCCCCGGTCGTATATGTGGGTGGCCACCACAGGCTGGTGATATATATTCATGCGGACCTTAGTTTATCCCCGGTTCGCATGTCAAGCCCCAACCTAACGTCCGGCCGGTTGAGAGCCTGCGTTTCTCCGGATTGAGGCATTCGCTGAAGGCTGCCCGCGATGGTTTCCTGATAGCGGGGCCTTATGGGGACGGAGGCAAACAAGGACTTGAAAAATGCGAGCGACGGCCATACGTTCTTCTTCAATTTGATCATTCCGGTTTCATACCTCTACTGGAGAAACAGCCATGATCCGGTTCGTAAAAATATGCGTGGGGTTTCTGGTTGCCGTGCTGGTCGGCGCCGGGGCGTTGGGTGCGTCGGAAATCGGCGCCCAACTGCAGCTGGATGTCAAGGAGTTCTCTTTGAAGAACGGGATGATGTTCCTGGTCGTGCAGCGGCCGGCGACACCCCAGGTGGCGGTTCGTTTGGCGATACGCGCCGGAGCCGCCCTGGAGGAGAGCGGCAAGACCGGCATTGCCCACATGCTGGAGCACATGATGTTCAAGGGCACCAAGAACTTCGGCTCGACCGATTATGAGAAGGATGCCGAACTACAGGTGCGGATAGATGCGGCGTACGATCAAGTTCAGGCCGAACAAGCCAAACGCACGCCCGACCTTCAGGTGGTTCGGGAAAAGCTCGCGGAGATGGAGCGCTTGCGGCTGGAGGCACAGAAACTCTACATCCCGCAGGTCTTTTCCTCCCAGCTCGGAAAAAACGGGGCGGTCGGCGTCAACGCCTTCACCAGCCATGACCAGACCCAGTACATCGCCTCCGTGCCGTCCGACATGATCGAGCAATGGTTTGCGATCATCAGCGAACAGCTGTTCGAGCCCTCCTGGCGTGAATTTTACGTTGAAAAGGAGGTCGTGCAGCGCGAATGGGCCTTCCGTTACATCAACAATCCGGAAGGCGCGGCCTGGCTCGACCTTTATGCCACCGCCTACACCGCGCACCCCTACCGCAATCCCGTCATCGGTTGGAGGTCTGACATGGAGCGCTTCCACACCCGGGATGCCAGGGAATACCACTCAAAATACTATCATCCGGCCAATGCGGTCTGTGTCTTGGCGGGGGATGTGACGCTGGCCGAAGCCCGTCGGCTGGCCGAAATCTATTTCGAGCGCTATCCGGCCGGCCGGCGGTCCCCGGAGGTGGTCACCGCAGAGCCGCCCCAGCAGGGACCGCGCAGGAGCGTACGCTTTCTGGAGGGGGGGCGCACGCCGGTGGTTCGCATCGGCTTCCACGGCGCGCGGATGAATACCCCCGACTTTTTTGCCTTGGATGCCCTGACCATGGTCCTGAGCCAGGGGCGCAGTGCCCGGATGACTCAGAACATTGTCGAGCAGGGCTTGGCGGTTGACGCCTGGGCCGGGAACCCCGACCATCGCTACGGCGGCATGCTGATCCTGGGCGGGTCCCCCCACGAGTCCTCGGAATTGAAGCAGCCGGGCGTCACCGAGGGCGATCAACGCGCCGCCTATCTGGCGGCGTGCGAATCGCTGGAGCGGGTTCTGCTCGCCGAACTGGAAAAGCTTAAAACGGACTTGGTCGCTCCCCAGGAACTCGAGCGTCTGAAGAAGCTCAACCGACGCGATGTCATCGACCGGCTGCGCACCAACGAAAGCGTTGCCGGGACCCTGGCCACGTTGGAGGTGCAGGCCGGGTGGCGTTATCTCAACGACTACCTGAGCAAGATCGAGGCGGTCTCCCCGGAGGACATCCGGCGCGTTGCACGGGAGTACGGCCGGTCCGGGAACCAAACGACGAGTTTTGTGATCCCCGGCGGAGCGGCGAGTCGCCCGCCCGAGGCCTACACCGAGGTCCGTTCGATCAGCGGCAGCGCCGCCGGGGGGCGCGAGCTTTACCGGGGGGCGCTTCAGAATCATTCGATTTATCCAACGCCCTCCGGCTGGAAACACCCGTTGTCTTTCGACCGCCATCCGCATCGGATTGATTATCCCGAAGCCGTTCAGATGGCGATCGGAGGCGCCAAGGTGTTTTATCTGCCCGACGCCGAGTTACCGCTCATCGACATGACGATTTACCTCAGAGCCGGTGCGGTCGATCTGCAGGATTCCGAGGCGGGTTTGACGGACCTCCTGGAAGGCACGATCATCCGGGGCGGAACCGAGGGCCACACCCCGGTCGAGTTGGCCATGCTCCTTGATGACAACGCCATCAAAATGGGCGTGGACATCGGATTGGAAGAAACCACCGTCAAGCTCTCTGTGATGTCTTCCGACTGGGAGAGAGGGCTCGATATCCTGCAGGAGGTTCTCACTCGGCCGCGCTTCGAGGCGAAGGTCCTTGAGGTTGCCAAACAACAGGAGTTGGCCAATTTGAGGCGGCAGGGTGAGGATGCACAGGCCGTGGCGATGCGGGAGGGCTTGATCCTGCATTTTAAAAAACATCCCTATGGCCGGGACCCTTTGGCGGCGCTGGACACCGTTCCGGACATCACGCGCGACGCCATGGCTCGTTTTCTCACCGCCCGCTTTGTTCCTGCCAACATGGTGGTCGCGATCTCAGGCGATATCCAACCCGACCGGGTGCGACAGACCCTGGAGCGGTTCATCGCCGGGTGGCCGGCCAGCGTGCCGCCGCCGCGGCAGACCCCCGATCCGACCGCCACCCCCTCCACGGTCGCGTTGATTCATAAACCTGGACAGGTTCAGTCCAATGTCGTGGCGATACTTCCCGGTCTTACCCGCGCCCATCCCGAGTTTTGGAAGTCGAACCTGCTGATGAGCATTTTCGGCGGGAACGATTCGCTGATGTACACCCGGCTCCGGGATGATCTCGGATACGTTTATTCGGCCGGATTCTATCAAACGGCGAAATGGCAGGCCGGACTTCTCGTCGGAATCATCGGCTGCAAAGGGGACAGGGCTGCGGATGCCATCCGTGAAACGGTCAACATCATGAATTTGCTGCATCATGGAGTTCCCGACCGCGAGCTCGAGCTCAAACGGCTGGACACTTTGAACAGCTTCGTCTTCAACGTGGATACCAAAATGGAATTGGTGCAGGCCTACAGCCGCTATGCGATGCGCCGGGAGCCGCTTGACACGCTGAATCGGATTCAGGACGCTTTTTTCAGCAGCACTCGAGATGAACTGCAGAATATCGCGCGCCAGTTGCTCGATGCGCGCAAGATTCAGATCGTTGTCGTAGCCGACAAAACGATTCCGGTCTCCAAACCTGACGGTCGGATGATAACGCTCGAAGACGACCTGAAAGCCCTGTCGCAGATCCTGGCCCTTCCGTTTCAGGAGATTCCGCTGCGTTAATTTTTCTTGCAGTTCCAAGAGGTTGGTGTTAGAATTGAACGAAAATCAAGGCCCTGTTCCTTCCTCCGGCACGGCTTCCTTCCCATCGGCCGTGCACCGTTCTGAATGGTAGAAGCTGAAAATCCGACGCACCGCCGCCTTCGGGGACGGGCGAGTGGGTTTTTTAGAAAAGGAAGGCAGGGCATCATGGAACCATCAGCCGAGGATACTTCATCCGGTCGGGTACCACTCGGAGCTCCAGACTTTTTGCCCCCGATAGCAGTCCCTTCTCTGGATTTTTTGTTCCAGCAAATGGCGGCCACGATCCAGGAGGTGTTCTGGGTCAGCCCGCCGGACCTGAGCTCGCTTCTGTTCGCCAGCCCTGGCTTCGAGCGCGTTTGGGGGCAGCCGTGGGACCAAGCGCCAGGACCACCGGCCGCGATCGTCGGGGCCGCCCATCCGGAGGATCTGCCCCGGATACTGAATGAAATCCGTTCGGTTCGCGACGCCCCACGGTACATTGAGTACCGGATCCTTCGGCCGGACGGCGGCATTCGCTGGATTCGCAACCGAGTACGGGGTGTCCATGATGGTTCCGGCCGATTGGCGATGCTGGTGGGAGCGGCGGCCGATATCACTGAACGCAAGCTCTTTCAGAAGTCCCTGATCGAATCGCATGCCCGCTTGGTAACGGTCCTAGACAGCATCGACGCGGACATCTGTGTGGCCGACCTGGACACCCACGAAATCCTTTTCGTAAACCGGCACTTGCAAGCAGGCCACGGCCGCGAGCTCAGAGGACGCACATGCTGGGAGATGTTCGGCCGGGAGAGCGGCCCCTGCGCTCGATGCATCTGCCCGGAGCTGCTCGATCCGGACGGCAAACCCGGAGCCGGGGTTGGCTGGGAAAGCCCCTGCCCGGTCACCGGCCAATGGCGTCTCAACTACGACCGTGCCATCAAATGGGTGGACGGCCGCTGGGTCCGCCTCCAGATCGCTACGGACATTTCCCGAATCAAACGCCTGGAAATGGAGAGCTGCCGAATTCAAAACCGCCTTCAGCAGGCCGAGAAAATGGAGGCCCTTGGGGCGCTGGCCAGCGGGGTTGCTCATGACTTCAACAATATTCTGACTGCCGTTCTCGGCCATACCGAAATCGCCATGATGGGGGCCGAATCCTCGGCGGCGGTGCAGCGCAATCTGCATCAAGTTTTGAGGGCGGGCCACCGCGCGCGGGACCTGGTCAAACAGATCCTGACGTTCAGTCGGGAAGCTGATAGCGAATTCCAGTCGATTCAAATCGGCGTCATTGTCGAGGAAGCCCTGAACCTGATGCGGGCCTCTCTGCCCCCCACGATTACGATCCGCACGCAGCTGCTCAGCCATACGGTCGTCATGGCGGACCCGACCCAGATCCACCAAGTGATCATCAACCTGTGCACGAATGCGGCCCACGCCATGCAGGAAAAAGGCGGCGAGCTTTTCATCGGTCTTGAAGACTTTCACCCCGATCCGGCATTTTTATGCGAACATCCTGGACTGCGTCCCGGCGCCTGCCAGAAGCTCATTGTTCGAGACACGGGGCACGGCATTCCTCCCCGCACGCTGACGCGCATTTTCGAGCCGTTTTTTACCACCAAGCCAGGTGGGGAGGGGACCGGAATGGGATTGGCGGTGGTATCCGGGATCGTCAAGAGCCACCAGGGGGCCATTGACGTTGAGAGCGAGATCGGGAAAGGCACCACGTTCAGGGTGTGTTTGCCGAACGCTCACGCCGGCCATAATGCCCATGCTTCGACGTAAGCCGGCGCCGATGGTGTCCTGCATCCGGAATTGAGGCCGGAGCAGGCCTCTTCCCTCCTAGTTGCCGTGGCGGCCGTCGGGATGCCCGCGGCTGAACCCCTCGATCAGATCCCAGAACAGAGTCTCCATGCCGGGATGCGGCAGCGGCCGCATCGGCACTAGACCGGGCTTGTACCCGCGGCGCGTGAAGTTGCGGATGAAGTCCGGGTTGCCGCTGATGACGTGGACCGGCACGGACCAGGGCTGCTCCGAATCCATGAGTTCGACGCACGGCTGGTGATCGCCGACGATGATGATCAGTCCGTTTGGGTCGATATGGCGGCGAATGAAATCCTTCAGCAGGGTGATCACATGGGCAATGGCCGCGCTGTAGGCGGGCGATGCTTCCGGCAGCCGGATCCATCCGAAGGGAAAGCGCAACGGCGGGATCGTGTGAAAAACCGACCCGTCGCCGATCAGATCCCAATCGTCAAGATAAGGGGCTTGGATGTCGAAGGCCGCGTGGCTGCCGGTCAAAATGACCTCGACGAACAGCGGGCGGGCGGTGTCCTGGATGATCCGGCGGGCCACCCAGTCGAGCACGAACTGATCCGGCATGAGCGCGAAGCCGAATGTCGGGCCGCGGTAGTCAAAATCCGATGCGATCAACGTCTGTTCGTAGCGATAAAATGCGCCTTCCGGCCAGGGCCATTGGGTCCCGGGCATGGCGCGGACCGTGCGGTAGCCGGCTCGGTTGAAATAATCGGACATGGGGGCGAGGGCCGACACCAGCAACAGGTCGTGCGCGATTTGGCTGTCGATGTGAACGCCGCTGGCAAGCGTGGCGTGGGAGAGCCAGGATCCTCCGCCGAAAGTCGGCGCGGTTAAATAGGCGGAGCACATGTCGAAGCCTATGGAGCGCAGCTCGGCCTCTGTCTTCCGTGCGGCCGGAAGGACCTTGGCGGCATGGCGGGGGTCGTTGAAGGCACTCATTCCGTAAGATTCGACCACGATCAGGAACACCGACGCCCGATTCAGATCCAGTAAATCGCCGCGGGCTCGATGGGCGCGCTCCATGGCTTCGCCAAAGAGGGCCTGGTGGTGGTTCCGGATTTCACCCAGATTCAGGATGAACTGCAATTCTTCGGTCAACCGCGGGAAAATGGACGCTTTTATGAATCCGGTCGGCGCTCCGGCGGCGACCATCCAAATCATGCCCGATAGAACTGCTACCGCCAAGCGGAGGTGCCGGTGGGCCGGTGACCGGCTGGTCAGCCCGTCATGCAGACCCTTGAGCGCCCGCCAAACGCTCCAGCCCATCGCGGCGATTCCTGCACCGGCTCCGAGGATTCCCAACAGCACCGCCTCCGGTGGTCGGGTCCGCCAGAGCAAAATAACCAGGTCGGGCAGGCGCTGCGAATCCATAAATAGGTTGAAGGCCCGGTTGAAGACCATCGGGACCAGGCGGTCGGCCCATTGAAACAAATTGAGCAGGATCACGGACACCATGACGGCGGCGTAAGCGAGCGGTTGAAAGCTCCGGCCCGAGCGGACCAGCAGGCACATGCCGGCCAGAAGGCAGAGCCCATCCGATGACACCCGGAGCAGCGCGGACCATTCCATCTTGCCATAGGGAATCTCCAGGCACAGAAGCGCGTTGAGGAAAAAAAACCCCGCGGTGAGCTTGAAGACCGGAAACCAGGCGCTCGGCGGCCTCTCATGTGGGGCGCGGGAAGCAAGGAAGCGGATGGAGTCCATGACGGTTGGCAAACCTTCGGGTTAAGCAAAATCGGGCGGGGCCTTGGCCACTCCCTCCAGAAACTCGCACCCGCGCCGCATCGATTCCTGCCAGGAGGGGCTCGCCGAAAACGTCTTCAACGCGGCCAGACCCATTTCCGCCAGTTTTGCGCGGTTGCCATGGAGAACTTGGAGGTGGCGGCACACGGCCTCCCGGTCTCCCGCCGCCACCAGAAATCCGTTTACGGCGTGGCGCACGAATTCCCTCACTCCACCCTCTTCAGAACCGATGACCGGCAGGCCGAAGGCCATGGCCTCGAGGGCGGCGATGCCGAAGCTCTCGTGCGCGAAGGGCATGACGAAGACCTGGGCGGCTGTAAACACGAGACGCAGGTGCTCACCGTCCACCGTATCGAGCAATCGCACCTGCGCCTGCAGCCCCCGTCCGGAAATCAGATCTCGAATGGCACGCGCGCACTTGCGATCGGCTGTCTGGCTGCCCGCGGCGGTGAGCCGCCATATGGCGGGCGGCAAATGCGAGAGGCTTTCCAGCAGGGGCCCCAAGCCCTTGACCGGAGAAAGATTGCCGACAAACAGCAGCTCCAGCGGGCCGGGCCTCCGGCTGCGTTCAAGGATGGTTCGCTCGGATGAGATCCGGCCCAGTCGGTTTCCGGCCGGAGGGACGACCTGCATCGCAGCGTTCCGGCCCAACAGGTTCCGGGCTGCTTCCCTGCTGAAATGGCTGGTGAACAGGCATCCGTCTACCGTTCGAAAAAAATGCCGTTCGAACAGGCTGTAGACCCAATTGAAAAGCCGGCGGCGGGGCTGCCGGCAGAGCACCTGGTGCACGACGGCGATGATCGTCGCTCGCCGTCGGGCGCGCAGGCGGCGGTTGGCGAATATCAGGGACGGGTGGCAGAGCCCGTCCTGCAGCAGCAGGTCCCAGCTGCGTTCGGTCAGCCGGGCGGTAGTTGCGTATGAAAGGTTGTCGAGAAGACACAAGGCATAGGGCTTTAAGAGCAGCGGGATCACATCCACCCGATGGCCGCGCGCCTGCAGCGCTTCCTTCAGGTAGCGGTCGTAAAGATAACCGCCCGTCAGCGTGTCGATCCGGCCGTAGATGACCAGGCCGATGCGCATCAGATCGTTTCCGTGTAGGCCGCCCACGCATAGGGATTTTCCCAGATCGTCACGGCAACTTCGCGCAGGCGGGCGGTCGGAAACCGCAACCGCAATGCGCGGCACAGGATTCGCGCCAGATGCTCGATGCTCGGGTTGAGCCCCTGAAACGCCGGCAGATCGTTCAATGGCTTGCCGCGGACGTCGGCCAGCACCCCATCGAGTGCCGCCGACATCGCGTCGATGTCCGCCAGAAACCCGTGGGGGTCAAGTTCCTCGCCGGCCAGGCGAAATTCGACGCGATAGGCGTGCGAATGAAGGCGGTTCTCCGGGCCGAAATCGGCTCCGATCAAATAGTGCTGCAAGATAAGCTCACGCTGTACGGCAACGCGGTACATCGGCGATACCTGCCTATCATCCGCTATAGGTGAAAACGACCTGAAGGGCCTCTTCCGGCCTGCGATCCAGAATATCGTAGGCTTCCGCCGCACGTTCGACCGGTATTTCATGGGTGATGAGCCGGGACGGCCGAACCACCCGAAGCATGTCCCAAACCGTCTCGCCGCGCCGCCTCCGATCCCAGCGCAGCGCGAAATCCGCCGGCAGGGTGCTCACCTGGCTGGCGATCATACGGATGCGGCTGCGGTGAAAACGGCCGCCGAGATGGACCACGCTTGGCGACGCTCCATACCAGGAGCCGATGACGATGCGGCCTCCGAACCCGATCAGATCGACGGCGGCGTTCAGAGCAGATGAATCGCTCGAGAGCTCGAACACCAGATCGGACATGGCTCCGCCGGTGCTGGATGCGAGGTGCGACTTCAGAATCTCCATCTCCGGAAGGTCAAAGGCGGCCTGAGCTCCCATGTCCAGCGAGGCCTTGCGCCGGCGCGGGAGCGGGTCGACGGTAAGCAGGCCGCGCAACGGATACCGGGCGAGCAGGGCAGCGGCGAGCAGCCCCACCACTCCCTGGCCGAGGACGGCCACCGTTTCGCCGATCGTCGGCTGTCCGTCCAGCATCAGGGTGACGGCCGTCTCCATATTGGCGAAAAACAGGGCGTCGCGGTCGTCAATGCCGTCCGGAATGGGCACCGTTTCCTCCGACTTGATGGAAAAGTGGCTGGCATGGGGGTGAAAGCAGAACACGCGGCGCCCCATCCAGTGGTCGGAGACATCCGGCCCGGTTCCGGTCACTTGGCCGACGGCGGCATATCCGTACCGCAGCGGATAGTCCGCCCGTCCGGCCAGCGATGACAAGTCTGCGTCCACGGGCAGGTCCCGGGGCACCCGGCCGCGGTAGAACAAGAGCTCGGTGCCGGCGCTGATGGCCGAGAGATGAGTTCGGACAGCGACTTCGCCCGATTCCGGCGGCCGGAGCGCTTCACGGCCAGCACCGATCTGGAAGGGTCCGTGCATGATGACGACGGTGCGCTTCATGCGGCCGTCCACCGCGGACAGTCCCATATGACAAGATCGCGCCCGAGTACTTGGTAGAAAGGCTGATGGAGATGCATGTCGAGCGCCGGCTCGGACGCTGTGGCATCGATCACAGGCAGGCCTCCCAAAAATCGCGGACTGATGGTGACGATGATCACATCGGCAAGCTGCGACCGGAGGAAGCTGGTGATCACCCGGGCGCCGCCTTCCACCATGATGGTGTTGACCTCCCGGTCTGCCAACCAGCGCATCAAGGCGGTCAGGTCAATGCGGCCCTCCGCCGTCGTCGGGCAGGCCACCGGGTCCGCACCGGATCGCACCAGTTCACGCACTCGTTCCGGCGGGGCTTTCGGATCATGGATCAGCCAGGGCCGCACGTCCGGGCGTCGGAGCAATCGGGCCGCAGGCGGGGTTCGCAATTGGGTGTCGAGAACGATGGGGTGCGGGTTCGGACCGCTCACCGATTGGGCCGTCAGACGGGGATCGTCCGCTAGGATGGTACCGATCCCCACCAGGATCACCTCGCATAGGGTCCGGATGGAGTAAGTGAGCTGCATGGATTCGGGTCCGCTCAGGCGGATGCGTTCGCGGTTCCGACCGGCAATGCTGCCGTCGACGCTTTGGGCGTAGCTCAGCACCACGAATGGACGGCCTCGGTCGGCGCGGAATTCGGCCGCCAGCGACAGGATCGCGCTCAAATCCGGCAGCCCTCGAATGAGCCGGTGATGAATGGTTGAATCCGGGTGTTCTTTTTCCATCGCTTCGATACGCAACGTTTGAACGTTCGGGGATGAGGCATGGATTGACTCAGTGGGCTGATTGAGCCAGGTGCATCATCGGCAAGGCTGCCCTAAACCGGATGCGAACCATTGGCGTCCGCATCCCTTTTGCCCGCTAACACGCTGCCTTCCGGTTGTCATATGCGCGGGCGGCCGGCCCCCGTGAGCATCAGGGCCTGCGCGGCCATCAAGCCGACGGTGGCCGCGCAGGCCGGCAGGTTTGGGACCAGCCAAAGCGCGTATGACACGCTTAATAGCATTGCAGCCGCACGCGCGACAACCCCCAATACGCACAAGGCCGTGCATGCCAGCACCCCCACCCGTACGAGCAGGGGCACATTTCCCCAGCGGTCATCCGGCGATGCGTAAAAAGTCAGGCACAGACTGGCTGCAAGAGTGAGTCGCAAGATCAGCGGCAGGCTGCAGGCCAGTCGCTTTCCAAAGAAATTCAGTGCGCGTGACAGGGCGCTACCGACTCCTGCGGCGGGGCCGCAGACGATATGCCAGTCTCGACCCAGACTGAGCCCCATCGCAAGGGTCATGACCCATGCCGCTGGCCGCGTGGCCTCCGGCTTGAAAACCGGCAACAGCGCCAATCCGGCCGTGGCCATTACGCATCCGGCGATCCACCGGGCATCCGGCCGCGGGGGCACGGGGTGGACCGAACAGCCGGCGCCGCGACGCAGATGGATCGCAACCCGGAGCACGTAGTAGCCGATCCCGACCCAGAGATAGGGCAGCGGAGCTTTAGCGCTCAACACCAGCAGCAAAGCGGCCAGGAGCAACCCGAGGGCATCGATCTGGGTGTCGAGATAGGCTCCCAGGCGTGTGATGTTGTGGGTGATGCGGGCGACTTGGCCGTCGAGGAAATCCAGAGCTGCCACGGAAAGGTAGACAATTCCCGGTAGCCATTCCCAGAAGGTTCCCGCCCCAACGATCGGTGCCTGGAAAAGAAATCCGGCCAGGGTCGCTGTCAGTACCGCGCGGGCGATGGTGACAAGGTTGGCGGCGCCGAGAGTTGGACGCAGTCGAGGGTCGCCGGGGGGATGATTGCGATGCAGATGCTTTCGCAGCTGCCAAAGAAACCCGGCTAAAACCAAGGCAGCGGGAAGGCTCCACCACATGGCCGCATGGAGACTGATCCCTGCCGTCAGGACGCCGGCGACGCCGAGGGCATAGGTGCCGCAGATCGCCGCAAGGACTGCCCACTGACGCCTAAGGCGTTCCATGGCAGGCCGGGGTGAACTCACGTTGAACCTTGGTCGAGGACTGTATTGAAACGGTCTTTGATGTAATGTTCCAAGTCCGTCAAGATATCCGCTGGTTCGGTGTGGGGATCGGTGGACTGCTGCAACTGCCTGATTTCAGACAACGCGGATTGGGGGCACCGGCGCGGGATGCCGGTGAAATCCAGCGCCGGTTCTCCGGCGTGTATGCGCTCCAGAAAAGCGGCGGACTCGGTGCGAAGCCGGTCGGGCAGTTCGGCTGAAAAGTTTCGGAACAGCACCCGAGCGGCCAGGCAGCGAACCTCGCGTCCGGCGAAACAATCGAGGATATCGGCCTTCGCGGGCAGATCGGCGGCGTGGAACTCCCGGCACAAGGCCTCGTCCGGCTTCGCGAAGAAGCCGTTTTGGTAGAGGCCGGCGTCGGCGTCCAGGTCCGGTATGAACGGGTAACGGTAGCGGCGATGATGACGGATGATGCTCTCCAAAAGATGCGGATGGGACTCGAGCCATGCAAGGTTTTCTTGCATGCATTGCCGGCGATCGGGGTCGATCCGCTGGATATAGCGTGCATGGGGCGGAAGCAGGACGGCCGGCTCTCCGAAACGCTTGCGGGTCACCCAGGTGGTATCGGCCACGGTTTCGAGTCGGGTCTCCCGCAGGCTGGGTAGGTCCAGGCGCAGCCAGAGGGTCTGCTTGGGATAGGGAATTGAATTGCCGATCGACAGCACCGGCACCTGAAACGCCAGGCGGGTGCCGAATTCGCTGGCCGTCATCAGCCCCAATCGATGAGGCCCCATGCTGCTCTGGATCACAGCGGGAAGCTCTTCGGCACGCTGAGCATCCACATCCTTGCTGAAACAACCCTCCAGGTATTGCCACATCTTTTGATCGCTGAAGAGAATCCGAGCGAGCCTTAAAGATGCCTCCGCGTCGGACATGGCATCGTGGGACGGGCCGGTGAACAACCCGTTGAGCATTCCGATGTCCTCCAGTTTCAAAGAGGCTTTGCCGCTGGGCACTGGCCATTGCAAGGCGTGGCTGCGGTAGAGCCAGTAAATGATGGTGATGGGCAGGAGGTCCATCCGCCGGCAGTGGTTGGCATATTGATGGGTGTAAGGTGGCAGCAGGTTCCGGTAAAAGGAGAACCGTAAAAACTCGTCATCGAATCCGATCGAGTTGTAGCCGATACTCGTGGTTCCCGGCCGGTTCACCTGCGCATGGATTTCTCTCATCGCCGCGTATTCGTTGCGCCCCGACAAGAAGCGCTCGGCGCGGATGCGGTTGACCAGAATGGCCTGGGGGGAGGGAATCACATCCGGCCGCAGCCGAATCCGCACACTGAAGCGCTCGCTCTCATTCAGTTGGAGGTCGGTGCGGATGGCCGCAAATTCGAGGACCTGGTCAAACGCCCGATTCAGTCCCGAAGTTTCGGTGTCGTAGAAGAGAAAAGAGCCGGCCATAAGCAGTTGTTTGCGGCTCCCGCATGGCCTTTGTCAAGAAAAATCGGCGCCCGGATCACGGTGCAAGGGTGCATGCCGCAGGATCAGCCGGTTTTCGGGGGCGTTTTCTTCGGCCCTGCGCCCTGGGCCTCGGTCCCCGGGCCGTTTATTGCGTCGTGATGACCAGATCGTCGTGGCCGTAGCCGAACTCGGTCAGGAGATCGCCAACGGTCTTGACGATTTCGTCGGGGGGAAGCTTGGTTTCTACGTAGATGTTCGTCTTGCGGATTTTTTCCGGAATTCTCAGCTGGTCCGAATAGCGCGAGAAACAAGGCTTCAGGTCGTCATAGAGCCAGAGCACTTTTTCGAAATCCTGGGGGTGAGCGGAGGCGAAGCAGTTGCATAGCGTGGTCAACATGTCCTCCCAGGTTTTTGCCGGATACGTGTTGCCTTGAAAGCTGAAGGAAGAAATCGTTTTGTCCGCAAAAAACTCGGGTTTCTTGGTTTTAATATCGGAGCTGTTGTCGGAGAGCACGGGGAAGGATGGTGCGACCCGCGCGCCGGACGGGGAAGAGGGCGGTGGAGCGGGGGCGTGCTCACGTGCAAGCGTCCAGTGTTCGAAATGGGCACGGATGAACGCTTCGACCATACCCGGATCGGCCTTATAACCGCAGATCTTCTCGGTCGCGTCGCTTAAAATTTCCACCAGAATTTTATTCGGCCCTGTCAGTACCCGGTTCCAGGCATCCGGCAGGACATCGGCCGCCATTTTTCGCTTATGTTTCTGATAGGCCGCTTTGGCCGATTCAAGGTATTCACCGCTGACGATCTTCTCCCGGCTCAAAAAGGCCATTAGATCTAAAGCCATGTCCTCCGGTTTTTGTTCGAACAAGTCGCAGACATGGCAACGTTTCTGTGCCAAGGAGCCCTTGGCTGTCGGCAGGTAGAACCACCAGCGGGTCCCATCGGTGTGCGCGGCAAGGTCAACTGCTTCGCGGGCGGCAAATGCGACGAGCTGCTTATGAAGCTCATCCGGGTTTTCCCCAGTGCGCTTTACGTCCAGAATCATTTTGCCGATGCCGTCGATGCGCAACGCATAGGACACCGTAACAGACTCCGAGGAAAAATCCGGGTAGACCTCCTCCACGTTGAAAATATCCCAGCCCAGCAGTGACAGCAATCTTAAAGCGACGGCCTGCTTGATCGAGGCCTCATCGAGGGAATGCATTTTCTTATTCGATTTGAGGTCTTTGACAAAGGCCATGACCGGCTTTTTCATGACATCCTCCAGACACAAGTACAGAACTTGTCGACGCGGCAGAAAGCGCCTGCAATGCCGCCTGTTGCCTATATCGGTCACCTCTTTTCAAGACTTGAGTGACGGCGCATGCTCCGGCTCATGTTTTAGTCGTCGGTGGCGATATCTTTTAAGACACGTTTCGATCGGAGGCGACGCGATGCGGCCTAAAATTTTATTCTGGCTTGCGGTGGCAATGGCGGTGATAGGGGTGCATTCTCCTGAAGGGAATCTATTTTATTTTTTAGCCGTGCATTCCTCGATGCTTTTGATTGCAACCTTGCTCCAGCGGCGTGAAAAAAGGGGACGTAGACCTGCATCAGTGGGAGCTTCATCTCCCCAGCCCACGGCCGCCGCCAAGGCCAAAGCCAGGTAGCCATTCGGAAGCATCTGCCGGCTGCGACGACCTGTCCGATCGATTGTCAAACTAATAAAACCTGGTCTTTTCTTTAGCTTAGTACCGATTTATGACAATTTTTTGACAGCAGCAGCAGATAAAACGAGTCTAAAAATGGAATCTTAACTGAGCGAAATTTATAATAACTATTCGAAAATTATATTAAAAAATGATTTTAGATTTTCTTGGCATGATAGTTGTATAGATTTGTAGAAAATCAGGAATTAAAGTCTGCCATTCAAAAAGACGATAAACCGACCAGATTAGCACCGCTCATGGAGATAAGAAGGTGAGAGCATGAGACACAGCAAGGCACTATCCCAAAAATTCGACTATGATAGTGGTTATCTGGTAAAAAGCCCTTGTCGAGACTGCGGTACCTACGCGGCGTTCCCGGATTGCATGGATCGCTGTGCGCTGCTGGACCGGGTACAGAATGCGCTTTGCGACAGTCTTTCCAGCGTGCACAACTATTCGGCGGCAGAATCCTACTGTCTTCCGCTGGAAGTGTTGGACCGGATTTGACGAACGCAGAAAAGCCTTGCTTCGCTTGATTGGGAGCTGCGGCCTTTGTTCGGCGGTCACGTGCGGAAGCGGCGCTCCCAATTGTATTCCCGCGAAGTGACGACATCCTCCATCCGGCGGATGCGCTTCTCCAGGCCGTCGTAGCGGCGCTTTAAGCGCTGAGCGGCCTCATGGCGGGAGGATGTGTAGTCATCATAGAACTGCCGTTCATCCGGTGAAGAGATCGGCATCGCCGGCTCCGGCTTCATTACCAGTGCCGCCAGAATGTAAAGAATCATGGCCGGCCACAGACCGGAGATGACGAGCAGGGCTACCGCTAAGAACCTCACCCAGAACACGGAAAAATCGAAGTGCTCCGCCAGCCCTCGGCAGACGCCGAAAATGGCACCCTGACGAGATCGATAAATTCCCCTGCGATCAGCCTTCATTCTCGTCGATCCTCCCGCTTGCGATCAAACAGAATCGTTTCAAGCGTTTCAATTCGCTTTTCTAACCGGGTTAAGCCTTGGTAAATTTCCTGTATGACCCTGGCATCTTCAGCTTTTGTGTCACGATCGCCCGTTCCCTTAAACAGCTTGACGCCCAGTGCGATGACGACCGCCGCAACGCCTGCCAAAATTAAAACCAGGGCCCCCTCGACAAAGATGCTCACGTGCGCTCACCCCTCTCCGCCCGACCGTGAACGGGATTGGTCGTCCCATCCGGCAACTATCTTACGATATCCGGTCGCGACCATCAACCTGATTTATGCGGTCTTGCCGGCGTCGGAGCGCAAGGCTTTCAGCGCCTCGAGTTCGCGCTCGATGTCCTCGTCGACCGAAAGCCGGCTGAGCTGATCTTCCAGGTCGTGCGTGCGCCCGTAGTTCACCAGATCGGCTTCGGCCTCCATCCGTTCGATCCGGCTTTCAAGCTCGTCGAACTTGAAGATGGCCTCGGCGCTGTCCACCCGGCGCATGTCCCCCTGCGCGCGGCGTTTGCGTTCGGCATGAATGTGTCGCTGCACGAGCAGGCGTTGTTTGTCCCGCGCGGATTTCAGTTTTTCTTCGAGCTGCCGGATGTCTTCCTGATATTGATCGGACAGGGACTGGTGATCCCTGAGTTCGTGATCGAGGGTTTCCTCGCGCTGGTGGTAGCGGCGTTTCTCGGCCAATGCCTCGCGGGCGAGGTCATCGCGGCCCTTGCTGACGGCGAGGTCCGCTTTGTCGGACCAGAACCGGCGACGGGCGGCTGCTTCATCGCGCTGGCGCTGCGCCTTCTTGGCCTCGGCCATGACTCCGGCGCAGGCTGACTTCAATTCTACCAGGGTATCCTCCATTTCCCGGATCATCAGCCGGATTAGCTTCTCGGGGTCCTCCGCCCGGTCAAGCATGGCATTGATGTTGGAGCTGATAATGTCGCGAAAGCGCGTGAAAATGCCCATTCGATCCTCCAATTTGCCTCCCTAATCGGTCGGCGAGTTTAAAGTCAGATGCCCTACGGTTAGATTTAGATAAATATGATAAAACTGAAAATGCATAGCTGGTGCCAAGTCATGAATTCTATTATCTGATTGAAATAAATGGAAATAATTATTGACATTCGGTTTGCTTCATGTTTACTATATACCAATAAATGGTAAAAAAAACTAATTAATAGTTAAATAAACCATTTAATGCCACGGTCAAACCAACCATTTATAAACGCTTCCTCAGAAGCGCTCGGCCAGTCGGATGCCTTTCTTGCGTTTCAGGAGCGCCTATCGCGAGTTGCACCCATCCAGAGGCCTGTGCTTCTGGTGGGTGAACGCGGGACCGGAAAGGAACTGGCCGCGTCGCGACTGCATTATCTCTCCGGGCGCTGGCAAAAGCCTTTCGTCACCTTGAACTGCGCGTCCCTATCCCCGTCGCTGATCGAATCCGAGCTTTTCGGCTATGAACGCGGGGCCTTCACCGGCGCTTTGCAGCGGAGGGTTGGAAGATTCGAGGTGGCGGACGGGGGCACGCTTTTTCTGGACGAGGTCGGTAACGTGCCGCTGGAAGCGCAGGAGAAAATTCTCAGAACGGTAGAGTACCAGATATTCGAACGCGTGGGCAGCACTGAAAACGTGGCGGTGGATGTTCGCATTTTGGCCGCAACCAATGCGAACCTCCCGGAAATGGCGGCCGCCGGACGGTTTCGACCGGATCTTCTCGATCGCTTGTCTTTCGAGGTATTGAGCGTGCCGCCGTTGCGTGAGCGCAGCGGCGATATCATGCTTTTGGCCCGGCATTTCGCCGTCCGCATGGCGCGCGAGCTGGATCGTGAGAGGATGCCTGACTTCAGCGCAGAGGCATCGGCCGTCCTTGAAGGCTATGGGTGGCCGGGGAATGTTCGCGAGTTGAAAAACGTCGTCGAGCGGGCAGTCTATCGATCGGATTCCCCGCTAATCACCGAGATCATCTTTGATCCTTTTGGTGCCCTATGCAAAGGTCCTGAACCGATGGGCTGGTCAAGCCGGGGCCGCATTTTGGCGCCGGTCCCGGAGAGAGGCCCGGATCCGCTGACCGTACCCATGAAGAAAGCCGTTTTAGACTTGAAAATGCGAATGTTGCAGTCCGCCCTGGAACGCTCCCGCTACAACCAGCGCAAAGCGGCGGCCCTCCTGGGTCTTAGTTATGATCAGTTCCGAGGTCTCTATCGTCGCTATAATCTGCAGGGGGAAAGCAAATGATTGCGATTCTTTCCGGATGGCCGCCCGAGCTGTTGCCGATGGCAATATTGGCGTTAGGCCTTATCGGCCTTGCGCTCTTGATCGTTCTGGTGCGGCGCAAACCGGCCCAGTTGCTGGCCGGCATCCGCGAGATGATGAGCGACCTCAACGAGCGCCTGGACCGCGTCGAACGGACTTGGCGTGAGGAGCTGTCCCTGAGCCGGCAGGAGGCGGCCCGCGGCGACCGCCAGGCCCGGGACGAGCTCCGGTCCGGGCTCGCGCAGTCGACCGAATCGCTTCTCCAACGAATGACCGGGATTGCCCGGTTGCAGAAGGATCAGCTCGATAGCTTCTCCCGGCAGCTTTCCGATCTCACCGCGCTCAACGAAGCCAAGCTCGAAGGCCTTCGGCGGACGATGGAGGAGCGCCTACAGTCCATGCAGGCCGACAACACCGCAAAGCTTGAGCAGATGCGGGTCGTAGTCGATGAAAAGCTCCAGTCCACCCTTGAAAAGCGACTGGGCGATTCCTTCAAGCAGGTCAGCGAGCGCCTGGAGTTGGTGTATACCGGCCTGGGCGAGATGCGCACACTGGCGGCCGGCGTCGGGGACCTCAAGAAAGTGCTGACCAACGTCAAGACCCGCGGCACCTGGGGAGAGATTCGGTTGAGCCAGATCCTGGATCAAATCCTGACGCCGGAACAATACGCCGCCAACGTCGTCACCAAGCCGGGCGGCAGCGAGCGGGTGGAGTTCGCCATCCGGCTGCCGGGGCCGGACGTGGATCGGGAGGAGGTCGTATGGCTTCCGATCGACGCTAAATTTCCGCAGGAGGATTACCAGCGCTTGCTCGACGCCCAGGAGGCGGCCGACAGAGAACAGGCCGCCCGCTCGCTGCGCAGTCTTGAGGGCCGCGTCAAGGCTGAGGCGAAGGCCATCCGCGAAAAATACATCGATCCGCCGTACACCACAGACTTCGCCATCCTGTTTTTGCCGGTGGAAGGGCTTTACGCCGAGGTGCTGCGCATCCCGGGCCTGTGCGACTACCTGCAGCGCGAGCAGCGCGTGGTGATCGCCGGCCCTACCACGCTGGCGGCGCTCTTGAACAGCCTGCAGATGGGCTTCCGGACGCTATCGATCGAGCGGCGCTCGAGTCAGGTGTGGGAACTCCTGGGAGTGGTCAAGACCGAATTCGGGAAGTTCGGTGACGCCCTTTCCAAGACCAAGAAGAAGCTGCAGGAGGCCGCCAACACGATTGACCAGGCGGAAGTGCGCACGCGTGCCATCGAACGCACCCTGCGACGGGCAGAGGAAGGGCCACCCGACACGCAGATTTCTTTGGAACTGGATGCCCCCCCGGGTGGCTGATCTCTGCCGATTTTCAGGTTTTTTCTTGACATCCGTTAGTGGCTGAGTATTGTGCAATAAATTCTTAATCCTATGCCGCCCGATTCGCGCTAATCCAGTGGTATTGCGGTATTTAGGACAACAGCGGGTTTACTATCCTAATTCCAAATTTCAATCAGAGGAGGCTGTTATGAAACGATTTAATCGCTTGCTTATTGCAGCACTGGTAGTGTTGGGATTTGTCGCAACGGCCGTCCCCCCAGTTTTTTCTGCCGAGGCTATCAAAACTGGTTTTGTTTTCAGCATGACGGGCGGTGCGGCCGCCTACGGTGCCACCCAGAAAGAGGGCGCCGAACTGGCTGTTGAGCAGATCAATGCCGCCGCAGGCGGCGGGATGAAAATCGCCCCCATTTTCGAGGACGATGCCAGCGTGCCTCAGCAGGGTACGAACGTCTATAATAAACTCATCAACGGGGACAAAGTCACCGTCATCATCGGCCCCACCCTGAGCAACACCGCCAAGATCACGAACCCCATTGCGCAGCAGATCGGCGTTCCCGTGCTGGGCGTTAGCAACACGGCCGGCGGGATTACCGAGATTGGCGACTACATATTTCGTAACTCCCTGACCGAGGCTGTCGTCATACCCAACACCATCAAGGTCGCTAAGGAAAAACTGGGGCTCAAAAAAGTGGTGCTTTTTTACGGTAACGACGATGCCTTCACCAAGAGCGGCGCCGACGTGTTCCGCAAGGTGCTGCAGGCCGAGGGAATTCAAATTTTGGGCGAGCAGACCTTTGCCAAAGGTGATCGGGACTTCTCGCCGCAGCTGACCCAGATTAAGTCCCAGAACCCAGATGCGGTCGTCTGCTCGGCCTTGGTGGAAGAGGCCTCCGGCATCGTCAACCAGGCCCGCCAGCTGGGCATACCCAAGACTGTGCGCATCATCGGAGGCAACGGCTTCAACTCTCCGGCTTTAATCAAAAATGCCGGCGAGGCCTCCGAGGGAGTCATTGTTGGCGCGGCCTGGAACATCTCATCGACCAACCCACTGAACGTGAAATTCGTCGACGCTTACACCCAGAAATTCAACCGGCCGCCCGACCAGTTCGCCGCTCAGGCCTTCGCCGGCGTGCATATTGTCTACCAGGCGGCCAAGGCCGCCGGCACTGCCGACAACCGTAAGGGCATCCGCGATGCCATGCTTAAGATAAAGGGGTTGGACACCCTTCTCGGCAAGTTTTCTTTCACCGAGGGACGGGACGCAGACCACAGCCCGGTGGTCCAGGAAGTCAAGAGCGGCAAGTTCGTGGTGTTCGGCAACTGAACGGAACAGGCACAACGCTCGACGTTTGAACCCCGAAGGCAATCAGAGACTTCATTTTCTCAGCTGGCGGGAATGTCGATTTCAAAATCCCCCCAACCCCCTCTGCTAAGGGGGCGAGGGGGGATTTCGATTCATATAATTTAGGATGGCGAAAGCGCCATACCTGTTTCTAATTTCAAACGTGGCACAGGAGAACCGGGTGAATCTGCTCGCCCAGCAGTTGGTCAACGGATTGTTCATCGGCAGCGTCTACGGGCTTTTCGCGGTGGGCTATACCCTGGTGTTCGGGGTGCTGGACATCCTGAATTTGGCTCATGCCGCAGTGTTCACCCTCAGCGGCCTGATCGCCTTGTGGCTGGTCCAGGCCGCCGGGTTGTCCATCTGGCTGGCGTTTCCACTGGCCACGCTGTTCGCCGGGCTGCTCGGGCTGCTGCTCAACCAGGTGGCGTTCGTACCGTTGCGCAAGCGTGCCGACAGCCAGTTCTCAGGCCTGATATCGAGCATCGCCATGGCCATCATCTTTGAGGCCGTGGCCCTGGGGTTGTTCGGAGCGCGATCGGTGCGCTTCCCGCAGGGAACGGTCTCGGTCCACATCTGGCACGTCGGGGGGGTGACCATCACCTCGCTTCAGGTCGGGATCGTGCTTGTCGCCACGCTGCTCATGCTGGTCCTGACCTTTTTCATCCAACGCACCCGGACCGGCAAGGCCGTTCGCACCGTGGCCGAAAACGAGCGCGCCGCCATGCTGCTGGGCGTTAACGTCAACGGCATCATCGCTTTCACTTTTTTCATCTCCTCCGCGCTGGGCGGGGCGGCCGGCATTCTCTACGGGCTTTACTTCGACTCCCTGGCCCCGGACATGGGTCGCTCCATAGAGCTGAAGGGGCTGGCCGTCATCATTCTGGGCGGCATGGGCAGCATTCCCGGCGCCATTTTGGGCGGGCTGGCCTTCGGCCTGAGCGAAGTCTTGACCGTGGCCATCAGCGGGACCTCCAACCTGCGGGATGCCGTGGCTTTCACGGTGCTCTTCGCCATTCTGCTGATTCGGCCCTCCGGACTGCTGGGCCGCGGCAAGACGCGGGAGGCCTGAGGCATGCTGGAGCAACTGGCCCAGTTCTACGCCGTTTACGGCAGCGTCATCAACTTCATCGGCATCAATGCCCTGCTGGCCCTCAGCCTGAACGTGACCCTGGCGGCCGGCATGCTGTCATTGGGCAACGCGGCTTTTGCCGGCGTGGGCGGGTACGCGGCCGGCATCCTGACCCTTCACTTCAAGCTGCCTTACGTCGTTTCGCTTTGCGGCGGTGCTCTGATGGCGGGTCTGGTCGGGTTGGTATTGGGGCTGCCGGTGCTGCGACTGAGAGGGGTGTTCCTGGCCATGGCCACTCTGGCCTTCGGCGAAGTGGTACGCATCGCCGCGGTCAACCTCGACGTCACCGGCGGCGCCGAAGGCCTCACCGGTATCCCCAATGTCACCAAGACTTGGATGATCTACCTGGCTCTGGGCGGTGCGGCCTATTTCATGGCGGTTCTTCGGCGCTCACGACCGGGCTGGGCCCTGGTCAGTATGCGCGAAGACGAAACCGCCGCCGCTTGCTTGGGCATCCATATTACCTATTACAAAGTCGCGGCCTTCACCATCGGCGCCATGATGGCCGGGCTGGCCGGAGGCATGTACGCCCACTTGAACTACTTGATCACACCGCGCGATTTCGGCTTTTTCATTGCGGTGGACCTGTTGATCTACAACATCGTGGGCGGCACGCGGGTTTGGTATGGCCCGATTCTGGGGGCGGCGCTGATCACGGCGCTGCCGGAAATCCTGCGGGGCGTCGGTGTGACCGCCGGGCCCATCCGCATGGGCGTCAACGGCCTGATCCTGCTGCTGGTCATTCTGTTCCTTCCGAATGGGCTGGCATCCATCTTCACCCGGTTCCGCCCGGCAGCGGCCAAGGTTGAGACCGCATGAACGACCTGCGTGTGAACAACATATCGCGAAGCTTCGGCGGGCTGCAGGCCCTGCTGGAGGTGAGCTTTGAGGTGACGCGTGGCACCATCCACGGCCTGATCGGGCCCAATGGGGCCGGCAAGACCACCCTGATCAACATCCTGAGCGGGGTGATTTCGCCTACATCCGGGGAGGTTTTCTACCGGGGCCAGGCACTGCATCGGATTCCCGCCCACCGGGTGGCCGCCATGGGAGTCGCCCGAACGTTTCAGAACATTCGACTGTTTCCGGCCATGACCTGCTTGGAAAACGTCTTAGCGGGTCAGCACCTTACGGCTGCGCGGCCGTTGCTGCCAAGGCTTCTGCAGCTGCCGTCGGCCTACCGCGAGGACCGGGAACTGGGGGTGCAGTCTCGAAAGATACTGACGCGGGTCGGGCTCGATGCAAAAGCATCCCATCTGGCCAGAAATCTATCATACGGTGAGCGCCGTCGTTTGGAAATTGCCCGGGCCCTGTCCTTCAGCCCCAGACTGCTTCTACTGGATGAACCGGTGGCCGGCATGCGCCGGGCGGAGGCGGCTGAAGTGGCGGACCTTGTGCGTTCGCTGGCAGGCGAAGGCATGACGATTCTGCTGATCGAGCACAACATGGCATTTGTCATGAGCCTTTGTTCGCGGATAACCGTTCTGAATTTCGGCCGCGTGATTACCACCGGCCGTCCCGAGGAGGTGCGCGGCCACCGGGACGTGATCGAAGCCTATCTCGGATCGGGGGACAACGATGCTTGAAGTGGTGGGATTGACAGTGTCCTACGGGCCCATCGAGGCCGTCCGGGAGATCAACTTCCGCGTGGAGGAGGGGACGGTCGTGTCCCTCGTTGGGCCCAACGGGGCCGGCAAAAGCACGACTCTGAACGCGATCAGCGGCGTGGTGCCCGTCGCCCGGGGGCGGGTCCTTTTTCAGGGCGGTGACGTCACGCGGTTGAGTCCCCACCAACGCGTGTCTCAAGGCATCGTCCAAATCCCCGAGGGGCGTCTGGTCTTGGGCGGCATGACGGTGCGTGAAAACCTTGAAATGGGGGCCTACCGCCGGCCGGCCGCGGAAATCAAGGCGGGCATCGCTGCGGTGGAGGAGCGATTCCCGATCCTGGCGGAACGCCGGAATGCTCTGGCCGGCACGCTGTCCGGCGGGGAGCAGCAGATGCTTGCCATCGCCCGCGGGCTGATGGCCAAGCCCAAGCTGTTGCTGCTGGATGAACCTTCGCTGGGGCTTGCGCCGCTGCTGGTCAAGGCGATTTTCGATATTGTCGCCGAACTTCGAACCGGCGGCCAAACCATCCTTCTCGTCGAGCAGAACGCCCGCCAAGCGCTCCTCGTCTCTTCCTGCGCCTACGTCATGGAGAATGGGAAAATCGTGCTGGAAGGACCGGCGCAGCAGCTGATGTCCGATTCGGCCGTCATCAGCACCTACCTCGGGCAGACCTTGGACGCTCATCCGTCGGTTGCCTGAATCACGGCCTTCTGGTATGGGTATCCTCATGACCTTCCGCCGTCGCGCGGAACGGCCAACCTCAACCCCGGGAGGAGGCGCCGCATGGCCGTTAAAACCTATTGGGCCGACAAGTACATCGCCAACCGACGCAGCGGTGTGGATGCCATTTCCAGGATACGGCCCGGCCGGCGCGTCTTCATCGGCTCATCCTGCGGCGAGCCGCAGCACCTCGTGCGGGGGCTGGCCAACGCGTTTGATTCCTTGAAAGACATCGAGATTGTGAGGCTGATGACCCTGGAGACCACGCCGCTGTCCTTGATCGCCAACAAGACTCTAGATAGCGCGCTGAACATACGCTCTTTCTACGCCGGGTCGGCCAAGTCGAAGGCCATGGCCCGCAACCAGCGTTTCATCACCCCGATCCACCTCTCGGCCATCCCGCGTCTTTTCAAAAGCCGCCTGCTGCCGATTCACGTGGCCCTCATCCAAGTCTCGCCGCCGGATGATTTCGGCTGGATGAGTTTGGGGGTGTCTGTAGATATCACCCTCGCGGCGGCCGAGTCCGCGGACGTAGTGATCGCCCAGGTGAACTCCCGCATGCCGCGAGTCCTGGGCCGCAGCTTTATCCATGTAAATGATGTGGATGTTTTCGTTGAGTATGACGAGCCGCTCATCACCATCGGCCCCAACCCGGAATTCAAGGCCGCCAACGACATCGCCCGGTTGATCGTCCGGCTGGTCGAGGACGGTTCCACTCTGGCCATCGGTCTCGGCACCACCACTGAGGCCGTTATGCTGGCCCTCTCGGATAAAAACGACCTTGGAATTCACAGCCTTTTTTTTACCAACGACATGATGCACCTGTTCTCGAAGGGAGTCATCAACAACCGGCGCAAGGGATTCAACGACGGTAAAATGGTCGCTGCGTGCGCCATCGGCTCGCAGGACCTTTACGAGTTTCTAGACGACAACCCTGCCATCGAGTTCCACCCGGTCGACTACACCAACGACCCCTCGGTGATATCCCGGCACAAACGGATGGTGGCTATGAGTGTGGTGATGGGCATCGACCTGACCGGGCAGGTCGCCGTCGACGCCATGCCCAACACGCATTTTTCGGGAGTCACGGGATTGTTGGATTTCATGCGTGGCTCCGCCGCCGCACCGGGCGGAAAATCCATCCTGATGCTGTCCTCCACCGCAGGTCAGGGCAAGGAGAGCCGCATCGTTCCCCTCCTCAAAGATACGGCCATCGTGGTGCCCCGCAGCGATGTGCAGCACGTGGTGACCGAGTTCGGTGCGGTCAATCTTTTCGGGAAGAGCCTTCAGGAAAGGGCCATGGCCCTCATCAGCATCGCGCACCCTAACTTCAGGGACGAGCTGTTCTTCCAGGCCAAAAAGATGGGATTGCTGAGTGCCGAGCGGACCCTGCATGAGTCCATTCATGGCGTCTATCCCGTGCATCTGGAAGAGGTGCTGGAAATCGCCGATCAACAGGTCACCGTGCGGCCGGCCAAACCGGTGGATGAACGCCGCATCCAGGAGCATTTTTACAGTCTCGACAAAGACGATGTGATCGCGCGTTTTTTCCACGACAAGCGCAGTTTCGATAAGGATGAAGCCGAGGGGGTGTCCCAGGTCGATTACATCAAGGATCTCACCCTGCTAGCCATCGTGGGGGAGTTCGGGTTTGGCCAGGTGGTGGGCATCGGCGAGTACCTGCTGGACCCTGCTACCAATTACGCCGAGATCGCTTTTTCCGTCAGCAGGCCTTACCAAAAAATGGGACTCGGCAAGATTTTGCTCCGCAAACTGGCGTCCGCCGCTCGCGAACATGGGATCGCAGGCTTTTTTGCCTACACCTCGGCTCAAAACCAGGGCATGGTCCGCTTGTTCAAGCGCCTGCCGTATAAAGTGACCACCGCTTTCGACGGGGACATGGTGACGCTGCGATGCAGCTTCAATGAACCGCTGAGGCAAAAGGACTGAGGACAAGGAGCTGAGGCCTGAGCAAGAAAAAGACCGTTGCCCGGCCCTGCTCAGTCCTCATAGCTCAGTCCTGCTTGGGCAATGGAAACAGAGAATGACGACTAGCAAAATAACGTTTCTGCCCCACAACATCTCGATTGAAGTCCCGAATGGCACCTTCCTCATTCAAGCGGCTCTGGATGCCGGGGTGCATATTAACGCCTCTTGCGGCGGAGAGGGCGTTTGCGGAAAATGCAGGGTTCGCGTCGAGGATGGCGACGTGGTGGACGGACTTAGCGAAAAACTGAGCCAGGAGGACATCCAGAAAGGGTATCGACTCGCCTGCCGGTCAGAGGTCACCGGTGATCTGACCGTGCGCATCCCGGTGGAGTCGATGATCGACACGGCGATTCTCAACCGGCCGGCGTCCCCGCGTCGTACCGCCCGGATCCGGGAGTTCAACTTCGAGGAACTGAAGGAGCGGGGGCTTTTTCTAGCGCCCGTTGAGAAAAAAAACCTGCAGATCCCGCCCCCGTCGCCCAGCGACAACCTGCCGGACCTCACCCGGCTTATCGGCTTTCTCAAACTGCAGCACGACGAACACAAGCTGGAGGCGGATCTATCCGTCATCCGCAAGATCCCGCAGGTGATCCGCCAGGACGATTTCCGCTTGACCGCCACGTTGGTGCGTCCCGTGCGCGCGGACGGCAAGACTCGCATCATCAACGTGCAGGCCGGCGACACCTCCGGCCGCAGCCTGGCCATCGCCATGGACATCGGAACCACCACCATCTACGGGCAGCTCATCGATCTTGTCAGCGGTGAGGTTCTCGCCGAGCATGGGGAGTTCAACGCGCAGATCAGCTACGGCGAGGACGTGATCAGCCGCATCGTGTATGCGGAAAAACCGGGCGGGCTTGATCGTATCCAGGAGGTGGTCATCGAGACCATCAACAAGATCCTGCGCAAGATCATCAAGCGATCGGGAGCGGACCCGCAAGATATCGCCACCATCACCCTGGCCGGCAACACCACCATGACCCAGCTGCTTCTCAAGGTCAACCCGCGCTTCATCCGGCGGGCTCCCTATGTTCCGGCATCCTCGATCTACCCCCCGATCAAGGCCCGGGAATTGGGAATGGATCTGGAGGACCACGTTACGGCGTTGGTGTATCCCTGCGTGTCGAGCTATGTCGGCGGGGACATCGTGGCCGGGGTCATGGGATCCGGCATCTATCTTGCCGAGGAACTCACCCTGTTCCTCGATGTCGGCACCAATGCCGAAATCGTTATCGGAAATCGAGACTGGCTGGCCTGCGCGGCTTGTTCGGCAGGACCGGCTTTCGAGGGAGGCGGCTTGCAGTTCGGCATGCGGGCCGCCAAGGGGGCCATCGAGGATTTTTTACTTGATCCGGCCACGCTTGAGCCCATGATCATGACCATCGGAAGGGTGCGGCCCAAGGGTATCTGCGGCTCGGGCTTGATCAACATGGTGGCCGTGATGTTCGAAATGGGGGTCATCGACAATCTTGGTAAGTTCGACCCCGGTTTGAATACCTCCCGGATCCGGCGCTGCGAAGGCTTCCGTGAATATGTCGTGGCCTGGAAGGACGAGACCCAGATCGACCGAGACATCACGCTATCGGAGATCGACATCGAAAATCTCATCCGTGCCAAGGGCGCCATTTACAGCGGGTGCATGACGCTGCTGACGGAGGTCGGGCTAAGTCTCAACGACATACAGCGTGTCATTCTGGCCGGCGGATTCGGAAGTTTCGTCGACCTCGATAAAGCCATGACGATCGGCTTGCTGCCCGAGATGGATACGGACCGGGTGACCTATCTCGGCAACGGCTCGCTGCTGGGCGCCAAGTTGAGTTCTCTCACCAACCGCATACGCCGCGACGTGGTGGAGGTCGTCCGAAAAATGACCAACTTCGAGCTGTCCGAGACGGCCTCTTATATGGACAACTACATTGCCGCCCTGTTTCTGCCCCATACCGATCTCCAGCAGTTTCCGAGATTGCAAGCCCGGCTTGAAGATCGTAACCGTTCGAGAACTAAATGAAACCGGAATGAAGGGGTTTCCCGAATAGGCCGGAGCCCGCCTGGGGGGGTGCGTGCGGTGAAACCGCAGCGGTCAGGTCGAGTATTGAAATAACTGTTAAATTTTTCATGTCCTCTCTTAACAAAAATACATGCGCTCGGTAAATGAAAAAAGTATTTTTTCAATTCAAGGTTTTACCTGATTGGTTCCCATAGGTAGATGAGCTGATCCAACGGTTCAATCACCACACCCATAAACCGGTCAAGAAGACAAGGAGGGAACATTGGGCTTCCAATTCTACAAAGAATCTTACACCGGCAAGATCAAGGAAATCACGCTGGGTAAGGGCCAGAAAACGGTCACCGTCGGCGGAGAGACCTGCTATCCGTTCTACCAGTTCGAGGGCGCCATGCCCCACCCGCCGAAAATTGCCATGGAAGTCTGGGACATGGCTCCGGAGGAGTGGCCCGACGCGGCCCTGGCACCTTTCAAAGACGTGGTCTCCGACCCGGGGGCGTGGGCCCGAAAATGCGTCAAGGAGTTCGGCGCTGAGATCATCGTGCTGCAGCTGAAGAGCATCGACCCCAACGGCAAGAACGCCTCGGCCGAAGATGCCGTCAAATCGGTGAAAAAGGTGCGGGCGGCGGTGGATGTGCCATTGGTGGTCTGGGGGTCGGCCAACGTCGAGAAGGACGAGGCTGTCCTCAAGAAAATCGCCGAAGAGTGCCAGGGCGAGAATCTCATCCTGGGACCCGTTGAAGACAAGAACCACAAGGCCATCGGGGCGGCCGCCATGGGCTTCGGGCATTATGTCATCGCCTCATCGCCTATCGACGTCAACCTCGCCAAACAGGTCAACATCCTGCTCGAGAACCTCGGCATGCCGACCAACCGCATGCTGATCGACCCGACCACCGGCGGGCTTGGCTACGGGCTGGAATATTCCTATTCGGTCATGGAGCGCATCCGCATGGCCGCCCTGGCCCAGGGCGACGACAAGCTCCAGTTCCCTCTTATCAACAACCTCGGCAACGAGGTCTGGAAATCCAAGGAAGCCAAACTTGGAGCCAAGGACGCCCCGACGCTCGGAGATCCGGAGCGGCGCGCCATCCTGATGGAGGCCGTGGGAGCGGTGGCCTACCTCATGGGCGGTTCCAATATTCTGATTATGCGCCACCCGGAAGCCGTCCGCCTGGTGAAGAGCTATATCGATCTGATTTACAAGGGCGGCGCTGCAACGGCCGTCGCGCCGATTGTCAAGAAACTGCCTGCCGCTGACATCGATTTGCTCAGCCTTTCCCCGGCCCCCAATCTGGCCATCGCCGAGGAAAAAGAGAAGAAGCCGGCCGCGCCGCCGCCTCCCAAAGCCGCCGCCGCCCCCAAGGTCGAAGTCAAACCCGCAACGGCACCGCCGAAAGCCGAGGCCGCTCCGGCCGCACCGGCCGTGGACGAGGCCGCTTTGAAGGCCAAGGCGGAAGCGGAAGCCAAGGCCAAGGCCGAAGGCGAAGCGCGGGCCAAACTGGATGCCGCCGCGCAGGCCAAAGCCGAGGCAGATGCCAAGGCGAAGGCCGAAGCAGATGCCAAGGCCAAGGCGGAGGCGGAAGCCAAAGCCAAGGCCGCCGCAGAGGCCCAGCGACTGGCGGAGGAGAAGGCCAAGATCGAGGCCGACCTCGACAAGATCCGGCAGCAACGCGCCAAGGAGCGCGAAGAACGGGGCGCGGCGACACCCGCTGCGGCGCCAGCCAAAATCGCAAAGAAGACGGCGGCTCCCAAAGATGCCGAAAAGAAGGCGGCCGTGCCGGAGAAGTCGGTTCCTGAAAAGATCGTTGAGACCCTGATTTGGGTCCACCGCCGTAATCGATGACTGACCACTTGAACCGTTTATATCTTACATTAAATCCTCAACGAAGGAGGACATTTTTATGTCGAAACTAGTTGCGTTTGCTGCGATTCAGGGTGCGTACAACATCGTTTCTCAGGTAGAAGGCGAGTACAAGAAGGCATTGGAGACGTTCAATGCCGACACCAAGGTCGGGTTCCCCAACACCGCCTACTACCTGCCGGTGATCTACTCGTTGCTCGGCATCAAGGTCGAGAAGCTGGAAGACATGAAGAAAGTGATGGAGGTGGTGCGCAAGCTGCTGCCGCCACACATCAAGGGGATGAACCACCTGCCGTACCTCGGGCCACTGCTGGACGCCGGCATGGCCTCTCTCTTCAGTTTCGAGATCCGTGAAGCCCTGCGCTACCTCAACGAGCCGGACTTCTATCTGCACGCGGAGGAGATCGACGAGGAAGCCGGCAAGATCTGGCTGGGCGCGGCCGACGACACCGTTTTCCGTAAACGCGGGGTTGAGTTCGTGGACGGATCGGCGCCCGGCTTTGCCGCTATCGTCGGTGCGGCCCCGGACCCCGAGACCGCCAAGCTGATCGTCGAAGAGTACCAGAAACGCAGCCTTTACATTTTCCTGGCCGCCGAACACAACCACACTACGGTAGCCCAGCAACTGCTACAGGCCGGTGTGCAGATCGGATGGAACACCCGCATCGTGCCGTTCGGCCCCTACATCTCTTCGGCCATCTTCGCCCTCGGCTTCGCCAACCGGGCGGCCATGGCCTTCGGCGGCATTCAGCCCGGCGACTACAAGCGTATGCTGCTCTACAACAAGAACCGCATCTTCGCCTTCGTCAACGCCCTGGGGGAGGTCGGCACCGATTGGGCTGCTGCGGCGGCCGGTTGCGTCAACTGGGGCTTCCCCACCATTGCCGACACGGACATCCCTGAGATCCTGCCGACCGGAGTTTGCACCTACGAGCATGTGGTCGCCAACGTGGCCCACGCCGACATGGTACAGAAGTCCGTCGAAATTCGTGGCCTGAAGGTTCAGGTGGCCACGATCGACATCCCGATGTCCTTCGGGCCGGCCTACGAGGGCGAGCGCGTCCGCGGCCAGGACCTTTACTGCCAGATGGGCGGCGGCAAGACCCAGTGCACCGAGCTCGTCAAGATGGCCGAGATGAACGAGATCGAAGACGGCAAAGTCGTTATCGTCGGGCCCGATGTGAACGCGATCAAGGAAGGCGGCGCTTCGCCCCTCGGCATCTATGTCCAGGTCGCCGGCCGCGAGTTCCAAACCGACTTCGAGCCGATCATCGAACGTCAGATTCACCATCTCATCAACTACATCCAGGGCGTCATGCACATCGGTCAGCGCGATATTTCCTGGATTCGGCTGAGCAAGGGCGCCGTCGAGAAAGGCTTCTCCCTGAAACACATCGGGGTCGTGCTGCACGCCAAGTTCCACCAGGATTTCCAGAAGATCGTCGACAAGGTCCAGGTCACCCTCTTCACCAAGAAGGAGGACGTGGACAAGCTCACCCAGCGAGCGCGGGGCGAGTACAAGACGCGCGACGAGCGCGTCGAGAAGATGACCGACGAGTCGGTCGAAACCTACTATTCCTGCACGCTGTGCCAGTCTTTTGCACCCAACCATGTTTGCACCGTCAGTCCGGAACGGACGGGGCTTTGCGGCGCCTACAACTGGATGGACTGCAAGGCTTCCTTCGAGATCAACCCGACCGGGCCCAATCAGCCGATCCAGAAGGGCGAATGCCTCGACCCCAAGCTCGGCCAGTGGAAGGGCGTCAACGAGTTCGTGCAGAAGGCTTCGCGCGGTGCCGTCACTCACTACAATTTTTACTCGATGGTTCACAGCCCGATGACCACTTGCGGCTGCTGCGAGGCCATCGCGGCCATGTTGCCCTCCTGCAACGGGATCATGACCGTCAACCGCGATTACAGCGGGGAGACCCCCTGCGGCATGAAGTTCACGACCCTGGCGGGCGTCATGGGCGGCGGGGCCTCGTCTCCGGGCTTCGTGGGCCACTCCAAGTTCAACATCACCCAAGGCAAGTTCATTCTCGGCGACGGCGGCATCAAGCGCTTGGTGTGGATGCCGAAGATCCTAAAGGAAGAAATCCGGGAACGGCTGATCAAACGCGGCAAGGAAGTGGGAATGCCCGACTTGATTGACCGTATCGCCGATGAAACCGTCGGCACGACCGAGGAGGAGATCCTGTCCTTCCTGAAGGAAAAGAACCATCCGGCGTTGTCGATGGACCCGATCATCAGCGGATGACGGCTGTTGGGGGATTATCGGGCGGCGCGCGACCGGCAAGACGGCGCGCGCTGCCGACACCGTACCTGAAACGCGCACAAAGGAGACCGAGATGGCATTAACCGGAATTCAGATATTCAAGCTCCTTCCGAAAACCAACTGCAAGGAATGCGGTGTTCCGACCTGCCTGGCCTTTGCGATGAACCTCGCCTCCGGCAAGGCCGAGCTCGACAGCTGCCCGTACGTGTCGGCCGAAGCCCGGGCGGCGCTTTCCGAAGCTTCGGCGCCGCCGATCCGGCCCGTCGCCGTCGGCAAAGGGGTGCGCGCAGCCACCACCGGCGGGGAGACCGTGCAGTATCGTCACGAGAAAACCTTCTTCAATCCGACGCTTTTGGCCGCCACGGTCGGCTCGGACATTTCGGCGGCGGATCTTCAGACCAAGCTGAAAAAGTGGAACGCCTTACAATATGAACGGGTGGGGCTCAATCTCCGGCCGGAACTAGTGGCGGTAAAGGACGTCAACGGAAATGCCGAGGCCTTCGCAAAGAGCGCCAAGACCATTGCCGAGACTTCCGAGTTCAACCTCGTGCTGATGACCGAGAAGCCGGACATCATGAAGGCGGCCGTCGAGGCCACGAAGTTCAAACGCCCGTTGATGTATGCCGCCACCGCCGCCAACTTGGCGGAGATGGGTGCGCTGGCCAAGGAGAGTGGCCTTCCGCTTGCCGTCAAGGCCGGCTCAGTGGCCGACCTGGTCCCGCTGACCCAGAAGCTCACCGAGATGGGGCTGAAGGACCTGGTGCTCGACCCGGGCTGCCGGGAGATCAAGCAGGCCCACCAGGATATGATCACCATCCGGCGTGCGGCGCTCAAGGACGGAAACCGGGCGCTCGGTTTTCCGACCATCATTTTCCCCTGTGAGATGGCCGGGAACCTCGATGTAGAAACTCTCATTGCCGGCACCTTCGTCGCCAAATACGGTGGGATCGTCGTGATGTCGGACTTTGCGGGCGAAAGCCTGTTCCCGCTGCTGCTGGAGCGGCTGAACATCTTCACCGACCCGCAGCGCCCCATGACCGTGACCCAGGGGATTTACGAAATCAACAACCCGAACGAAAAATCCCCGGTCATGGTGACAACCAACTTCGCCCTGACCTACTTCATTGTCTCTGGTGAAATCGAGGCGAGCCGGGTTCCGTCCTACCTGCTGATCAAGGATTCCGAGGGCCTGTCGGTCATGACCGCCTGGGCGGCCGGCAAGTTTGCCGGCGACGACGTCGGCACGTTCGTGAAGAAGAGCGGCATCGATGACAAGGTCAAGAACAAGGAAGTCATTATCCCCGGATATGCCGCCGCCATCGCTGGCGACATGGAAGAGGAACTGCCTGGCTGGAAAATCACCGTGGGGCCACGGGAAGCCGCCCATCTTCCTGGGTTTCTCAAGTCCCGCTAGCCGTTGGTAAATGCGGTACGCCGGGAAGGCGTCTTTTTCCCGGCGCGCTGCTCTGCCGCTGACCATATCGATTGAGAGAGGGAGGGTGGTATGATTTTAATTGGCGAAAGCCTGAATGTGATCTCCAAGAAAATCGGCAAGGCCTATAAAGAGCGCGATCCCAAGCCGATTCAGGAAGAAGCTCTTTTTCAGAAGTCCAAGGGCATGGATTACATCGACATCAACCTCGGGCCGGCCAAGAAAGATGGCCACGAATTGATGCCTTGGGTGGTGAAGACCGTCCAGGAGGTCGTTCCGGATGTTCCGCTGGCACTGGACACTTCGAACGTCGACGCCATCGAAGCGGCACTCAAGGTCTACAAGCCGACGGCCCTGCCGCCGTTGATCAACTCCATCATGGTGAGGCCCGAGCGTTACGAGCGCATGGTGCCGATCGCCAAGGACGCCAACGCCGATTTCATTGCCTTAATGTGGGGTCCGGAAGGCCTGCCGCGCGATGAGAACGAGCGTGCGGCCCTGTGCGTCGAACTGCTTTACTACGCCAACGAGGCCGGGATTCCCAACGAGAAGATTTGGGTAGACGGGATCGTAACACCGGTGAACATCCAGCAGCCCCAGGCCATCAGCCTGATGAACTTCCAGTCCATGATTCCGGACATGGCCCCAGGCGCCAAGAGCACCTGCGGCCTGTCGAACATCTCCAACGGGCCTCCCGGCCATCTGCGTCCGATTTTGAACCAGACTTATATGGTGATGCTGCAAAAGCATGGCATGTATTCGGTCATCTCCGACCCCCTTGACGATCAGCTGACCGCCATCGCCAAGGGAAAACGCCAGGATATCGTGGACCTGATCTACGGCGTTATGGACGGCAACCAGCCGGACATGGGATCCCTCTCCAAGGAAATGCAGGACTACGTGAAGACGGTCAATGTTATTCTCGGCAACACCCTGTACTCGGATTCCTGGCTGGATATTTAGCTGCGGGGCCTTGCGATTCGACTCATTGAAGCCCTTCCTTCAGCGTGGGGAAGGGCTTTTCTTTCACATCAAGATGCTGGGCACGGGATTCTGGATAGAACAGAGTCCAGTGTTTTTTTAGCCAGCATCCAGTATTCCGCATCGAGCATATCCTGACATGCCCCGCATCGACGACTACATCGCTGCCTGCGCGCTGGCGAGGGAACAGCTGGCTGCCGAGCCCTATGATATCCTCCTGTCGAGTTCCGGATACGAACCGGCGGAAGGAAAGACCTTTCGAATCCCATTTCTCGATAGGGTCTTTCGGCTGAGCTATCCAGATCTCCAGTTTTGGAACATCTCCGCGCCGGACCAAGAAGTGCCCCTCCAGGAGCAGATCCTCATCCTGCATTACTTGCAAGCCGGCCGCCAGGCCGCGCTGCCATCCGGGGCCTGGGTCGCCTACCGTGAGATCCCAGGCGCGGCCTTCTATTACGCCGCGTTTCTCAAGCGGGCGGTCGATCCGCTGAAGAAGGCTTTCGGGCAGAACCTCGCAGGCCTGAGGCACGCGGCAGACCGGCTGAACGGCGTTGCAGTGGGGTTCGGTGATGCAGGGTTCGATTTCCGGGTGTTTCCGAAGGTGCCGGTGCGTCTGATCGTGCACGCCGGCGACGATGAGTTTCCGGCCGAAGCCACCATCCTGTTCGATCGCAGCATCGAACGGATGCTATCGCCCGAGGACATCGCCTGGCTGGCGGGGATGGTGGTGTACCGATTGATCAGCCTCTCCCGGGATACGGCTTCTTAGATCCGGCCCGGCTGCCGGTCGATCCCATCCATCCTGCAAACCTATCGTTTCCTCTCTCTATTCACGACTTATCTGTTGCGATAATGCCCCCCGACACCTTGTCACGCAGGATTCCATCTGCTACACTTTATTCACGCCGCGTACCTGAAGCAAACTGCCGGTTTCCGCGGAATGGAACGCACTCCATGGATTCTATCCCCAAGCCAAAATCCAAAGCCCTTGAGGTCAATCTGGTCGATTACCACGTCGATGTCGCCGTCGACCCGAAGTATGCCGTGCTCCAGGAGGTCATGAGCAAGTACTATGGTCTTATGGAAGGGCTGAATACCTTTCTGGGAGAGCTGTCCCACCCGTACCTGAATTGGCGGTTCATTGTCGCCGAGGCTCGAAAATACTCGCTCGACTATTTCCACCTCTTTCGGTCGCACCCTCAGGGAGCACATGCGGCCCGGCGGATGATGGAAATTCTGATTGCCGCCGTCTATGCTGCTAAGACCGAGGATGTAAAAGCCGCTGCGGTCGACAATCTGCTTTTGTATCTTCAAACAATCGTTCGCGATTCCGATGCCGATTTCGAGCGCTTCCGTCCGGCCGTCAACGATGCGTTCGAGCAAATGCATCGACTGCCGGAGGACGCTTTTGATCTGGTGGTCCGAAGCTATCATCCGGTGGTGCGCCTGGCAGCTGCTTTCATGAAACGAACGGTAGTGGCCCCGGAGGGGTTCGCTCCTCTCAATCGACTGTTGGCCAGGTATTTCGAGTGCACTTATGCCTATTGGCTGAGCGCGAGTGATCCGGAAACGGCATGCGACCGCGAGGCGTCTGAATTTGGCGGGGCCAGCACGTGCGACGATCTTTTTGAAGACATCTCCCACCGCCGGATCTTGGAATGGCAAACGGTTCTGCGCGCGATGGCAGATTCGACCGCCATGGATTCGGCGGAGACCACGGAGCGGCTGCTGGCCTTGCCAGGGTTCAGCCATTTCGTCGATGCCTACAAAAGGATCCCCCAGCAGCTGCTGCAGCGCGGGGCGGCCGGCGGCCGGGGGCAACACCTGAAGCTGATCTTCCTCTTCCAGATGATGAACGTCGCAGGCCTGGCCTTGATTCATGAGGAGACCCTGAGGGAAATCAACCAGACCTTGACGTGGATCATCGTCAACGAGAATTACCGCAACATTCAGCAGCTCATCCGCAAGACCTTTTCGATCCTCAAGGAGCGGTCCCAGAACTATCCGGCGACGGCCCTCACCTGTGTGCTCAACATGGGAAAAGGGGTTTATAAGACGGACGACACCGATCTGGTTAATTTTTTCATCGATGCCCTCATCGATTTGGGCTTTCAGGCGCCGTCGGTGCAGGGAGTGGACGACGAATGGCGCATCAAGTCCAACCACGCCCACCTGATGAATATCCGTACCTGGCTCGAGTTGATAAAACTCAACCCGAAGCGCTCGACCCGACTGCTTTCGGCTCTGATCATCCACCTGTCGATCGGAGGCGTGCTCATTCGGGACACCGACCTCTTTCCGCGCGATATGACCGGACTGCTCAACAGCCCGGTCAATCCTGTTTATCATTTGGTGAAACAGTTCGCCCGGTTGTGCCCGGTGTTCTTCAACGACATTGGTGCCGAGGGCCGGCTGCGGGATGTCTCCACCCGCATCGATGAACTCTCCCAGCGCCGGGATGTGCTGGTCCATTTCCTGCGCAAGCAAAGTCACGTCGAAAGCAGCAACCAGATCATTCCCTTCATGGAAGCGACCTTCGAGTTTTGGAGAACCCAGGCTAAGGAGGGGCTGGCGCCGTTTGTTCCACCCGCGATTTTTGAACAGATCGATTCGAGAGGCCCCTACGTCAAGGGACTGCATCGGGTTTTGGAGCGTCTGGTGAAGAAGGGAGCCCGCATCCCGGACGACCTGCTGGCGCTCACGCCGGAAGAGCTTTCGTCCCGGCTGGGGTTCGTTCCGGGCGTTTCCAACGCCGACAAGGAGCGGTTCCATCTGGCGGTTGAATTTTATAAGCTGCTGCATCAGAAGTACCGGCTCAACATTGTGGAGCTGGACAACTACCTGGCCCAGCTGCGGCCGGAGGGATTGCCGGAATTGAGCCGCCTGGAGCAGGCGTTGAGCGAAGTCGATGCGACCCGGCGGCTGACGCTCATACTGGACTATCTCGAAACGCTGAAAGCCGTCATCACCTCCGATGCGTTCTATGAAATCCGTGAAGACATCTACCAGAAGCGGCACATCACGATCGATATCCCCTCCATGTACGGCAGCTACCATGAAATGAAGTTCGACTGCCTGGGGCTCACGCTGCGCCTGGAAGCAATCGTGAACGTGCTCTTTGAAGCTCTGATCCGCAAGATCGACCTCAGCTTGATCACTAAAGCCACGTTTGCTGAGATCCACCAGGCGCTGCAGCTGTTCGATCGGGCGCTGCGGCTCGACGGCATCCGGTCGGCGGAATTCGAGCGTCAGCTGGAGTTCTTGAGGGATTCGCTGGTCGTCAAGGGGTTCACGCTGACCCAGTATCTGGACATTTTCAAGGGATTTGCTCAAGCCGTCCAGAACATCATCAAGGACCACGTCAACAACTTGCATGGGGCGAATCTGAATCGGATCCTCCCCTCGCTGTCACCGGAGCAGATCCTGCCGAAATACCTGCCGCGAGAACCCCTGGAGGACCGGGAGCGCCTTCATCACCGGATGGTGGAAATCTTTTTCCGCGACCAGATTGCCGGATCCCTTGGCCTCCAGCAACTGGATCTGTTCCTGGGCCGGATCTTGAATACGCTCTTTCAGCAGTCTTACAAGCTGCCCAAGGACAAACTGCGACAGCTGCTGCTCTACGATCCGCATGCCTGTCTGGTGGCGATTGATTCACCCTCCAACCGCGAGATCGGCTTGATTCATCTTGGTACCAAGGGGTTCAATCTGGTTAAGCTGAAAAGCCTCGGTTTTCGGGTGCCGCCCGGCTTCATTGTCACCACCGAAGTCTTTCGCTGCCGTGAAGTAATCGAAAGCTACGCACCGGCTCAGCGCAATTTCCATGAGCAGATTGCTCACCACCTGCAGGGGCTGGAACAGGCTTCCGGCAAGACGTTCGGCGACCCCGCCAACCCCCTGCTTCTGTCGGTGCGCAGCGGGTCGTCCATCTCCCAGCCCGGGATGATGGACACTCTGCTCGACGTGGGCAACAACATGGAGATCACCGCCGGAGTGGCCGCCCGCACCGGCAATGCCTGGTTCGCCTGGGACAATTACCGGCGGTTTCTGCAGAACTACGGCATGGCGCATGACCTGACGCGCGATGACTTCGATGCCGTAATCGCCGAATACAAGCAGCGGCTGGGGATCCCGCTGAAACGCCATTTCTCCGGAGGTCAGATGCGGGAGGTGGCGCTCGCCTATCGGCGTCTGATCGAGGATGCCGGTGTTGAGGTAATCGATTCGCCCTTCGAACAGCTGCTCCTGGCGATCCGCCGGGTGCTGGCCTCCTGGGAATCCCCGAAGGCATTGGCCTATCGGCGCATCATGGGGATTTCAGACGACTGGGGCACCGCCATCGCCATCCAGGCCATGGTCTACGGAAACCTGTCGTCGGATGCCGGCACCGGGGTTATTTTCACGCACAACCCGCGCTGGGCCGGGGATGTGTTGAAGCTCTGGGGGGACTTCACCACTGCCAACCAGGGTGAGGACGTCGTGTCCGGGCTGGTGCGCACCATGCCGATTTCGCTCTTTCAGCAGGAAATCGAGATGCGCGAGACCGATGTGACCCTGGAGACGCATTTTCCCGAGATCTTCCGCGAGCTGAAACGTTGGGCGCATATGTTGATCGACGACCGCGGCTGGAGCCCGCAGGAGATCGAGTTCACCTTCGAAGGGCCCTCCGCCGTTGATCTCTACATGCTGCAAACCCGGGACATGGCCATCCGCGAAAGCCAGAAGGTATTGGCCTTCGATCTTGATGTGCCGCCCCCGGATCGGCTGCTGGGCCACGGCATTGGCGTCAGTGGGGGCGCGATGATCGGCCGGCTGGTTTTCAGCCTCGATGAAATCGAGGCTTGGCGGGTGCGGGAGCCGGCCACTCATCTCATCCTGGTCCGCACCGACACGGTGCCGGACGACATCCGGGAGATCCACGCGGCCGACGGGTTGCTGACTGCGCGCGGCGGCTTGACCTCGCATGCGGCCGTCGTGGCGCATCGGCTCGGCAAGACCTGCGTGGTCGGATGCGGCAGCTTGGAGTGCAACGAACGCGAAAAGTGGTGCCGGTTCCCGTCGGTATTGCTGAAAAGCGGCGATCATCTCAGCATTGACGGTCGGGAGGGATCCGTGTATCGGGGAGTATTAAAGCTGCGGGAAGCATGACCAGACGCCTCCTGGAGGAGGGCGGACAGTTCCGCGAGCCTGCCAGGAGCGAAGCAGAAAAGGAGGACATCCATGCCAGCCTCATCCGACTCAGGACTTAAATTGGGCATCAACGGCCTCGGCCGAATCGGAAAGCTGACCCTCTGGCATCATGTGGCGCGCAAGGCATTCGGAGAGGTCGTTGTCAATCTCGGGCGACCCGCCGGAAAATCACTGACGGACGTGGCCCACTATATCGAGCGTGATTCGACCTACGGGTGGCTGCACGGGTATCTGTATGGTCATCAGGCCCCTCCGGTCATCACGGAAATCGATGAAAAAAAAGGAATGCTGCGGATCGACGGGCTGCCGGTCCGCTTCCTGCGCGAGAAGCGCAATCCGGCGGATATCGGCTGGGGGGGCCACGATGTCCGGCTGGTGGTGGATACCACCGGACAGTTCCTGGATCCCACGCTCGGACCGGACGATCCCAAAGGATCGGTGCGGGGGCATTTGGCGGCCGGTGCCGAAAAGGTGGTGGTCTCGGCGCCCTTCAAGATCAAGGATAAGACCGCCTCCGTCCCCGCCGATGCCGTCACCACCGTCATGGGGGTGAACGGCAACGACTATGACCCACGGAAGCATCGGATCATCTCCTGCGCGTCCTGCACCACCACCTGCCTGGCTCATATGATGCGCCCGTTGATCGACTCGTTCGGGGCCAAGCGGATTCTGTCAGCATCCATGGCCACCGTGCATGCGGCGACGAGCTCCCAGGAGGTGCTGGATCGCCTGCCGGAAGCCGGCAAAAGCGACCTGCGCAAGAGCCGCAGCATCATGAACAACATTATCCTGACGTCCACGGGCGCGGCCAACGCGCTGCGGCTGGTGATCCCGGAAATGAAGGACATCCCCTTCATCGCCGAATCGGTGCGAATTCCGACGAGCACGGGGTCGCTCATCATTCTGGTGATCAACCTGCAGGAAGAAACCCCTGCCGGTCGGATCGACCGGACCGCGATCAACGCCATCTATCGCCAAGCGGCGGCTGACAGCCCGGACGGCTATCTGATGTACTCCGAGCAGCAGAATGTTTCGACGGATATCATCGGAATGCCGCGCGCGGCGGCTATCATCGAAGGCGCTGAAACCCATACCCGGACCGCGGAAGCCTGCATCGATCTCGCCAAGGTGCCGGGGATGGACACGGGCGTGCTTTCTTCGCTGAAAAGCATGGTGGTCCGCATTCCCGTGACTCAGGCGGTTATCTATGGTTGGTATGACAACGAGAAGGGCAGCTACGTTCGCATGCTGGGGGATCGAACGGTAGCCATCGCCGAGGCGTTATGACCGCCCGAAGGCATACACGCACGGGCTTGCTGTAAGGCGATCCTGAAGCAAGCGAGGTGTCGGAGCGCGTGTGCTCATGGGGTTCTACATGAATTAAAAACGGGGCCGAGCCGTCGACCGGCTCTGCCCCGTTTTTAAGCGGTGAAACCATAGTGGTAAATATCATAGCTGGTCTCTCCGCCCAGCAGCTGATCGATCTTGGACTGAATTTCTTTCCTCTGTTGGCTGGCCAGCCAGTTCTTCCAATCCTGGGAAGATTGCCAGGCACTGATCACGATGAACTCTTCGGGCTTATCCAGGCTGCGCAGCGTTTCCCCGGAAATGTAGCCTTCCTGAGCGGTCGCCAGGATCCGCAGCTGGCGGAAGAGCGTAATTGTCTCCCGGGCTTTATCCAACGGCACCCGTCGTTTGATCAAGACTTTAATGGCCATGTCGTCCTCCTTGTCGAAGGGGTTCGATGTCTTCAGCAACACGCCGCATGCTTAGGGTAAGCGTAGCCCAACCGCTGAAAGGGGTCAAGGATAAATCCGGATCCATCAGGGGAGTCGCAGCGCGTCCGAATCGGATGCGATGCGATGCAGGCTGATCTCCAAGGCCACGAATTCCGCGGGGGAGAGGGTCTCGGCCCGCCGCATCGGGTCGATCCCTGCTTGCGTCAGTGCGCGGAGGATCGCCTGGGGCTGAACCGAAGGTCTGGAAGCCGACAGCGCTTTTTTCAAGGTCTTCCGCCGCTGGCCGAAAGCGGCGGCGATCAGGCGAAACAGTCGGTCTTCATCATGCGCTGGATAGGAGGTCGGCGGGCGGAAGTCAATCTCCAGCACCTCGGAATCCACCTGGGGTGTCGGGAAAAACTTTTCCGCCGTCACCCGCGCCAGGCGACGGATGGTGGCACAGTAGCGCAACATGGCGGTGATGCGTCCATAGTCCCTGCCACCGGGGGACGCCCGCAGCCGGGCGGCCAGTTCTTTCTGGAACATGAGCACCGCCCGCGCAACCTGACGGCGTGCAGCGATGAGCCGGATGACGATTTGGGAGGAGATGTTGTAGGGCAGGTTGCCGAAAACCGTGATGGATCGTCCGGTTTCGCGGGCCAGCTCGGCCAGGTCGATGTCCAACACGTCGGCTTCGATGACCTGGACGTTGGTGGCATCGGCGCCGATAAGCTCCTCGCGCAGGATGCGCGCGAGGGTCGGGTCCTTTTCGATGGCGATGACCGATCGAGCCGACCGGGATAGGGGAAGCGTCAGAGCGCCCAATCCGGGTCCGATTTCAACGACCATGTCGTCGGGTCGAACGTCGGAGCGGTCGACAATCCGTTGAGCCGTTGCCGGGTCGACGAGGAAGTTCTGTCCCAACTGCTTCTGAGGACGCAGATCGTGGATCTTGCAAAGAAGTTGAGGAGATCTCAATTCGTGCCTCGAACGTCAATGGCGGCGAAGGGGCGCCGGGGTCCCGGCGAATTATCGAAGACCGCGCGGAGATGCGCCTCTCCGGACGCTGCCGACAACGTAACAAGAAAAGACCTTGAGATCAATGTCTTCCGCGGCGCGGCGTCCGATCCGGGTGCGCCGCACGGCTTGACTTTCTTACATTTATCCATTAGCTTGCCCGGAATTACTTGTGCTGCGGTTTACTTCACATCACTGGAGGGTGATCATGCCCAGAAGAAAAGGCAAGTCCATCAGTTTTGATGCGATGGTGAAATTCTTCATGCACAACTACGAGATTCCGACCAAGCGCGACGTCGACAAACTAATGGCACGAATGGATCGGCTGGAAAGCCTGCTGGTCGCCGCGCCGCCGGCCGGCCGCTCCAAGGGCTCGCGCCGGCGTGCGGCGGTGCCCGCGGGCGATGCCGTTTTGGAGGTGATCAAGCGTTCCAAGCAGGGCCTCAAATTTGTGGATATCCGGACCAAGACCGGTTTCGTCGATAAAAAAATCCGTAACATCATCTTCCGGCTGCACAAACTGGGCAAGATCAAGCGGCACAGCCGCGGCGTTTACATTGCCATCTGACGGCGCCGGGATCAATCGACCCGCCTTTCCTGGTCTTCATGTGATCGAGCCGCGATGCACCCCGGGCGCGTCGCGGCAAGGCGTCTTGCCGCAGCAAATCATCCGCTTTTTCATCTTTTTCTGAGGGTTGCCATGAATCCGCATGCCAGTGCCCCTGCGCCCGACGTGACGGTCGGAAAGAGCATTCACGGGTATCAGGTTCTCCGGTCGGAATCACTACCGGAGATTCATTCCGTTTTCTACGAACTGGTGCATCCGCCGACGGGCGCACGGCACATCCACATCAGCCGTCCCGACCGTGAGAACACCTTCGGCGTGGTTTTTAAAACCGTCCCGCAGGACTCCACCGGCGTGGCGCATATTCTCGAGCATGTCGTGCTGTGCGGATCGGAACGGTTTCCGGTTCGAGATCCTTTTTTCTCGATGCTCAAACGCAGTCTGAGCACGTTCATGAATGCCTTTACCGCCTCGGACTGGACCATGTACCCGTTTGCCTCCCAGAATCGAAAAGATTTCTACAACCTGCTGGACGTGTATTTGGACGCGGCCTTCTTCCCGAAGCTGGACGAGCTCAGCTTCAAACAGGAGGGCCACCGGTTGGAAGTGGCACAGGACGAATCGACGCACGATCGCCTGGAATACAAGGGGGTCGTTTACAATGAGATGAAGGGCGCCATGTCCTCCCCGGATCAGGTGATGGTGCGCTCCATTCTCAAGGCTCTTTGTCCCGACACCACCTATGCCCATAACTCCGGCGGCGAGCCTTCCGATATACCCGCTTTGACTTACGCACAGCTCAGAGAATTCCATCGCCGGCACTATCATCCCAGCAATGCCTATTTTTTCACCTATGGCGACCTGCCCCTCAGCGGGCACCTGGCCTTCATCGAGAAGACCGTCCTGCGCCGATTTGCAGCCATCGACCCCGGCACCGAGGTCACGCCGCAGCCGCGCTGGGACAGCCCGCGCACGGCGGCGTTCTCCTATCCGTTGGGCCGCGGGGAGGATGCGACGAAGAAGCATCAGACGTGCGTGGCCTGGCTGGCCAGCGATATCCGCGACACGGAGCAGGTGCTTTGCCTTTCGCTGCTCGAGCAGATTCTGATCGGCAACGCCGGCTCTCCGTTGCGTAAGGCTCTGATCGATTCCGGGCTGGGTTCAGCGCTGTGCGATGGCAGCGGCTATGACGCTGAAAACCGCGATACGCATTTCACCGTCGGTCTTAAGGACGTGGAGCGGACGGCTTCCGAAACGGTTGAGGGCATCATTTTCAATGTCCTCCGGAGGTTGGTTGAAAGCGGGATCGACCCGGAGCTGGTCGAATCCGCCATCCATCAACTGGAGTTCCACCGCCGGGAGATCACCAACACCCCTTACCCGTACGGCATCCGACTGCTGCTGGCGGTCAGCAGCACCTGGATTCACGGGGGGGATCCTCTGCGGGTCTTGAAGTTCGACCAGGACTTGGCGAATATCCGCCGTCAAATGGAGCAGGGCCGGTTCTTCGAGCGGCAGCTGGCACATTTTTTTCTGGAAAACCCCCACCGCCTGCATCTGACCCTTTCCCCGGACCCGGATATGGCCGAACGTGAGAGCCGCCGCGTGCAGGAAAAACTGGAGCAGGCCCACCGGAACATGAGCGCTGATGAGGTGGAACGACTGCGGCGGGACGCCGACGCTCTGAGACGCCTGCAGGAGGCTCAAGAACCGCTCGACTGCCTGCCGACCCTTGAACGCGAAGACATTCCCTCGGAAGTCGAGAAGATAGCGGAAAGCGGCACGGATCCACGCTGGCCGGTCAGCTATTTCGAACAGGCGACTTCGGGAATCGTTTATGTCGCCGCGACCGCCGGATGCCACGGGCTGCCCGCGCCGCTGACCGCGCGGGTTCCGGTTTTCTGCCATGCTTTCGCGCGGATGGGCACCCGGCGCCGAGATTACAGTGAGATGGCGCGGCGCATCGATGCCTTCACCGGGGGCGTCGGCCTGTCTGCGAATCCGCGCACGGGGTTCGACCGCAGCGGGCAGTGCGTGCCATTTGTGGCGCTGACCTCCAAGAGCCTGGATCGCAACCTCTCGGCGATGTTCGACATCCTGGCGGAGCTGCTGGGGGAATCGGATTTTTCGAACACCGCCCGGTTGAAGACCCTGCTGCTCGAGTACCGGGCCGGCCTGGAGGCGATGGTCATCCACAACGGCCACCGCCTGGCCATGTCGCTGGCTTCGCGCCGCTTTTCCAGAGCGCGTGCCCTGAGCGAGGATTGGAGCGGCATCCACCAACTGAAGGACCTCAAACGGCTGCTTGACGGTCTCTCGAATGAGCGCCTGGAGGATCTGGCGTCGGACCTCGCACGAGTTGCAGCATCCGTGTGGGATGGCTCCAGCTTCCGAATGGCCGTGATCGGCGAGCGGGACGCGGCCGGTCGGGCCCGCGAACAGGTGGCGGGCATCCTGGGCGCGATTCGAACGGGCGGGGCCGAAACGCCGGTCGGCGCCGGAGAAGGGTTTCCCGGAGACCGGCTGCGGGAGGGCTGGAGCACGGAGACGGCGGTAAACTTCGTCGCGGCCGCCTTTCCGACGGTGCGCCTGGAGCACGCGGATTCGGCCGCCTTGGCGGTCATGGCCAAGCTGCTGCGGTCGCTCTACCTGCACCGCGAGATCCGCGAAAAGGGCGGCGCTTACGGAGGCTTCGCCCTCTACCACTCCGAGGACGGCGTATTCTGCCTGGCGTCCTACCGCGATCCTCACATCGTCGCCACGCTGAACGTGTTCGAGGGGGCGTTCGGTTTTCTCCGTGGCGGAGAGTTCAGCGAGACCGACATCAAGGAGGCGATCCTGCAGGTCTGCTCGGAGTTTGACAAGCCGGACCCGCCCGGGCCGGCCGCCCGCAAGGCATTTTTTCGCCGTATCATCGCGCTGTCGGACGAGATCCGCGAACGCTTCAAACAACGGCTGATCGGCCTGCGCCGGCAAGATGTGATCGCCGCCGCCGAGCAGTATTTCGACGGCGGCCTGGAGCATTGCTCCGTGGCGGTCATCGGATCCGACGAAAAGCTGCGCGAAGCCAACGCGAAGCTCCAGGAACCGCTGGAGCTGCACAAGATTTAGAGGGGTCAAGGGTTCGAGGGTTAAAGGGTTCAAGGCAAAAGAGGAAAGCAACCATCGGGCGATCCTCTCTCACTCGGCCCCTCGAACCCTCTGCCCTTATTTCAGCATCTTCTTCAACTGTTTCAGGGTTTCCTCCGGCATTTTGAACGAGTGCTCGGCCGCCGGGAACTTCACCTCCAGCACGTCCTGCTTGTAGGCCTTCAGGGCGTCCAGAATGACCGGGCGGATCTTCGTGTATTGTTTCACGAATTTGGGGACGAAGCGGTCGAAGAGCCCCACCATGTCGTGGGTAACCAGCACCTGGCCGTCCACGTCGGGCCCGGCGCCGATACCGATCACCGGTATCCGTACGGATTCGGCTAGCAGTTTTCCGAGAGGAGCCGGCACGGCTTCCAGGATGATTGAAAACGCCCCGGCGCCCTCCAGGGCCTTGGCATCGTCGATGATCTGCTTGGCGGCTGTCGCGTCCTTGCCCTGCATCTTGAACCCGCCCAGGGCGCTCGCTGTCTGCGGGGTCAGCCCGATGTGTCCCTGGACCGGGATCCCGGCTTTGACGATGGCTTCGACCGTGGGCGCGAAGTGAGCGCCACCTTCCAGCTTGATGACGTCGCACCCGCCGTCTTTCACCAGGCGGCCGGCATTGATGATGGCCTCGCGAATGGAGGTGTTGTAGCTCATGAAGGGCATGTCTCCGACGACCAGGGCTGTTTTACACCCGCGCATGACGGCCTGAATGTGGTGAACCATGTTCTCCATTGTGACGGCTACGGTGCCCTGAAGGCCCATTACCACCATCCCGAGCGAATCCCCCACCAGCACGATATCGACTTCCGCCTCGTCGGCCATCAACCCGAAGGGGTAGTCATAGGCCGTCATCATCACCAGCTTGCGCTTTTCGTCTTTGGCTTTCTGAATGTCATGAATGGTTACTTTGGGTCGGCTCATCTGCTCTTTTGCTCCTTTCCTATCCATTGCTGATGTTGGTTTTAGTCAGACTTTTCCTCATTCCAGCCCGCGCCCGTCGTTCAGCCAGCAGGCGACGAGATGTCCCTCTGCCGGTATCAGATGCGGTTTCGCGACGGAGCAGCGGTCCAGGACGTAGCGGCAACGGGGGTGGAACGGGCAGCCCGAAGGCGGATCGATCGGGCTGGGGACGTCTCCCTCCATCGGTACGGCCGCGCGGATGTGATGGGGGTCGGGCAGGGGCACCGCCGCCAGGAGAGCCGCCGTATAAGGATGGCGGGGTTCGCGGCTGAAGCCCTCGGCCGGTGCCAGCTCGACGATGGAGCCCAGGTACATGACCGCGATCCGGCTGCAGACATGCTCCACCACGCTCAGGTCGTGGGAGATAAAAATATAGGACAGCCCGAATTCCTGCTGGAGGTCCTGCAGCAGGTTGATGACTTGAGCTTGTATCGATACATCCAGGGCGCTGACGGGCTCGTCCGCCACGATCAACTGCGGCTGCGCGCATAGGGCGCGGGCGATGCCGATGCGCTGGCGCTGGCCGCCGGAAAACTCATGGGGAAACTTACCCAGATCCGCGGCGCGTAAGCCGACCTTGTCGAGAAGGCCGGCGGCTGTTTCGCGGCGCGCCCTGCGCCCGGTGCGGCGGTCGACCCGCAGGGGCTCGGTGACGATCTGCTCCACCGTCATGCGAGGGTCCAGGCTCGAGTAAGGATCCTGGAAAATAATCTGCATGCGGCGCCGCAGTTCAGAAAACCGCTGGCGCGACAACTGCTGTATGTCCTGGCCGTCGAATTCGATCCGGCCGGCCGTGGGTTCGATCAGCCGAAGGACCATGCGGCCCACTGTGGTTTTCCCGCAGCCGGACTCGCCGACCAGTCCGAAGCTTTCCCCGCGGCCGACCGTAAACGAAACACCGGCCACCGCCTGCACCCAGGCGCGCGGACGGGCCAGCATTCCGCCGCCCAGCGGAAAATGCTTGACCAGTTCGGTTACCTGCAGCAGGGGCGCTTCAGGCATCGGCACGTCTCCGCTCCGGGTAGTGTCTGAGCCAGCAGCGCGCCTGCTGGCCGCCGCGGATGCCAAAGAGGTCCGGCTCATGTCTGCGGCAGTGCTCGAAGGCATACGGGCAGCGCGGCGCGAAACGGCAACCCGGGATGAATTCGGTGATCGCCGGCACGATGCCGGGGATTTCCTTCAGCCGCTGACGGCCGCCGGCCCGGCGCGCGCCCAGACGCGGCATGGAGCGCAGCAATCCCTGCGTGTACGGGTGAAACGGGCGGTCGAAGAGATCCGCCGTGCCGGCCTCCTCGACCACTTGTCCGGCATACATGACGACCACCCGGGAGGCGGTCTGCGCTACCACTCCCAGGTTGTGGGTGATCAGCAAAAGCGACATGTCGGTCTCTTTTTTGAGATCCATCATCAAGGAGAGGATCTGGGCCTGGATGCTGACATCCAGGGCCGTGGTGGGTTCATCGGCGATGAGCAGCTTCGGCCGGCAAACCATGGCCATGGCGATCATCACGCGCTGGCGCATGCCGCCCGACAGCTGGTGGGGGTAGTCTTCCAGCCGGCGGCGGGCCGCCGGGATTTTAACCCGGTCCAACCACTCTCCGGCCTCGGCCATGGCTTGGCTCCGGCTCAAACGCCGGTGAGTCATGAGCGGCTCGGCCACCTGGCGGCCGATGGCGAGCACCGGGTTGAGGGAGGTCATCGGCTCCTGGAAAATCATCGCAATGTCCCTTCCACGAAGACGCCGCAGGGCCTCGGGTTCGAGCTCCAATAGGTTGCAGCCCTCAAAACGAATCCGGCCGGACTCGATGGCTCCCGGCGGGCAGGGGATCAGGCCGAGGATGCTGAGCGAGGTAACGCTTTTGCCGCAGCCGGATTCGCCCACCACCCCCAGGGTTTCGCCCTGGTTGAGCCCAAAGCTCACCCGATCCACAGCTCTGGCCGCACCCTCCGGAGTGCGAAAGCTGACCGATAGATCTTCGATGCTGAGCAGGCAGGAGTTCATGCCGCCGTCTCTGCCGACAGGTAGTGCAGCGCGATCAAGGCGTAGATTTTCGTGGTCGCAACCAACTGATCGAGGTCGACCCACTCGTCTTTCTGATGCGGCACCTCCCGGTCCCCGGCCCCCATGGTGACGATCGGGATGCGCTTGAGCGCCCACAGAAAGGTTCCGTCGGTTGCTCCCGGCACGCCTCCATAGATCGGCTCCTGCCCGCTGACGATGCGGGTGGCCCAGTCCGCGGCCTGTACCACCGGGTCATCCGGGCTCGTCCGGGTGCAGGGTCGGTCGGTCAGGATTTCAAGGTCGACCGTGAGATCCCGGCATCGATCCAGCCCCAGCAGGCGGTCGTAGTTGCAGTAGTGGTCCCGTGCCCGTACCTGCACGTCGGCGGCGAGGCGGTCCAGGGACGCGGCGATGTCGGCATGCGATTGAGCCGGAATCGTGCGGATGTCGACCAGCACGCGCGCTTCTCCGGGCATGACATTGAGCTGGGCCGTTCCGCCCGCGGGCGCCTGGACCACGGTGGGTGTGAAGCTCGGCCAGCCAAGGTGGAGATCCCGGCCGAGGTCTCTGACGGAGCCGCTCTCCAGCGCGTGCAACCCCCGAATGAGGTCGGCCACGGCGGGGGCCGTGTTCAGTCCCGCCAGCGGCATGGCGCCGTGGCTCATCTTTCCGGTAACCGCAAAACGAGCGCGCAACGCGCCTTTCTGGGACGTGCAGATCATCCCGTCCTGGGGCTCGCATATCACCGCCGCCGTGACGCGGTCGGCGTGCCCGCGACGGATGAAGTCCTGCACCCCGAGCATCTGATTCTCCTCGTCGCACAGCACCCCGCCGACGATGGTTCCGGAAAGCCGGACACCGGATCGTTTGAGGGCGGCCATGGCCACCAGCATGGCGGCCAGATTGCCCTTGGTATCGTTGGTGCCCCGTCCGTACATCCGCCGGCCTACGATCCGGGCCCCGAACGGGTCATAGGCCCATTGCGAAACATCGCCCGGTGTGACCACATCGGTGTGCCCTTCGAACATCAGCGTGCGTCGGCCGTGGCCGGCCGCATGGGTCACGACGACATTGGGGCGGCCGGGGGCCACTTCGTCCATCACCACCTGAAATCCCTGGGCCTGGGCCCAACGCGCGGCAAGCTCGGCCGCGGCCTTCTCATTGGTGCCGGCGCCCGGGTCCCAGACGGAATTGATTTTGACCAATGAGGCCGTCAAACGAATGACTTCCTCGGGGTCGATGGCGTTCAACACTTTTTCTATAAGATTCTGGGGTATCATTTCATTCCTTTGACGGCCTCACGCGTTAAGTTTTACGTGTTAAGTTTTAAGCGTTGAACCTCGCCCGCAGGCGGGGGTTTATCCGAAAGTAACTTGGTAAGTTTCTTGGAAGCAATGGAATTTGGTCTTTTTCCTAATACTTAAAACTTAAAACGTAACACTGTACTTTATCTTATCCTCGCCATCTTCGGATCCAGCGTGTCCCGCAGTCCGTCGCCGAGCAAATTGAATCCGAGCACCGAGCCCGCGATGGCCAGGCCCGGAAAAATGGCCATCCAAGGATTCGTGTCCATGAAGGTCTGGGCTTCGTTCAACATGCGGCCCCAAGAGGCATGCGGAGGCTGGGTGCCCAGACCGAGGTAGCTCAGCCCGGCCTCGGCCAAGATCGCGACCGCGAATTGTATGGTTCCCTGGATGAGCAGCGGGGAAAGAATGTTCGGCAGCACATGCCGCCAGGTGATGCCCAGCTCCCCGATGCCGGAGGCGCGGGCGGCCGCGATGAACTCCTTTTCCCAGACCACCAAGGCCACCGCGCGCGTCAGGCGCGCGAAGACCGGAATGTAGAAAATGCCGATGGCGAGCATGGCGTTCACCATCGAAGGGCCAAGAATAGATGTGATCAGGATCGCTGTCAGCACAGCGGGGAAGCCGAAGAGAAGGTCCGAAAAACGCATGATGGCCTCATCGACCAGGCGGCCGAAGTAAGCCGATATCAGACCCAGGCCGACCCCGATGGTCAGGCCGATGGCGACGGTGACCAGGCCGACGATGATCGAGTTCACCGAGCCCGTCATCACCCGGCTGAGTGTGTCGCGACCGTACTGGTCGGTGCCCAGGGGATGCGTCCAGGAAGGACCCTGTAGCCGGTCGCGGGCATTCATCCGGTTGGCATCGTAGGGCGTCCACACCAGACTGGCGGCGGCGGAAAGCACGACCATCGCGGACAGGATGAAGCCCACCGTAAAGTTTTTATTGCGGAAGAAGCGGTGCATCTAAAAACTCGTTTAACGTTTAACGTTTAAAGTTTAAGGTTGAGGGCAAACAAAATAAAAAAGGCCTTTCTTTAAACTTTAAACTTTTAACTATTTCAGTTTTATCCTCGGATCGACGTAGGCATAAGCCAAGTCGACGATGAAATTGACGAAGACGACCGCCACGGCCATAAGCAGTACGATGTCCCGGACCACGGGCAGATCCCGCATGCCGATGGAGGTGAAGACCAGTCTTCCCAACCCTGGTAGGAAAAAAACGTTTTCGATGATGATGGCGCCCGCCAGGAGCTGGCCGAGCTGAAGCCCCATGATGGTGAGCACCGGGATCAGAGCGTTGCGCAGGGCGTGGACGTAAACGACCGTGCGCTCACGAAGCCCTTTGGCCCGTGCGGTGCGCACGTAGTCTTCGCGCAGCACCTCCAGCATGGAGGAGCGCGTGAGCCGGGTCAGGATGGAGGCCCGGATCACACCGAGCGCGAAGGCCGGCAGCAGCAGCGCCTTCAGGGAGCCCCAGACATCGGTGCCCCAGCCCGGGAATCCGCCGGCGGCAAACCAGTTGAGCTCGACCGAAAACAGCAGCACCAGCAGGATTCCCAGCCAGAACTCCGGAGTCGCCAGCCCAACCTGGCTGAAAGCCATGACGGTCACGTCTCCCTTACCGTTCTGGTGCTGGGCGGCATATATTCCGAACGGAATGGAAATGATGACGGCGAACGCCATGGCCATGAGCGCGAGCGGCCCGGTCACGGCCAGCCGGCTCACGATCAACTCGAACACCGGCATCTTGTAATGGATCGATTGATGACTCCGGCCGATCACCAGCCGGCCGATCCAATCGAAGTATTGACCCAAAAACGACCGGTCCAGTCCAAGATCGGCACGCAAAGCGGCCAGCGACTCCGGGGTGGCGTTGATTCCCAAAATGATCTGAGCGGGGTCGCCGGGCAGCACGAAAAGAACCGAGAACACCGTGATGGAAACAAGGATCAGGAGCAGGACCAGGGTGATCAGTTTTTTGGATAGGTAACGTAACATGCCGATGCAATTCGGGCAGTCCCGACGCTTCAGGACTGCCCTGTTTTTCGATATAAGCTCCCGATACACGAGAAGGCTTATTCAGTCATGCTTTGTGGGAGCGGCTTTCCAGCCGCGATCAACCTGCAGAGAAGCCGCTGCGTCGGAAAGCCGATTCCACCCTGGACCAAGCCGCTCTATTTGTTCCACCACACCTCGGTGCAGTCCAGCGCGATCGTTGGATAATTCTTCCACCAGTTCATCACTTCGGCTTTCATGGCCGACAGCGAGGGACTGGCAAAGAGATACCCATTGACGGCATCCGCGGCGATGATCTCCTGGCAGCGGCCGAACCATTTGGCCTGGTCCGCTACGGTGGTGGCCTTCAAGGCGTTGTCGTACGCCTGGCGGAATTCCGGAGAGTCATACTGGAAGTAGTAGTTCGGGTTGGCGTAGATGCCGATGTCCCATGCCTCCGCGTGGCCGATCATGCTCAGCTGGAAATCTTTCTGTTTGAAAATGCGGTCCAGCCAGAAGCCCCATTCCACGATTTCGATCTTGAGCTTGATTCCGACCTGGCCCAGCATGTCGGCGATCACCTCGCCGGCTTTCTGCGCATAGGCATAGATGGCGGGCAGTTTGATGGTGGCCTCGAAGCCTTTGGGGTAGCCGGCTTTGGCCAGCAACTCCTTCGCTTTCTTCGGATCATAGGGGAACTTCTTGGTCAGGTCCGTGTAAAACGGAGTGATGGGTGACCAGTGCGACCCGATGGGCGTTCCGTAGCCGAGCATGATCAGCTCATTGACGGCTTTGCGGTCGATGGCATGCGCCATGGCCTGGCGGACGAGGATGTTGTCGAAAGGTTTCACCTTGTTGTTGGTGGACATGATCACTTCGGAGGTGGAGGCACCGGACTGCACTTTGAACTTCTTGTCGCGGGAAATGCCCATCGCGATTTCGGGCGCCAGGATCCAGCCCAGGACATCGACATCTCCGGATTTCAAAGCGGCCACCTGGGCGCTGGGATCCTTGATGAACCGGTAGGTGACCTTGTCCAGGTAGGGCAGTTGAGGGTTCCAGTATTTGTCGTTGCGGACCATTTCCACGCTGTCGCCGCGGTTCCAGGTGGCGAACTTAAAGGGACCGGTCCCGATCGGCTGGGCCGCGGTGTTCTCGAAGCCCTTCATGGGCAGCATGACCGAATCGCCCTCGGCCATTTGAACGAGGAACAGGGAGTTGACGTTTTTCAACGTCAGTTTCAGCGTAGCATCGTCCGGGGTCTCGATTTTTTCGATCGCCCGGAAGAACTCCGGGTGGGCGTTTTTGGTACCTTCGGCGGCGCCCCGTTCCAGGTTCCATTTGGCGACCGCGGCGTTGAAGGCTTCGCCGTTGTGGAACACGACTCCCTTGCGCAGGTGGAACGTGTAGACCTTGCCGTCGGCCGAAACATCCCACTTGGCGGCCAGGCCGGGCACCAGCTTGCCATTGCGGTCGACTTTCACCAGGCCTTCAAAAAGGTTGGAGTAAACCACGCGGTCGATCGCGGCGGAGGCGCTGGCCGTTGGATCCAGACCGGGGGGCTCGTCGCCCACACAGACGATGAGGCTGCCGCCCTTTTTCGGAGTTTCACCCGCTGCCCACACCATCGGAGCGAGCATCAAAACCATAAGACCAATCACCAGCATGCGTTTCATGTATCCTCCTTTTGTTCGGTCGAGCGGTTTCGGAATGGCTGCAAGCCATAAAGGTACTGGCTCAAGAGTCAAGCCAACCTTTATACTCTCCTCAAGAGACCCTGTCCATAAAATTATAAACTGACCCCAGCGCTATTCCGCCGTTCCGCTGGCCGACATTCGAGTCGCCCCAAAGGACCGTTCGGCAGAAGACCGACCCACAGGCCCGCGGCTGCGACCTGATTCTATCGAGACGGGAGATCGGCCATGGCGCTCATGCCGGCCAGGGACCTGGCCGACAACACCGCATGGATGATGGCCCGCGCCGTGCAGTCGGCGGCCGCGTGACCGATGGCGTTGATGCTCTGGGCATAGCGGCCTTCAAAAAAGCCGGGGGTTTCCGGCAGCGGGCACCTTCCGGTGGCCAGGCAGAAAACGGTGTCGCCGTCGAACATGGTGTGGGCCGGCCGGATCGCCCGGGCCAGGCCGTCGTGAGCCATCTGCGCCACCTTGAGGGCCTGCGCTTTGGTGAGCGCGGCATCGGTGGCCACCACGCCGATGGTGGTGTTGCAGGCCGGGCCGCCAGTGAGCTGGGTCGGCGGTCGAACACCGCGGCGGCCCGCCTCGCCGAATTCGCCGGCCCACTCCAGGCCGATTTCCCAGGGCCGGCCGGTTGCCGGGTTGAGCACCGAGCCGTTGGGATTGACGGCCATCAGCGCCGCCACCGTGATCCCGGAATCGAGCACAAGGCTGGTGCTGCCGAGCCCGCCCTTTACTGAGCCGGCCATGGCGCCGGTTCCGGCACCCACGCAGCCCATGGCGATCGGTCCCTCGCCGGCAGCGGCTTCACAGGCCAAACGTCCCCATTCGGGGGTGACCGGCGGTACGAACTGCGGTCCGCGGCCTAAATCAAAGAGCACGGCTGCGGGAGCGATGGGGGCGACATGCCCGTCTCCCAGTGGGAAGCCCCAGCCTTTTTCGGCCAGCCAGCGCACCACGCCGTCGGCCGCGCAGAGTCCGTAGACCGAACCTCCGCAAAGGACCACGGCCTGGACCTTCTCGACCAGGTTGACCGGTGCGAGCAGGTCGGTCTCGCGCGTGCCCGGCGCGGCCCCGCGCACATCGACCGCGCCCACGGCGCCCTCGGGGCATAAGACCACGGTGACCCCGCTCACATGGGCCGTGTCCGTATGGTTGCCGACGAGGATCCGCGCGACGTCGGTCAGTGCATTGAATTTTCCGGGAGCGGTCAAAATGTGCCTCCTTCTGTTTTCTCCCTTTGGCAAGGGGAGCGGGGGAATTTTAAAATCGACTTCCTGAAAAAGCCGACCCTCCATGGGATTGGATGGAGCCGATGTTGTGGGGCATATTACTCGACCTCGGCCAGTGCCGCAACCGGCCTTACGCGGGTTGGCAGCTACAATCATGTTGACGGACAGCGCCGAACTAGGCTAAAAAATAACGTTTACACGATTGATGGCCTTGGAAAAAGTCATCCGAATCGATGACTTCTTAAAGAGGCCAAGATCCAAGGGAAACGGCGACAACATGATTCAATTGATTCGCGGTTTCAAAGACATCCTGCCCGGCGAAGTGGAACTCTGGCAGAAGATCGAGCAGGAGGCACGGGCGCTTTTCGAGAACTTCGGTTTTCGGGAGATCCGCATCCCGATCATGGAGAAGACCGAGCTCTTCAAGCGCAGCATCGGCGAGGACACCGACATCGTCGAAAAGGAGATGTACACCTTCGCCGACCGCGGCGGCGACATGGTCACGCTGCGGCCCGAGGCCACGGCCTCCATCGTGCGCGCCTACATCCAGCACAAGCTCTATGCGCCCGATCCGGCTCAGCGGCTCTACATGATCGGCCCGATGTTTCGGCGCGAGCGGCCTCAGAAGGGCCGCTACCGGCAGTTCTACCAAATCGACGCCGAGATCTTCGGCGTGGCCTCCCCGCTGGCCGACGCCCAGCTGATCTTTCTGCTGGTAACGCTTCTGAACCGGCTGCAGGTCAAGCACATCGAGGCCCACGTGAATTCGCTGGGATGCGCCGCCTGCCGGCCGGGGTTCCGCCAGGCGCTGCAGGCCATGCTGGCTGCGGTGAGCGACCGGCTCTGCGAGGACTGCAGTCGGCGGCGGATCCGCAACCCCCTGCGGGTGTTGGACTGCAAGGTGCCCGAATGCCGCGCGGCGCTGGCGGGAGCGCCCTCCGTCGTCGATCATTTGTGTGCCGACTGCCGCCGCGATTTCGACGATCTGCAAGCCGCGCTGGCTTCTCTCGGAGTGTCCTACATCGTCGACAAGCGGCTGGTTCGGGGCTTGGATTACTATACCCGCGCCACCTTCGAGATCCAGACCGGTGAGCTCGGCGCTCAGAGCGCCGTGGCCGGCGGGGGCCGATACGACAAGCTGGTCAAGGAGCTGGGCGGGCCGGATCTGCCGGCCACGGGGTTCGCCATCGGCTTCGACCGCCTGGCCGAAATTGTCGGCCTGCAGGCCGATGACTACCAGCTGCGGCCGGATGTCTTCCTTGCGGCGATCGGCAGCCGCAGCCGGCCGCTGGCATTCGAGTGGTGCTGCCGTCTCGGCCGGGAGGGGGTGAGGGTGGAGATGGAGCTCGGCGAAAAGAGTCTGAAGAGCCTGATGAAGTCTGCGGACCGTCTGAAGGCGGCTTATGTGCTGATGGTTGGAGACAAAGAGCTTGACGAGAAGGCGGCCGTCTTGCGCAACATGCAGACCAAGGAGCAGACCGCTATCGCATTCGACCACGTCGTGGAAATGCTGAAAACCGCTGCACGCAAATAGACGTAAACGACCCGCGCGGAGTGGAGAAGGAGAAACAACCTTGACGGACATACTGGGAAACATGCGCAGGACTCACACTTGCGGGCAGCTCGGGGCCGGGGATGTGGGCCGGGACGTGGTGCTGATGGGATGGGTGCTGCGCCGCCGGGACCACGGCGGCGTCATTTTCGTCGACCTCAGGGATCGCGAGGGGATCACCCAGGTGGTGTTCAACCCCGAGCTCGCACCGGAAGCGCACGCCAAGGCGGAGGCCATCCGCAGCGAGTTTGTGCTGGGAGTCCGAGGCCAAGTGCGCAGCCGACCCGAAGGCATGCTGAACCCGAATCTCGCCACCGGCGCGATCGAAGTCATGGCGAGCAAGCTCAAGATCCTCAACCAAGCCCAGACCCCGCCCTTTCTCATCGAGGACAATGTGGAGGTGGCCGAGGGCATCCGCCTCAAGCACCGCCACATCGACCTGCGGCGGCCGCGGCTGCAGCGCAACCTGATCCTGCGCCACCGGGCAGCGGCGTCTGTGAGAAGCTACCTGAACACCCTCGGGTTTCTCGATCTGGAAACGCCGTTTCTCACCAAGAGCACGCCGGAGGGAGCTCGCGACTATCTGGTGCCGAGCCGCGTCAATCCGGGCATGTTCTACGCGCTGCCGCAGTCCCCGCAGCTCTTCAAGCAGCTGTTTATGATGTCCGGTTTCGACCGCTATTACCAGATCGTGCGCTGCTTCCGGGATGAGGACCTGCGGGCCGACCGCCAGCCGGAGTTCACCCAGATCGATCTCGAGATGTCCTTCGTGGGCGAGGAAGACGTCATGGCGGTGGCCGAAGGCATGATGGCGGCCTTGTTCAAAGACATTCTCGGCCTGGACCTCCAGACGCCGTTTCCGCGGCTCACTTATACGGACGCCGTCGGCCGCTACGGGCTGGACAAGCCCGACACCCGCTTCGGACTTGAGCTGAAGGATGTCTCGGACATCGTCGGTGGCTCCGGCTTCAAGGTCTTCGCCGACGCCGTGGGCAAGGGCGGCATCGTCAAGGCGCTGAACGCCAAGGGCTGTTTGGAGATGTCCCGCAAGGACATCGACGACCTCACGGCCTTCGTCGCCGTCTACCGGGCCAAGGGCATGGCCTGGATCAAGGTGCGCGAGGACGGCTGGCAGTCGCCGATCGCCAAATTCTTCACCGAGGAAGAGAAGAAGGCCCTGGCCGAGCGGATCGGCATGCAGACGGGCGACCTGGTCTTTTTCGTTGCCGACCAGACCGTCGTCGTGAACGAGGCGCTCGGCCACTTGCGCAATCACCTCGGGCAGAAGCTCGGCCTGATCGACGCGAACCGTTACAACTTCCTGTGGGTGACGCATTTTCCGATGTTCGAATACGCCGAAACCGAGAAGCGCTACCAGGCCCTGCACCATCCTTTCACCGCGCCGCTGGAGGAGGATTATGAAAAGCTTGAGACCGACCCGCTCAAAGTGAATTCGCGCGCCTACGACCTGGTGCTGAACGGCTTCGAGGTGGGCGGCGGCAGCATCCGCATCCACCAGCGTGCGCTTCAGGAGCGGATCTTCAAGACGCTCGGCATGGACGAAGCCTCCTTTGAAGAAAAGTTTGGATTTCTGCTGTCGGCCCTGGACTCCGGGGCGCCGCCCCACGGCGGGATCGCCTTCGGTTTCGACCGGTTGGTGATGCTGCTCTGCGGGGAACCCTCGATCCGCGACGTGATCGCCTTCCCCAAGACGCAGAAAGCGGCCTGCCTGCTCACCAACGCGCCCTCAACTCCGACCAAGGCCCAGCTGGACGAGCTTTATCTTAAGGTGAATCCGCTGGCGCAGTCGTGATCCCGACGGGTTTCGGTGCGGCCCTGTTTAAACGGAGGCAAGTCAGCCCAAATTTTGGGTTGACAGAAAAGGAGCTTTCGCATAAATTTTCATACTTACGACATTCCCCGATAGCTCAACCCCGCCGATGGCGGGGCAGGTCAGGCAGAGTCCCGCTGGAAGGCGGGATTAACCACTAAGGTTGCCAGGTCGGGGAAGATATGGTTCTTTAAGGTTGCTTTCATTCCCCGATAGCTCAATCGGCAGAGCGGGTGGCTGTTAACCACTAGGCTGTAGGTTCAAGTCCTACTCGGGGAGCCAACGATCATCAGGGCCGGAGCGATCCGGCCCTTTTTCATTATGGGCTACTCAGTTTACATCATCCAGAGCGAGAGCAACGGTCGGTACTACTGCGGCCAGAGCACGGATGTGGAGCGGCGTCTTCGGCAGCACAACGATCCAGACTATTGTTTGTCGAAGACGACCAAGCGCTTGGATGGGCCATGGAAGCTCATTT
>Ga0105093_10000007_pt1 | contig 84201 bp, 71 predicted proteins | sample PPLLak3March2015_2_FD_79111 | JGI IMG/M metagenome (GOLD analysis project Ga0105093, IMG submission 79111) | Freshwater sediment microbial communities from Prairie Pothole Lake near Jamestown, North Dakota, USA - PPLs Lake P8 Core (3) Depth... | ecosystem: Environmental > Aquatic > Freshwater >... | reverse complement strand
TTCTGATGCCACCGGGGATTCTCCGGGTACGAGTTTTCGAGACTCCGTCGATGTTATTTTATTCTATCCTGACGGAGCCGGCGGTATAAGCAATATTTCCATTCATCCCGATGAAACCGGAGCCTTCAGTTATACCGGTATCCCCATCGGAAATCACCGCCTGCAGATTATAAGTATCCCCGATGCCGATACCGTGAATTACGAACTCTCGTTTGTGCCCGGACGAAATATCGCGCTCAATATCGTTTTCCCGGCCGACCTCTGGTAACAGCTTCCAACATTAGTTCTTGTAATCTATCTTTCCTTTGACTACTTTTAATGTAACGGTCAAAGGAGGAAGTACTATGAAAAAGGTGGCGATAGTCGGCTGCCGCCGCATCCAGGATCAACTCTGTATTGCCTGCGAAAAATGCCTGAAAGCCCTCAGCAAAAGGGAAGGGGAATTCGCCCGCTATAAGGACGATGAAGTGGAATTGATGGCACTGGGAGACTGCGGAGATTGTCCGGGCTTAATCATGCCCAAAATCACCCTGATGAATGAAATCGCGGCCGGCATCGATCGGAAATACGATATCATCCATTTCGGAACCTGCATGGTGAAAGCGAAAAAAACCGGAGAATGTCCCCTCGATTTTGAAAAGATCGCCGGCCTGATAAAGGCGAATTTCGGACAGGAAGTGGTGGTGGGGACCCACAATTATTAGGCGATCGGAAAATTATTAGTGCCGTTAATTTCCCAGCGCAATTACCACCGCCGCAAAGACTAGAATAACGGTCCAGAGGATCGCTTCGATTAAATATAAGTTGGATTTGATGGCTTTAAACCCGGGAAGCTTCGAAATTTTCACTTTATTGACTCCTTACAATCCCACTAAATAGACCGTATATATACCTTATTGACCCCTTAAGGCCTTATTTTATAACGACTTAAAGTCCTGATACGCTTAATATCGGCAAATCCGCAAAAGAAAATAGGGGTAAGTCGATTCAACGCTTTTTTCGCCTAAATCGTATAAATTTTGTATATTTATATGGATGGGGTGATGACGGCATCCTAATTTGCGCTGTCATCTAATAAATAAAGCAACAACTTCAAAGGATGAGCAAGTCGGTCGTTTAATTTTGGCCTGTCCTTGCCGATGTAGAATTATATACCCGCACCGGGACTGTGAAAAATGGGGAATTTCGAGCGGAGATCACTATGAAAAAAGCTACTTTTGCGCTGTGTGTGTTTTCTATGATTCTTTTGGGCGGTTTTCCATTGCGAGCGGACGATAGATCCAAAGTCGATTTTATCATGGACCTTTTTGACAAGGTCGAATGGCCGGCCGGCTCCGAAACGGCCAACACGATTTATGTGATTGGTGAATCTTCCGTGGTTACGGCGCTGGAATCAAGTGCTGCCGAATCGACCAAATCAGGAAAGATCGTGAATATCAAGAAAATCTCGGTCGACGAAGAATTTAATGGCTGCCGGATGCTATTTATCGCTTCGAACGACCTCGGTGCACTGGCCAAGATTCTCAAAAAAGTCAAGGGAACCTCGATTTTGACCGTCAGCGATGTCGACGGTTTCGCCCGCTACGGCGTGATGATAAATATCCTCGAGCCGGGAAACGACAGCAAGCTTAAGGTTGGCCTGGTAATCAACAAGATGACCGTCCGCGATGCCGGCCTGAAAATCGACGAGGGCCTGATGGAAAAAGCCGATAAAACTTTCGGCTAATGCTGAAATACACTGTAAATTTTAAGCCCCGGTTATAACCGGGGCTTTTTTGTAATTTTGCGATTGCGTAGTCCAGGGGGAATCCTATATTAAGAAAAAGAGGAGGTATTATTGTGAGGTTTTCCCGGATAATTCTAATGACTCTCTGTCTTACAATGGTGGCGGGGAGCCTGGCTGCCAAGGAAGGGGATGTTAATTTTTACATGGCTGGCAATTATATTGATATTTATGGCGCTAATAGCTTTGTCCCGCCAACTCATAACAGCTATGGATTTTCTGTTGGGATTGGATACGGAATATATAAATTCAATGAAATTATCCTTGTCTACAATTACGCGAGTTTCAAACATCGATATGCTGATATTCCGACTGAGTACAAATCGTCAATTTATGATATTTCTTTGGAATTTATCGCAAACATTCCGGGTGCAGCTGAAAGAACCATAGTTCCTTTTTTTGTTGGCGGAATCGGATATGTGCATCTAAAAAGTCATAGATACTCCAGAAGACCTCCAAATCCTCCAACTATTAGATACAATAACAATCCCGATTATATATTTAGATTCGGAAGTGGTGTTAAATTGCACATAACCAATAAGATATTTCTTTCTGTTCTAATGGATTACAATATTGTACTTGGGTGGTCACCTGCAGTATATCCTGACTATGATATGAACCCTTCCTATTATCAGTACAAAATCGGATTGTCGTACCGTCTTTCCAAAAACTAAAATTCTTTGAACTAAATTAATGATTGGGGCCGCCAATAAACGAGGCGGCCCGTCCCTTATACGAGCCGCCCCTTCTGACCCCTCAGAATCCCCCCACCTGACTCTCGCCGATGCCTCTTCGCTATTGCACCGCGAGTATGTCAGCCCTCACGCGGCCGTCAGGTCTGCTCACCCTTCCGGCCGTCTTTCAGGTTACTGACTACTTATCTGCCAGCTGCTCCTCATATTGTTTGGCCTTGCTCACCAGGTCCATGAATTCCAGCATGCTCTCGTCGTTCCGCTCCCGGTAAATCTCGTTGGCCAGATCCAGGACATCCTGAATTTTGGATCCCCTGGCCCAGTACGATTTCCTGAGGATTTCTCCGAATTCAGCCGCCGCTGCGGCCAGCTTGAATGAGGGAGAGCTTTTCGCGAAACCGTCATGCAGCATGCCCCGGGTGACATGACGGCTCACCTCGGTCACTTCGCCGTTATCGGGATCCTTGAACCTGATGAAAATAGTCCCAAGCTTATCGCTGTTCACATTATCATGAAACTTGATTTCGTACAACGCCGTCACCGAATGCCCCGACCCGATCTCGCCGCCGTCTTCTTTGTCGTCGCGGAATTTGTCATCGGCAACATCCCGGTTTTCGTAGCCCAGAAGGCGATAACTGCGAACCACTGAGGAATCGAAATCGACCTGGATTTTGACATCGCGGGCGATTACCTGAAGAGTCCCGGTCAGGTTCTCGACGAATATCCGCCTGGCTTCGGCGATATCGTCGACATAAGCATAAAAGCCGTTCCCCTTGTTTCCGAGCTTTTCAAGGAGAATATCGTTGTAATTTCCCATGCCGAATCCGATCGACGACAGGGTGATGCCTTTATCGGCGTACGATTTAATCCATTTCAAAAGCTCCTCGGCTTTGGTCACGCCGTTGTTGGCGACCCCGTCGGAACAGAGAATGATGCGGTTGATTTTGGCGGGATCGAACATCCGGTCGGCCATCTGGTAGCCAAGACGCAGGCCCTCTTCGGCATTGGTGGAACCGCTGGGATACAGCTGTTCGATTGCCGCAAGGATTACTTCTTTTTTATCGATGCCGGTCGGTTCGAGTATAACCTGGCCCCGGGAACCGTAAACAACGATGCCGACTTTGTCACGGATAGTCAGTTCGTTGGTGAGCATCCGAAGCGCCTGGCGGACCAGGCCGAGGCGGTCTTCACGCGCCATCGACCCGGAAACGTCGACCACAAACACGAGGTTGGCCGCCTTGCGGTTTTCGGTCCGGATCTTTTTCCCCTTGATTCCGAACCGGATCAGGGTGCAGTTCTGCCCGAATTTGGACGGAGCCCCCTCGATATAGACTTCGAACGGTGAATTTGCCGGAGGATCGTAACCGTAATCGAAATGATTAATGAATTCCTCGGTTCGGACGGCATCTTTCGGAGGAATAGTCCCCCGCTCGATGTATGAGCGGGTCAGGACATACGAGGCATCGTCGACATCGATAGCGAAAGTCGAAAGGTGGTCATCCTCGGTGTCGACAAAGGGATTGACTCCATAGTTCTCGTAAAACATGGCATCGAAAGCCTCGCCGTTGACAATAGCCGTCCCGCCGTGAGCGGGGGGGAAGTAGCCGCTGGTTTCAGCGCAGCGGGCATTTCCCTTCTTTATGGCAGCAATATCACCCACAGTTTGGACCGGCATGCATTTAATTTGGTCCGCGCTTATGCTTTGGCTGGATGCCGTTACATACTTTTCGATTTTGTCCCGTTTGGCTTCTCCCCGGATGACTTTATCTAAATCTGTGGAAGCCGGGATCATCTCAATTCGAGGGCATTCGGATGTAAGGCTCGATGTCACAATAAGGTTCTCATATATAACCGTGGTGTACCCTATTGCTGTGATCTTTAATTTATATGTTCCCGGCGGGACCAGCATAATCAGGAAATCGCCATCGGGACCGGTTAGGGCTCCCAGTGTAGTCCCTTCGATTTGTACAGACGCTCCCGAAATAGGCTTGCTGGTATCCTTATCCACGATGATGCCTTTGATTTTACCGGGTTCTTCCGCGCTCAGAAACAGCGGTATGGCCATTGCGCATACCAGAATTGCAAAGCCGATTTTCACGAATCGCGAGTGCATAATCCACCTCCATCTAAGGTTGACAGTGATTTAGTTTTAGTGTTTCTGAGGGGAATACAACTCGAAAACGAATATCTTCCCGATTAGTTTAACGGGGGGAGGGGGATTTTTTGAAAAAGTGTTAAGGTGTTAAAAGTCAGGAAATTATGCCGGAGTGTTTAGCTCGTATATTCCTGCGGGGGATTCCATGCAGATGATTTTCCCTCCAATTATGTTTTTAAGCAGTGCATCTATTATTCATGGATTTTCAAACTTGCCATTATTGACCGAATCCGTTTCTTTTGCGTAAAACACCATGACCAGATACACCTCCAGCATAGCGGAACTCGGTTTCCGCAAAATTTTCGGGCTGATCCTCGGTATCGTCCTGGCCCTGGTCGTGTTAATTTTCTTCGATCTCGACCCGGCCAATCCCAAGGTCACCCGCTGTGCCGCGGTCGCGGTCCTCATGGCGGTCTGGTGGCTGACCGAAGCCATCCCGATCGCCGCCACCGCCCTTGTCCCGGTGGTGCTGTTTCCGCTTCTGGGAGTCGTTTCGGGAAGGGATGTCTCCTCAGCCTATTTCAATAATGTCATCTTTCTTTTCGTGGGCGGTTTCATGGTGGCCATCGCCATGCAGAAATGGAACCTCCATCGGAGAATCGCCATACGGATTATCACGCTGATAGGTCTCAGCCACAATCGCATCATCTTTGGTTTTATGGCCGCCACGGCGTTTCTTTCCATGTGGATATCCAATACCGCCACCGCCATGATGATGGTCCCTATCGCGCTGGCGATTATCACCCGTATCGAAGATTCCGGAGATAAGCAGGCCGCCTCCAGACTCGCGGTCCCTCTATTAATAGGCATCGCCTACGCCGCCTCCATCGGAGGCATCGCCACTCTGATCGGAACCCCGCCAAACCTCGCTTTCGCTAAAATCTATCAGATAAGTTTCCCCGATGCGCCCGATATTTCATTCGCCAAATGGATGCTGTTCGGAGTTCCCTTTTCCCTGGTATTTCTGGTCATTGCATGGAAAATCCTGATGGCGGTATTCCTCAAGGGGGGACTGGAATACACCGCCGACAAGCAATTGCTTGTTGCCGAAAAGAATTCTCTCGGTAGACTGTCATTCGAAGAAAAAGTCATTTCGATATGCTTTGCCGCGATGGCTCTACTCTGGATTTTCCGCTCCGATATTCCATTGGGGAATTTTACGATTCACGGGTGGAGCGATTTATTCCCGGACGCCTCATATATAGATGACGGCACCATCGCCATCACGATAGCCTTACTGATGTTTCTGGTTCCGTCCAGAAATATCCCCGGCGAAAGAATCCTCCGCTGGCGCAATGCCGTGACTCTTCCGTGGGGAATCGTCATCCTGTTCGGCGGCGGTTTCGCTCTGGCTGGCGGATTCAAGGAATCGGGATTGTCTCTCTGGCTGGGAGGGCAAATGGCCGGCATGGCGGACTTCCCGCCGATTTTAATAATTACGATGATCGGATTTTCAATTACATTTCTGACCGAACTGACTTCCAACACCGCGACCACTCAGATGATTTTGCCGATTCTGGCGTCATTGGCGATAGCCACACATATCCATCCGCTAATGCTGATGATTCCCGCCACTTTATCCGCCTCATGCGCTTTCATGCTTCCGGTAGCGACCCCTCCGAATGCCATCATTTTCGGAACCGACAAAGTCACCATCGGCCAGTTGGCAAAATCGGGCATTATACTTAACCTGGCGGGGGTTGTACTGGTAACGGCCGCGGTCTATCTGCTTGCCCGAGTAGTCTTTGGGATATCTCTTTCCGAATACCCTTCCTGGGGGTAAGCCTTCAAAAATCCGGTATTTCTTTAACTTGTTGTATATAAGCACATTGAGTATATTGGATTTAAAGTACCAAAACCCCCGAAAAAAGAGAAAAATAATACTATTGGGACTGCCAAAAGCAAACGATGACCATAGCGCGCCGTATTTTTTGCATATAATTGAATAACCCCTTAATATCGGGGAATTTATAGCTATGGTGTCATTGAAATCTAAATACGGTTTGAAGGCGATCGTTTCGCTGGCCAATAATTATGGGAAGGGACACCTGCAAGCTAAAGAAATTGCATCCCAGCAGGATGTACCGGTTCGGTACCTGGAACTCCTGCTTTCTCAACTCCGAAGAGCCCGTATGGTCGATGCGACTCGCGGCAAAAATGGAGGATATATCTTATCTCGGGACCCCAATGATATTACCATCTGGGATGTCGTGTCGATCTTCGAAGGGAAGGTTATCTTTTCGCCGGATAGCGATGGCGCGTCGAATGATGGCGCCGCCGGCAAAGTTTTCGGGCAGGTCTGGAAAGAAGCCGAAAATCGCGTCGTGGATTATTTGAAATCGGTCAAAATCACCGATGTTATGGAATCAATAAACTCCGGTAGAGATATGTATTTCATATAGGGAACAACACACTCAACGAAGGGCGAATCTACATGTCATCCAAAATCGCACCAGATATAACCGCGCTGATTGGAAACACTCCGCTGGTCTCGCTTGGCAAAATTTCCAAGAATCTTCCTGGCAAAGTAATAGGCAAACTCGAATCGTTCAACCCCTGTTCGTCCGTAAAAGATCGCATTGCCATATCCATGCTGAACGCCGCCGAAAAGGCGGGAAAGCTATCCAAAAACTCCATAATTATCGAGCCGACATCCGGCAATACCGGAATCGCCCTGGCTTTTATCGCGGCTGCCCGAGGCTATAAATTGATCCTCACCATGCCGGAAACAATGTCTCTGGAACGTCGTGCCCTTCTGAAAGCGTTCGGCGCCCAGTTGGTGCTGACTCCCGGCGAAGAGGGAATGCCCGGAGCCATGAAGCGGGCCGAGGAATTGGCGGCATCGACCCCCAATTCTTTTATACCGCAGCAGTTTAAAAACCCGGCCAATCCCGATATACATTACCGGACGACCGGTCCCGAAATCTGGAACGATACCGATGGCAAAGTTAATATTTTCGTTGCAGCGATCGGGACCGGAGGAACCATTACCGGCGCCGCCAAATTTCTCAAGGAAAAAAATCCCAACATCAAAGTCTATGCCGTGGAACCTGAAGCCTCGCCTTTCCTCACCAAAGGGGAAAAGGGACCGCACCCGATTCAGGGAATTGGTGCCGGTTTCAAACCCGATGTTCTCGATATGTCGTACATCGATGAAGTCCTGACCGTTTCGAATGACGAAGCCATTACGATGACCCGCCGTGTCGTCCGCGAAGAGGGCATCCTCATCGGGATTTCCGCGGGGGCCAATGTCGCGGTTGCCGCCCGCCTGGCCACCCGTGAAGAAAACCGCGGCAAAATGATTGTCACGATTCTCTGCGATACTGGTGAACGATACCTTTCGACTCCGACCTATACTGAAATGGCCTGACCGAAAAACCCTGATTTAACAGCCCGGTATCGAAACAGTGTTTCAAATTGAGTTTCCTATTGAAACTGCTTTTCGCTTTCGGGCTTTTTCGTTATAATCGCTAATGGATTATCTTGGTCGATAATCGCCTGACATTCAGCATCTTAAAGATCCAACGTTCTTTTCTTTCCCGATTGGCACAAATTCTGATACTTCTCAATCATGGCTATGCTACTAAAAATGGGGGCAACAGGGGCAAGCAATAGCTAAGGGGGACTGAGTGAGCGGATCCTCGCACCGAATCACTCAGTGTAAGGTTGCCGGAGGCTTGAGGGGAGTCGAAGGTAACTGCCGATAGAATGGCCGGATTTGAACCATCCGGCTGTTTTTTTATGTCCTTCTGTAAATCTTACTCATATAATCTCATATGCCCGATATTAAGTATGATTTCGGTATTTCGACCTCCGTCGATTACAGCGTTCCTTTCGAGGAGCAGCTAAAGGCATTTTCCTCATCAGGCTTTACTTTTATCGCTTTAGGAGCCGATTCGGAACATTGTGGTTTTCAGGACGATGAAGGATTCCGAAAAAAACTCGATTTGGCCGCACATTACAATTTGCACATCGATAATGCCCATGTTCCTTTCGGTGATGGATATGATCTGGCCCATCCCGGTCCTGGCTTACGGGATAAGGCAGTAGAGAATACTGTCGATTTTCTCGTTAGAGCGGCCTCATTTGGTATTGGCTCGGCGATTTTACATCCCCATCATTATTTGGAGGTCGAAAAAGAAGAAGCTCTTGAATTCGCAACAGCTTCTCTTCGAAAGATAATCGCGAGGGCTCCGAGCGATATCAGTCTTGCCATTGAAAACCTCCCCGACCATCGCGGCTCCTGGCTTTGCGAACGTCTCCTGGAAAGGTTCGGTCCCGATGAAATCGGCTGGTGCTATGACAGCTCGCATGAAAACATCAGCGGCGAACCCTTTCACCTCCTGGCGAAACAAGTCAAGCGACTTACGGTTACCCATCTATCCGATAATAAAGGAACGAATGACGATCACCTGGTGCCCGGTGACGGGGTCATTGACTGGCCGAAAATGAAAAGCAATTTGAGGAACAATGGGAAAATTCGGCGGCTGCTTTTCGAGGTGGGAACCGGAGAGCCTCTTGGAGAGCCGTTGGAGAAATTCGTGCGGAGGACCCGAGCTAGGGCGGTCGAGATTTTCAATGATTAATCTGTCTATAAGATGGGAACCGCTTGGTATTCCCGGCATATCATATTATAATTGGACGTTAAGAAAATTATCATGTCGTTAGAGGTAAATATGATCCGAAACCGAATTGTTTGCTGTATGGTTCTTTTAGCCGCATCGTTTCTTTTCACGAATGCCTTCAGCCAGAGTACCGGGAGCATAAATGCCCTTGAACAGAGTAATCAACTTCTTTCTTCAGGAAATATCAAAGCCGCCACAAACCTTTTGAATATTGCCATAAAGGATGAGCCTGACTATGCCCCGCTCTACCTGCAGCGGGGAATCATTCTCGGAATGCAAAACGAGCTGGACAAAGCTATCAAGGATTTCGACGCGGCGATTAAACTGGATGGCAGCCTGGCCGATGCCTATTACAGCCGGGGGCTGGCTTATAGTAAATTGGGCAGGGGAGATTTCGCCATCCGCGATTATACCTCAACTATTAAGGTCGATTCCACTTACTCGGCGGCCTATTATAATCGCGGATCGATATATTTCGGGCGGGTCAACTATGAGGCCGCAATTCAGGATTTTCAATCGGCCCTAAAAGTCAATCCGGGATACACCAAAGCTTACTATAATTTGGGCCTTTGTTATGATAGGTTAGGCAATATTGAAATGGCGAAAACCAATTATGAAATGACCCTGAAATTTGATCCCGTCTATACCGAGGCCCTCTTCAATTATGGACTAATCCAGTACGCCGAAAGGAACTATACCGAAGGTATTAAAAAATTCCAGAAAATCGTATCATACGAGCCTCAGAATGCCGACGCCTATTTCAATGTCGCAGTCGGCCACGAACATCTTCGCGAATACGACGCCGCAATCGAGAATTACCTTAATTATGCCCGTTACGCCCCGCCTGAGGATTCCCTGAAAGCCAGGGATATCAAAGAAAATAAAATCAGAGATATCCAGGAATGGAAAGATCGTCACGGAGGGAAGAATTAATTCTTCTTTTCTTCCGGTATGAATGTCGGTGAATCGACCGGGGTTTTTCCTTTGATTACTTCCCGGTAGTGCTTGTACGTCAGAGATGACTTTTCATTTAATACTTCCGCCCTCGTTACCTCTCCGATGAAAAGCGTATGGGTGACGGCATCGGCCTGATCCACCAGTTTCAATTCGAATACCGCGGTGGCATGTTCCGTGACTACCGGTACTCCCGATTCCCCTTTTGTATGTGCGGTCTTTTCGAATTTATCGATGACCCGCCCCGAGCGGAATCCGAAGGTCCCGATGAATATCATGGGAGTTTCTTCATCAAGGATCGTAATGGAGAATTTTTTCGCCTTAAGGATATATTCATGAGTCAGATTGTTTTTGCTGATAGCGGCGGCGATCAGGGGGGGATTACTGCAAACCTGAAAAACCGTATTCGCGATTTGTCCGTTGGCTTTTCCCTCCGCCTCCGTCGATACAATATACATTCCGTATCCCATATTCAGAAAGGCACGACGATCGATCTGACCACTCATCGGTTATTTCCCCTGGCTTCGTTTTCGGCGGCTTCATAAAGAAAACCGACCAGTTTACAGATTGAATTTAAAAAAGCCTCATCCTTTCCGCTGAAAGCCGCGGTCGTATGGGAATCTATATCCAGCTCCCCGATAAAGCGATCATGCGCGAAAATCGGCAAGACAATTTCCGATTTTACATGCAGGCTGCAGGATAGGTAGTTTCCTTCTTTGCTGACATCATCGATGATAAATGTCTTAAGGGAATCGGCCGCCTGCCCGCAAATCCCCTGGCCGAATTTGATCCGGACATGTTCCGTTTCCGCGCCCGAAAATGGCCCCAGGACCAGTTCCCGGTCGGCCTTGGGATTGACCAGGTAAAACCCCACCCAATCGTAATTAGTTACGGCGCTGCGCAGGAGTTCGCAGACCGCCTGCATTCTCTCTTCCTTAGAATAAGGCGTTTCGAGAATCCAGCTGATCTTCTTCAGCAGCGTCTTGAATAAGATATCCTTGTCCGATTCCTGCATATTCATTTGGCTTCGGAAACGATTTCGTCCCAGGCGGTCATGGCGCGACGGATATGAGGGATGGTTATCGATCCCCCTACCGCCAGCCCGATAGTATTAATCTCCTCGAATTCCTCGCTGGTCACCCCCTCCTCATGGCAGCGGATTAGGTGGTACATGATGCAGTCATCGCAGCGCAGCACCAACGAGGCGACATATCCCAGCATTTCCTTGCTCTTCGCAGGCAATGCCCCATCGCGGTAGATTTGAGCATCCAGCGAATAAAATCTTTTCAGATTCAATCCGGCGTACTTCATGACGGTTTCGTTTTGCTTTTCGCGCCGCTCCTGGAATTCTCTGGTTCTTTCTGTCATAAATGATTCCCCAATAGTATGTCGATTGACAAATTAGGGTAATTTATCTTTAAAGCAATTATAATTATATCAAGATCGGGCATAAAAAAAGAATTGCGGAGTAATCCGCAATTCTTCCTGCCATAAGGCCGATTATTTTCTTTCGCCGAGGACCCTGTCAAACATGAAAAGGGCGTGACTGGAGTCACCGACCATTTTCAGCTTCTCCACAATATCCGAGGCTGTGGCTTCTTCCTCGACCTGCTCTTGAATAAACCACTGCAGAAAATTCATGGTGGGCAGATCATCTTCCGCCGAAGCCGTCTTTACCAGCTTGTGAATACAGCCGGAGATAAATACTTCATGTTTGTAAGCGTCTTCGAAGGCGGCCAGAGGGGATTTCCAGGTCGACGCGGGTTTCGCCAGCGCCTCCAGTTCGACTTTTTCTCCACGTTCATCGATAAAGCCGTAAATCTTCATGGCATGCCCATATTCCTCATTTGCCTGGTGCTTCATCCAGGCGGCAAAGCCGTTAAGGTTGATGGAATCGAAATAGGTCGCCATCGACAGGTACAGGTAAAACGATTCCATCTCCTCCTTGATTTGATTATTCAGAGCGTTCAAGACTTTCTTCTTCATGATTTCAATCTCCTCTTTATACTTAATTAGTTGCCCAGTGCCTTGCGAACCGCCGATAGGGCGCCGTCATAATTCGGCTCATGCCCCACCTCCGGAACGATTTCCTTATATACGATATCGCCGTCTTTATTAACCACAAATACCGCGCGGGCATGAAGATCGATCCCCTTCATCATAGTACCATACGATTTTCCGAAGGCGCCATCGCGATAATCCGACATGGTCTTGACCCGGTCGATCCCGGCGTTGCCGCACCAGCGTTTCATGGTGAACGGCGTATCCTTGCTGATCGTGATGACCTCGACTTTGTCGCCGAGTTGCGTTACCTGCTGATTGAATTTGTGAACTTCGGCATCGCAAACCGAAGTATCGAGCGATAACAAAGTGGTCAAAACTGTGACCTTGCCCTTTAAGGTCGAAAGCTTGAATGGTTTTAAATCGCTATCCGTTAATTCGACGTCCGGAGCATCGTCGCCCGGTTTCAGTTCCGGACCGAGAAGAGTTACCGGTTTGCCTCCCAGCGTTACTATTCCGCTTCTTTCTTGCATTTCGTTCTCCCTATAAATTCCGATTCAGGTTGCTTCTTTCCGTTTTCAGTTTCTTAAATCTAACTTAGAACAGGAGGAATGCTCAATTGTTCCTTGAATTAAGGAAATCCTCCCCCTTTTTACGCAAATCTTGTGTAGAAATGCGAAAAGTATATTTCACCGGTCAAACGTTGCTCCTAAAATATTCTAACTTCTTGCCGAATTATGAGTTAGTGAATGTCGGGAGATGTCTTTCCGTGATTTTCCCGTTTTTGATTGAAAATAGGGTATAAATTAATTAGAATTCCGGTGGAATCGGTCGTAAAGACTAAATCGCGAACAAAAGAATAAGGATAAATTATGCCGTTTAACAAGGATAGCCTGAAAATCGACGCTGCTAAGGAGACTGACCGGTTATGCGAAGCGATTGTCCGCCAAACCCGCAAATTCATGAAAAAAGGGGCCGTGGTCGGCATTTCTGGAGGGATCGATTCCTCGGTCGTGGTCGCTCTTTGTGCCCGGGCTCTCGGACCTCAGCGGGTCCTCGGAATTATGATGCCGGAATCCGAATCCTCAAGCGAAAGCGAATCACTGGCCAGAAAACTGGGTGATAAATTCGGTTTCGAAACCATGAAAGAAGTCCTGACCGACGCTTTATCCGGAGCCGGATGTTATCAAAAACGGAACGAAGCGATAAAGTCGGTTTTCCCTGAATTCGATGATAGCTGGAGCTGCAAGATTACCATTCCCAGCAATATTCTTGAGAAAGAGACTTTCAACTTCTTCACATTGACCATTGCCAAAGGTGGAGAGAGCAAGTCCAAACGGATGCCCCCGGCAGCTTATCTGCAGGTCGTGGCCGCCTCCAATTACAAGCAGAGAATCAGAATGACCACCCTGTATTATCATGCCGAAAAGCGCAACTGGCTGGTAGCCGGAACCGGCAACAAGGATGAACATGAACAGGGCTTTTTCGTCAAATACGGTGACGGCGGCGCCGATATAAAGCCGATCGCGCACCTTTTCAAAATCCAGGTGTACCAGATCGCGGAATACCTTGGTATACCTCAGGAAATAATCAAGCGGACTCCGACCACCGATACCTATTCGGCCGAAGTCACCCAGGAAGAATTCTTTTACGGTCTCGATTTCTATCGAATGGACATGCTCTGGCACGCCCTCGAATTGAATGTCCCGGTCGACGAAGCGGCCAGGGTCCTCGGCTTGACCCCGGAACAGGTAGGAAGAGCATATAGCAATATTAAACGGAAAATCGATGCGACCGAATACCTGCGGATGCATCCTCTGATGGCTGACGAATAATATCTTCCGACAATAGAAAGGAACAAAATGGCGGCGATTGATCAGAATACAGTCAGAAAAGATCTTCGGGATTTCATTATTGAAAATTTTATGGTCGGCAGCGAAAACGAAACCCTGCACGATAACGACTCTTTTATGGAAAGGGGAATCGTGGATTCCACCGGAGTGCTGGAATTGACCTCCTTCGTCGAAGAAAAATACGCCTTTACCATTGAAGACGATGAAATGCTTCCGGAAAACCTCGATTCTATCGATAACCTGGTCAAGTTCATCCAAAAAAAATTAAACTGACTTCAGAAGTATCCCATGAAGGTCTATGATATCCTTGAAAGGGCCGCCCGGCAATTTCCCGACCGGACGGCCGTTGTGCATCAGGAGCGGCGAATCGATTTCGCCGGGTTATATTCCTGCTACCGGCAGGCCGTACATAGCCTGGAAAAATCTGGGCTGAACGCCGGTGACCGCGTCGGGCTTTTATGGGAAAATTCCATCGAATACATATATCTTTTTTTCGCGATACAACGGGCAGGATTTGTCGTTGTCCCGGTGGATACTTCATTGAAACCCGACAAAATTTCATTCATCATGAATGATTGCTCGGCCAGAACCCTGGTTTGCCAGGGCAAATTCAAACGGTACCTTTCGGCGATTCTGGAAAACTGCACGACCATTGAATATCTTTTCAGCGATGCGGATTTCTCAGGCATAAAAGAGGGAATTCGGGCGGATAGACTGTCAATTTCCCCCGGGGATAGCAATGCTGCTCCTGTCGACGATTATCTTAAAAGCATAGACCCCGAAAATGCCCCGCACGTATTGACCGCGATATTTTATACTTCGGGAAGCACCGGTATTCCCAAGGGGGTGATGCTGTCGCACCGTAACCTGGTATCGAATACCATTGCTACCGTCGAGTACTTGAAATTATCCGAAATCGACAGCGTTATCGTAATTTTGCCTTTCTATTACATCTATGGCAATTCGCTGTTGCTGACCCACGTCGCCTGCGGAGGCTGCCTGGTGCTCGATAACCGTTTCATGTACCCCGAAGTCATCCTGGATACCATGGAAAAAGAAAAAGTGACCGGTTTTTCGGGAGTGCCTTCGAATTTCATGATTCTTCTGAACAAATCGAGCTTCCCCAACCGGAGGCTGGAAAGCCTTCGCTATTTCACTCAGGCGGGCGGAGCCATGGCTCCGGAAGTGGTCCGCAAACTGATTGAGACTTTTCCGGGCAAAGAGACCTATATCATGTACGGTCAAACCGAAGCCGCACCCAGGGCCACTTATTGCCCCCCCGAAAGACTGCGAGAAAAACTCGGAACGATCGGCATCCCGGTACCCGGCGTCGATATTAAGATCATGGATGACGACGGCAACGAGGTCCCGACAGGCCAGTCGGGCGAAATCGTCATAATCGGTCCTAATGTCATGATGGGCTACTGGAACCAGCCGGATGAAGAGGCTTCGGTCCTGAGAGACGGCAAGCTCTTTTCCGGTGACCTGGCCCGGAAAGATGATGACGGGTTTATCTTCATCATTGGCCGCAAAAAGGAAATCATCAAGGTAGGGGGAAACCGGGTCAGCGCCAAAGAGGTCGAAGAGCGCATTCTTGAAAACGAAGCGGTTTCAGAAGCCGCCGTATATGGGGTGGGGGATGAACTTCTTGGCGAAGCTATCAAGGCCACTATCGTCCTGAAACCCGGTCATAGCTCGGACCAAAGACAAATTCAGCGCTTTTGCCGCGAAAGGCTGGCCGAACACAAGATCCCCAAATATATTGAATTCAGCGCTGAATTGCCGAAATATCAGTCAGGGAAGGTGAATAAGCTGGCCCTGGCCAAAAAAAGCTGAATTTTAAGGCAATTTCGTTTTTTTGTGGAAATTATTGCCCTGAAAAGAGTATTTATAGAGTATGGAAGAACGCGATGAATCTCATTTTGAATTAGGCGAGTTGTTCGGTATTGTCTGGCGCCGTAAATGGTATGTCATTATTCCGACTATCCTGGCGACCATTGCAGCTGCAGTAATAACTATTTTCCTGACACCGGTTTACGGAACGTCTTCCATTATCTGGGTCGGGAATTCCGTCCGTCTGTCCGGTGATCTCGCCCGCATTGTCGGCAATGACCTGACCGCGCTTGGACAGGGGCGAAACAGAAGTGAAGAACTGCGCTCCTTGAGAAACGAGCTCACCTCGACTCCTTATATAAAAGAACTGGTCGGGCGCTTGAAATTGGATCAGGATCCGTCACTCGAAAAAAGGGCTGCCCGAATGCAAGGCACCTGGCCTCATTTGACTATAGACCAAATCAAATTCAACCTGTTACAGGAAGATATCCGGGAACGTATCAACATCGAATTTTCCGGAAGCGATCAGATCCGTATCATCTGCGAATCGACCGACCCGTACAAGGCCCGCGATTTTACCCAGGCTCTGACCGATATATTCATCAATGAGAAGAAACGTCAACAACTCGGGGCCGCACAGGCATCCCAGGATTTCTCCTACGAACAGCTCGAAAAATACGAGGAGGATCTTCAGAACAAAATCAAGCGCCGAACCGAATTCGAAAAAGAATTCCTAAAAGTCCAGCTTGACGAAATGGTTACATCCGACGATAACCGCCACGACATCAATTCGGAAATTCAGGCGACCAAAATTGAGATTACCGATAAGGAAGATGAGGCCCGAGAATTGCTCAAGAAAATCACCGCGGTCCCGACCGGCAAGCTGGAATTGAACCCATCCGACGAATTGAACCGGCTGAACCGTGAAGTGAAAACCCTGATGGCTTCAATTGCAAACTTGATGCTTCGGTACCTGTGGAGCGACCCCGAGATTCTTAATTTCAAATCACGCCTGTACAATTACATTGATAATATCGAGGATGAAAACCGGCGCCTGGTAAATATTCAATTTTCCGAGTATGACGAAGCAACCAGACGTAATATCGTTGAGCTTATCAATACCCGTTCTCAGCTGAACATGCTTTATTCCCGCCAAAATAATCTCGAATTGGCCCTGAACGATCTCAATAACAAAATGGGTTTGATGCCCGAGTACCAGGCACGGCTTGACCAGCTTTCCCGTGAAGTCACCGCCGCCCGGGATTTGCGGGATCGCTTCAAGCAACAGCAGGAAACTGCCCAGATTTCGCAGGCTGTTTTGAGTGAATCGGAATACAAGGTTATCCAGCCGGCACAATTGCCATTGAGTCCGACCTTTCCGGATAAGAAAAAATTGACCCTGATGGGTTTCATGTTCGGGATAGTCGTAGGCGGAGGATTGATATTAATCAAAGAACTGCTTGATAATACTTTCCGGAAAGTCGAAGAAATCGAGAAGCACCTGAAGCTTCCGGTTATCGGGGTTATTCCCGATATCAATGGCCTCAAGAAGGCTCGCGCCCGCGGGTAAATTACCTCGGAATATTCAAAAAGGGGAGATCGCGTGGATTTGCTTTCATAGCAATCCCGGGAATCTGTGAGGGATTCTGTGCGCCTGAGGCGTTGCCCATGCGGTTTCCGATTATACAGGCCGGATTACCGGATATAATTGAATAAGGGGGATATTCGCCCCGATCGACAAGGCTCCCCGCAATTACCATGCAGCCATCGCCGACATTGACGCCCGGCATTATGAGGCTATCGGGGCCGATCCAGACATTCTGTCCTATCTTTACCTTCAAATACTCAAGCCCCTGTTCACGGTACGGTGTGAGCAACTCTTGGCATTTTTGATTCTGAGTCCAGATTTTTACGCCAGGCCCAAGAACCGTTTCCGATCCGATTTCAATGTTTCCACCGGCCTGAAAGAAATTGTCGATCCCGATTACGACATTCTCTCCGACCATTACCTTATGAAGATTGCGAAAACGGAAGCCTTCGTAAATTCTTAAATTTTTTCCGGCATACCCGAAATATTTCGCAAAAGCCTTTGATCGAAATAAAATTCCGTATTCACCCGGGAGTCCGCGATAGAACACCGCCTTAAGCTGCAATCTTCCCAATTTTGAGAAGATCGACCTTAAGAACAATCCGAATGTTTTGAGATAAGTGCCCATTTTCTAATCAACTAAAGCGCCAGCATAATCCTGTCATATGTTAAAATATCGGCAGAATCCAAACTTATTTCATGTGGAGCGTAAGATTAATGATGCCATCTAAGGCTAAGTAGTATAATATCTTAAGATGTTGCGGCGTGGTGTCGGCGGTTACTGGCAATAAGCCGAAAGCCGATTTTTGGCCGGAATCGGCAATTCGGGCCAATCCTGACAGGCGATAAAGCATTGAAATTCTGAAATTTAGGTCAATTTTTTTATTGCCAAAGCGATTTAAAACAATATCTTTATATTGTTAATATATAACTTCTTTTATTACTGATCGTTCGGGCAAAGAGCCCGTTTTAGGACAAGAGACTTGTGGTCATAATTTTGGTAAAAGAGTGACCCGATATTGCAGGCGCAACTAAATATATTTCATATTTATTTCGGCGGATTTTTCCAATGGTCTCGCCATTAGACAATTTGATAATGCAGTTTATAATTCAGAGGTAATAACCGCATTTATCCGATTTTCGGGAGAAAAAAAAGAATCATTGATAATGCTTAAGAGGTAAACCGATGTACTCCACCAAGAGCAGCCCACGCCCCGGGCTATGCTGTCCCGCTCTGGGACTATCTGGGATTTTGTGTCTGGTTATCTGCGTAATGATATTTCTGATTCCTTCGACGGTTTTCGCCGAGGATGAAGCCATTTACGTCAAGCCCTACAATGGACCATACAATCATCCTGAAATCAGCGATACCAAGGCGACGCCGCATCTGGAAGTCAACAACGTTACCATTTCTCCGATGGCCGGCTCCACCCAGGACCTGGTACTGCCGGTATGCAGCGGGCAACAGACCTGGGCGCTGCTGAAGGAATTTACTAACTGGAAAGACGTCAACCGATTCGGTTTTTATACCGACCTGGGGACCGGGTCCGCTCAAACCCTGGTATTTTCAGGCAGCCGTGACGAAGGTTATTCCACTACCACCTCGCTGTCCGGAACCATAGGACTTTGGATGCATAATGATACCGACGGCAACCTGGTGTTCAGCAGCGGCGATTCTTATCTCTTTTCACAAAGATCCTTAACCATTGGTTCGGGGGCGAACGAGCATCAATGGTTCATGGTGTACAACGTCAGCGCCTATAAAGGCACCGGCGCGGTTTATGAGTTTATCTGCGACACCGAAGATTTTACGACGACCGGAGATTTCGATTACCTCGTTTTCATAGATGACAATCATACTTCCGCAAATTTTGATCATAACGACATGATCCTCGGCATATCCTGCAACAATCAGCCGCCTCAAATTTCTACGCCGCCGCAGGATACCACGGTTATGATATGCGCCCTCGGCGAAGTTACCATCGGAGGATTCGATGTCGATGACCCCAACGGCAACCTGGCTTCCGTCGTGGTCAATCCCGGCACCTATAATAACGGCGAAATAACCTTCACGGCCGATACCACCGGGACGTACACTTTCACGATTATTGCCACCGATACCGGCGGACTGGCCGATACCGCGGTAGTCGATATTATCATTACCCTGAATAACCCGCCGATCGCAACCTGTTTCGGGAACAAGAACGATACCACGGTATTTGTCTGCAGTACGGCCGAAGAAATTTGTATTCCCGGGTTCAGCGCCGTTGATCCGGATGGAAACCTGATGAGCATGACTGCCGTCGAAGGATATCTCAACGGCGATGAATTCTGCTTCATGCCGCAGGGCGGAACCAATACTCTCACCTTCATCGCCACCGATTCCTGCGGAGCGGCCGATACCTGCATAACGACCGTCTACGTTGAAATCAACGTCAAGCCGACGGTCACCTGTCCCGGAGATAAAGACTATCTGGTTTGCGATCTGAGCGATATCACCATTGATGACTTCTCCTGCGACGATGCCGATGGCAATCTGGCCAGTTGCATGGTAAATACCGGAACCCTTAGCGGTGGAAGCGTCACCTTTACTCCGGTCGCAGGAGTGAATGAAATCATTCTTACCGCCACCGACGATTGCGGCAAAACCGCCGCCTGCACAACCCTGGTGACGGTGACCGTTAATTCCGCTCCGACCGCAACTTGTCCGGGAAATCAAAACCTGTTTGTCTGCAATCTCGATCCCATAACGATAAATGGATTCGTTTGCGCCGATATCGACGGTAACCTGCTTACTTGTTCTGTCGACAACGGGACTTTAACCGGCAATAGCGTTACCTTTACTCCGATCGCCGGTGCAAATGTTATCACTCTGACCGCTACCGATGAATGCGGGCAAACCGCTCAGTGCCAGACAACGATCAATGTGACTTTAAACAGCGCACCGACCGCGACCTGCCCCGGCAATCAAAATCTTTTCGTATGTAATCTCGATCCGATAACCATAAACGGATTCGTTTGTGACGATGTCGACGGCAACCTTGCCGCCTGTTCGGTAGATAACGGGACCCTGGCCGGTAGCAGCGTTACTTTCACTCCGGTGGTGGGAGCGAATGTAATCACTCTAACCGCCACCGATGATTGCGGCCAGACCACTCAATGCCAGACTACGGTGACGGTTACTTTGAACAGCGCGCCGACTGCCGCATGTCCCGGCGATCAAAACCTGTTCGTCTGTAACCTCGATCCGATAACGATCGATGGTTTCGTTTGTGCCGATATTGACGGCAACCTTTCGACCTGCTCGGTGGATAATGGGATCCTCACCGGGAATAGCGTTACCTTTACCCCGGTAGTGGGTCAGAATACCATTACTTTAACTGCCACCGACGATTGCGGCGAAACCGATGAATGTACCGTTACGATTAATGTGGCGATGAATACTCCGCCGACCGCTGCTTGTCCGGGCAATCAGAACCTCTTCGTCTGCAATCTCGATCCCATCACCATTGATGGATTTGTTTGCGGCGATGCTGATGGCAACCTGGTTTCCTGTTCGGTCGATAATGGGACGCTTACCGGAACCAGTGTCACTTTCACGCCGGTAGTTGGTGTCAATACTATTACTTTGACAGCGACCGATGAATGCGGGCAAACGGCCCAGTGCCAGACTACGATCGCGGTGACGATGAACAGCGCTCCAACCGCGGCCTGTCCCGGCGACCAGAGTCTTTTTGTATGCGACTTGGATCCTATTACCATAGATGGTTTTGTATGCAATGATATCGACGGCAATCTGGCCACCTGTTCGGTTGACAATGGAACCCTGTCGGGTAACAGCGTCACGTTCACTCCTGTTGCAGGAGTTAATGTTATTACTCTTACCGCCACCGACGATTGCGGATTAACCGCCCAGTGCCAGACCACTGTTACAGTAGCTCTGAACAGCGCTCCAACCGCAACCTGTCCGGGTGATCAAAACCTCTTTGTTTGTAACCTTGATCCTATAACTATTGACGGGTTTGTTTGTAATGATATTGACGGAAACCTTGCTGTCTGCTCAGTAGACAACGGGACATTAAGTGGGACCTCGGTGACCTTCACTCCTGTTGCCGGTGTCAATACCATTACACTTACCGCCACTGACGATTGCGGCCAGACTGCTCAGTGCCAGACGACTGTAACGGTTACCCTGAACAGCGCGCCGACCGCGACCTGTCCCGGAGATCAAAACCTCTTTGTATGTGATCTCGATCCAATCACGATCGACGGATTCCTCTGCAATGACGTCGATGGCAATCTTACCACTTGCGCTGTCGATAACGGAACTCTTGCCGGAAATAGCGTCACTTTTACTCCGGTCATGGGACAGAATGCGATAACCCTGACCGCTACCGATGCCTGCGGAGAAACCGCAAGTTGCACCGTGACCATTACTATCGGCCAGAATTCACAGCCGACGGCGACTTGTCCTTCGGTGCAGGATATGTTAGTATGCGATCTTTCGCCGATTACGGTCGATGGTTTCATCTGCGACGATCCCGACGGCAACCTGACCGGTTGCTCGGTTGATAATGGCAATCTTAATGGCACGCAGGTTACATTCACTCCTGTGGCAGGCCAGAATACGATAAATCTTACTGCAACGGACGCCTGCGGTGAAACCGCGACCTGTCAGGTTACTTTTAACGTGACCGTGAATGTTCCTCCGACTGCTGCCTGTCCCGGCGACCAGAGCTTCAATGTCTGTAATCTTGATCCTATTACGATTGACGGATTCGTTTGCAATGACGCCGATGGCAACCTCGCGACATGTGCGGTAGATAACGGAACCCTTTCGGGTACCAGCGTCACCTTCACACCGGTCCAGGGAACCAATACGATTACCTTGACGGCCACCGACGATTGCGGCGAAACCGCCACCTGCGTTACCACCATAACTATCGATGCCAACCTGTCGCCGACGGCGACCTGCCCCGGCGATCAGAGCCTGTTCGTCTGTAATCTCGATCCGATTACCATTAACGGATTCAGCTGCTCCGATCCCGAAGGTATGCTGGTCAGTTGCAGTGTCGATAACGGGGCACTTAATGGCACCAGTGTCACCTTTACTCCGGTGGCAGGTGTCAATACGATTATTTTAACTGCGGTGGACGACTGCGGAAACCAGGCGTCGTGTGTTACCAATATTACGGTGACACTTAACAGCGCTCCGACCACGGCCTGTCCCGGAAATCAGAGCTTGGCCGTTTGCGATTTGTCACCGATTACACTGAATGGATTCGCGTGTAACGACAATGATGGCAACCTGATTTCGTGCAGTGTCGATAACGGTACCCTGAACGGTTCCAGCGTGACTTTCACTCCGGTGGCTGGCGCCAATGTAATCACGCTTACCGCCGAAGATGCCTGCGGCCTGACCGCTTCCTGTCAGACTACCGTTACCGTGTCGCTTAACAATCCTCCGACCGCGACCTGTCCGGGCAATCAGTCCTTTGAAGTCTGCAGTCTGGAACCGGTGACTCTGGATGGATTCATATGTTCCGATCCAGACGGCAATCTGACTTCCTGCACGGTTAATAACGGAACCCTGAACGGCACCAGTGTTACTTTCACTCCGGTTGCCGGTCAAAATATAATTACCCTGACAGCCACTGACGCCTGCGGCGCCACCGATATGTGCACCGTGATTATTACGGTTTCGGTGAATAACCCGCCGACGGCGCAGGTCCCGGCCGATCAGGAGTTTTCCGTTTGCGGTCTCTCTCCGATAACCCTGAATGGTTTCTCATGTTCCGATCCTGACGGCAACCTTACTTCCTGCGAAGTCGATAAAGGGACCCTCAACGGAAACAGCGTTACCTTCACGCCGGTAGCGGGGATGAATTCCATCACCCTTACCGCCACGGACGATTGCGATGCCAACGCATCCGCGACTGTCGATGTCAATGTCATTCTCAACAGCCCGCCGGTGGTTAACTGCGTCAACGATACCAGCCTTTATGTCTTTGATTTAAGCGAAATCTGTATCGGACCGTTCGGATGCAGCGATCCCGATGATGATCTCGCCACCTGCGTGATCACCGGAGGCACCAATAATGGCGGCATGATTTGCTTTACGCCTCAGGAGGGTGCCAATGTCATTACCGTTACGGCGACCGATGATTGCGGCGCCGAAACTACCTGTGAAACCATCGTAAATGTGACCCTGGTTTCGGATTGCCCTATTGTCAAAATTGAGAAGGTGGAAAAAGTCCTGCAAGGGTATACGCAAACCGTTCATGTAACAATCGCGAATGCTCAATATGCAATGGGCGGATTCGATTTCCTGATTCATTATGATGCCTCGGTCCTGTCCTTCCTCGGCGCTTCGCCGACCGGAATGCTGATATCCTGTGATTGGGAATATTTCAGCTATGAAAACGCTCCGGGTGCCTGCGGCGACTGTCCCCTCGGACCGGTTCGGGTATTCGCTCTGGCGGATTATAACAATGGTCCGGATCATCCGTTTTGCTACCAGCCTCCCGACGGCGGGGAGTATGGCTTGTTCGACCTTAATTTCTATGTCTCCGATAACCGAACCTACGAATGTCAGTATGTGCCCATTCAATTCTACTGGACCGATTGCGGAGATAATTCGATTTCCAGCGTTTCCGGCGATACCCTCTTTATCGATCGTGCCATTTACAGCTTCGAGGGGGTAACCGTTTGGGATGAATTCGATGATGCCGGATTCCCGGAATCCGGACGAATCGAGCATATCGGGGCCCCGGATGCCTGCCTGAACACCGATCCGAATAAACCATCGGCGATTCGCTGTATCGATTTCGTTAACGGCGGTATCGATGTGATATGCGCCGATTCGATCGACGATCGGGGCGACATCAACCTGAACGGTATTCCGAATGAAATCGCCGACGCCGTGGTCTTTACTAATTACTTCGTCTTCGGTATGCCGGCATTTACCATTAATCTTGACGGTCAAAAGGCGGCTTCGGATGTCAACGCCGACGGTATCGCACTATCGGTCGCGGATCTGGTTTACCTTGTCCGCGTCATAACCGGAGATGCTCTCCCGCACGAGAAGTTAACTCCGAATGCTCATACGGCCGATTTCCGGAGTGTCGATGGCGTGATCGCGACCGACGCCGTAATTGGCGGTGCCTATATTATTCTTAAAGGGCGCGCGGAAGTTTCTCTCGGTCGGGATGCCGACAACATGGCTATGAAAGTCGGATACTACGATGATAAGACCCATGTCATCATCTATAGCTTTGATTTGGGCGCTTCATTCACCGGAGAATTCCTGGAAACCTCCGGGGAGATTCTTTCAATCGAAGCCGCGGATTATTCCGGAAGTAATTTCAAAATTGGCAACCTGCCGTCGGATTTCGCTCTAATCAGCTATCCCAATCCGTTCAATCCCAGCACTACGATTGAAATGGCCCTTCCGGCCGCGACTGCCTGGACGATTGATATCATAAATATTAATGGTCAAAAGGTGGCAGGATTTAAGGGAAATAGCGAAAGCGGCAAGGTGAAGGTAATCTGGGAGGCCGAAGGAATGCCGACCGGAGTCTACTTCATCAGGGCCCAGGCCGAAGGAAAAACGGCAACCAAGAAAATAGTCTTGCTCAAATAAAAAGGGGTAAGCCCTTTTTAAAACCGCGACAAGGGGTCCCGAAGGAATCGGGACCCCTTTATTGTTTATGTTGACAGTGGAAATAATCCTTAATTAATTCTTTCATGGTCTATTTCGTTTCCGTCATAATTTATTTAGTAATTCTTATCGTTGTCGGGGCGTGGCGCAGCCGAGCGGTCAAGTCACAGGACGATTTCATGGTCGCCGGAAGGCGGCTGTCGACGAAAGTCCTGGTTGGTACCCTTCTGGCTACCTGGATCGGTTCCGGATCGATTATCGCCAGCGCCGGGCTGGCCTATGATAAAGGATTTTCGGCGCTCTGGTTCGATGCCGGCGTCTGGGTCGCCCTGATAATATTATACCTGATTGCGGGACGAGTCCGCCGGTTCGGGCAGTATACCGTTCCCGATATCCTTGAAGTCCGCTATAACGCCACAGCGCGGGTTCTCGGCACGATTGTTACCATAATCGCCTACACCGCGATAGTCAGCTACCAATTCCGCGCAGGGGGGATGGTCCTTAATATGATTGCAGGCATCCCTATGAAAGAAGGAATGATGATTACCGCGCTGTTCGTCATCGGTTATACCGTTCTGGCGGGGATGATTTCTGTAGCCTATACCGATGTCGTAAACGGTGTAGTCATGACAATTGGTCTGATAATAGCTTTTCCCTTTTTGCTTGATAAGGCAGGGGGGTGGAGTCAAATGACGGCGGCTTTACCGCCAGTCAAACTTAGTCCTATGGGAGATCTGTCTATTATCGATGCCCTGGCTTATGCTTTGCCAACGATGCTCTTGCTGCTTGGAGAATCCGGCATGTATCAGCGATTCTTTTCCGCCAAAGATGAGAAAACGGCGAAGAAATCGGTTATAGGGTGGATAATCGGGACGGTCTTCATCGAGACTCTGATAGTGGTAATTGCCATTATCGGGAGTACCCTCTTCACCGACATCGGTTCCGAAATGGTAATATTGCATTCCGTCCAGAATGGTCTTCCGGTAGTCGTGGGATGCCTGACTCTCGCGGCCGTTGTCGCCGTAATCGTATCTACGGCCGATTCATTTCTTCTGGTTCCGGCCACGAACTTCATGCGTGATATTTATCAGAGGTTCATCAATCCCGATGTCACCCAGAAGAAGATGATTCTATATTCCCGATTGGCGGTTGTTGTTCTCGGCATTATTGCATACTTGCAGATACAGTTTTTCAGCAAGGTCCTTGAAATGGCCCTGTATGCCTACACCATGTACGGCGTGGGATTGACTCCGGCCGTCATGGCCGCATTCTTCTGGAAACGTGCCACCGCCGCGGGAGGGGTATCAGGTATTGCCGGGGGGATGCTCATGACTTTGATCTGGGAAATCGCCGGGCAGCCCTTTGGATTGGCTACGATTTATCCCGCGCTTGGGACGTCTCTTTTGCTGCTTATTGTTGTCAGCTTGGCAACGCCGCGCCCATCGGATGAGAAATGGAAACCGTTTAGCGCCTAAAGATCAATATGGAGCGGGCAAAGCGGTTCCGGACCGTTTTTATACTTGTAACTAATCATTGCCATTATGTCTAAGACATTTACCAGCCCGTTTCCGTCGGCGTCTCCGGCCGCGACGTTTTCCGGCGGAGGATAGTCTTTATATTTGTAGCCGATTAACCCGAGTATATCGATAACGTTAACGAAGATGTCATTATTGACGTCACCACAGGTGAATTCCACGGCACGGAAATTGTAAACGGCGCTGTGCGGTCCGAGTTCGGAACCTGATTCCGGGACAATTACATAATCGTACAAATCGCCATACGAGGCATCGGCATCAACATAGACACTGTCGGCGACCCCGCCGTCGAGGTAATTCGTACCTGGATTGTCAATTCTGAAAAACGATCCGTCCGATTCTCCCGACCTGCGATAGATGTGATATTCCTGCCCCGGTACATAGTCCCAAATCAGCGTCAGTTGCGAGCCGCTGTTGAGATCGGCCATAACCCATTGCGGCGTTTCTGGCCAGCTAACGGTGTTCATTAGGATATCTTCCCGCTGAAAAGAATTGACGGGTATAGCACTCTCCAGATTATTTCCCTGATTTATATCAGAATCATAAAAGGAATATCGGTAGGGAAGACCAACCGCTTCGCCAAGGTAGTTCTGAAAATCGTCATACCAGTTATTGTTATCGTACCCCGCCCCGACACATTTTTCTATCCTGATTTCTCCGTCGCCATTATTGATGAATCCATAAAAAGAGAAGGCTCCAATATCGGGATTCCCTCCCGAAGAATTCTGAACTTCTCCGAAAATGCTTCCTTGTCCGTATGCGGATGCGAAAAAGAACAGGAATACCATCGGTATCAGACCGATTGCTATTTTAAACGAATTCAGAATATTCATATCAAGCATAATCCGTGCATTATCACGGACAATTCGGATCGGGGCCACCCTTGAATTTGTAATTCACCAGGTACACGATATCGAGAATATTGGCGTCACCGTCATTGTTAACATCGGCCGATTCGAGATAGGCCGGTGCCGGCCCCCCCTTGAACTTATAATTCACCAGAAAGACGATATCGAGGATATTAATCGCTCCGTCACCGGTGACGTCTCCGCATAGGAAATCGCACAAATCCCCGATTCCATCGCTATCCATATCCTCCTGGTTCGGATTGTAGACTTCAATGCAATTATCACAGGAATCTCCGACTCCGTCCCCGTCAAAATCCTCCTGTTCCAGATTGGCAATGAACATGCAGTTATCGCAGGCATTACCCCATCCATCCCCGTCGTCGTCGGTCTGAGTCGGGTTCTTGATGCTGATGCAATTATCGCAAACGTTTCCGGCTCCATCGTTATCCGTATCGGCCTGGTCCGGATTGAACCTGTCCGGGCAGTTATCATCATCACAAATATTTGCTGCAAAACCGGGATTTCCTAATCCATCGCCGTCGGTATCGGTACAATCATCGCAGGCGTCGCCGATAAGATCGCCGTCCGCATCTCCTTGATCCGGGTTGAATGTCCCGACACAATTGTCGCAGGCGTCTCCGATACCGTCGCCGTCTCCGTCATTCGGATCGGCACAATCGACCGTAGTCACGAAAATTGATCGACCATGCGTTCCTGCCGCCAGTATCCGCGCGGTCGGATGATAGGCCAGATCATGAACCGTGGTAATCGGCATACCGGTCCCGAGCGGCTCCCAATTCACTCCGAGGTTTTCGGTGATGAATACTCCGACATCGGTCGCAATATAGAGAACATTTGAATTGTAATGGTCAATTTTGATATCGTTCACCGGGACATCGGGCAAATCTCCGCTGATATCGTTCCAGGTCTGGCCGAAATCATCGGTCCGGAGAATATGCGGGACATAGTCGTTATAGCGATATCCGGATAAGGTCACGTAAGCTACTGATTCGTCGGTGGGATCTACCGCCACCCGGGTGACCCAGCGGTCGGGGAAAGATGAGCTGACATCGGCCCAGTTTCCGCCCCCGTTGGTGGTGACCTGAACATATCCGTCATCGGTACCGACATAAATTACATTACCATCGGTTTTCGCCACTGCAATAGTCGTTATCGTCCCGAAAGAGGGGTAATTTGGATACGGCCCTCCGGTCAGGTCCCCGCTGATATCATTCCACAAAAGGGCGCCGTTGGTCGTTTTATAGAGGATATTCGATCCATAGTACAATACATTATGATTGTTGGGATCCATCACGACCGGAGTACACCAATTGTGACGCTCATTGCTGTAGTCCATACCGTTCAGCGCGAAATCGATAGAACCATGATCGAATTTATAAAGATTCCCGTACTGATATTCCGCGTAGAAAACATCCGGGTCGGTGTAATCGACGACACAATAGAACCCGTCGCCGCCAAGGAAACGATAATAATCGTCGATGTCGCCATCGAATGTCCTCAAGGAGCCATTATCCTGAGTGCCTCCGTAAAGTCGGTAGGGGTTGTTATAATCGAGAGTTATGGCATAAAACTGGGTATTCGGCATATTGGCGAATTGGGTGTAGTTAATACCAAGATCGGTACTGTACGCCGCCCCGCCGTCGTTCCCGACATAGACATGGTTGATGTCATTGGGATCGATGAACATGGCATGATGATCGACATGGATGCCGTTGGCCACCTGGAGCCAGTTCGCGCCGCCGTTGATGGTGCGGTACATTTGTACCCCCAGAACGAAACACACGTCAGGATTACCCGGCGCCACCCGGATCTGTCCGAAATACCAGCCGAATGAGCTGTATGGATTCGGCATACTACCGGTCACTTCGGTCCAGTTTAGCCCCAAATCGGTGCTTTTAAAGATACCCCGGTTGTCATAGCTGGGATAGCGGTTGAATGACGCATAAACCGTATTCGACTCCGGGTCGACCGTAACTCCAATCCGGCCCAGGACTTCTGGAATTCCGGGCAGTCCGTTAGGCGATCCCAGCCTGACCCAGGTTGAGCCGAAATCGGGGGAGCGGAAGAGTGCCGAAGTTATCCCCGCCAGCCGGGTATGATCCCCCTGATAGCGCACCTTTTCCCACATGGCCGCGAAAACGACGCCGGTCGAAGGATGCAGCGCGACATCGATACAGCTGGTAGAATCGGAAACATAAAGAAGCTGCTCCCAGGAATTCCCTCCATCCTGCGAACGATACAAACCCCGTTCCGGGTTTATAGCCCCGAAATGTTTCCCGGCCACCGCCACATAAAGTGTTTCCGGCCGTAAAGGATCGACCACGATCCTCCCGATATGATAACTGTTGGGGAGCCCCACGAACTGCCAGCTTGTTCCGGCGTCAATGCTCTTATAAATCCCCGTTCCTTCATAGGAATCGCTCGAAGCATTCGCCTCGCCTGTTCCTACATAGAGGATATCAGGATTCACCGGATGAATCGCGATTGCCCCAATCGAAGGGGTCCCTTCATCGTCGAAAATAGGGGCCCAGTTGACACCGAGGTCGGTGGATTTGAAAACTCCCCCGGCCGCCGAGCCGGCATAAATGGTATTCGGGAAATCGGGATGAACCGCAATATCGGTGATTCGCCCGGGAATATTGGTCGGACCCGCCTGTGTCCAGGTCGGAACCCGCTCGTTTTTCTTTTCCACGGCCGCTCTCATACCTTTTGCGGCGTTTATGGCGGTCCGCTGCTTGCCTTCCGGTATGGCCCCGCCGGGCCAGGCCCGCTGCATCGTAAACCAGTCGCTGGGACGTTGCTTCGCTTTCGGGACTTTTCCCCTGGACAATATATTATAGGTTTGCTCCGCGTAGGAATAGTTGACAATCGGCTGAATTGGCCTTATTTTCGCCCAAAAAATGGCGGATAAAATCAAAACCAGCGACAATATTGCCGTGATAATTTTTCTCATGATTTCTTCATCCCCGGAAAGTATTTGCTGTGGTCGCCTTTATTCGGTAATTCCCAAATTAAGTAGTACTTTAAGTATCGGCGTAATGAAAGGTTACCTCAATATATGCCTTATACGATAGTTGTCAATTATTATGGGATAGATGAATGAACAATCCCGCAAATAACAGCGCGGGATCCTCCCACAACTCAAAAAAACTGGAACTTCGAAAAATACTGGAGGATAGAAATTCAGCCGCGCTTTTGAAATGGGCCTTAAAAGAACGAAACGCCATGCGGGTTCTTGCCTCGCTTTTGTTCGATGAAGATGAGTTGATTGTCTGGCGGACCATCGAGGCCTTCGGCAACATTGCCCCCGATATTGCCGAAAGAGATATTGAAAAGATCCGCAAGCAAATTCAGAAATTCCTCTGGATGATGAACGACGAATCCGGTGCTCTCTGCTGGCGCGCCCCCGAAGCGATCGCAGAAATTATCGCCAATGTCGAACCGTTTCAAAAAGATTTCGCCTTGATACTGGCTTCTTTTCTGATTGAAGAACCATTCGAAGCCGGAACCCGATGGGGGATGACGCGCTTGATAAACAAACGGACCCTTCCGGATGAGCTATTGGCGCACTACCGCTCTTTCGAAAAAATAATAATCGATTCTATCGGTCATGAAAACACGAGTATTGCCGGGAATGCCATAATCTTAAGCAAGGCCCTGAATCTGTCTATTCCCGAAGAAATCAGGAATTCGGCAGCCATGAATAAAAAGTTATTCACATATTATGATTTCGATTCGGGGGAGATGCGCCGGGAAGAGCTGATTAGATTAATATAAAAAAGCCCGGTTTTTTCCGGGCTTTGGATTATTTATTACCGTTGTTTTTCAGTTTGCCTTTGGCCTCGAGTTCGCCTTTCTTTTTGTCCATGACATCCCGTCTGATTTTCATAGTCGCCTCACCGAACAATGCAAACCTCAGCCAGTTAAAGGCGAATTTCATCATTTCTATATCGTCCGCCTTAATTTGTGCCACGGTGGCTTCATCGACATCGAATTTTTTCAGGAAAGTGCTGTTGAAGACGAAATTCCTGAAGCTATCGATATTATAACAGGCCATGAAAAACATTTCGATTTTTTCGGGAGCGAGATTGCCCCCCCCGGTGAAAAACTCATTCAGAGTGATATCTTTAAAATATTCTCCCATCCGGTTGTATTCTTCGATCCCCTGATCTTTGATCCAATCCGCCACCGTAATTTCACGATGTTCCTTGAAACCCTGGCAAACCGCTTCCTGAAGAAGAAAGAAAAACTCACCATTGCCGGTTTCGCCGCTGTCCTTCGGAGAGGCCAGGCCCAGCGGGTACATTCGGCATGACCACGGACGATCCTCGTAAACGCTGCAGCCCTTGTCGGTGACAAATGGGCAGTTCTTCTTCTCGTTCTCATCCATTTTCAAAAGAACCACGGGGTATTTCAGGTTTTCATCGAATGGCGAAATGGTGTACTTACTAAGGAATTCCGCAGAAGATATTCCCAACCGGTTTTTCAAACGAATAATATCGTACGGAGTCAGGAAAATATTCACGTCCCGGCAGCAATCGTTGAAACACGGTACTCCGGGGTGACACTTGAATTGAAAACGGCTTTCTTCCGAAAGGCGGGGATATTCCTCAAGAATGGTCTTCTTGAGTTTTTCGATCTCTTTCATGGGGGTTTGTTCTTCCGATGCCATGGCTATTCCTTTTCGTCTTCGATGATGCCGCTTTTCAAAGCTTCCGCCGACCATACCGGCAGCGGCCCGTACTCATCGTTTTGCGGATTATAACGATAACGATAGGATGCATTCTGACGGAACTGCGTCCGCATCCATTCCCAGCCTTTCACATAGTAGGGGCATTCGTCGTTGAAGCAAACCAGTTGATACCCCATCCCCCAGGAAGAATTTTCGGGATTCTCCCATTTATTCATTTTGTGTCCGCAGTGCGGACAAACGGTCTTGTCTTCAGGCATTTATAATCTACTCATTCAATCTTTGTTCATTTCGCCTAATTATACTTCCAAAGTCCGCCAAGTCAACCTTTTAAGAGTAAAAATCCTCCGGGCCTGCGAGAAGCCCGGAGGATCTTTTATGCGTAATCGAAGGTGTCGTATTACCTTAAACGATTGGGCTGCTAGCCGCCAAGCAGTTCGTGTTCCAGTGCCTTGGGATAGACATGGAGCATCGGGCGCTTGATCATTTCCCATTCGTTCTTGTCGGGGTTCCAGCGACAGTTGGCGAAGCAATGCCAGTTCTTCTCATCCATGGTCGGGAAATCGGCGCGGCGATAGTATCCCGGCCAACGGGTTTCCTCGCGGAAGAGAATGGTTCTGGCATGGGCCTCGGCCTGCCACATACGCTGGATGTTTTCCCAGCAACGCATCAGTTCATGAAGGTCTTCGGCAGCCAGACTCATGGAGTCTTCCTTCAGCATACCAAGCAGTTCCAGAGCTCTTTCAAGCATGGCCTTGTTGGTGGTGAAGCTGGCCGAAACGCCGCCGACGTATTCGTCCATGATCTTTTGGAGACGGAACATGAACATCTTGGGACGAATGTAGTTCGGGTTGATATCGGGATCGGTAGTCTTGCCGGAGAACTGCTCCCAGATATCCATCGGCTGGAAGAGGCGCTTGCGCAGCTCTTCAACCTTGCCCTTATCGACTTTCGGCTGGCTGTTGTTTTCGACGATGTACTTGATGGCAGCCTTACCGACAATGCGGCCTTCCGCATGTGAACCGGAGGAGAACTTGTGCGAGGAGGCGCCAGAGGCGTCGCCGGCGCAGAAGAGCCCGCTGACGGTCGACATGTGGGTGTAACCCCAGAAGTATTCCTTCTTGGTCTCGGCAGACTGAAGGTCTTCCGGACCGGAAACCCAGGCACCGGAGGCGCCGGAGTGCGAACCGATGAAGTACGGCTCGGCGGCGGCGATTTCGGATGATCTCTTTTCCGGTTCGACGTTCGAAGCGGCCCAGAGAATGGCCTGCGAGATGGTCATGTCAAGGAAGTCTTCCCAGGCTTCCGCTTCGAGTTCTTTCATTTTCTTCTTGAATTCTTTTTCGTCTCCGGCCTTTTCGGCGATGGCTTTGATCGCTTCTTCGGTGCGCATGAAGATGGGGCCTTTGCCTTCCATGATATCAAGCATACCGAGCCAGTTACGAAGATTAGCCGGAATCGGTTTCACCATGCCGTACGGCTTCCAGCGTTCGAGTTCATCGGTGCGTTCCACCATGTAGTTTCCGCCCATGGCGTTGGTGGCGCGGGACTTGAACAGCAGGAACCAGGCGCCGACCGGACCATAAGCGTCCTTGAAACGAACCGGGATGAAACGAACTTCCTGGGAAGTCATTTCAGCGCCGGCCTTGAGAGTGAAGTACGCTGAGGAACCGGAGTTCCACGGCGGATACCAGGCGCGGCCGAGGCCTTCGCCGGTGCTGCGCGGCTTAAAGACGTGAACCGCACCGCCCATGGAGCAAATCACGGCCTTGGCTTTAAAGACGTAAAACTTGTTTTCGCGAACACTGAAACCGATCGCGCCGGCAATGCGGTCGCCGTCAAGAATCGGCTCGGTGATAAAGACGCGTTCAAAGTATTCGCCGCCGGCTTCGGCAAGAGCGTTCTTGGCCGCTTCGGCTACGATTACCTTGTACGATTCACCGTTGATCATCAACTGCCAGCGTCCTTCATGGACATAACCGCCGTTGGCATCTTTCCAGATGGGGAGACCCCATTTTTCGAAAAGGTGCACGGTCGAGTCGACGTGGCGAGCGATGCTGGCAACCAGGTCTTCACGAACGATACCCATCAGGTCCATGCGAACATAGTCGACATAGTCCTTAACGGTGTTCTTGCCGTCGGTAAGACCGACGTACTGGTTGATTGCGGAAAGACCCATGGCCACGGCGCCGGAACGGTCCATGGCGGCCTTATCGACCACGGTCACTTTAAGATTGTTCTTCTTGGCCCAGTAGGATGCTTCAACAGCAGCTCCACATGCGGCCATGCCACCACCAAGGATCAAAAGGTCAGTGGTGACTTCGACAGTTTCAAACTTCTGTGCCATTAATCACTACCTCCGGTCCTACTTGATGGTGTAAACTTCTTTTAATCTGAGAGCTTCCGGTTCCTGCGCCAGGGTCTGGGATTTCAGGTCGCCATGAGCGGTGGCAAAACCGCCGTTCGGCTTGGCCTGACCTTCCGGAGTGGTGCGGATCGGGAATTTGAAGCGTTTCAGCATGCCGTTACGGAATTTGACGGTCCACATAATGGAATCCGAACTCCGCATCGGGGTGACCGCAGCGCCCATGGGGACGAAATCCGCGTAGCCGCGAACTTCAACCGCCTGCACCGGACAAATCTTGACGCAGCTGTAACATTCCCAGCACATCTCCGGTTCACGATTGTAGGCTTTCATCTTGCCCTTATCGAGAACCATCAGATCGTTGGGGCAAACATACTGGCAAGCGGTCTTGTCGAGCGCCTTGCACCCATCGCATTTTTCAGGGTTCACAAAACTAGGCATTAAATCCTCCTGATAGTGTGTTAACTATAGGTTTCTACCCATCGATTTATTTCTTCAGTTTCTTTTCGGCATCACCGGTCGCATGACCGTGCATCTTAACTTCTACTTTGTCCTTGGAGTCAATCGAGCTGTAATACTCACGGAGAATCGCCAGAACCTCCGGACGGCTGAATTCTGCCGGGACTTCTCCGTTCTCGGAAAGTGCTTTGCGAAGAGCGGTTCCCGAAAGGAAGAGGCGGTCTTCTTTGCCGTGCGGGCAGGTTTTCATGGAAGCCATGCCGCCGCATTTGAAGCACCAGAACGTCCAGTCGATCGGAAGCATCTTACATTCCAGAGCGCCGTCCCAGAGTTTAAAAAATATTTCCTGGGCGTCGAACGGGCCATAATAATCGCCCACGCCGGCATGGTCGCGGCCGATAATCATATGCGTGCAGCCGAAATTCTGGCGGAACAAAGCGTGCAGAAGGCCTTCACGCGGTCCGGCATAACGCATATCCAAAGGATATCCGCCCGTTACGACACGGCTCTTGTCGAAGTACCCTTCAACCAGGGTGTCAATACACTTGACACGAACGTCCGCCGGTATGTCGCCCGGTTTCAGCTTGCCCACCAGCTGGTGAATGTACAATCCGTCCGAAACCTCGACCGCAATCTTGGCCAGGTATTCGTGCGAACGGTGCATCGGGTTACGAAGCTGCAGCGCCGCGATGGTTTTCCAGCCCTTTTCCTCGAAAATTTTGCGGCTTTCGGCCGGGCGCTGATAAATGCCCGCGAATTCCTTGGGGAAGTAGCTTTCGGAAAGAACCTTGACCGGACCGGCCAGGTTGAATTCCTTCTGCTCCATCACCATCTTGACTCCCGGATGCTCCTTATCGTTGGTGGTGTAAACGTGCTTGCATTCGAATTCTTTGTCGATTTTGTAGCACTCGGTGACCTTCATGGTCCCCATAATTTCCTTGGTTTCTCCGGAAATCAGACAGAATTCAGTCCCTGGAGTCACTTTTTCACCATGCGAAAGGGTGACCGGAATCGGCCAGAAAGTCCCGTTGGAAAGTTTCATGTTCTGGCAGACACCTTTCCAATCCGCTTGTCCCATGAACCCGGTCAGCGGGGTAAAACCGCCGATACCGAGCATGATAAGGTCCCCGGTTTCACGCGATGACATTACAATCTGAGGAAGAGTCTTGGCCTTTTTCAATTCCTCTTCACGTGCCTTCCCTTCCAGAAGGAGAATTTTCAACTCACTGCTGCCATGCGGCGAGATCAGTTTGGATTTACTCATAATACCATCCTGCAATTTATGAGATGTTTAAGATTAAAATTGTGCACGATTATCGATATGTGACTTTTTTCACAAATTATCTTGTTCATGCCCGCCAATTTGTCCTTTGTCAGCCAGACTTTGTTAGAGTATAGCAGCTAAGAATGTAACTTTTTTCACAAGCATTGTCAAGCGGAAAAAGCGCTTTTTATCGAAATTCGGCCGCAAAAACCAAAGGAAAACCTGATTAAAATCCTTAAATTTTAGCCAGTTATGGATTCCCTGCCTGATTCCCATTTGAGCCCCATATGGAAAGGTTTATTTGACTTAATATTGTAAAATCCCTGCATTTCTTAAATCGGACAATTAAAGGAATAATTTAAAACTATTTTAAATTCGGCCAATAAAGGATGAGATAAGTAGCATATTTTTCGATTTTCACCGCATAATATCATATCGAGCCTTAACCGTTTGCTATTTTTATCACAAGGATCCAAAACTCCAAATATCCGATAGAAATATCGTACTGGTCCCAAAATGCCATCTTTAAGACCCGGAAAACTATTGTTCTCGGCACATTCTGCCGATATACTTTGTGAAAAAAGTAACAAAATGCTTGACACCATTTTGACCTCCGGATATTATGTTCTAAGGCGGAGATTTAGAGGGGCCGAAAAGCGGATATAAGTCCTTTTGATTTGGAGGAGACTTTCAATGGGCAATGGACGAATCATAGAACCGGATCTCGAGCTTATAAAAGCGGTCAAAAAAGCGGGGGGAGACAGCGTTAAAAAATGCTACCAGTGTGCCACCTGCGCCGTGGTCTGTAACCTGTCGCCTGAGGACCGACCGTTCCCCCGCAAAGAGATGATCCTTGCCTCGTGGGGACAAAAAGACCGGCTCATGAAAGACCCCGACCTCTGGATGTGCTATCAGTGTAACGATTGCTCCACCCACTGCCCTCGCAAAGCCCGGCCAGGTGATGTTCTTGCGGCCGTCCGGACCTATATTTATCAGAGTTTCGCGTTTCCTTCATTCATGGGAAAAGCCCTGGCTTCACCTAAGGCCCTTCCGATTCTCCTCATTCTGCCGATTTTAATCATGCTGAGCGCCATTCTCTTTCTTCCCGCAACCGGGCCGAATGGCGAGGTCCTCTATTTGACCAGTTCCAATATCGATTTCGATTATTTCCTTCGGCATAGCTTTGTCGATGCCCTGTTCGTAGCCGGTAATATTCTGATATTCCTATTCGCTGCGATCGGGTTTATTCGTTTTTGGAAATCCCTGAAATCCAACGAACACCAAACCAATTTGTCATTTGTATCTGCTCTGATAAAGGTCGTCATCGAAATCTTCAGCCATTCCCGCTTCAATAAATGCGGTACCAATAAGCCCCGGATGGTAGGCCATTTACTCCTGTTTTTCGGGTTTATCGGAGCCATGATTACTACCGGGGCGGTCTTTATCCTAATCTTTGCCCCGCACTATTTGCATCTTTTGGGCCTGGAGCAATTTTCATCTCTCTTTTCGCTGCCGATTGAACTGCCCAACCCGATTAAAATTATCGGCGCCTTAAGCGGCCTGGCCCTGGTTATCGGAGGAGGGATGTTGATTTTCCGCCGCTGGACCAATCGGGATGAAGTCGGCGCCAACGGATATGCCGATTATCTTTTCCTCTATATGCTCTTTTTTGTGGGATTGACCGGGATGCTCTCCTGGCTGACCCGTATCGCTGGAATTCCCTGGCTGGCCTATACCAACTATTTTCTTCATATTATTGTGGTATTTTTCCTTTTATGGTATATGCCGTATTCGAAATTCGCGCATATGATTTATCGCACCCTCGCCCTGGTTTATGCCAAGTCGATCGGACGAGAGGCGCGAGCCTGAGAAACTAAAGAAGACTTTTAAGCCCCCGTTTACGGGGGTTTTTAATTGACGGGATGGTTTTTTTCGATATCTATTTAATAGATACGATATTCCAAATAAAGGGAGATGAAAGCTATGAAAGGCGGATTTAGTGTTCTCTGGAAAGAAGAGGACTGGTGGGCCATCTGGCTCGGCTTTATAATTATTATCGGGGCGCTTCTGGAAATCGTCCCCAAGGTCCCCAAGGTCGGCGGCTGGACCGACAATCCTCTCAATGCTTTCCTGCTAATCAAGGATGATGTCACCACCGGCAATATTATCGTCCCGCTGATTGCGCTGATGATCGCTCTGGCGGTACTAACCTCAATCGCAATTGGCTTTATGAAGGTTGCCAATATCGGAAAATACATCGTCGGTTTCTGTGGAGTCTTCGTCATAGGTGTTATTGCCTACTGGATGTCGAATCAGGCGGAAATCAAATATTGGGGCTTGAGTTATGCCCTTTGGGCTTTGCTGATTGGTCTTTTAATCAGTAATACCCTTAAAACACCCAAATGGCTTTTGGCCGGTGCCAGAACAGAATTGTATATTAAAATCGGCCTGGTTCTTCTGGGCTGTGAAATCCTGTTTAATAAAATCATCTCGCTCGGTATCCCGGGCCTTATGGTGGCATGGATCGTTACCCCCGTGGTTATTATTTTTATGTATATGTTTGCAATTCGCAAGTTGAAGATGAAAAATAAAGAGCTTGCGATTATTGTCTCCGCAGCAACTTCGGTTTGCGGTGTATCCGCCGCAATTGCCACTGCCGCGGCATGCAGAGGGAAGAAGGAAGACCTGACCCTGGCGGTAGGGTTGTCCCTTGTCTTCACAGTCTTGATGATGTTCTTCATGCCCCTGGCGATCAAATGGGTGGGAATGAATCATATCCTCGGAGCCGCCTGGATGGGGGGGACCATCGACTCCACCGGCGCTGTAGTGGCCGCAGGCTCCATGCTCGGGCCGGATGCCATGAAAGTGGCCGCCGTGGTTAAAATGATTCAAAACGTCCTGATCGGGCTGGTCGCCTTTTTCGTAGCCATATACTGGGTGACCAAGGTCGAAAACGATTCCGGTCGCAAAGCCAGCGCCATGGAAATCTGGTACCGCTTCCCGAAATTCGTTATCGGCTTCGTGGCGGCCTCGCTGCTTTTTTCCTTCGTGATCATGCCGCTGACCCCCGGAGACTTCAGCGAAGTGGAGAACCGATTTATCAACCCCGTTACACATATTCTCCAGAATTGGTTCTTCTGCCTCGCCTTCGTTTCAATCGGCCTCGAATCGAATTTCAAGGATCTGGCCAGCAAAATGGAGGGGGGCAAACCGATGATCCTGTACGTCGTCGGGCAATCGTTCAACCTGATTTTAACCATTGCGGTCGCCTGGCTGGCCTTCATGGTGCTGTTTCCGCATGCGATATAGGATGTGAAGATGAAATATTTCAGATTCATAATCGGCCTGGCGGCACTGGCGCTCTTCTATAGCCTTTTTGCCTCCGGCCTGAACCCTCCCGGAATCACCGGAGAGGTATTGCGCCACAACCGCGCCAATAATATCAACGCCTCGCCGTTATGGTACCGTGATTTGGAAGATATAAATTCTTACGAACGGGATGTGCATCGAATGAGGGAAGAAGCCCGGCTAAGAGCGGAGTCGGCAGACCGGAATTAGCGCACCGTGATTTCCTTCATATTCTTCATTTTTATGAAGGCCGAACTGCTGATTAGTATTTCTATTCTTTCCCGATCCCTTTTCGACAGGTCGTGAAATTCGAATCCCGCCAGATAACTGCCCGTTTCCTCAAATGGCCGGCACCACTTGCAGATGGCTCCGACAACAATATGGTCCCGGCCCAGTATCGGTCGGGATAAATTGATTTGCAGGCGAAGGTCCTCAGCGATTTCGACCAGCCTGCGGCACTTGGCTCTTAAACCGATAGTATTCAGATCCAGGAGCATTCCGAGCAGATTGTTTTCGCCAATCTCACGAATCTCGAAATAGGCTTGAGCCTCGCTGCGCTGCTCCCGCCTCCGGTCGTAATGATTGATAATATCCGACTTTTTTGATTCTTCTTTATTCATACCAATAATATCCGGATCCGATCCGGTCGCGAAAGTATATTCATGCCTCGATTCGGCACGGTGCTCTTTGCAGAATATATCGGAATTATCGGGGGGAGATTAAGGCTTAAATGGACTTTATTATCTCTGTATTGAAAAAATCTTGCCTAAAATAGAAGCGCCTCCCCGCTGAGAACGGGGAGGACTTTAATACGGCTGACAACGAAAGGGGCTTTCGGAACTTATTGGGGATGGGTAGAATCAACTCATATCTTATATATGCCGATTCCGGCAGTCTTTGTTTTCATTTCGCCAAAACTGTGGCTGGACGTTACTTTTTCGATTAGTTCCCGATCTACCTGCGAAAGATTTCGTAATTCAAAACCGGCATGGTGACATCCCGCTTCCTCGGCCACACAGCACCACTTACTGACCGCTCCAAAGACAATCTGGGTCATATTCATGACCGGTTTGGGTAGATTTATGCGTAACTTTTGAAAATGACCTATCTCAATTTCCTTTTCGGTATAAACCCTGAGGCCCTGGACATTCAAGTCCACCAGCATCCCGATTAAATCGTTGGTATCGTGAACACGCACTTCGAAATAGGAACTGGCTTTTTTCCGAGGTAATTTTCTTCTTTCGGACTCGGACGGATTGGGGGTATCCATATCAGATCCCTATACGCTACAGGTTTTACGGCTATGTCTTTTTCGAAGTATTTCGCGCCTCGAAACCGCGCGGTGCTCTATTAAGGAATTATCGACCGACAGGGTCGAATATTGAGTCAAAAGTGGACAATGTTGGAAAATTTAACAATTGGAAAAAACGCTTATCCCGCATCGGGATAGAATTTCACCCCAGCCACTCGGCCGCTTCCGGGGCATGATAACTGATTATTATATCAGCGCCGGCCCTTTTAATTGAGGTCAGAATCTCGAGGGTCAGGCGTTTGGGGTCGGCCAGTTTTTGCTCCCCTGCCATCTTTACCATGGAATATTCCCCGCTAACGTTGTACGCCGCAATCGGAACATCGAAACTGTCCCGGGCCTCGGCGATTATATCGAGATAGGCCAGCGCCGGCTTGACCATGACAATATCCGCGCCCTCTTCGATATCGAGAGCGATTTCTTTCATGGCCTCGCGGCTGTTCGGAGGGTCCATTTGGTAGGTTTTGCGGTCCCCGAATCTTGGCGCGGAATCGACCGCGTCGCGAAACGGCCCGTAAAAAGCCGAACAATACTTGGCCGAATAAGCCATAATCGGAATGTCGGTCATCCCCTTTCGATCCAGCGCCGCCCGAATTGCTCCGACCCGACCGTCCATCATATCCGAAGGCGCCACCATATCCGCGCCGGCCTCGGCGTGACTGACTGCCTGTTCCGCCAGGACCTTCAGCGTTTCATCGTTATCGACATCTTTGCCGCGAATAATTCCGCAATGGCCATGGTCGGTATATTCGCAAAGGCAGACATCGGTGATGACGAGGATATCGGAGTTTTTATCCTTGATTGCCTTTATGGCTTTTTGTATGATCCCGTCTTTTTTCAGCGAGGCCGATCCGGTCGCATCCTTATGCGATGGCGTCCCGAATAGAATCACACCGGGGATTCCCAGTTTGAATGCCCGTTCAGCCTCATTGACAGCTTCCTTTAATGGAAGATTGCTGACTCCCGGCATAGATTTAATTGGGGTCGGTTTATCGATAGTCTCCGAAACGAACAGGGGATATATGAAATCCGAAGGATGCAACTTGGTTTCGGCGACGAGACGCCGAAAGGCCTCTGTTTTTCTCAGGCGTCGCGGACGGGATTGCGGGAAACCCATTTTAACCTCGCTTTTTATCCTGATAATATACTACAATCTGCTCCAGCATGGCACTAAGGTTGTGCGGATTGGCCTCAACCGTCACACCAATACCATGTTTCTTTAATACTTTACTGGTCGCCGGACCTATGGAAAAGATATCGGCATGAGATGCAAGCCTCTCGATATCTTCCTTTGAGAGATTCTGGTATAAGCCTTCGACCGTCGAACCGCTGGTGAACATGATACCGTCCGGAAGATGCTCCATCAGCCGCTCCACGAATCCATCCGGCCACTTGGGATGATACGTTTTGTAAACCGTTAACGGTACAACATCGGCCCCGGCCGACTTCAACTTTTCTTCGATATCATCGGGAGCCATTGTTCCTCTGATTCTTACTACCGCCGCATTCGATAAGTCGAATTTATGCGTCATCTCTTCCGCGAAATCGACACCGGTGGATGTTTCTGGGATGAAATCGGGGGAGAGGCCTCGTTCTTTCAAATACCCCGCCGTCCCTTTGCCAATAGCCGCGATTTTGAAATCCCCCATCCGGCGGATATCGCCGACTTTTTCGTAAAACTGATTAATGAAATGCTCGACCCCGGTCTCGCTGGTGAATAACAGCCAGCGATCCTTCCGTTCGATTTTGCGAAACTGCTCCCAGCCTTCCGGTTCTTCCAGATCGGCAATGCCGATCGTGGGGTATGGTTGCACTTCGGCACCCAAATCTCTTAACTGCTGATACAATTCCTTGGCCTGTTCCGAAGCTCTGGTAACCATTAGGCGAACGCCGATTAACGGCTTCTCTTTGAACCATGCAATATAATCCATCAGGTCGATTACCTCACCTATAATAAACAATGCCGGGGGCTGAATGTTCTCACGCTCAACCGCTTCCGGAAGCTCGCTCAATTTCGAACGGGTAACTTTCTGGGTCGGGAAAGTCCCTCGCTCAATCGCCGCCGCCGGGATGTCGGGATTCATCCCGCCTGCAATGAGTTTCTTCACGATGGCGCCGATTTCCCTGACCCCCATATAGATGACAATGGTTCCTCCGGTCGCCTTCGCCAGCCAGTCCCAGGGAACGGTCGATTTTAACTTTTCCCGGGCCTTGTGTCCAGTTACCAGGACTACATACGACGCGAGATTTCGGTCGGTCGGAGGAATCCCGGCATAAGCTGGCGCCGCGATTCCTGAAGTCACCCCCGGTACGATTTCGAAGGGTATATTATGCTCGTTCAGGAACTTCGCTTCTTCGCCGCCCCGTCCGAATATGAGCGGGTCGCTCCCTTTCAGTCGTGCCACTTTCTGGCCCTTCCGAGCATGCTGTACCATCAGTTCGTTTATCAACTCCTGAGAAATGCACGGCTTTCCCGCTCTCTTGCCGACATAGTGCTTGACAACATACGGAGCCAGGTTGGCCACCAGTTCATCCGGGACAAGATTGTCGTGAATGACCACGTCGCAGCTTTCCAGAAGCCTCTGTCCCTTGACCGTTATCAATCCCGGGTCGCCGGGACCGGCTCCGATCAGGTAGACTATTCCAGTATGTTTATTTTCCGGCATCATCAATCAGTTTTTTGGCTCCGTTAGCGAACATATACTTCACCACCGGATCGACCAGGGCGGAATCCTCCTGGTTCTTTTTAATCCGGTTGGTCCTAAATAATCTGTTTTTTCCCAGTTTGTCCAGCACCACGGCATTGAGGACTATGTCGTCGCCGTTGTCCTCCGCGATTCCTCCGACCGCCGCTGAACACCCGGCGTTTAATCCTGCCAACAATAGCCGCTCGATTTCCAGGCAACGCCGGACACCGGCATTATCGATTATTCCGGTCAGTTTGGCCGCGTCCCTATCGTCCGCTCTTGCCTGTACCAGCAAAAAACCCTGTCCGGGAGCCGGAAGCATTTTATTTAAAGGCATTATTTCCGTAACTCGCTTTTCCAACCCGAGCCGCTTCAATCCGGCAAGTGCCATCATGATAGCGTCATACTTGCCGTCATCCAGTTTTCTCAGCCGTGTATCGACATTACCGCGGATATCCATCACTTTCAGATCGGGACGAAGCTGGTATAATTGTGCCCTTCGGCGCGGGGAAGAGGTTCCGACTTTCGCACCTTGATCGATTTTGTCAATTCGCTTCCCTTCGCGGGACAACCAGGCGTCGCGGCTGTCTTCCCGTTCCGGAACCGCACCGATCGCGAGGCCGGCCGTCATCACCGACGGCAGGTCTTTGGCGCTATGCACCGCAATATCGATTTCGTTGTCGAGCAGCGCTTTTTCGATTTGCTTGGTGAACAGCCCGACTCCGCCGATTTTTTCCAGAGCAGTGCTCTGGTCGATATCCCCCTCGGTTTTAATTATAACCAGCTCCAAATTAACCGAAGGAGATTTCTTCTTCAGCAGTTCTATAACGTGCTCAGTCTGGACCAGAGCCAGTTTGCTGCCGCGGGTTCCGATTCTGAAGGTCTTCATGCTATTGAAGCAGCGCTTCCATTTCCTTTTCTATAATGCCAGGTTCCTTCTTCTTTATAATCTCTTTCCAGTCTGCGGCCAGAAAGCGGTCAAAACAATCCTCACGTTTCTTCTGGTCGTGAGGATATTTTTCAACAGCCTTTTTACGAAATTCGGCCGCCATATTCGCCAGCTTTTTCCAGTGCTCAGGGAATAATTCTTCCAGAATCTTGCGTACCCCGCTGGAAAAGAACGGAGCCTTTCCGTCGGACAGAACCGAAATGGTCAGGCTGTCGCGATACAGGGTGGCCGGAAAGATAAACGTACATAATGGCGGATTGTCCACCACGTTGACCGGAATATCGGCCTCGCCGCAGTCTTTGGCCACCAGCTTGTTGACTTCATCGTCATTGCTGGCCGAAATAACCAGGCTGAACATCGAAGCTTCCGGCGATTTGTATTCTCTTTTCTTCAACGTAACCTTATTGCTGTCGCCGAAATATTGTATCTTGTCGTCGACTTCCGGAGCAATCACGGTGATATCGCAGTCGTACTTTAAAAGGATTTCGACTTTCCTCAACGCGATTTTGCCCCCTCCAACCACCAGACAGGTCCGGCCCGCCATCGACAACGCCACCGGCATATAATCATTCGCCATTATTCTCTCCGTTTATTTATCTCATTTGTTGCTTCTAATATCAGGATAAAGACGCCTGCGTCCCTCCACCGATCACCGCCACCTTATCGAATCCGGCCCGTTTCAAAATTACGGCGGCCTGGTACGACCGGGGACCTCTTCTGCAAACTATATTTATCTGCTGCGATTTGTTCAGCTCGTGCAGCCTTTCTCTCAGGTCGTTTAGCGGGATACTTATCGTAGTTCGTGGCCATGGCAGTCCTTCGGCCTCTTCAGGTTCGCGGACATCCAGCCAGATGACATTTTCATCATTGGGAATTGGTGCGACGAATTCGATTCCTCTCGATTTCGCATTGGCGATTCCGGCAAGGTGGTGCAGCGGATCGAGCGCCTCGGAATAGGGGGGAGCGTAGCCATGTTCAAAATCGAATAGATCATCGATATGCTTTCCCTCAGACAACAATGCCGACATGACATCGATTCGCCGCAACACATCTCCTAATCCAACCGCCTGAAGTCCCAGCAGCCTTCGGCTGCTCTTTTCATATACCAGTTTCAGTGAGAATGTTTTTACCTCGGGATAATAATCCGGTTTATCGGGAAATGACCCCCAGACCGCTTCGGCAGCGATACCTGCCCGTTTTGCGGCGTTTTCGCTCAGTCCTACCGCTCCGACGTTTTCGTCAAACACCTTCACCAGGAAGGCCCCGGTTACCCCCTTGAATTCCGCATCGATCCCCGCGATATGTTCTGCGATCACCCGTCCATGCCGATTGGCCAGCGACCCCATCGGGATATATACCGGCTTCTTCGAAACCAGATTGAACGATTCGACGCAGTCTCCTCCGGCATAAATATCCGGATCGGAAGACCGCATATGTGAATCGACCTTGATTCCGCCAGTCCTGCCGATTTCAAGCCCCGTGTCTTTCGCTAATGAAACCTCAGGAGTAACCCCCAGGCAAAGAAACACATAATCGGCTTCGATTGACTCACCGTTAAAATGTACTATGGGCGCGCCGTCGGCGCCGGTATTGACCTTTTGTACCGTCAATCCCAGATGAAGAACCACTCCCTGCCGTTCCATTTCCCTCTCCGAGATTCGCGACATTTCCGGATCCAGGATATAGGGGAGAAGCTGTTTTTCTTTTTCGATTAAAACCGTTTCGATTCCCCAAAGTCCGCCGGCAGCCTCGGCCACTTCACAGCCGATGAATCCCCCTCCGATTATAACCGCTTTGCCAATCTGCCCCTGTTCGGCGAGCCTCCGAAAATTGATGGCATCATTTGGGCGGGTAAAAGGCCTGATGCGGTCCGATACCGCAACTTCGAACGGCGGTTTGATGGGATTGGCGCCGGTGGCAATCACCAGTTTATCGTACGATTTCTCGAAAATCTCACCGCTTTTCAAATCCTTCACGCGGACCTGTTTGGCTTTCCGGTCGATGCCGACAACTTCGGTTTCAGTCCTGACCGAAAATCCCTTGGTGCGTGCAAAAAAACCGGTATCCCGGGGAGTCCCGTATGACGTATTTATTAACTCGCTGAAACTGGTGATGTCTCCGGATGCGAAGTAAGGGAGCCCGCAGGTTCCGTACGATATCTGTGCTTCCCGCTGAAAAAGGACAATTTCAGCCTCCGGCATTCTCCGCGCCAGAACGGCTCCGGTTTTAGGTCCGGCCGCCACTCCACCTATAATCACAACTTTCATTTCAAATTACCCTTCTGCAGTCCGCCCATAAAAAAGCCGGTTCATTTCTGAACCGGCCATAAGATATGGAAAATAAAGAATTTGTCAATCCAACCCGAATCAACCCCGCGAAGCCGCCGTTTTTTGGACCTCCCGGTCGATTTCGGTATAAAGCTGATGCCGGACCGTCAGGGTCATCTTGTAAAATACCGTGACCATCAGCGCCCCGATGGCATAAACTCCCATGGAAATGGCGAATTCATTCCAGGTCGGCCAGTATTCCGTAACTGCACCCAAAGGCGAAGGAATAAACCCGGCTATAACCATTCCCAACCCCTTGTCGATCCAGAGCGACCCGATTGTGACAATACAGGCCACGATAAGAATCCCCTCGCTTTTCCGGAATTTCGGGACGATCAGCAATACCAGCGAAATAATCGCCAGTATTGACGAAGCCCACATCCACGGAACCAGCCGGGTATGTCCATCCATGCCAAGATACAAATATTCCAGGTGATGCATATGTTCCGGAATGCTGCTGTAAACCGCCGTAAATACTTCCATCAGAACTAAAAAGACATTCACCGCCATCGCATAGGTTACAATGAGCGCCAGCTTCTGAACCGATTCCTTGCCGGCATCGAACTTGGTGAATTTCCGCATCACGAAAAACAACAGAATCAACAGCGCCGGACCCGCCGAAAAGGCCGAAGCCAGGAATCGCGGAGCCAGGACCGCCGTCATCCAGAACGATCGCGCAGCCAGACCGGAATAGAGAAACGCCGTGACAGTGTGGATACTGACCGCCCAGGGGATCGACAGGTAAATTACCGGCTTGATCCATTTCGGCGGAGCGATTCCTTTCCGCTCGGCATCCAGGGTAATCTGGCTGATTACCACGTTCAGAAGCAGATACCCGCCGAGCACCGTCATATCCCAGAACATCAGGGAATTCGGGGTCGGATGGAGCATGACATTGAGCACCCGGAACGGCTGCCCCATATCGACGAAAATGAACAGCATACAGACAATCACCGACGGAATCGCAATGAATTCTCCGAGAATCGTCAGCTTGCTGAATGCCTTGTAATTATGCAAATAGTACGGCAATACCACCATGACCGCCGAGGCCGCCACACCGACCATAAAGGTAAACTGGGCGATGTAAAATCCCCAGGTGACATCGCGGCTGAGGCCGGTGGTCGTTAATCCGTATTCCAGCTGGCGCATATAGGCCAGAAATCCGATGCCTATAACAGCCATCAGAAACGTTACCCAGGACCAGTACCCCTTGTCTCCATGCAGTGCTTTTTCTATCATAACTTACCTCATACCAGATAATAGACTTGAGGGTTGGTTCCGAGTGCCGGTTTCCGCCGGATGGCGAACCGGTCCTTCAGCAATTTCCGCACTTCCGATTCGGGATCTTCGAGATCTCCGAATACCAGTGCCCCCTTGTCGCAGGCAGTGACGCAGGCCGGAAGTTTTCCTTTTGCAAGAAGGTCCGCGCAGAAATTGCACTTCTCCACGACCCCGCGGGTCCGGGTCGGAAATTCGGGATTTGTTTCTTTGATGAACGGCCGCGGATCGCGCCAATTGAAACTCCGCGACCCGTACGGACAGGCTGCAACGCAGTAACGACAGCCGATACAGCGGTGCATATCCATCATGACGATTCCGTCTTTCTCCCGTTTCCAGGTCGACTGCGTCGGGCAGACCCTGACACAGGGAGGATTATCGCAATGGTTGCACATGACAATAAACGGCTTGTCCTTCAATTGCTCGGTGACATTCTCGAATTCCTGGGTCGGGAAGGTATTTTCGAAATTCTCCTTCCAGACCCACTTGATTTCGTCTTTCGGATTATCGAATTGCGGCACGTTGTGTACCTTATGGCAGGCTTCGATGCACTTGGTGCAATTCTTTTCTTCGAGGCATTTCCTGGCATCGAATACCATCGCCCAGCGGCTTCCGGTCAGGGCCGGCTTGTCCGGGACGAACATCACGTCCTCGCTGTTCGCTCCCGGAACCACTCCCGATACCTTATTCCCGATTACAGTCAGGGCGCTGACTCCTGCCAGAGTCAGAAACTTTCTTCTGTCGATTCCCATTATATCCCCTCCTGTTTTGGCTCCACATGGCAATTCCAGCAATCGGGCTGGCCTACCGCCATGTAATCGTGACATTTATCGCAAAATTCCACTTTGTTGTAATGACATTTCATGCAGGTGTTGGACAGGCTCTTCATGAATTGCCGCCCGTCCTCCGCCGTGTAAAGCCGGTCGCCGTTCCGCACCACTTCGTCGCGCCATTCGTCGAGCAGAATCATATGCGATTCCCGCATATAAGCTCCTGGCATGACACATTGATCGAGCTGCGGAATGCCTTTGGTTGCGATGACCGGATCGGGATAATACTTGGAGTTTCCCGTTGCCATGCTGTACCAGAAAGGCGAGGTAAACAACACCAGGAAGATCAATATCCCGAGCAGTATTTTTCCGGAATTATACATCAGGCTTTTACCTCCTTTCCGGCCTCAGCCTCGGTTTTAGCGGGTTCCTCGGTCAGGTACGGCTCATTACGCATATCGGTTCGATCCGGCTTTTCTCCCTGCATCACCAGGGCATTGCCGACCAGCTCATGGACGCTGCCTATTTGCACTCCCGGTTCCCAGTATTCCATGAGCGGGGGGAGGGTGGCCTTGTCGATCGCGCAAATACAGGCCATTAGATTAACGCCGTACTTGTCATGCACGTACTTGGCGGCATTGGCGCGAGGCATCCCGCCGCGCAAACGCATTTCCAGATTTTCATCCGTTCCGATACCGGAACCGCTCCCGCAGCAGAAGGTCTGCTCGCGAATGGTGTTTTCCGGCATTTCATAGAAATAATTGCAGGCATTCCTGATGACGTACCGGGGTTCCTCAAGCAATCCCATTGCCCGGGCCGGGTTACAGGAATCGTGGAATGTCACCTTCCATTGATTATTCCGCGATTTATCCAGCTTGATCTTGTTGTGCTTGATCAAATCCGCGGTGAATTCACAAATATGCACCATCTTGGTCGATGCGGCATTGGTGAATTTCGTCCCCGTGATCGGGCTGACCGGAGCTTCGAGGAAATCGGCCGGACCATTCATGGTATCCATGTACTGGTGCAGGACGCGCCACATATGACCGCATTCTCCGCCGAGGATCCACTTTACCCCGAGCCGTTTGGCTTCGGCGTAAATTTTGGCGTTAAGCCGTTTCATGGTCTCGGCGGAATGGAACAACCCGAAATTGCCGCCTTCCGAAGCATAGGTGCTGAATGTATAATCGAGCCCGACTTCATGAAACAGCGCAATGTACCCCAGGAACCCGAAATAATGCGGATCGCCGAAATAATCCGCCGACGGTACCACGAACAGCACTTCCGCTCCCTTGCGATTAACCGGTGCGTCAACAAGGATTCCGGTAATGTCTTTGAGGTCGTCGATCGCGAAGTCGACACTATCCTTGAACCCGTGCGGCTGTATACCGAGATGATTGCCGGTCCGGAAGCAGTTCGCCGCCGGGGTGGTAATCCAGTCGATATTGAGTCCCAGCAGGTTCAAAAGTTCCCGCCCCATCATGGTGATTTCGGCGGTGTCGATTCCGTACGGGCAGAAAACCGAACAACGCCGGCATTCCGTGCACTGGAAGAAATAAAAGAACCATTCTTTTATAACATCGACCGTCAATTCCCGTCCTCCGGCTACCGAACCGAGGATTTTCCCCGCAGTGGTAAAGTCATTGCGGTAGATCGACCGCAGCAACTCCGCTCTCAAAACCGGCATGTTCTTGGGATCGCCCGAACCGATATAAAAATGGCACTTGTCGGCGCAGGCTCCGCAGCGAACGCAGATATCCATGAATATTTTGAATGAGCGGTATTTGTCGAGCCGTTCTTTCAGCCCGTTAAGAATTATTTCTTTCCAGTTTTCCGGTAGCTTCCAGTCTTCGTCTACCGGCGACCATTTCCGCGGATGCGGAAATCCGACATACTGGGCATTGGCCGGAACCGCCGGGTAATTCCAGGCTCCCTTTCTCGCGGTGAAGTCGATCTTGGGATCGAGCCAGTCCTTGGCCGGAGGATTATGATCGATGGCCGACATTTCCGATATAGGCTTTTTCTTTTCCGCCATGTCATTCCTCCTTGTCCAGCGGAAGTCCCGCTTCGCGCATCACATCCCGGAATTCATCTTCATATTCCTCATATGTATGAGTCTTGACCGGGTAATTCCAGGGATTAACGTGCCGGACTTCGCGGCTGTTGTTTTTCATGTTGCGGGTAGGACTCAGGAATATGCCTCCCATGTGCATCAGCTTCGACATCGGGAAATATATCAGAAGGAGGCTAACCAGGAAAAGATGGAGATAGAACATCGTTCCGATTCCTTCCGGAAGTACCGGGCTGAGACCGACCATTCCCATGGCCAGCTCTTTCACCTGCACGATATCGACCCGGGAAGAGGTATAACGCATGAGAAAACCCGTAGTCCCGATTGCGAAAATCAAAAAGAGCGGAAAATAGTCCGCCGCCAGCGAAATGTATTTCACCTGCGGGATTATCACTCTCCGCAGGAAGAGATAAAATACTCCCACCAGAAGTCCGATGGTCGACATATAAAATACCGGAACGCCGACTTCCATCAGGCCGTCCAGGCTTTCCGCCATGGTAATGAAAAATGGAACCGGCTCGATGAAAAACCGCAGATGCCTGAATACCACTATCAGAAACGAATAGTGAAACAGCATGGCGGCCATCCAGAGCCATTTGTTCGAACCGTACACCAGGCGCGGACCCTCCGGAAACTGCTTCAGTTTCATTTCGGTGTTGCGGAACAGCGAACGGAAAAAGAATATTTCCAGGAACATTCTTCCCAGTAGGGCCCAGGTCGAATGCGGCGCTTCCAGCGGATTCGTCTTAATCCACGAAAGCGACTTCTGCTGCCCGCAGGTCGTCGGAATATTGAATGGAACCGGTGATTTGGCCCAGCGGAATATCCGGTATATTATCCCGAGGATAAACGCGGCGAAGGCAATGTACGGTATGATAATACCGAATAAATACTGCCATCCGGCGCTCAGCCCCAGATACGCCAGTCCGATCAGTGCCAAAACCGTGAATAAGGCGTACAAGGCTTTCATTTAAATGCAACTCCCTGAATCTATGTTTTATTCTTCGTTTTCTTTCAGATTTTTATCGCCCTGCCGGGCTTCGTCCAGACGCAGGATTCGCTCACCCCTCATGAAGGCGCTCATCTTTGCTTCCGAGACACGTATCCTGCTGATCCGTTCGCGGCATTCCGAATGAATATCGAAGGCCGTCATCCCGATGTCATCGATACGGCTGAATGTGTTCAGCAATTCTTCCGAGCAGGTTTCTGAATTGCTTTCTCCGCATACCTCCATCAGGATTTTCTTCAGCTTGAATATGAAATTGACTGCCTCCGACGGGGTGAATTCCTGAACCGCACGAATTCTGATAATTCGGTCGAGACTTTTCGCGATGACTTCGGCATCCATATCGCCGACCAATTGGTCGAACAGGATTCCAGTCTCCTCGACCACCGTGGTTCCTACCGGATTATTGAAAGGATCATGATTATTCTTGAGGAATCCCGAACTTTGCGGGGGATAGGAGGCGAAAATCGCATCCACCCACTTCTTTAAGATAATATCCCTCTTTTTGACCAGAATGCCTTCGCTCATTGTCCGCCAATCCCCTTTCGTGAACTACTACTTTATATCGTCAAAGATTGTGAAGTTGTTCACAAGATACAAGGTAGGGATTTTTCCGCCATAGTCAACCAGTTTTTGGGCTTTTACGCTTCTTTTTTGAAATTTTAACTGCCTGTCCGATAAATGTTTAATATCCAATGAAGTGCGGAATATAAATCCCCGTATACCCGAATTTCATAAAAAAACCGGAGAGGATTTTAGGGTCCCTCTCCGGCCAATTCGCCGCTTTTCCCGATCAGACGCAGCCGGTCGGCTTGGCCAGCCCGGCGACCTTACAGGCCCCCTTGGCCGGTCCCGACGGGAACAGCTCGTATACCTTTTTCAGTGGAAATCCGGTTTCTTTGCACAGCTTCCGAATCATCGGAGCAATCCCGAATTTCTGGTAGTATTCTCTCAGGTAATTGATCAGTTTCCAGTGTTCCTCGGTAAGGTTATCAACCCCTTCGGTGGAAGCCAGGGCAAGCGCAACTGCCTCGTTCCACTGAGTCGGTTCTTCCATGAAACCGTCTTCATCAACCTGGACTTTTACTTCGCCATGTTCAAAAATCGGCATTACACGACCTCCATTACTTTGGTATTATAATTCATTGTTTCTTTAGTGCATTTCTATATAACCGCACGGGCAATTTTCGGCGCATTTCTTACACCCGTTACAGAAATCCAGTTTAAACTTGTATTCCTGCCCTTTGATAAGCGGCTTGATAACGGCATTGTCCTGGCAATAGCTCCAACAGGACCCGCAATCGAAGCATTTCCCGCAGCTCATGCACCGCTTCGCTTCGGCAATCGCAGTCTCCTGAGAGAAAGTTTTGCCGATCTCCAGGTCGATCTGCTTCAGCCGTTCGGCCGGAGCCACCAATTCTATTTCGTTCCGCTTCTTCTCTTCATAGTACGACAACATCATCTTGTCGAACCGGATAATACCTCTCTGGTCCGGGCCCCATTGCTGTGACTCGCCGGAAAGGTTTTCATGAATGGCCTTGGCCGCGATTCGGCCATGATAAATGGCATCGATGACCAATCCGAGGTTGATATTATCACCGCCCGACCAGGCTTTTTCGATTTTGGTTTTGAACTTATCATCGGCTTTGATCCAGTCCTTGCCTTCGATAAACTGTTCGAAACCGTTGAATGACGGCTCCTGGCTGATGGCCGCGATCAAAGTCGTGAATTCCAGATCGAAAGTATCACCGTCGATCGGAACCGGCCGCCGCCGCCCCGAACTGTCCGGCTCGCCAAGCTGCATCCGCTGGCATTTCATTCCAACTGCCTTGCCACCCTTCTGGTAGATCTCCATCGGAGCGGCCAAAAATTCGATGGTGACATCTTCTTCCAGCGCGCCGTCGATTTCTTCATCGATTGCCGGCATTTCTTCTTTGGTTCGGCGATAAAGGATCGTGGTCTTTGCACCCAGACGCCGCCCGATACGGGCCGCATCGATGGCCGTGTCGCCGCCGCCGACTACCACAACATGACTGCCGACTTCGACTTTTTCCCCCTCGTTTACCCGGTGGAGAAAATCGGTCCCGGTAAACACATTGGGAGCTTCCTCCCCCTCGACTTTCAACTTGTACCCTTTATGGGCACCGAGCGCTACGAACACTGCGTCGTAATTATTCTGGACGTCGACATAAGGGATATCGTTTCCGACCGAAGTATTGATCTTGATTTCGACGCCCATATCGGCAATACGCTTGATTTCGGCATCGAGAACCGCTTGCGGTAAACGATAATCGGGAATACCATAGCGCAACATACCGCCGGCTTTTGGAAAAGCCTCGAATACCGTTACCGGATACCCCTGACGGGCCAAATGATAAGCCGCCGAAAGTCCCCCCGGACCGGAACCGATCACCGCAACCTTTTTGGATTTCTTTTCTTCACTGAGCATCTTCGGCTTCAGGCCTTTAGATAATCCATAATCGCCGATGAACCGTTCGATGCTGTTGATGCCGACCGCTCCCTCTTTTTCCTTGCGGTTACATTCCGTTTCGCAGGGGTGCGGGCAAACTCTTCCGCATACGGACGGGAAGGGGGTAGTGTCGGTAAAGATGTGCCAGGCCTCTTCGAATGCCTGATCATAGGTCTTTTCCAGTTCCTCGGCCTTCTGGATGGTCATCAGCATTTCCCGAATTTTATTGTGATTCGGGCATTTATCCCCGCAGGGAGGACGCTTCTCGATAAACTGCGGCCGAAGCGGACTGGTCTCGACCGAGGACCCGCCTGCCGAGCTGTATGATCTCCTCGTTTTGGACTTTTTTACTAATTTAGCCATGGTGACACTCTTTCGATATATTATACATTTCCACTTTGCGCAGTTTTCCGCTGCTGTCCATTTATCGCGAAATCTATATTAAAATTCTTTTCTTCCAATTCAGCTCGCCGCTCTTTCCCTGAGCGGCATTACTCTTTCCCCATCAGTTTTTTTTAGCCGATTCTTTCGATATTCACCGGCCAGACTCACGAATTTCCCCGCCCAGCCTTCATTGCCGTCGGCATGAGTATGTATGTAAGTGGCAAAGGTATTCTTCGATACCAATCCATCAAGCTTTTCGCTGATTCCGCTGCCGGCAGCCAGAGTCAGGGTCAGTCCGTCTATTTTCTTGTCAATAACCGGCTTCGAATAATGAAATTCGTGCCCCTTGATTTTTATTCCGGTCTCATAAAACGGATTCCGCCCCGTTACCTCTGCTTCGGCATAGCCATGCCCCGCCGGCTTGACCTGCATTGTCAAATCGACCGGGAAGACCCCGGCCATTTCGAATATTTTCTCTCCAATCGCAAGTGAACGACAAAGATAAATCAACCCTCCGCATTCGGCGTAAATCGGCATGCCGTATTCGGAGGCCGTCCTGACCGCATCCATCATGCTTTTATTCCGGGTCAGCTTTTCCGCCTGTGTCTCAGGAAATCCTCCGCCGATGTATAAGCCGTCGATATCATCCGGCATAAAATCCTGCAGCGATGAAATTCCTTTCATCTCGGCGCCGGCATTTTCGAGCGCCTCGATATTTTCCGGGTAATAAAATGTGAAAACCGAATCCCGGAAATACCCGATTTTCGCTTTTTTCTCGGTCCTCCCCATTTTCGGCAGGGGAGAGGCCTCGACCGATGATGCCTCTTCGGCGATCCGTATTATCGCATCGATATCGAGATACTCCGACGCTATTTTGCCAAGCGTCTCAATCAGCCCCGCTTTGTCTTTGAATTCCGAGGGAGTCACCAACCCGAGATGCCTCCCCGGAATAAGTCCCATCTTGTCCTGCAATTTCGGAATTGCCCCAATAACCGGAAGGCCGCAGGTGCTTTCAATCGCATCGGAAATTACCTGCCGATGCCTTGCCCCTGCGATATTATTTAATATTACTCCCGCAATCTTGAGTCCGGGATCCATCACCTGGCATCCCTTCACCATGGCCGCAACCGTCCGCGTGGTTTTGGTGCAATTGACCACCAGCACCACCGGTGAATCGGTCAGCTTTGCCAGCTCGGCCGTACTATGAGTTCCTGCCGTATCTTTGCCGTCGAACAAACCGCGATTTCCCTCGATGACGGCCAGAGCGCTTCCGGCCGCATGATGGAAAAACCGCCTTTTCACCTGCTCCCGTTCCACCATGAAGGTGTCGAGGTTCCGGCAGGGATTTCCGGAAATATAAGTCAGCCAGGCGGCATCGATATAATCCGGCCCCTTCTTAAAGGCCGTTACAGCAATGGCCTTCCGGCGGCAAGCCGCCAGAAGGCTCATGCTGACTATAGTCTTACCCGAATCTCCGGATAATCCGGCGATTACGAGCCTTGGTACGTTCGAGGCCATAGTTGTACTGCCGAGTCGTCCTTTAAATGGTCAGTTGGCCGCGCCTTCCTTGTGAGGAAGTTCGATGAAGCTTCCGCCGAAATAAGTGTACACGCACTTACCGGAATTGATCAACAGCTTGATGGCATCTTTGCACATCTGCTTATCGACCCCTTCGGATCCGTAAAGCTGCACCATAGCTTTGGTCAGATCCATCGGTTTCAGCTTCTTAACGCCCTGAGCTTCACTGATCATTTTGAACATGGCGTCGGCGACTTGTTCTGCTGTTTTAGCCATGGCATTAATCCGTTAAAACGTTATATGAGTCGAGCGTTTGAAAGTCAAACCGGCGTGCTTGAAGTCGTCAATATGTTCCTTCTGGAATTCGATTCCGGACATCTTGAAGAACTTCGGCCAGCCGATTCTTTCGATCCATTCGCCCATTCTTTCGTACTTCTTGGCGTTGTTCGCCCAGAGTTCCACCAGGTTCCGTATCGCCGAAACCACTTCCGGCCAGCGCGGCGGATTGTTCGGGATAAACGGAATCGCCAGCTTCGAGAACATCGGTTCGTGGCGGGCATTCGATACCTTGCCGCCGACCCAGATCGAAACGCCGTCGTTCAACGGATCGTTGAGCGGCATCGCCGGGCAAACCGTGTAGCAGTTGGCGCAAAACATGCAGCGTTCTTCGATGACTTCCACCGAGGGATTTCCGTTGACCGTAGCCGGACGAATCGCGGCGGTCGGACAGGAGGCGCTGACGTTCGGGATTTCGCACATCTTGTGAACCCTGGAATGATCGACCCGCGGGGGACGACGGTGAATACCAAGGATCGCGATGTCCGAGCAATGCACCGCACCGCACATATTCAGACAGCAGGCCAGGGCGATACGAAGTTTGCCCGGGAGCTTCCGTTCCGTGAAGTATTCGATTAGATCGTCCATAACGCACTTGACCACGCCCGAGGCATCGGTCGCGGCGGAGTGACAGTGCACCCAGCCCTGAGTATGAACGATTGCCGAAATGGCGTTGCCGATACCGCCGACCGGATGGCCGAGGGCCTCCAGGTCCTTGATTAGCGGGTCGATGTTTCCCTTCTTGGAAAGAAGGAATTCGACATTGTGACGGCTGGTGAATCTCAGAAAACCGTCGCAATACTTGTCTGCCAGTTCCGCGTACTTGCGGATCTTATTGACGCTTATTAGACGCCCGGATGAGGCTCTTATCGTGAAAAGCTGGGCGCCCGATTCCGAAACGTGTACCATCACGCCCGGTTTCAATATCTCGTGATATTTCCACTTGCCGTAATTCTCTTTGATGATCGGCGGCAAGAATTTCTCATAGTGCGGTGGACCGTAGTCGGTCCGTCTTTCCTGCATTGCATCTGCCATTTTCTATACCTCTATTTCAAGATATTTTTTCGTTTCAGTTTACCATGTCTTGAAAGCCCTTAATTGCTTTCTTCTTCTTCCTCTTCGTCTCCCTCTTCGTAGTACTCTTCATAGAAGACATACGGATTTTCACGCGGGTGCGCGATCATTTCCGGAACCGGCTCGACACCGATTTCTTCAAGGAAGTTCCCCAGACCGATGCGCTGGATGAATTCTCCGATGCGTTCGCGGTTCTTGCCCTCATCGCACCAGAAATCCCACATTTTCTCGACCAGATCCTTAATTTCCTGGTACGGCGGTTCCATCTTGATGAACGGAATCAGTACCGAGGAAAGAAGGGCGCCTTCGACGATCGGAGCCTTCGAGCCGATTAAAATCGTCGCGCCGCGATCTTTGCCGGGGCGAAGGGCCTTCGGCATAGCATTGATACAATGCATGCAGTGACGGCAGAATTCATTGGCAATGCTCAGTTCTTTACCGTCCCAGTCCATGCACTTGCCCGGGCAATTGTCGACTACGTCTTTCTTGATGTCCATACCCTTATCGGCATATTCCTTCACGGCCGCTTTGTCGACCTGGATTTTGTCGCGCCAGGTTCCAATGATGGACATATCGGCGCGGGCAATCGAGGCCACGCAGTCGTTGGGACAACCGGACATTTTGAATTTGAATTTGTACGGAAACGCCGGGCGGTGAATCTCGTCCTGGTACGTCATGGTCAGGTCGTACGTAACCGCCATGGTGTCGTAACAGGCCCATTCACACCGAGCCATCCCGCAGCAGCAGGAGGGAGTCCGAACGTCGGAACCGGAACCGCCAATGTCAAAATCGATCGCGGACAGCTCCGAGAAAATCGGCTCCAATTGTTCCGTCGTGGTTCCCAGAAGAACCAGGTCGCCGGTTGAACCGTGCAGGTTCGTCAAACCGGAACCGCGGGCTTCCCAGATGTCGCAAATTTGCCGGAGAGCTTCGGATGTGTAAAACCATCCGGCCGGCTGATTGATACGCATGGTGTGGAACGACGATACATTCGGAAAATCTTCCGGAAGGTCCGAATATCTTCCGATAACGCCTCCGCCATAGCCCATGACCCCGACGATCCCGCCATGTTTCCAATGGCCGATCTTCTCGCGATAGGAACGTTCCAATTGTCCCAGCAAGTCGGCACTCATGGGGCTTGTCTTGGCCGCGTCTTTGATTTCTCTAACGAAACTCGGCCATTTGCCCTTTTCCAGTTCGTCCAGTAAAGGGGTTTTTGGAATTTTGTCCGCCATTGCAACTCCTCAAATTGTTTGGCAAAAGTTCTATGTTAAAGTCATATTTATTTGACTTGTGATAAGAATATTCTCGATGTCCAACTCCCCCGCAGATAGCCTGCGTTTGTTACTAATTTCACATGGCCCATCGGTCTGCGATAGGTTAAACTAATTAATTTCATACTCTTAGTCAAGCGTATTTTGTGAAATATTTCATTATCTCCGACATTTTTGATAATTCGCCGGTTCTTTTATAAGCCCCTTAAATATCCCCTTAAGCCATTAATATCTAATATATTATATCCTGTAATATATTTAATCGGATTAATATTATCATATATTAGCTCATTTTCTATTTTGTCGGAAAAGGGGGATTCTTCCTTGTCTTCAATTACTTATACAATCCCGCCCATAATTAAAAACCCCCCTTTGGCACGGGGGGTTTTATATAAAATGCCCTCTATCTCTTACATGTCTTTGTACGGATTGGGCCCAACCCTTTCAATCGTCTCCACGAAAGCGTTGATTATTCCCGGAATCTTGTCCCAGTCGCTGATGGCAACCTCTTGAATCTCAACGCGTTCCTCCTCAAGAACCAGCTGTTTCAGCTTGTCCTTGACATTGTCCATCCGATACGAAGCCAGTTCACTGCCGCGAACGAAGTGACACTGGTAATCGTCCCCTTTCTTGCAGCCAAGGAGAAGAACTCCGTCGAAACCGGAAGCCAGAGCGTCGTTAATCCAGACCGTATTGACCGATCCGAGACACCGCAACGGGATTATCCTGACATATGGGCTGTATTTCATCCGTTTAAATCCGACCATATCGACCGCCGGCATGGCGTCGTTCTCGCACACGAACATCAGGATTCGCGGCTTCTCCTCGAATTCATCCGGCATCGAGATCGATTTGATCATCTGCGACATCATATTGATATTGTAATTCTTGAACGTAATAATGCGCTCGGGACATGCCCCTAGGCAAATCCCGCAGCGGCGGCAACGCATGGAATTCGGCTTCGGCGTTCCTTTGTCGTCTTCATCGAGCGTTCCGAACGGACATTCTTCCGTGCAGCGTTTACACTGGGTGCATCGCTGGAGGAAAAATTCCGGGAAACTCAAATCACCGGCGCGAGGATGCAGCGCCTGGCCCTTGCTGATTGCCTCAACTGCTTGGATGGACTTCATCGCCGCACCGTAAGCATCGCTGACACTGGACGCGAAATCCATCGGAGCACGAACCGCTCCGGCCGCGAATATCGCCGTCCGGCGGGTTTCATATGGAAAGCAGATGAAATGCGAATCAGGGAAGCCGTACTTCAGAGTTGGAAGATCTGTCCCCTGACGGTAAGTCAGGTTCAATATCTTGGCTCCCCTTTCGGCCGAAGCCGCCTCTTTCTTGCCGTCGGCCGTCTGGCCGTCTTCTTTCTTTTCTTCTCCCTCAACCGGTGCCGTCAAATCTTCGACTTTGGTGGTAGGGACCATGCCGGTCGCCAGCACCACCAGGTCGGCCTTTACCTTTATATCTTCACCGAGCAGCGTCTGCTCAACATCGACTAATATTTTGCCGTCGTCTGCCTTTGTCACGCCGGCGATTTCTCCCTTGGTCAGGAAAATGCCGTCGTCGTTCTGGGCATTGGCGTAAAACCGTTCGAACTGCTGCGGAGTCCGGATATCCTTATATAGAATATAGCACTTGGCCTGCGAATTCATTTCCCTTACCAGCATCGCTTGCTTCAAAGATACCCGGCAGCATACCGCCGAGCAGTAGGGGAGATGATCCTGGTCGCGCGATCCCGCACATTGTATGAAAGCGATCGACTCCGCCGGCTTGCCGTCCGAAGGCCGTTTCAATTCACCTTTCGCCAGCATCTCTTCCATCTGGATATTGGTGATGATATCGGGAGTCGTCCCATAACCGAGATGCCCCAGTTTATTCGGATCATACGCATTCCAGCCGGTGGCCTGTATGATCGACCCGAACATCCCTTCTTCGGGAGCTCCGCCGTTCTGCATCGTTACTATGAACTGCCCCGGCTGTCCCTTGGTCTTGAGAACCTTTGTCGACAGCTTGACCGTGATATTCGGATTACCTTCGATTTCCTTGATTATTTCTTCGATGTTGTTTTTAACCGGACGATCGTACGGCGGTTCTTTCGGGACCACCATCTTGAATTTTGTCGCCCAGCCGCCGAGGTGCGCTTCTTTCTCCACGATGGTGACTTTGTAACCGGCATCGGCCGCCCCTTTGGCTGCCGTTAAACCGGTCATTCCGCCTCCCAATACCAGGATATCTTTGCTGATTTGCTCGTCAACCGGAACCGGAGGTTCACCAGCCATGACCTTGGCATTCCCCATCCGGACGCAGTCTTCGGCAATCATCTGGGTATCTTCGTCGTTGGGTTCATGAACCCAGGCTACCTGTTCGCGGATATTCTGCCGGTCGGTCAAAACTTGGGGCCCAAAATAAAATAATTCCGGAAAAACTCTTTCCGAACAGGCCGCCACCACCACCCGGTTAATACCTTCATTAGCAACGTCGGCACGCAGCATGTCGATTCCTTCCGGGCTGCACAGCGAATCATGCGCTTTGCAGATCGCGGCGTGGCATTCTTCGGAACCGACTTTCAACATGGCGTCGATATCGACACTCTTGGCGATGTCACAGCCCTTGCAGATATAAATTCCTACTTTCGGTTCCATCATTTACCTCCTCGCCCCGCAAGTCAATGCTCTCAAGGCTGCCCCGGTCGCGTCCTGGAGAGCCGCCGATACATCCATCGGCCTTGTCGATACTCCGGCGCCGAAAACCGCCTTGCCTCCTCCCGGAGCGATAAAGCCGAACTCATCCAGCACGGTGTTCATCGGCGGCTTCTCGTCCGCAGTGTTCGGGACCATACCGGTCGCTAGAACCGCCATCTCCACTTCCATCTTGGTAATTTTGCCGGTCATGGTGTCTTCCGCTTCGAGAAGTAAATTCCCGTTCGCCGGGTTTTCACTGATCTTTGCGACTTTTCCGCGATGCAGATGCAGCTTCTCATCCGCCTGCATTTTTACGTAAAAGTCCTCCAGGCGACCCGGAGTCCTGATGTCGATATAGAAAATGTGAACCTCCGCTTCCGGATATCTTTCTCTTATATATGTGGCCTGTTTCAATGAGGCCATGCAACAGATTGCCGAGCAATAGGGGAGATGATTCTCGTCCCGAGAACCCGCGCATTGCACGAATCCGATATTCTTAATCTCTTTTCCATCCGACGGACGGACTATCTTTCCGTCGGTCGGGCCGTTCTTCGAAGCCAGCCGCTCCATGATAACATTGGTCACGACATTCTTATACTGCCCGAATCCGAGATTGTCGATTTTGGTGGCGTCGTATGGTCTCCATCCCGTGGCCCAAACCACCCCCTTGGCATTTACCGTGATTTCTTTTTCGGTCATATTCAAATCGATGGCGCCGTACTCGCAGGCCTCGACACATTTTTTCATCCGCTCATCTTTGGCATACTGCGGATCTACAACAAATCGAGGAGGATAAGCCATCATATGCGGAAGGTATATCGCCTTGGTCTTGTCCAAACCGTAATTGAAATCGTTTTCCCGCTCGACTTCGCAAACTTTCTCACACTCACCGCAGCAGGTGCATTTTTCATTAACGAATCGTGGCGCGATTTTCAGCTTTATCTCCAATTTCCCGGGATCGCCGGACATTCCGGCAACTTCCGCCAGAGTAAATACCCGGATATTCGGATTGGAACGAATCCGTTTAAGGTTAATTTCAATTCCGCAAGTCGGAGGACAAAGCTTGGGGAAATACTGAAACATTGCGGCCACGCGTCCCCCCAAAGATGGACGTTTTTCCACCAGGATTACCTTTTTTCCGGCCTCGGCCGCTTCGATTGCCGCAGTTATTCCGGCGATTCCGCCGCCCACGACCACCAAATCAGCTTGTATAGGGCCTTCCACCGGTGTGATTTCTGCCATATTTTACTCCTCGGTGATTTCACCCAAATTTATGGGATTCAATATCTTTTGCCTATTCCGCCACGTCGAGCTTGTTAATATATTCACAAACTAATTCATATAATCATAATCGTCAAGATTTGTCAAGTAATTATTTATTTCTTGGCACTGTTCGAATCCCTTGAAATCCGGCCCCTTTGGTCAATTCCCATGTCAGAAGTATTTAGATAAGTTTCTGAATTTTCTCCCCCTGAACAATTTTCCCTCAAATCTCAAATACGCTCTATACCTCAAACAAACCCTTTGCTATTATTATAAGCCGAAGTCCCCGATGAATAAGCAGGTTCACCCGACAACTTAATGCCTTGACATAATTTAAAATCAGGCTATTTTTGTCTTATTAGTAAGATTCGGCTGTAAGGCCGCATTATTGCCCGCTCGCCGGTCTTACCGGAACCGCAATTAAGTGGTTTAATTTATAGAATCAAGGGAGTTGCCGCATGAGAAACGCATCAATCCTGCGGTGCCTGTCAATCTGTCTCTTCTTTTTGGCGGCCGCCGTCGCCGCGCAGGTACCATCATCGATTAATTATCAGGGCCTTCTAATGAACAATCTCGGGTCCTATCCCGACACTACCGTATTTCTCACTTTTTCCATCTATGACGCCCCGTTCGATGGGAATGTCATCTGGAGTGAATCCCAGCTCGGTATCGTCATCGAAGACGGCCTCTTTGAGGTCCGCCTTGGATCAAATACACCCCTATCAGCCTCGGTCTTTTCCGATGTCAACCGCTGGCTTGGCATTACTGTGGGAACGTCTCCCGAAATTTCGCCCCGTATTCAACTCGTCACCGTTCCTTACGCTTTCAAAGTGAGTACGATCGACGGCGCTTCCGCCGGCACGATTAACGGCGAAGTCCTAATTACCGATAAAATTACCGTCGGCGAAGGATCCGTCAACGCCGGCAAAAGTTCCATTGCCATCGGCGAGGGACAAAGCGCCCAGGCCGACTACAGCGCCGTTATCGGAGGGCAGTACAACGAAGCTACCGGAGATTTCGCCTGTATCTTCGGAGGCGCCGGACACCAGGCTCTCGGTGAATACAGCTTCATAGCAGGCGGGCTGTCGAATATCGCCAGCGGCTTCGGCTCCTTCGTGGCCGGAGGAAATTCCAATTACGCCATCGGAGATTATTCCTTCGCGGCCGGCAATCAGGCGCGGGCCAATCATGAAGGATCGATTGTCCTCTCCGCCAACGCCTGCCCCACGTGAAGCGACCAGGTCAGCACCGGTGGTGCTGAACAGATTGTCCTCAGGGCCGATGCCGGCATTTACCTCACCAATATTTCCTGCGAAGCGGCCTACGATACCACGAAATTGATTAATACCGTCACCGGAGCGTATCTCAGTACCGGCGGCGTCTGGACCAATAATTCCGATCGCTCCCGCAAAACAGACCTCAAGCCGATAGATGGTGCCGAAATTCTCGCCGGAATATCAAAGCTCGATATTACCGAATGGCGCTATCTCGGTGAAAATAATAATGTCCGCCATATCGGACCGATGGCCCAGGACTTCCATGAACAGTTTCAACTCGGTTACGATGAAAAATCGATAACCACCATCGATGCTTCCGGCGTCGCTTTGGCTGCAATAAAAGAACTCAACCGCAAGACCGCCGTGATTGACAGCCTGACTGAACGAGTCAGCAGGCTGGAAGAACTGGTTCGTCAACTGGCGGAGCGTAATCTATGATAAAGCTGCATCCCAAATTACGGTTGTTGATCGCATCATGCCTTTTAATCTTCATTTGGGGAAACTCGCCGGTATATGGCGCCGCGCTCCGAGGGGTCGCTGCTTCCGGCGGAAAAACAGGAAACAACGGCAATTTTACCATCAAAGGGACCGCCGGGAACATTGCCTCGACCGGGACTTCCACCGCCACGGTCCAATCCGGATTCTGGAATAAAAAAATGACCGAGTCCGGATGCGACTGCAATCCCGGAGAAGCCGACGGCAACGGCGTCATCAACGTCCTCGACATCGTCTATCTCGTTAATTTTAAATTCAAATCCGGCCCGACGCCGATTCCGTACGCCCTATGCTCGGGAGACGCCAACTGCGACTGCATCGTGAATATTCTTGATATTGTTTCGCTGGTAAATTACAAGTTCAAAGGGGGAGAAGACCCCTGCGGCTGTTCAGGGTTCGCCGGTAATTGCGGCGCACCGTAACACGAATATACGGATTACATTCTAAGAATGGCGCCATGATTATTTTATGGCGCCATTTATTATTCGCTGAAAAGGGTTATTTCAGAAGCAGCATCTTCCGGGTCTCTGTGAATTCCCCGGCCTGAATGCGATAAAAATAAACCCCGGTTGCGACTCCATCCCTCTTTTTCGATGTATCCCAATTCAATTGATGATTTCCAGCGGGTAAAATACCGTCATGCAGCGTTGCGACTTTCTGTCCCAATATATTATAAACGTCCAGCGTCACTTTCTCCCGTTCCGGCAAATCGAATGAAATCGTAGTCACGGGATTAAACGGATTGGGGTAATTCTGATGTATAGCGAAATCCCTCGGTAAAATTCCGGAATCTTCTTCGATATCGGTCGGGATACATGGCGTAACCCCCGGCCCGATACCGTTTAGCTTTCGATTGTACCGCCAGTGCGGAACCGGCGATGCACAGGCTTGAAAGGCCATTCCCGGACGAGTAATATACGCCAGACCGTTGTCGGCCGTGGTCATGCAGAAATCGACGTTACCATCTTTATCGAAATCCCCGATCGCCGGTGTAAACCGATATCCCGACGATATATCCGATGCCGCCACCAATGGGAATCCCGGTACGACCCTGCCTGAATAGTCCCAGGCATATATCCGCTGAACGGGAAATATCGAAAAGAGGTCGTCGTTGGCCAATGCAATTATCTCCGGAATTAAATCTCCCGTAATATCCGCGACCGTTATCATATTCAAGACTCCGGGATGACTGATAGTTGCGAATTGCCCCCCCTCACTCCCCGGCAAATATGAACTGCCGTCGAGGTTCCATACATGCAGATAGCTGTAATCGATATCGAAGAATCCCGAAATTATTTCCAATGTCCCGTTGTTGTCGATATCGGCAAAAACCGGCGAGGTCGGCACGATAAAGGAACTCAGCCCCAATTCAATCGGCGATCCTTTCCATTCCGATAGATTATAATCATAGACATGAAGATAGTATGCGTCATCGGTATGATATCCGAATAGAATCAATTCGGCGTCGCCGTCGTTGTCGAGATCATCGGCGGTCATGGTCAGGCAGGTGAATTTCGTATCATCCTGCTCGATTCTTACAGCGCTTAAGACATCGCCGTCAGGATCGATATGTCTCAATTCACTGAAAGAGCTATTGTATGTATACAACTCGTCGAATCCGTCCCCATCGAGATCGGCCGGCTGAAAGCGGGCGACGCTTTGATATACATGTGACGATGCACCGTCGGAATCTATCATAAAACCGACCTGAGCATCCGGAAGATGCGCGAAGATATCGTCTCTTCCATCATTGTCGAAATCTTCCAGAAATACCATCGGAAAACTGTTTTCCGTGTATTGAAATTCGCTGACATTCGGGTAGTTTGCCATATAATACCGGAAATGCTCCCCTCCGGACAGGTATGCATATATGTACGGCGGATCATATCCCATCAAAACCACATCGTCCTTGCCGTCGCCGTTCAAATCCCCGACTGCCGGAGGCACCATAAAATTGCTCTGAGGAAATACCGGAATGTCCTCGGTCACTATCGTTCCGTCAATTGAAAATACTCTTACCCCGTTTTCGGTTCCGACTATGATTTCGTCGTTGCCGTCGCCATCCAAATCGGCATGATTCGGGACTATCGTCGGAAGAGCATTCATCGTGACCTTCCAGGCATTATCCCCTTCGAATATCGACCCGACATTAACCGTGATAGCCGACACCACTTCTTGTTTGTCGGCCTGCATCATTCGCAGGCGCAAATCGTATTCACCGGGTGCCAGTTCGTCGACATTCCAGTATGTCACCGGATATCCGAATACCGGTTGCGAGCCCCGTTCCAGCTCCTGCCACGAAACCTCCCCGGCCGCCTTATATTCGATAGTATAATTCTCGAAATTCGGGCTGTACGCATCAATTGTGATTTCCGCAAAACCATAAACATTTTCACCGTCCGCAGGTGTAACAAAGTCGGCCTGTGTACCATTTGCGACAAATACCGAAACGGCATGGTAATGCGCGCTCCCCGAATGCACCCTGATAGTATAAATCCCATTCATCCCGGATGTATTCCAACCACTGAGTAAGCCGTCATCCACCGGAATCGTAAACTCGCCGATTTCAATCCAATCCTCCGGGTCGAAACCGGTCCCGTACTCCACTATATAACCATGCAAATCATCTCCTGTTGCCGTCCCCGTCAAGTTCACCGCTCCGCTCAGAATCTCAAATGGTCGGGGAGAGGATATTTCCAGATTCATATCCGGAGACTGCTCCAGCGATTTGGCCAGGTTCAAGCGTCCGTGACCGCTGTACATATCCCATCCGGGAAGGTCCCATCCTGCGCCGTACGGGTCGATGAAATCTTCCGCAGATGAAATCAGGATACTTTCGACGGCATCTGGAGACAATCCCGGAGAAACGCCTTTCAGGTACGCCGCCGCTCCCACCACGTGCGGACAAGCCATACTGGTTCCGGAAGCTATATAATAGTTGGTCGAAATGATATGCACACCCGGTTCCTGGGGATATCCGCTCGCATATGTGTCGGTCCCTGCGGCACGCAAGGATACGATATCTTCCCCCGGTGCGCAAATATCGATATTGGTTCCGTACGTCGAAAACGACGATACCTGATCCAGGCTGCTGGTGGCGCCAACGGCAATCGTTAAATCGGACATCGCGGGATAATTGTAGAATTCGGTGCCGTCGTTGCCGCTCGCAGCACATAATACCACCCCTTTACGTCGAGCGTACGCCATTGCCTCTTCCAATAGGGGGCTGGGATAAGCCAATCCAAAACTCATGTTGATAACATCAGCCCCATTATCGGCAGCATAGACGACCCCCTGCGCTATTGAACTTACCAGCGGGAGCGGGTCTATCTTTACCGGCATGATTTTGGATTCCGGGCAGACTCCGGCCACTCCGATAGTGTTGTTCGTTACCGATGCCACAATTCCCGCACAATGAGTGCCGTGACCGTCCTGATCGGTGACAACATTATTTCCAGTCCCGAAAAGCAAATCCCCGAAATTCCATCCATGAACGTCATCGACATACCCGTTATGGTCGTTGTCAATACCGTCACCGGCAACCTCATTTCCATTGGTCCAGATATTATCCATCAAATCCGGATGATTGATATCGACTCCCGAATCCAGAATTGCCGCCACCGGTACCTTAAGAATATCCGGCGGATTGCCGAGTACATTTCCCGCTTCGATATCGGCGCCCGGCGTCCCGCTGGTCATGGAAAGGGTGTCGTTGTACGGTCCCAGGTGACGGATAACATAATAGTGCTCCTGCCCGGTATTATTCAGATTCCATTGCACCGGAAAGAGGGGATCATCGGGTATGTCATAAAACTCGGCCAGCCGATCGATTTCGGCATATTCAATAAAATCGAGCCTCAGCAATTCCTGCACTACGGCATCAGGATTCACTTTCTCGCCGAGGTCCATTAGAAAAGTATTCCGAAACAACTCCTCACGAGGCGCGCGATTCCCCTGCACCGAAAATCTTGATATTTCACCGACCCGAGAATCGTCTTTCAGCTTCCTGATTTCAGCGAAATTTTCGGGCCTGATTTCGGTCATCTTATCACTGCCGTTTACCGGCGGAGATTTAAATTTTACGATAATTCTTTGAGGGATACTTTGATTCTCGGCCAGTACCGAAGCGGATAGAATCGCCAGTATCAAGAGGGCCGTTAATATCGGGATTATTCTGTTCATATTGACCTCAATCGCGAATCGCCGTTCTTAAATTTCGAAATAACCCTGTAAAATTGGGGGAAAACCAGTTTTCTCGCTCATTATTGGTAAGGTACTCCGAAATCGAAAATTGACAAGCCCTTTTCGGCGATCCCATAATGGACTAAAATGGTCGCATATATTGTGAATTTCGGAACAAACCACAAATTGGGGCGGTTTTATCGTAAAACTGATACAAAAAAGTATGGTAAAATTAGATAGCAGGAAGACAGGTATGGAAGAGCAAAGACACCGCATCGTCATAATCGGAGGGGGCTTCGGCGGGCTCGCCGCGGCCATTGGCCTTAAAAAGGCTAACGCCGACATTACCTTAATCGATCGCAAAAACTACCACCTTTTCCAGCCATTATTATATCAGGTCGCGACCGGGTCGCTTTCCGCCGGAGATATCGCCTCGCCGCTGCGCGCCGTCCTTTATAAGCAGAAGAATACCCGTGTCCTGCTGGCCGAGGTAGTCGATTTCGATACCGATAAGAAAAGGGTGATACTCGAAGATGGCGTGGTTCCTTACGATACTTTAATAGTCTCCGCCGGTTCCAGCCATCATTACTTTGGACACGATGAATGGGAAACCATCGCTCCCGGCTTGAAAACGGTCGAAGATGCCACCGACATTCGCAAGCGAATTTTCTATGCCTTTGAAACCGCCGAACGGGAAACCGACCCGGAACGTATTCAGGCCCTGCTGACCTTTATTATTATCGGAGGAGGTCCGACCGGAGTTGAACTAGCCGGAGCCGTCGCCGAAATCGCTCGTGATACTCTTAAGAATGAATTCCGCCGAATCGATCCCTCGAAAGCCCGAATCTTCCTGGTCGAAGGACTGGATCGTATTCTCAATACCTATGATGATTCCTTGTCTCAAAAAGCCCGGGAATCGCTTGAAAAACTCGGCGTCACCGTCATCACCGGAAGTATGGTAACTGACATTAATGACTGCGAAATCACCCTCGGTAAAGGGGATCGTAAAGAAACAATTCTGTGCGAAACCGTGCTCTGGGCGGCGGGAGTCAAATCATCGCCGCTTGGCAATAAACTCGCCAAACGTTTACTACTCGAAACCGACAAAGCGGGCCGCATTAGGGTTAACGAATACCTCAAAATCGAAAATTATGATGATATCTTCGTCATCGGCGACATGGCCATTGCACTTGATAAAAACGGGGAACCTTTACCCGGTATTGCGGCGGTCGCTCGCCAGCAGGGTGCATATCTGGCCAAACTCATTTCGGCTCGCATAAAAAATAAGCAGTATCGTCCTTTCCGTTATCGCAATTACGGAATCATGGCGACCATCGGACGTTCCGCGGCCGTGGCCGATTTCCACTGGATAAAATTATCCGGCTGGTTGGGCTGGGTCTCCTGGCTGTTTATCCATCTGATGTATATCGTGGAATTTGAAAATCGCGTCCTCGTCCTGGTACAATGGGCCTGGAATTATTTCACCAGGGCCCGCTCCAACCGACTGATTTTGGGTAGAAGAATCGCCAAAAATATCAAATCCGGTCTTCCGGAAAAACAACCCCATCACTCCGAAAGTGTGAGGGACGAGATTTTCCGATAAATTTAATCCGCATTATAAAAATCCGACATTCAAGCGAATATTGACTTGTATTTGGTATTTCCTGATGCTAAATTGGATCGACGCCGTGCGGATGGTGCCTCACGCTCTCTGCGGCGCCGCGATTTTTGCTGCGTAATGAGTAGACGAAAAAAACGCGGATCCCAATACCGCAGAAGGAGCTTCACATGCTGCACATGTCACGTCGGAAATTCCTGCAGACCGGAGCCAAAGGGGTGGCCTTTGCCGCCATCCCCGTTTTCTTTAAAGCCAATCCGGTGAAAGCATTCCTGACCCCGGCCGGAGAAAAGGCCACCCTAGGCGACTACTACGGCCACTTCGGGGTCGATGAAAAACTCATTATGGAAGTAATGGCCGAGGCCCTGGCAAAAGGTGGCGATTATTGCGATCTTTTCTTCCAGCACGCCGTTTCGAACTTTATCGGTTTGGAAGATGGTATCGTCAATCGTGCCTATACCTCGGTCGACTTCGGCGTCGGTATCAGGGTGGTCGAAGGAGACCAGACCGGGTACTCTTTCACCGAAGACATCACCCCCGAAGCCATGAAACTCGCGGCCCGGACTGCCGCCAATATCGCCGGTGAGGCGAAAAATCTCCCTCCCCAGGAATTTAAACTCCTCGAGACCCCCAATTATTATCCCATTGATCTTCCCTGGGAGCAGGTAAAAATCCAGAGTAAAGTCCCCTTGCTTGAAACGATCAACAATAAGATATCGGGCCTTGACAGCCGGATTATCAAGGCTTCGGCTTCGTACAGCGATGAATATTCCTATATCCTGGTCGCCACCTCAGATGGTACCGTTGCGTGCGATTACCAGCCGATGACCTACCTCGGCGCCAGCTGCACCGCCGAACAAAACGGCATGAAAGAACAGGGATATTTCGATTTGTCGGCCCGCGAAGATATCGAATTCTATTCTCCCGATAAAATCGATCGCGTGGCCAAGGAAGCGGTCCGCCGAACCGTTGCGCTATTTGAAGCGGTTAAGCCCGAAGGGGGAGAGATGCCGGTCGTCCTCGCCGCCGGAAGTTCCGGCGTTTTATTGCACGAAGCGATCGGGCACGGCATGGAAGCGGACTTCAACCGCAAGGATGTTTCGATCTTTGCGGATAAGATAAACAAAAAAGTCGCCGAAGACTTCGTAACCATCGTCGATGATGGCACCAATATGAATATCAGGGGCTCTATCAATATCGACGATGAAGGCAATCCGGCCGAAAAAACCTATCTCGTCCAGGACGGCATCCTGACCACCTACCTGCACGATAAAATCAGCGCCAAACATTACGGCGTTCATCCGACCGGAAGCGGCCGCAGGCAATCATTCCGTTTCCCTCCCATGCCCCGCATGCGCAATACCTATATGCTGCCGGGACCGCACAAAGAGGAAGAATTGATCGCCAGCGTCAAGAAAGGTATCTACGCCGAATCGTTCACCAACGGGCAGGTCATGATCGGAGCCGGAGATTTTACTTTCTACGTGAAGTCGGGCGCCCTGATTGAAGACGGCAAAATTACCCGTCCCATAAAAGATATCAATATTATCGGCAATGGCCCCGATGTCCTCTCCAAAATCACCATGGTGGCCGACAACCTGAAACTGGCCGAAGGAGGCTGGACCTGCGGCAAAAACGGACAGAGCGTCCCCGTTTCACAGGGACAGCCGTCATGCAAAGTGTCGTCGATTACGGTCGGCGGGGTATCATAAATCCTGGGAAATAAGGCGATAATATCATGAATAATAAAGAACAATTGGAACTGGCGCACTGGGTGGTTTCGGAGGCCATTAAAAAGGGAGCCGACCAGGCCGCCGTAGATATCTCGAATTCCCGTCAGATCGATGTCGAATTCCGGGACCGCAAAATGCAAACCCTCAATGAAGCTACCTCCCGCTCATTGAGTCTGACAGTATACGCAAAAAATCGTTTTTCAAACCATTCCACCAATGATATCCGCAAGGAAGCCCTTACGCCCTTTATCGAAGAAGCGATCGGCATGACCGCATACCTCGGAGAAGACATCCATCGTACTCTGCCCGATCCGAAATACTATGAAGGCAGAAGCAGCATAGACCTTGACCGATTTGACAGCTCCTACGGTGATGTAGTCTCGGATGAACGCATCCGAATCGCCCGCGAAGTTGAAGAAGCCGCTCTTGCGGCCGAAGGCAAAATAATTTCCGTAACTTCGGGATATTCGGACTCGCGGTCCGAATCGGTTAAAGTTCACAGCAACGGTTTCGAGGGCCAAAGCAGCAGTACATATTTCGCGGCCGGCGCTGAAGCGACCGTCGCCGATGGCGAAAGTGGCCGCCCCTCCGATTATGACTGGTCCGTCGTCCTGCATAAAAAGGATCTTCCTTCTCTCGAAAAAATGGGCAGGGAAGCGGTCCGCCGGGCCATGGCCAAAGTCGGCCAGGCCAAAATGGAATCCGGAACCTACGACATGATAATCGAAAACCGCTCGGCGACCAGGCTGGTCGGTGCTATGTTTCAATGCCTGCAGGGAAGAGCACTTCAGCAGAAAAGGTCTTATCTCGAAGGTAAAATCGGAGAAAAAATCGCCTCCTAAAAATTGACCGTCATCGACGATCCGCTCATCGTCGGAGGACAGGGCTCCCGGCTCTACGACGGCGACGGTATCGCCGCAAAAAAACGGGTCATCATTGATAAGGGCGTTCTGAAGTCGTACTACATCGATTATTACTATTCCCGCAAACTCGGTATGGAACCGACTTCGGGCGGATCATCAAATGTCATAATCGAACCGGGAGAAAAAACGCTGGAGCAGTTGATTGCACAAAGCAAGAAAGGCATCTTGGTTACCGGTTTCATCGGCGGAAATTCCAACACCGCAACGGGAGATTTCTCTTATGGGATAATCGGGCAGTTAATCGAAAACGGTAAACTGGTTAAACCGGTTAACGAGATGAATCTGTCCGGGAATCTCACCGAAATCTGGGAGCACCTGGTTGAGATGGGGAACGATCCATACCCCAATTCCGCCTGGCTTCGTCCCAGTATGTTTTTCCGTGATATCTTCTTCAGCGGAGTTTAACCGTCAGTACAATGAAATTAATTTCTTAAGAGGGAGCAGCCGCTCCCTCTTGTTCTATGTCACATATATCAAATTGTGAGAAACTTTCCTCGCTTCCACGCGTAACCTGCTATAGAGAATATAATCAGAAGCGCCGGATAGAAAATTCAATTCCGCCGGAGTGTTTCTTTGGCGGAAGTTTTATAGCTATGTACGCAAAGTATAAACGCAAAGGAGATACAAGATGAACAAGCTACGAAACTTGTCGCTATTGCTCATCCCGGCACTGCTTTTGGTATTTTTTACCTCCGCGATGGCTGGCGACGGCAAAATTCCGATTACCACCAAATCGGAAAAGGCCAAAGAATATTTCCTGAAAGGCCGCGACCTTTCGGAAAAACTCCGTTTTAACGACGCCCGCGAATTCTTCCGCAAAGCGGTCCAGGCAGACCCGGATTTCGCCATTGCCTGGCAACAAATGTCCGCCACGGAACCGTCGGCGAAGGAATTTTTCGACGACCACAACAAAGCCTATGATCTCAAGGATAAAGTCTCCGAAGGGGAGAGGCTGCAAATTGAAATCCAGAGAGCGCAAATCAAAGGCGAAGCCAAAACTGCCGAAGAACTCGGGATAAAACTGGCCGCCATGTTTCCGCAGGATGAACGCGCGCAGAATTTGATGGGCAACCTGCTTTTCGGACAGCAGAAATATCAGGATGCCATCGCGTATTATAATAAGGCGGTCTCCATTAATCCCAAATTCTCACAGCCGTACAATCAGCTCGGATACGCCAACCGCTTCCTGGAAAATTACCTCGACGCCGAAAAGGCTTTCAAGCAGTACATAAAACTGATTCCCGATGATCCCAATCCGTACGATTCTTATGCCGAACTTCTGATGAAAATGGGTGAATTCAAGAAATCGATAGATTACTACGAAGATGCCTTGAAGCTGAATCCCACATTCATCGCCTCGCATCTTGGTATCGCCACCAATTACAATTTCCTGGGACAGCATAAGGATGCCCGCCGGCAATTGAAAAAATTGCTCGAAATCGCGGAAGATAATGGCCAGCGCCGCGCCGCCCATTTCACGATGGCTGTCTCTTATGCCGACCAGGGTGATTTCGATCGGGCCATCGAAGAACTGAAAAACCAGTTATCCTTCGCCGAAAGTTTAGATGACTATAATAATATGGCCGGAGATTTCGTTGCTATGGGCAATGTCTATCTGGAAACCGGCGACAACGCCAGGGCCATGGAGTTGTTCAATAAATCTCTTGAATATGCCCTTAAATCGAATGTCTCCGATTTGGTTAAAGACAACGCCCGACGACTCAATTTATATAATACCGGTCGCGCCGCTCTCGCTGATCTGGATGTATCCACGGCCAAACAAAAAGCGGCCGAATTCAAAAAGCAGACCGAAGCCGTCAATAATCCCAATCAGATTAAACTGGCTCACGAACTGCTCGGCACCATCGCCATTATCGAAGGGGAATACCAGACGGCCATTTCGGAATTGAATCAGGCAAACCTCCAGGATCCCTACAACCTCTATCGCCTGGCCGTGGCATACAAGGGAATGGGAAATGACGATAAAGCTGGCGAATATTATGATAAAGCCAAAAACTTCAATGCCCTGAACAGCTTTAACCAGGCCTTTGTCCGGGCAAAAAACGGCAATCTGAATACGGCTTCTCTTTAGTCTCTCTATACACATACAGCGCAAAAAAACCCCGGTATTAAATACCGGGGTTTTTATTTTGCTCTGAATTGAATGTTTAATCAAAACGATAACTGAAACCCATCATCAGCCGCGGTTCCAGTTTGGGCTGAGAAATGGCTTTGTCGGCATCATCATATGAATACCCGTCACGGCCGTTTTCATCGGTTCCATCCGGGTTGTACGATGTATCATGCCCGTAAAGCTTGCCGGAAAAATAGTAATCCATCCCGGCCGTAAGAACCATATCGATGTTTCCCCGCACCAGGTAATAGCTCTCTAACCCGATACCGATTCCCCATTGGTGAGAAGTAACGTCGAAGTCTTCATTCCCGCCTACGAATTTGAAATTACCGGTAAAACGACTGTGCCTCGGCCCGCCGAAGAAATACCCCCGTTTCAAGCCCAGGATATCAGTCGGGTAAACAAAATCGAATCGAAAATCCCATAATTTGCCGCTTTTTTCCGGAATACCGTTGGTAGCATCGTTAATGAAAATCCGCCGGGCATCGGTGGCGCTGCCCGGTTCAACCCCGGTGTATCCAATGCCGAGCCTGGCTTCCAGCGGAAAGTCCTGAGCGAATTTGGCGATTTTGCCGAATGCCTGGAACCCGAAGCCTCCATAATAACCCAGATTCAATCCCGCCGAAAATTCCGGCTTCGGGTTTTCCTTGGCACCGGTTGTCAGCACCATAAGGAATAGCAATACCATGACGCCCATCGCCGTTTTCATAGTCTGTCCCATTTTCATGGCAACCTCCCAAGTAAGGCTATAGCTAAGATTTTAAGATAAGACCAAAATAATCTATGATAATATAACACCGATACGATAAATCGGCTCCCAATTAATTTAAATTTAAGAATTTTTAACAATTCCCCGAAATCGTTACCTGCCGCAATCACTAGCGATATAACGTATTACAAAGAATTTCGTCAAAAATAAAAAAGGCAGGATTCGCTCCTGCCCCTTTTATCGTTTTATCCGGTCTTATTTTTTCCCGACTATCGAAGTATACCGGGTCGCCGCTCCCATGGTCCCCATTATATATTCATTCATTTCTTCAACGGTCACTTCGTCGACCAGGGCAATCATTTCGGGAACGAATTTTTGCCCGTACCCGATATATTCATAAGTTGCCATATTATTGGCCCGGTTGTTCTTCTTGTCGATTTGATAGATCAGGTTATTCTTGAGGTTTACCCTGGCGTCGGCGAATTCGGCTTCGGTAATACCTTCGGCCGCCATTTTGTTCCATTCCCGGTCCAGCGACGACAGGGCCAGCTTCACTTTGGAAGTATCCGTCCCGATAGCCGCCCGGAAACTGGCGCAATACTTATTGAAAATATCCTGAGTATACACCGCATATGCCAGCTTCTCTTTCTGCCGGAGGAACCATAGCCTTGAGCCGACATTCTTGCCCATGACTTCATCGAGCAGGGAAATGTAGCACGCCTGTTTCAGAGTCGGGTGTTCCAGAATAATACCGGTGAAAACGAATGATTGATTCCGGTCATATTCCTTGAATCCGGTGGTCTCTCCCTGAAGTTCGAGTGCCGGAGCCGGAGCCAGTTCGGCATCGGCTTTCAGCTGTCCGAACGATTTGGTCATCAATGATGCCAGTTCTTTGGCATCCATATCGGTTGCTACCGATATAATGAGATTCCGTCCCCCGACATAATCATTGTAGTACTCCCGTATATCCTCGATGGCGATTCTCGGAAGTGTCTCCATCGTGCCGTAATTCGGAAGGCCGTACGATTTATCCCCGAAAGCCGTGGTCCAGAAAAGCTTGTTCGACGCCCCGGTCTGGTTGTCTTCCTCGGACTTCAAATCCCCTTCCACTTCGGTTTTCAACTTTTCGAGTTCCTCTTCCGGAAATGAAGGATTCATCAATGATCTGGCAATGATATCCACCACTTTTGGGAAGTTTTCGGTCAGGGAAACGAATGAGATTGCACTATAATCTTTAAAACAGTCGGTCGAAACGGTCGCCCCGAGAAAATCGAGCTCCTGCGAAATCTGCTCCGCGGTCATAGTGTTGTTGCCCTTCAGGAGCATCTTGACCGTGAGGTTGGTGATCCCGTTATCGACCTCATCTTCGGTCAGGACTCCTCCGCCGATCAGTATTCTTCCCGCCGAGAGCGACGTCGATTTGTCTACGTTGACCAGCAGCGTAATCCCGTTCGCCAGGGTGGCCTTGCCGTAGCCGTCGAGTCCGACCGTGATATCAACCGCCTCCTGTCCGCAACCGAATATGCCGTACGCCAGCATTAAACCTGTCAGAAGTATTCCATATTTCTTCATTTCGGCACCACCATCGTTTTGACGTATGAATCGGTATTCAGGTATTTCTTTGCGGCCTCATTCAATTGCGCCAATGTCACCTTCTCGATATTTTCCGGGTAGTTTAAAATGTATTCGTATCCGATGAATGAATCGTACTGCGCGATATTATCCGCAAGATCCAATCCCCGTTCGTTCGAAAGATAATAATTCGTCTTGATGGCGTTTTTCGCCTTGCGAAGCTCCTGTTCGGTAAAACCGTTTTGCTTTACCTCGTTCAGCAGTTTTACCACCTCGGTCTCGACCGTGTCTATCCTCGATGGTTCCAGGGCGGCATAAGCCAGAAGAGTCCCCTCGTATTTGGAAGTGTAAAAATTATAATTTATGGAATAAACCAGACCCAGGTTATCCTTCAATTGTTTGTACAGACGACTCGACTCCCCGTTGCCCAGCAGGTTGGCCATGATATCGAGCGTATATTGGTCCGGGCTGTCGGATTTGGGCCCGATCGACATCATCATCAGGTACGCCTGATTCACATCCTTCGGTATCGTTATCTCTTCTATCTTGTCTCGCTCCGGAGGATCGGCATATCGATCGGTCGCCACTTCGCCCCGCGGGATTTCCGCAAAATATTTCTTCACCAGTTCCATGGTGGCCGCCGGATCGATATCTCCCACTATGACCAATGTCATATTGTTCGGAGCATAGTACCGTTTATAGTACGCATATACCGAATCGCGGGGAATACTCAGTATCTTTTCCTGCGTTCCCAGGACATTTTTGGCGTAAGGGTGATCGCCGTACAATGTCGCCAGCGAGGCCCGATAGGCCTTTCCGACCGGATTATCTTCGCTGATATTGATCTCTTCATACACCGCCTGGCGCTCCTTATCCATTTCCTCTTTGGGGAAATTGGAATGGAACAGCATGTCACGGTGTATCTGGAGCGCGAAATCCAGGTATTCTTTCGGCAGGGAAATAACGAAATCGGTCCAGTCCGAAGAAGTATAACCGTTGAAATAAGCCCCATGCGCCTTCATGGCGTTTCCGACTTCTTCGCCGGTCATGGTTTCGGTCCCGCGAAAGAGAATCAAATGCTCCAGCAAATGAGTGGCGCCGTCGAAATAGTCCGATTCATTCTTGGCGCCGACCTTTACTGTCGTCGAAATATTTACCTGCGGAACCTGGTGATTTTCCTTTATCATCACCTTCAGGCCGTTGTCGAGCTGCTCCCTGTGCCAGCCCCACTGGTCCGCGGCCATGACCGCCGATGCCGACATTATCAGCAAGGCCAGCCCGGCGAATATAAACTTTACTTTCATCAATACACCCTTTCTGAGTCTTTGAATAGATTTATTTCATATACGGATTTCACATACAAACGCTTACAGGTAAAGCCCAATTAAACCCATAATTCTACGATACGAGCCGCTTTCGGAATTGTTTCCCCTAACGATAATTGGAAACTTGAGTTGCCGCTTTACAGTAACTTATATATATTTAATTCAGGGAAGTATAGAACCGGAATTCTGCCGGCGATGGCTTCCCGACTCGAGGACTCAGTATGGATATGGGGATAACGTAAATGGCGTTGAGCGATGACAATCGACTCCGCCGGGAATTGACCGACCTAAAAAACCGGATCGAGGAACTCGAACGATTCGAACAGGATCGCCTCGAGGCCGAAAAGGCCCTCCGTCGCTCCGAGGCGAAATACCGCGGGCTGTTCGAACATATTCTCGAAGGTGTTTACCAGACTTACCCCGACGGTACCATCATGTCGGCCAACCCGGCCCTCGTGAAGATGCTCGGCTATGCTTCCGAAAAGGAACTCTGCGCGAAAGCCACGGCCAAGAAGCTCTACGTCGATCCCGAAGAACGCAGGGCCCTCTTAAGGAAGCTTGATAAAGACGGCGTCCTGAGAAATGTCGAATTCGAACTCCGCCGTAAAGATGGCAAGACCATCTGCGTTCTCGAAAACGCCCGCGTGGTCAGGGAGGAAGACAAAAAGTCCCATCACTACGAGGGCGTCCTGACCGATATCACCTCCCGCAAACAAACCGAACTCGAACTGAAAAAAGCCCACGAACGCCTCGAAGCCACTCTGGACGCTCTTCCCGATATCCTCTTCACGGTCGATAAGAAGGGCACTATTCTGGACTTCCGCGCCCCCGAACCGGAACTGCTGGCCGTTAAACCCGAATCGTTTCTCGGTAAAACCGTCCGGGAATGTCTCCCGAAAAAGGTCGCGACCGTCGTCATGGGCGCAATCGGCAAAGCCTCGAAAAAAGGAAAACATATCGGCGCCGTGTATTCGCTGGAAACAGACGGGAGAACCGGCTGGTTCGAATTGTCCATCGCCGCCCAGGGGGACTACCGCAAGAAAGACTGCCTCTTCGTCGCCCTGGTCCGCGATATCACCGCCCGTAAAAACAGCGAGGATAAACTCCGGGAAAAAACCGACGAGCTCGAGCGGGAACGGAAAACCCTGGCCGAAAAAAATATCACCCTTAAAAATATCCTCGAACAGATCGACCGCCAGCGCCGCGACATTCAAACCCTTCTTTACCGCGATTTCGAAAAGGAGGTCATCCCGCTTTTGAACCGCCTGAAACGCAAGGCCGACAGCGGCCTGCGCGAAGAGCTCGATATCCTCTCCCGCACCATCGATGCCGTCCTGGCCCGGGATTCCGATGAATTCAAACTGAATTTCTCCCGCCTCACTTCCCGCGAATCGGAAATCTGCGACTACATCAAGAACGGCATGTCATCCAAGGAGATATCCGAAAAACTGAGTATTTCAACCCTTACGGTGGCCAAACACCGCGAGAAGATCCGCCATAAACTGGGGCTGGCTCAACAGGGGATGAGCCTGGCTACCTTTCTCCGGTCCCATTCATAAGACTGTATACGCACTAAAATACGTAAATTTTGCTCGTTGACGTTTCATATAAAAACCCGATTTTTGAGTCAGGAGAAAACGGTGTCCGGATCGGTTCTGTCCGGACTCAGAAAATTACAGCTCGGCGGCGACGAATTTAACGGATTCGACAACTCGATATCCAGCGTGATTGACAACAGGTCGCCGGGTTTAAAAAAATCCCCCGTCCCAAAAGGAGCAATGCATGCTTGTGCGTGAAGTCATAATCTACACTGACACCGCCGACCAGAATCTCGAACGCCTGAAGAGCATCCTGTCCGACGCCTATATAAAATTCCGCGTTTGCGACCTTACGAAGGATTCCCTGGAAACAGGACAGCTGGCCGAACTGCTGAAAAGTTTCGACCTGCGTCATTTTATCCGGGATAACGGCAACGGTTCGCGGAAACTGCTCGACGAATACGCGTCGTTCAGCCGTGGCGAAATCCTGGAAAAACTGGCCGCCGACAACAGCCTGATCAACGGCCCCATTATCGTGGCGGGGCGGCTGATGACGGTCGGGTATCACTGGGATACCATTTCGCAGATCCTCTATCTTGATAAGAACGAAAAGTCGGACGAGAAGGATGATTCCAGGCCGAAAGGAAAAGCGGCCTGATTTGACTGCGGTGTCTTGAGAAAAGAAATAGACTCCTCCGTGTTGCACGGAACTCACAGGGACAAGCGCCGGGTGTGACGAGCACGAATTTTATCCGCCCGGCGCACTATTTTGTACCTGCGATTTTTCCCGATTCACATTCTTATTCCTGAATGGTTTTCAGCACAACTGAATATCCCAACCTGTCATTCCAATTCACCCTTGTCATTCCCGAACCCCCCAGTTTGTCATTCCCGACCTGATCGGGAATCCATCCCCAGTCGCAGGTCGCGGTTCCGAACGAGTTCGCCTCGCGAACGAATGAGAAACCCGACACCATGCTTTACTCCTCATGCGAAGCCATCTTCTGCGAGAAGTACCTCTTGAATTTCGACAATAACTGCCCGAATCCGGGTTCGCCCGGACCGAAATAGTCTCCGTCATCCGCCTCGAAATAGCAGGGCTCATCTTCGCCGAGTTCTCCGTACGCCGTCCATCGCTTGCTGACACCGTCGGTGGGCGAGAGGGCCGTGAACGTTTTTACATAGCGCATATCTTGATTCTCCCATAACCGGTCGATTTCGGGCAGGCAGGACCGCCCGCCGTGATGCATAAAGATAAGCGAAGTTTTTTACCGAATGCAATGGCAAAAACGGGTAGTGAACGCGGAGAGTGTGGACGCCAAAATTGCAGTCAGTAGGTCGCGGTTCCGAACGAGTTCCGCCTCGCGGAACGAGTGAGAAACCCGACAAATTCCTAAATATTCGCCCAAATAAAACCAATTTTCCCCCCGCTTGTCAATCCCCTTGGGGGACATCGATAGGGAATCTGACTCTAAGACATTTTCCATTGTCGATTTTACTCACATTTACGAATGGCCTTTCGGGAGAAGTACTCTACCTTACCGGTATTCGCATCTAACACCGCATAGTTATGCGGCTCGTATGTATCGTCGTATGAAACTCCCCTCATTGAAATGATCCACTTTATACCTCTGTCAACCAGAGGGCGAGAATAATCAACCAATACTGCAGAGAATTGATAGATGGCCATATTACTATTTGGACTAATAGAACCAATTATATCGCTTAAGCTTGTATTTGGGCAGCATTCTGGAATACCATAGATATTGGTAGTATCATCCCATATTTCGTCGTAGTTGAGTTCGTTTGTTGGATGATATATGCTATCGGCAAGCCCCAAACTGGCAAAGCATACCGTGTCTGATTCGATTTTCAGCAATCTCCCCGAAATAGCGTCAATCCAAACTTCAAAGTCATTAGGGATAATTATGTTTAAGTGCTTACAAAGATTAATATTTCTTAATCCTATGATCCACACACTATCTGAATTTGACTCGCGATTCCCCTTCCAAATTGGAATTGCCTTAATATCAACTACATCTATCCTGACCGAACCCAAATTATCGGATTTACTGAAATCCATTGTGTCCTTTAAGCCCATATATTGAACAGCATTATTGATCGCCGTGTCTCGATCAATGGTAAGAATTGGCTCATTAGCGGGTTTTACAGCATTGGAACCCAACACCAGTATAACACATGAAATAACTATTATGCTTCTCGAAAGCCTATTTGTCATAATAACCTCCAGTCCGTAAGGCAGGATCCCTGTCGAAGATCCTGAGTCTCGAAGGGTGCTTCTGCCATCTTCTCTTGTCCACCGAATAAATGCTCAATATCTTCTTTCCAGCAATTCCTGCCATCTTCTCTCATTCACCGTACTTCCCGTCAAAGTCGATATTCTGCGTCGATTCTCGAATCTTCAACCCCTGCTCCCTGAATCTATGTATCGATGAATACTTCCAATCGAACGGATCACTTACCAATCCATGCTTCACCGGATTGTAATGTATATAATTCGCATGGTTATGTAAATCCGCTTCATCCCGAATAATATGATCCCAAAACCTGCTTTGCCATACTGCCCCGGACTGCATTTTGTATCTCTCTCGATTATACTGCCCGAAAGACATCTTGAATCTCTGCATTATCTGCCCCGGATTGCATTCTCCCGAATCTAAGACCATATGAAAATGATCCGGAAGAATCACCCAATAACTCATCTGAAAGGGAGTTTTACTATAGACGTTTCTTAAGGCTCTTTTGAACAAATCTATATTATTGCATAAAATATTCTCACGGTTTCTCGTCACCACCGTAATGAAGTAATAATTTCCAGGGCTGTAATATCGTAATAACTTCGACATAAATTTAAGAATGGCGGGAGCACAGGGCTCCCGCCCTACCGTTTTAATTCAATTTAATTGAATTAACTGACACCTAATGTCAGTTGATTATTAATTATTCCGGAAATTTATCTCTGATTATTGTAGAGTACTTTCCCGTAGGGCAGGAGCCCCGCGCTCCTGCCGGCATTTTCTCGAAGAGAAAATTAAGGCATCTTGAATTCCCTTCTTCAAAATCACGCCATCATCAACCGCAAAATCTCAAATCCACTCCCGTAGGGCAGGAGCCCCGCGCTCCCGCCGGTATTTCCTCGAAGAGAAAATTTTGGTATTCCCCGGCAAAATCACGACAACATCAGTGGTGAAAATTCAACGCTCCCCTTATGTAGAAAAAGGAGCGTTTTATGATTTTGATTTACTCAAGAGAACGAGATTTCCGCCTGCGCGGAAATGACAAAAAAGGGGGCGGGAATGACTAAATGGAAAATGGGGAAAAAACGATATGCCAATTATGAAAAACAAACCCATTTCATTGGACTATACAGGAGGACACAAACTTACAGAGAATAACCCCCGAGCCCATAGAACCGTATCGCTGCCGTTTTTACCCCGGCGTCGGGGTTTTCACTCATTCACGAGGTGAATTCGTTCAGAAACTGATCTTCCCCCGATTTGGTGGACACTTTTATAAGGTTAAGTATTCATTTTCTCAAAGTCAACAGGACTTAGATATCCCAGGGTTGAATGGCGTCTGATGCGATTGTAAAAGACTTCA
>Ga0105093_10000006_pt1 | contig 87626 bp, 121 predicted proteins | sample PPLLak3March2015_2_FD_79111 | JGI IMG/M metagenome (GOLD analysis project Ga0105093, IMG submission 79111) | Freshwater sediment microbial communities from Prairie Pothole Lake near Jamestown, North Dakota, USA - PPLs Lake P8 Core (3) Depth... | ecosystem: Environmental > Aquatic > Freshwater... | reverse complement strand
TCCCGGTCGTCGTGGCATCGGTCTACGAGACATTCAGCGAGGAGAATCCCAAGATGCCCGATCAGGCATTCTTGGATCGAAACCGGGACGCCCTTCTCCAACGGCTCGTCGTGAAGCTGAATTCACGTTCCGGAGCCGGGCCTGACTACTACTACGAGGTTCCGAAGGTCTACTTCGAGGGGAACACCTTCAAGATGGAATGGCTGGAGGGCAACGTGCTCCGGCTGAAGGCCACGGTGATCGTCGATCTGCGCGGGATCCTGGACAGCGTGCGTGGACTGCGGTGGAGGATGAGCGATGCTGTACGGGATCTCGTGGGCAACGGCAGCAACGGGATGAAGAAGTCGGTTCGATGAAGAAGCTGCTCTTGCAATTGATTGCAATGGTGACGGTGACTGCCTTTCTGGCCGCTACCACTGTTTCACGTGAAACATTCGGGGAGGAGCCGAAGAAGGACGAGAAGGAACTGCCCCCGGATCCAGGCGCAACGCCGATCCCAGAGGATCAGGCATGGGCCTATGGAACCACCGGGACGGAGGACTTAGAAGGGGACGAGCCTTACGAGGGCGACGTGGTGTGCGTGAAGGTTGGGTTGGGCGCTCCGAAGCTCCAGGTGAGTGGGCTGGTCCTCCTTCCCGGTGGGATCCTCATGAGCGAGGCGAAGGCGCTGCGGGCTGCTGACTACAAGATCGCGTACACGGAACTGCGGGGACTCTACTCCATCGATCTCCAGGTGTGGGCCGAGAAGGAGAGGATCTACCGGGACAACCTGGAGCGAGCCGACAAGCAGATCATCAAGCTGGACAAGCAACTGAACTCGAAGTGGAACCGCTACAAGTTCGCGGTGGGGATGGGGATAGGGTTCGGGTTGGCGGTAGTGCTGGCGATCCTCACGGTCATCATCATCGAGAAGGTGGACTGAGATGCGGAGGCTTCTGGAGATCATCGCAGAGGAATCTACTCTCGCCATCGACATGAAGGACTTGCCTCCGTCGCTGGCGAAGGCGATCAAGGCAGAGTTCGGGAAGGGAAGGCCCCGCATAACCGTGGTGCCGGTCGAGAGGTTCAAGCAGACCTACGATCCGAACAACGTGATGGAGAAGATCATCCTCGTGGACATCAACACGGGGAAGAATCTGCCGTTGCCGTTCGGGGGGAAGTTCGGGGAGTTCCACGACATCGACTCTGCGATTCCGGTGGGTGGGGCGGTCATCGTGATCAACTTCTACGGTGGGGGCGGGGGGAGCGTCCGGATCTACGTGAACCCTGGAACGATGGCGAAGATGTTGCCGCCTCCATCGACGGGCTTGTCGGACGTGGAAGTGACCGTGCTGAAGATCACGAGTGGATTGAAGTCATCGTATCGGCAGGAATACTTCGACAAGCTGGCGGGCGTGGACGAGGCGAAGGAGAAGCTGAAGGCGGGTGGGTATCTGACGAAGGCTGGGGCGATCACGACGAAGGGCGAGAACTACCTGACGGGCTTGACGGATGCGGAGAAGAAGAGGTTGGGGACCGTAGCGCAAGGGCTGACAGGAAGGTATGGACTGACCTTCTACTAGACGGAGAGAGTGATGATTGGCGAGCAGGTAATCACGGAGGCGAAGGGTGGATTCTCGAAGTCCTACATCGAGGAGATGGCCCCCGTGCTGTCCGATTTGGGGAACCGGATCTTTGCCAAGGTGAAGAAGTACACGCACTCCCCGATGCGGTGGGTGACAGATTACAATGAGCGGTCGGGATTCTCGTCCGTCGAGTTCGAGACGACCGACCTGAGCGACATCGAAGTGAAGGGGAACATGATCATCGACTGGACGGGACGGGGCGATGCTTTCGTACACGCATGGGCTGATACCACGGGAGGAGTTCGTGGTCCGACCCATGGCGAAGTGAAGGTCTACACGAAGGATCCGTTGGATAACCTTGTGAACATGCTGGTTGGCATGTGTCGGGATGCGAACCTGACTTCGGAGAGGTAGCCATGCAGAGGACACTGGAGATCGTGGGGGAACTGACCGAGAAGAAGCAGAAGCTCCTCACGGCTGCCGACAGGAAGAAGATCCCGAAGATCGGAACGCAGAGCGAGGTGGAAGATCCCATCGCCTACGTTCGGTTCTTCCATGCCTACGGGCGCGGGACGTGGCTGGTGACGGAGTTCGATGGGACAGACGAGATGTTCGGGTGGGCCGAGATCCTGCCGGGGCAGGGGGAGTTGGGGTACTTCTCGCTGAAGGAACTGGAATCGCTCGAAGCGACGGTAGGGGGGAAGAAGATTCCGGGGCTTCAGGCCATCGAGCGGGACACGTCATTCAGGCCAACGGAACTGTCCAAAGCCAGGAAGTAGAGGGTGCCGCAGTATCTCCAGACCTTGATTCGTGATACCCCTGCCAAGACGTTCCTGGAATCGAGAGCCGTGAAGGTGGCTCACTTCGATCCTCGCAAGGGAATCAAGCATGGTGAGCATGAGGGGCGGCAGACGATAGACCTGGAGTGGATCACGACGGGTCATCAGCGGGCGCACAAGTGCCAGATGCGATTCTACTCCGATGAGATCGGACGTGGAGAGCCGGTGTGGGTGATGTGCGACTGCGGGGACTTCATGTACCGGCTGGAGTACGCATTGGCAGAGCGGAAGTCGAGTACGGTGACGCAGGTACAGGCGCTTCCACCGAAGGCGACGAACCCGAAGATGAAGACGAGATTATGCAAGCATCTGCTCAAAATCATTCAGGTATTGCCGACTGCGACGGCATGGGTGAGGCGAGGTGGTGCTGGATGATCGATTGGTACTTGAAATAGAACTGGAAACGTAGAGAATAGGAAGTGCTTTTCGAAGGGACATTCCCGGAGGAACTGACGATGGATCGACTGATGGAACTGGTCGCGGAGTCCGAGGGCGATGGGCTGGACGAGGCAGGGAAGTCGCAGTACCCGTTCAAGAGGCGTCCGAGTCGTGGACCAGCGGTGAAGAAGGGGTGGAAGATGCACCCGTTCTATCACGAGCCTGCGAAGTCGGACAAGCGGAGCGAGCGGTGGGACTGTTCGTGCTCGAACTACAACTGCACCTGCACGGACGACTTGACGGACAAGACGATCAAGTTCCGGATCGACAAGAGCTACAAGAAGGAATACAACAAGGCATATCGTCAGTGGTTGAAGGGGAAGGCAGCGAGGAAGAAGGAGTTCGCTGCGAAGCGTGCGGCGGCAGCGAGCAGGGCGGCGTAACCAAGGGGCGTAGGAGCCCTTTCAGGTTTTTCGAGAAAGAGGAGAAGGACAATGATGGTACGACTCACGAGCTTGGCGGCGGTCACGAAGCACATCCCGGCCCCGTTCGACGTGGACCTTCCGGCGGCAGGGACGAAGGATCTCCCGATCCACGTGAGGGATCTCGTGGAGTACCGGAGCAATCCGGCCCGCGTGGACAACCTCCGCGAGATCGAGCAGATGGTGAAGTCGGGCTACCTGCTGATCACGGTGCTGGCCAGGGATCCCTACGACTTCGATCTGGAGGAGATGCTGCTGGGCGTCGGTGGCAGCGTGTGGAACCAGAAGGGATCGCAGGTCGTGGCGGCTCCGCTGCCCGTCGTGACGATCCTGTTCCCGCGTGCGATGCCGGGGCTCTACAGGGTCAAGAGCGTGGTCCTGGAGGGCGTGGCTGGCGGTGCGCCCTTCGAGGTGCAGAACCTCGTGGCAGGCGGCTTCGACGTGGCGTTCGGCATGATCCCGTGGGTCGGAACGATCCACTGGGAGATCGAGTACCCGGCCTGATAGACGAACGGCATGATCACTCGCCTGGGCATAGACATCCAGGGCGAGGAGAAGACCAGTTCGGAAGTCAGTCTTGGTCCTCTCGCGTTCCGGGAAGTCACAGCGGACTATAGGGACGCGGAGACATCTTCCATCGTTGTACCCGCAACGTCGTCCGACTACCTGCTGACGAGGCAGGATGGGACTGGTGCTCCTGCTGAAGTGGACTTCGTGCTGATCCAGGCAGACCGAGGGTTCGAGGTACGGGTCGGGAGCCTGGGGACGTACATCCCTGTAGAGGTGATGGGCGTGGCCGGGATCGGGCGTGCCTACTTCATGGTATCGTGCCTGGACGCCGATGGGATCTACGTGAACACGGGATCGTTGGACACGAAGTTCCGGGTCTGGGAGGCGTTCAAGGGTACTGGTACATGACCGGCATCGGCAGTCTGGTACTGGACGAGGTGCGGGAATCGGAACGGGCCGTGCGCCTGCTGGATCTGTTTTCTGCTCCCAAGGTTGCTCGTGGTCGGGACGTGTTCCGGGTCGTGAGCAATGACGGGGTGATGTGGGAGATGGAACTGGTAGGCGGGTGGAGTCGGGACGAGGATCGGCTGATCGAGTTCGAGCGTCCTCCGAAGCACAAGATCCGGATCTACGGGGAGCCTCACTACCGCAAGACGAGGGAGGCAGCGTTCGGGGATGGGACGCATGTGACCCTGTACGAGATGTCGATGCGGTACTGCGACGTGGATGCACGGACGGTACTGAAGGAGTGCGGGGTCTACAATCTCTCGAAGCTGGAAGAGGATGTGAGGGTCGAGAGGTTCATCGAGGCATACGACAGGGCCAAGACGGAGACGAGGAGGCGGTGGTTCGTTCATGCCCCGGTGGGAGGGCAGACGAAGGTGGAGCAGAGAGCGACAGCGGTAATGGGGGAGACGCTGTTCGATGACGTAGTGGTGGCGATGGGTGAGGTGGGGAAGGAGCCGAACCTGACGATGCTGTGGGACTTGGGCGGGAGTCCGGTGGCACGTGAGGTGAGGCGACTGACGAGGGGCGTGGCTGCCTGTACGTACTGGACAGATGCGATGTGTGCGGAGTTCGCTGGTGTGCTACGGGACGCGGATCCTGGGATATTGGAGAGCGTCCAGAGGGGGGATAAGGCAGCGTTCGATGATCTGGTCTACCAGTGTCGCGTAGGCGGTGAGGTAGATCGGAAGGTTCGAGAGTTCATTGAGTCGAGAACGTATCCGAGATAGCGGAGTTGTAGGAGGATGTCATGGCGCAGGAAGGTTCGGTCAAGGTCAAGGAGTGGCTTGATGCCACGGTTCGACTGGTCGTAGATCAACCGGAGCAGGTGCGGGTGGAGGAGGTGCTGAGTCCCGACAAGGGGACGAGCTACTTCTCGATCTACTGTGCCTACGATGACTTGGGGAAGGTCATCGGCCGGGAGGGTTCGAACATCAATGCGATGCGGAAGCTGGCAGCGGCGATGTGCCTGTCGCACTACCGTCGTCGGTGCGAGGTGACTGCTGACGACCCGAAGCGTAAGGAACGGGGCGGGCTACAGTGTAGTCGATGATAGAACTGTGGGGCCAGACGCGGGGAATCATCAAGCTCCCGGCGGTAGTCGTGGTAGTGGGTGAGACGATGGCGATAGACGTACTGCGCCAGGAGTTCATACTGAAGGCGGGAGATTCGGACGTGATTCGATTCACGGTCCAGGACGACACGTCGCCGGAGGATGGTGGACCCCTTCTGTGGCCTATCGACCCCACGGACCAGTACAAGCTCTCGATCAAGCTGCACGCGACCCTAGACCACGAGATGCTGTTCAAGACGACGTACCGGGCCGGGGACTTCGACTTGTCGGACATTGCGAATTCGCACGTGGGGGTCCCGATCCGGCCGCGGGACCTGCAACTGGCGCGGCGAGGGACCTACGTGTGGGAACTGGAGAACTTCCGGGCTGGGGTGTTCGGGCCAGGGACGGGGACCATCGATGTGACGGGGGGTGGGACAGGCGTGGTAGGGGCAGGAACCGCGTTTCTGGCGGAATTGGCACCTGGGATGCTTTTGGAAGTTGGGGGCTTCAGGACGGCGATTAGGCGGGTTCTGGACGATGAGCACGCTATCGTGGATCCTGGCGACTGGCCGGATCTGGTAGGGCAGGCGTTTTCGGTGGCCGATAAGAGCCTGTGCAAGACCTTGGCGGCGGGGTTCGTGACCATCGAGGGCGAACTGGCCGTTTGACAAAAAGCCGTATCCTGTTATATCTAAAGGCATGAAGGAGAGGTGTCCTCATGGAAGCGGAGAGGCTGTACGGGAACGTGACTTCGGGGCTGCTGCACCGGCTGTGCAAGGGAGCCCACGAGGTAGAGCGGTGTGAGGCATGTGAGAGGTACGACGGTGGGGAGTGTCAATGGGTCGTGATCTTCGAGCAGGCAGAGGAGGTACGGGACGATGTTTCCGACCGACCCGGCTGACGGCAAGGCTCTCTACATCCCGGAGGGGGTGCGGGTTGAAGCCTACGATCCGAGGAAGAGGCGTCGGAAGTGCGTGTGTGGTGGACGTGGGGAGTGGCGCTGGAACGGGGAGATCATCTGCTCGCGGTGCTTGGTAGATGTGAAGCTGGCAGACCAGAAGGAGAAGGTGGAGTTCTTCGTCCGGATGACGGTACTGGCAGCGAAGGATGATCAGGCCCGATGGGATCAGTTGATGGAGACGGTGCATGTGGGGGACGATCCGCCGACACTGAAGGAGAAGGGTTACTGGAACCTAGCGAACGTGATCGTGCTGACGCATCGGTTCACTCATAGGAGGCGGGGATGAGCACGGGCTACGCTGCGAGGCCACGGATCGGTGACGAGATTGTGTTCAACCGGGGCGTGGAGGGGAAGGAGCGTAGGTGGCGGGTGACATCGGTGAAGGGCGGGAAGCAGGTGGTGAGCGAGGCGAGGGATCCAGCGAGCAAGGTAGCGGAGTTACGGGCAGCAATGGGGGAGGAGTGGGGGAGTAGGTACTGGACGGCGCTACTGCGGAGCGAGGGTGGGGCGGTAGTGTGGATGACGGTGCTGGACGTGGGGCGGTACGGGGGAGAAGTCGAGTCGTTTCACCGGGAGTTGTAGACGATGGATGACAGGGCAAAGAAGCGGTTGTTCTTCAAGATCGTTGCTGGGGTACGTGACGATGGCACGGTAGACTTGTCGCACGATGGGCAGACGGTGGTTTCTCCGGCGACGTACTATCGGCTCCTGGGAGAATTGGAGCAGGACAAGAAGATCATGAAGGTGTCGCGGGGAGTGTTTGCCTGCCTGTTGCCACCATCGCGGGCCAAGTCTCCGATCCTTCGGAACATGATGGGGATGCTGGGTGATCTTCGTGAACTGGTAGATGCTTTCAACAAGTTCCAGGACTCCTACATGAATAGGTTCTGGCTGACGGTGGAGGAGTCGATAGAGCAGTGCATGGCCTGCGAGTGCTACCCGGACTGCATGACGGGCAGGAAGAAGTCCTGCAAGCTCGATAGGGTGCCTCTTTCTGGGCCGGAACTGGAAGCTGTGATGAGGAAACTGGACGGTGAACTTGGGAAGCTACTTGCCAGCGAGGAGTTATTCTCACGTGAGAATGACATCCCTGATCGATCCTATATAGATCAAGATCAAGGAAGAGAGAGGCAATTCTCAGGTGAGAATAACTCAGAGGAGAATTCCTTCGTTACAGAAAAAGAGCAGGAAGGAGGAGGTAGCAAGGGAGATGAGGTAGGGAAGGAAGGGAAAAGGGTGGATACGGATCATAGAATGGAAGAGGCCCGCGCCATCATTCGTCAGCGAATCCACGAAACGAGCATTGCTCCGAAGGAGAGGTCGGTGAAGGAGCAGAAGGGTGAGGTCTGGAAGGTCTGGACCGAGTGCATGGCGAAGGGGTGGGATGGGGTGAGCGCGGGGAAGTTGATGGGGAAGGAGAGTCAGTTGATGGTGCAATTGATTGCAGCGTATGGATTGGAGTTGACAAAGAAAGCCGTTGTGGTATATTTCGATCAGTGGGAGAACTTGAAGGCGGAAAATGCGTGGATCGATTCACCAGTCCCGAATGTTTCCCTCTTCTACAAGCTGCGGGAGAGGATCTTTCCGGCAGCGAGTGGGAAAGTGAAAATGACGGACAGGGTGTCGAAGCGCACGGCAGATGAATACGTGGAAGATGACGGGAGCGGCAACAACGGGCGATGGCCGGATCGTGAGGGTCCGAAGGCCACTTCTCCAGCGTGACCTGGAGAGGATGAACCTCCCCCAGAGGTTCTGGGAGGCCCGTTTCGCCCGGATTCAGGGAGAGGGGCAGGACGTGATTCGGAAGTACCTCTCCGATGGGACCTACATGCGGGGCGACGGGCTCCTGGTGTGGGGTGCCTACGGGGTAGGGAAGTCGGCTGCGGTCGCCGTCGTGGCGATGGAACTGCGGAGGCGTGGATACTCCTGTCTCTACGTGGAGGTGTCCGACCTGATCACGAAGATCCTCAACGGGGAGATGTTCGACATCGATACCTCGTGGCAGGAGCGTGCGAAGGAAGTGGATGTGCTGGTCCTGGACGATCTGGGAGCGGAGCATCACGACGCGGGCGGGAACATCGAGCGCATGATCGAGAGTATCTTGCGCTATCGGTTTCAGAGGCGTAAGGTGGTCATCGTCACCTGCAACACGTCTCCGATGAAGATGGGACCGCATACCGATGGGCGGGGCGCGAAGGTGCCGGGAGTCTACCGGCAGAAGTTCGTGGAGATCGTGAGGGAGGCCCTCTTTCCGGTGGAGATCCGGGGCGAGTCCTTCCGAACGGAGGTTGAACAAAAGATGGCTGCGAATTACGGGCAGTAGTTCCAGGGAAGGTCAATGGCGTCACTGGATTGGGGATACGTGTCGATTGTCCTCTCGCGCCCGTGGAACGAGATCCGCGGCGTGGAGATCGACGATAGCTTTTTGGCCGATGAGGCTGCGAGGAAAGCCTGCGAGTTCATCCACCTCTACAGGCACGAAACGGGTAAGGTTCCCGAAGTCCATCTGGTCAAGGAACGATTCCCATCGTTCGAGCATGACCCCTCGATAGAGCCTGCCTGGATAGCGCGAGAGCTTCGGCAACGGAGGACCTTCACTATTCTACAGGGTGGACTGGCGAGGGCAGCGGCAGACCTACAGCATGGCTCCACGAATGACGTACTCGAAACCCTGGACAGGCTCCAGAACGATGTGCGAGCAGTGCAGGTAGGAGCCAGTGCTATCGATCTGCGACGACTAGGGCCATCCCTTCGGGAGTTCTACAACGACATCAAGATGGGACGGATGGGAATCGAGCTTCCCTGGAAGTCCATCAACAACATGACGCGGGGCCTGTGGCCGGAGACGTTGACGTTCTTCGTGGCTCGCCCATCGGTCGGGAAAACTTTCCTGGCAATCATCGTTGCTCGCCATGCTCACCTGTGCGGGAAGAGGGTACTGATTATCAGTCCAGAGATGAACGCCATCGAGGTGGGGGAGAGGTTCTTCGCTATAGATGCGTCAGTATCCTACTCTGACGTAATAAGTGGGTGCTTGTCACAACTTCCAGGACAGGATGGACGATCAGCGGAGGAGCGATACTTCGAGGCGTTGGACTCACGGGCGGGGGAACTGGATGGTCCATACATCCTGGATGACGAGGACAAGCTGACAGCGAGTTCGCTGGAGGCAGCGATTGCCAAGATCGCTCCGGATCTGATCGCTGTAGACGCTGCGTATCTGCTCCGGATCGGAAGGGGGAGTCGGTACGACCGGATCATTGAAGTCGTGGAATGGATGAGGCACGTCAGCAAGGTATTCCATGTGCCGGTCCTGGCCACGTCGCAGTTGAACAAGGAGTCGGAGAAGAAGGGGCAGGGCGGGATGCAGGGGGTAGCGATGACCGACACAATCAACTGGGACGCTCATAACCTCTTTGCTTTGAAGCAGACGCCAGAGATGCGGGACGATGGAAAGCTGTCGATCATCCCGATCAAGGTGAGGCGCATGGCGAAGCTGTGGGGGAAGGCAGAGATCAATGTGATGTGGGACCTGGAACGGATGCGGTTCGACGAGATCGATACGACAGACGGCAAGGAGTTCAGGGATGAAGGGTTCGAGGACACCGCGTTCTAGGCGGATTAGGGTTGATGGTTGCCGCGGAAGCGGGTGCTGTCCTGTCCTGTACGTGGACAAGGACATGATACGGATCAGCGTGCCAGTGGACGAGACTACGGTAAAGCGGGGACGAATGATCGTCCAGGTGCATCCGGAAGTAGTCGAGAGGGCGGTCGAGATCCACAAGAAGCTGAAAGGGAACGGGTAGTCGATGTGGGTAGTCGCCGTCGTGTTCGTGGGGCTGGTAGGATTCACACTGGCCGTGACCTCCTCGAAGAAGGACGGGACTGCGGCGCTGGACGGTCTGCGGGCGTGGATGAAGAAGTTCAAGCACCCGTGGAATCCGCTACGGCCGCTGGGGCACATGCTCGGATGCTCGATGTGCTCGGGCTTCTGGATCGGCTTCTTGGGGACATGGCTTTTGTACCCGATCCTGTGGTCGCACGTGGAAGGATTCAGGGACGGCTTTATTCGATTGGCCGTGCATCTGGCGTCAGGGGGAATGGTCTCTCTGGCGTCGTACATCGTAGACCTAGCTCTACGCGGAGTCGAAGCAGTAGTAGACGAGAAGGAGAACGAACGTGAGTACGTCAAACGGCAACTCGCTCGCAAGCATGACAAGGCCGCCGCTGGCGGAAAGGCAGATATGGCTGCCTGGGGGGAATCCGGAGGCGAAGGATCAGAGGGAGATCAAGAGCCTGGATGACTCCACCGTGACCTACGTGATCATCACGGATAAGGGTCGTCACGTCGAGAAGAACGACACGCTTCAGCGGTTCCTGCTCTGGATCCTCCAGTCGAAGGCGCAGGAGATCGGGACGATCTACGCGACGAAGGATCCGGAAGTGATCCTGGGGTGAACAATGCCGATGCACATGCTGAAGGTGGCGCGGGTGAAGGACGTGGTTCGGGCCTGGGACATGCAGCAGGACTACGTGCTGATCGAGGACTACGGGACGCCGGAGTACGACGTGGGCTCCGTAATCTCTATCGCGGGCTCGCGGGTACAGCCGAAGATCCGGTACGGCAAGGTGCTGAAGGTGGGACCGGGGCGTAAGAAGTGGAGCAAGACGCTGAAGCGGGAGATCACGATCCCGATGGAAGTGAAGCCTGGGGACATGCTCTGCTACTTCAAGCACCATGGGACGCACACGACCTACCAGACAGAGGAAGGACTGGTGCTGCGGGTCCTGGACCAGCGGACACAGATCCTCGCCGTCATCGCAGAGCCTCCGAACGGACTGGCCTCGATGGAGGAGTTCGAGACGCACCTGCGGAAGAACTCCTACTTCGAGATGCAGGTCTAGCTTGACGAAAGTGCCTGTCCTGTTATATTCACCGTAGCACATGGACAAGCAGACCATCCTCGATATCCTGGCTGCGCTGGGAATCGACACGCACAAGGCTAAGGTGTCGGGGGATCACCTCCAGATCCTATGTCCTCTGCATGACGATTCGGATCCCTCGTTCAGCGTGCTCTTGGCCGCGGGGGGACCGTGGATGTGCTTTGGATGTGGATCTACCGGCAAGCACATGGGGGATCTGATTCGGGAGATTGAGGGGGTTCGTGGTCCGCAGGCGCGGGCGCGGGAACTGTGGAACAAGGACAGGGATGCCTACCTGCGAGCCAAGGGCATCGTGAAGGGCCAGGAGCAGGAGCAGGCTCCCCTTACCCCGGAGCAGCAGTTGGCAGCCCTGGAGAGCAGCCTGACTGCCTTGGAGTGGAAGGAGGCGCGGGGGCGGGATGATCGGCTTCGGTACGAGTACGTACCTCTACCGGAGAACGACTATCGGCTCCATGCACGTCCAGCACCGTACTTCGGGCGGCGAGGCTTTACGGAGCGCACGTGCGAGTTCTGGGGCCTTGGCGACGACCAGTCGATGCAGAGGGCATTGATTCCGATCCGGGACTTCCAGGGGACGCTAGTAGGGGTTCAGGGACGGTCCTATGCAATCAATTGCAAATGTGGACTGCCGTTCGCTGAGTGGTCGAACCATCCACGGGCGAAGAAGAACTCGGCGGGTAAGGTGAAGCTGTGTCCTGTCTGCAACCAGATCCGGCCGGTCAAGTACCTGACGACGGCGGGATTCGAGAAGTCGCTGTTCCTGTTCGGAGAGCACATGTTGGATCGGGACAACAGGACGGCGATCATCGTCGAATCTCCGATGTCCGTCCTGTGGCTGTGGCAGAACGGCTACCCGAATGCACTGGCCACGATGGGGTCGATCCCGTCCGATTACCAGATCCGGAAGATCCTGACGTGGTTCCATTCGGTGTTCCTGTTCGCTGATGGGGATCCGCAGACTCACCCGCTTATGCTTCCTGCCGGGGAGCGGTGGAGAAGTCACCTGAGCGCCAGCATGAGGCGATATCTGATCGTGAGGCATTCGACATGCCCTACGGGCAAGGATCCGGCCGACTTGGCACATGACGCACTACGGGATGTTCTTGGCGAGCCCTTGGGGGTGCGAGACGATATCCGGACACGAGCGAAGGACGATCCGGGGCGTCAGACAGTGCTCGTGTACGTCTAGGGTTGACAAATAGATAGGCTTGGTTATATTTGCATCAGTGGACATGGAGTCCACTAGGCAGACGTGTGTACGTCGAGAGGAGATCGCGCATGGCATGGTGGAAGAAAGACTACGAAGGGCCAGCGGAGAGTCAGCGGAGCGATAGCACAGGGAGATCCGGCGGCGGTGGTAACAAGGGGCTGTGGCGACTGAGGTTGCCGTTTGGGATGGAGAACGGGCGGGACATCCTCTACCTGGACGACGATCCGTTTCGCTTCTACGAGCACTGCGGGAAGGACGACAAGGGGCACTGGACGAGGTTCGCGGTGTGCCGCCGCAAGAACAACATCGGGGAGGAGTGTCCCCCCTGCGGCGAGAAGAACATCAACCTCTACAACATCGGCTTCTTCACGGCCATCGACATCAGCTTCGCGGTCGGAAAGGAGTACCAGGGCAACAGGAACTACTACCTGTGCGAGCGGAGGCTGGTGGGAGCGAAGCGTGGGAGCACGGACTACCCCGGAGCACTGGCCGATATCCATCGGATCCGGGAGAGGGAAGGACGGCTGCGGGGACTGGTCATCCATCAGATCCGGAAGGGCAAGAAGTCGCCGCAGGTGGGGGACACCTTCGAGGTCATCGAGAGGCTGAAGCCGGAGCCGCAGGAGATGTTGGACTACATCAAGCGGGCGGCCAGGAAGCTCTATACTGGTGGTGTGATCAAGAGGGTCTGCGATCTGGAGAAGGCGGCGATGCCGCCGGATAGGTGGTACGGGCAGAAGTTCGAGGGGCTGGTATTCGACCCGGCTCCCTACGAGGAGATATTCCAGCCGCAGTCGGCGGCGGATCTGGCGAACCTGTACGGGCTACGGTACGAGGGCAGCGGTGGGAGAACGCCAACCGACTCGAAGGACGATCCCTTCTTCGACTACGGGAACGAGGAGGGTGGAAGTTCACAGTCGCCTTCCGTGGAAGGCGATGGGGAGACGCCGTTCTAGTGGACGTGATCCTGGCAGGGTGGGCATGGCTTCCAATCGCGGAACTGGGGCAGTCTACCGCCGATAACCTGAAGCGGGAGTTGATCAAGACCCCGAAGGTGCCACGGGAGTACGAGCCGGAGGATGGGGTGGAGCCCGTGGAAGCGTTCGTGGAGGAGAACGGCTTCTTGGGGGTGCCACGGCAGTTCTTCATGGAGCGGGCGCAACTCCTTCATCGGATCGCGGACGAGCGCGTGGATGGGTACGTGATCAACCAGGAGCGTTGCGCGTTCCTGGGGAGCATCGGTGGGCATCCTCGATGGGAGGAGCAGACGAAGGCTCTACAGGTCATCCTGGACGCCTACAGCGGTAGGAAGGTAGGAGGCATCGTCCAGGCGGCACCGGCCTTCGGAAAGACGGCCCTGGCGATCAGAGCCATCTGTGCCATCGGACGGAAGACCCTGGTGGTAGTCCACAAGGAATTCCTGGCCGAGCAGTGGAAGCAGCGGATCGAGAAGATGGCTCCGTACATGAGGGTGGGGATCTGGCAGGGTTCGAAGGAGGAGATCGAGGACAAGGACGTGGTGATCGGACTGGTGCAAACGATTGCAAACCGGGACGTGTCACCGGAGGTAGTGCAGCAGTTCGGGTTCTGCATCTACGATGAGGTTCACAGAACGGGAGCCCGAACGTGGTCCGCCGTTCCACCTCGATTCAGTCCGAGGTTCAACCTGGGGTTGTCGGCACGTCCGAAGCGTGTGGATGGCATGGACGATCTGATCCGGTGGCTGACGGGGCCAGTGATCTACAAGGCTGCCTACGTGACTCCTGTGCCTCGTGTCCATCGGATCTCGACGCCCTACCAGCGACCTGCCTGGATCGTGAGAGTGGAAGCGCAGGACAAGGTACTGACGTACTCGACGCACCTGAAGGCGATGGTGGGAAGCCAGACGCGGAACATCCGGATCGTGGACGAGTTGGAGCGGATCCTACGAGCCCCGAATGGTCGCAAGGTGGTCGTGATGTCGGAGCGGGTCGCGCACCTGGACGACATGGCAGCCATGCTCCGGGAACGGGACATGATAGAGACGATCCCGGATCTGACCATCGGGTTCTATCACTCGAAGATCGGGAAGGAAGCTCGACAAGACGCGGAGCACAAGCGGGTCATCTTTTCGACCTTCCAGATGCTAGAGGAGGGATTCGACATCAGTGCGCTAGACACATTGGTCATGACGACGGCGCGGGCCAATGTCGAGCAGCCGGTGGGGAGGATCCGGCGTGAGTGCGTGCTTGGGGTGAACGTCACGGAGAACGAGTGCAAATACTACTGCCCTTGGAGGGCAGGAACGTGTAAGTCGAAGCCGAAGCCGATAGTAGTCGAGTTCATTGACGAGGATGTGGCGGTGGTAGTCCGGAAGATCGGTAATCGTACCCGGTACTACCGTGAGATGGGGGCAGAGGTTCTGGAGGCGAAGCGATGAACGAGGCGGCAACGACAGACCGTGACTACTTCGAGCGGTACTACAAGATGCACAAGGAATCGATCAGCGAGAGGCGAAAGCAACTCTACAGGGACAACGAGGAGTACCGACTGCAATGTATCGAGAGAGCCAAGGCCCGCTACCAAGAGAAGCGGGAGGAGATCCGGGAGAAGAATCGCAAGAGCCCCCACGTGGTCTGGCCCGATGGGCGGCAAGAGGCCGCCTTTCACTTGTCCGACTTTGCGGAGGGGATCGGGAAGCGACCGTTCACGGTTCGGAAGTGGATCCGGGAGGGGGTGATTCCGGACAGTCCGATCAAGCGGAGCGGGATCCGGTTCTACACGCAACGGATGATCGACGTGACGAGGAAGGCATTGCCGCCGACGTTTCGGAAGGACTGGGAGAAGGTACGGGTGAAGATCCATCGAGGATGGGAGAAGGCGCGGGCGTTCGATCCGGAGGCGCGAGTGGAGTCCCTGTGATGTGGTGGTCTAAGGACTGGAACGATATCCCGGTCAGGGCAGAGAGGCCAGAGCCGGGGGCTCCATGGGGGAAGCTGAAGGGGGCCATCATCGAGGTCATGAAGCGCAAGGATCGTGGACTGCCGCTGCCGTCCAGGTACACTGACTCCCCATGGATCCATGCTACGCGACGGAACCCGGACCTGGAGGCGTCGGACGAGGACAAGGTTGGGAAGTGGATGATCTTCGTTCCACACCAACAGGTTGACTTGAAGTGGGTTCTGATCGACCAAGCCCACACGGCAGGAGTGCTGGGGATCCACGCGAAGACATCGTCATCCAGGATCCAGGCGGCGAGTGGAGAGCACGTCATCTGCGTCTACACGAAGGACTGGCAGGACGAGGAGGACGTGATGCGGGTGCGGACAAAGCTGCGACGGCTGGGCTTCAACCGGACTCTCCACTACAAGCGGGACGTAGACACTAGGGCCGGGAAGTATTCTGGAAGCGGAGAGAAGGTATCCGTCTACTCCGATTGAGAACCCCCACGTTGGTTTTCTCGTAAGTGCTCGATATTCAAGCGATAATAGTTGCGCTATTCCCTTGACAAAAACAAGGGACGTGTTATATTCATATCATGACGGAGGCGAGGATGAACGAGCGTAACGACAGCCCGATGGGCGCGGCGATCAAGATCGCGTCCCGCTACTTCAAGAACATCCCGGAGCAGGCGGAACGTGAGGAGTTGATCTCCCACGTCGCGGAGGGATGGTGCGTTGCCCTTCGCAGGCTCGATTCTACCAGGACTCACGAAGAGCAGACCGCCTTCCTGTTCCGTTCTGCGGAGGGATGGGCGAAGAACTTCCTCCGGGATCGCATGTCCCGGATGTCGGGCGAGATCGTGGGGATGGAGGACAAGGCCATCGACACGCATTCCGGGATCGCCACCAGGGATGCAGTCGAGTCGGGCATGTCCAGGATGTTCCTGGGCATCCAGCTAGATCGGGTGCTCCAAGTGGTAGCGTCCCTTCCCGCGGCGCAGCGGTCGGTCATCGAGCGCCGCTACCTGAAGGGGATGACGCTAGACGAGGTGGGGCAGGAGGATGGGATCTCCCGTGAGCGCGTGCGCCAGATCGAGGCGAAGGCTTTGGCGTCCCTGAAGAAGTGCTTCACTCCGGACGAGGAGGTGTGATGTGATTACCAGGAGCAAGGCTCCCACGAAGGAGCGACGGGTCGCGGAGTACGAAGTCATGAGTACGATCTACGCCCAGGAGGCGCACAAGGCCGAGAAGTACGGCTTCAAGCACGAAGGTCGAGTCTGTCGGCTGAAGTCGCTGGAGTACCACGTGGCAGCGGTGGTCGAGCAGGAGAGAGAGTCATGCTGAAGTTCGAGATCCTTCTCCACGGTGAGAGAAGCGAGGTAGCCTTCAACGAGTTCCGGTCGTGGGCTGGAACCCGCTTCATCAACGGCAAGGAGTACCACTCCCCATTCATCTACAACCACCTGACCCTAGAGAGGGCTCCACGCGAGCAGGCGCGGGCGTGCGCGTGCGCGATCTGCCGTGGTGACTACGATGCGATGACGGAGGGGGAAGGGGAGACGGTGAAGAGGCTCCTCACGATGGAGGAGGTTCGGGTGAGGCTCTACCTGAAGGGCAAGAGAGCCAACAGGCTACTACTGGATATTCCGAGAAAGTCCGATGAAGACATGGAAACACAGGGGAAGTTGGTTGCCTACAACGAGATCCTGGAGGACACCTTCAGGATAGAGAAGGCCATCGAATGAGCGACTGGTGGGAAGAGTACAAGGTGGACGTGCCTGAAGGACGGAGCGGGGACTGGGCCATCGAGCAATTCACTATCAGCGAGAAGGAAGCGAAGTTCGCCAACGCGCAATCCATGTTCTGTGGGGTGCGTACTTACTACCGTCCTGGAACGTACACGCGGTTGATCGGTAAGGCACCGGATTTCGTGAATCCGATGATGTCCGATACGCCGGACGAGATCCTGGATCATCTGTCGGTCATCCAGGAAGCTCGTGGGCAGATACTTGTCAATGGCCTTGGACTTGGCATGGTCCTTCAGGCGATGCTCCGGAAAACGGAAGTGGAGCACGTCACGGTCATCGAGGAGTCGCCAGACATCATTGCCCTGGTCGAACCTCACTACCGGAAGATGTTCGGGGACAAGTTCACGATCATCCAGGCCGATGCCTTCACATGGGAGCCTCCCAAGGGCAAGCGGTACGACGTGGTGTGGCACGACATCTGGGAGAACATCTGCATGGATAACTTGCAGCAGATGGCGAAGCTGCATCGGAAGTACGGGAAGCGGTGCAACTGGCAGGGATCCTGGAAGCGGGAATACCTGCTCTACCAGAGACGGCGGGAAGCCGCGCAGGAACGAGCGTGGTTTGCTCCTCTTGGTGGCCGCCTCTGACCTGTTGCAATTGATTGCAAGTCGGATACGATCCGAGGCATGGAAAGAAAACTAGACCCCGCAGAGGGGGTAAGGATCATAACCGAGAGGCTGGCCTATCGGCATGTCAATCTCCGCTACCACAGGGAGTCGAAGTTCGGGACCCTGGTGGGGAAGATTGCGTACTGGCTGTTCGATGCCAAGTTCCCGGTAGACGGCGGGGAGCATGATTGGGTCATCGTCCAGACTATCGGCAACACGATCTGGCTCCCGGCGAACTGGGACAAGCTGGACGACAGGCTAAAGTTCGAGTTGCTGATGCACGAGGAAGTCCACACGCTCCAGTTCGAGAAGTACGGCTTGGGGAGCATGACCTTCGGGGTCGTGACCATGGGGGCATTGTACCTCCTGGTCCTTCCAACCATCTGGACCTTCCGGGCGAAGTTCGAGCGGGAGGCGTACTATGCCTCGATGCGGGCGATCTGGCTGTTGGGAAGCCAGCCGGGTCCGAGCTTCGTCAGGAACTTGGTAGAGAACTTCACGACCCGTAGGTACGTCTGGATGCAGCCGTTCCGAAAGCAGGTAGAGCGGTGGGTGATTCGGGCAATCAACCAAGCCAAGAATGAGCCGCCGATCCCTTGACAAAATACCACGGGCTGTTATAGTTAGGGGGTTGGTTCGAAGAGCTACGACACGGAGAGGTGAAGCCATGGGAAACAAGGTACAGAGCACGCTGTCTCGTCTGTCCGGGAACTTCTGGATCTCGAAGCAGAATGGACGGAATGCCACGCCAGAGATCGTCGAGCAGGTGATCGAGATCGGAGTATTCGAGGGACCGACAGCGAAGGTCTCTCTCTCTGGTGGAGCAACGGTGAACATGGGCAACTTCGAATCGGTGCGAGTCGAGATGGGGATCGAATTGCCCTGTTACATGGAGGAAGTCGCAGATGTTCACCGGATACTTCAGGCGACAATCGAAGCCAAGTTGAAGTCCGAAGTGGACGAGCTACATCGTCGGGGGAAGTAGAGGTACTGATGCCACGAAAGAAGGAGGAGGCGTCAGAGCCTTCGACGCTAGAAGAGTCGGCACCGTCTGGCGGTGATCGAAGGGCCTTGATTGCCAAGGTCATCGCCGGGGTGAACAAGAAGTACGGCAACATCATCGGGACGGGGCAGAACATGGCCCTGCATCCCGTGATCCGAAGGATCCATACCGGCAGCTTCATGCTGGACTACGCGATGGGTGGTGGAGTGCCGGAGGGGCGGATCACGATGTTCAAGGGGGACAAGGGGTCTGGCAAGACTACCCATGCGATCCGGATCGTGGCCGCGGCGCAAGGGCTCTGCCGTCGATGCTTCCGGCCAGCGAAGATTCTGGACGTGGTGGAGATACAGTCCTCCCCTGGTGAGTGGAGAGCCGTAGGGGAGTGCGACTGCATCGGGGCTGGACTGGTGCCGATGCCTTCCCCGGAGAAGGGAGAGGGCAAGCGGGAGTACCAGGAGCGAACGGAGGTACTCCAGAAGAACTCCTACGAGGAGATGATCGCGGCGTGGGTGGATCTGGAGATGGCGTTCGAGTGGGGATGGGCAGCGAGGCTAGGGATAGACACGAAGCGACTTCTGTTCATCCGTCCCGAGACAGGGGAGGAGGCGGTGGATACCCTGGATCCGCTACTCCGTACTGGTGGCATCGACATCCTGGCATTGGACTCCATCGCGCATCTGATCCCATCGGTGGAGATCGAGGCGTCGATGTACGAGCATCAGCAGGGGGTCCAGGCCCGATTGGTGAACAAGGGGGTACGCAAGTTCGTGAGCGCGGTGGCGTCCTGTGCGAACACGTATGGGCGGGTTCCGACCCAGATATGGATCAACCAGGAACGGCAGAAGTTGGGGCCGTTCCCTGGCAAGGTGACGCCGGGAGGCATGGGGCAGGGATTCGCCACCTCCATCGAGGTGGAGTGCTGGAGGTCGAAGCGAGATGTGGACAAGATCGAGGCGGGGAACAAGACGGACGTGATCTGCATCCCGCAGTCGGAGGAGTTGCACTTCAAGTGCTCGAAGAACCGGACCTTCGCGGGTGGCATCGAGGGATTCTATCAACAGATCATCACGGACCTGGATGGTCGGTTGGGGCAGGACAACGAGAGCGATCAGTTGTATCGATTTGCACAGCACTTCAAGGTACTCCTGCGGGACGAGCAGAAGGGCATCTACACGTTCACCATCACGGGGTTCACCTGCAAGACGGGCAAGGAGATGAAGGCCCACGTGGACGAGCACATGCCGGAACTGAAACGGGAACTAATGAGGCGTCTGCTCCTGAAGGAGTCAGCATGAGGAAGGCGGCACCGGCGTTCCTGGACTCGCCAGTGAATGAGAGACGTGAGCGGGTGAAGAAGTCGCAGCAGCAGGAGACACGTATCGCACGCATGGGCGGGGGCAGGCGCGTGCGCGGGTCAGGCGCGAAGCCGCACGCACGCGGGGATGCGCGATGGGACAGGTACGGGGTGCTGATCGAGGCGAAGCGCACGGACAAGGGCTCAATCTCGATTCGTGCCGACGTGCTGGACAAGATCGTCAGGGAGGCGATGGCGAACGGGAAGGTGCCTGCGGTGGCCATCGAACTGCCGACTACGAAGTTCGCTTCACATGACTGGATCATGTTGCAGGCCGATTGCGTGGAGTGGTTGATGGGATTGGCAGAGAAACAGATCCAGTATGATACCTTGACCTTGGCGGGGGTGCTCGATGACTAGGAACTCCAAGCCACCGATTCCCTGGACGCCAGATGACCATGCGCGGTGGAAGCAGGCAGCGGCCGGGGAGGTATCTAGGCTGTTCCAGTTTCTCAAACGCAAGACGGTGGACTGGACGAGGCCCGACTCGAAGGCACTGGACGACCTGGACCAGATCATCCTGGGGAGATTGAAGCATCTACGGGATGCGGGTGGGTGTCCGGAGGCGCTTCTGTATTTTGGGTGGGAGATGCAGAAGTTCTACGATGCCCGGAAGGCGCAGGCGACGATAGGGGGCGGTGTGGACCCGGACGTGGAAGCGGTCTACCGAAGGGTAGTGAGCAGCTTCGATGTGTCGTGGTGCTACAAGGCTGCGGTCAGGAAGCAGGATCCGCTGGGGGGCTGGATACCGGACATAGATGGGCGAGTAGGGCTACGTCCCGACGCGACACACAGGGATCGGGCTACGGCATACCTGGGCATCATGAAGGAGCGTCACCTTGCTTGACAAAAACGTGCGGGCTGTTATAGGTACGGCATGAGTATCGCGGACGCATTCCGAAAGATCGAAGAGAAGCAGCAGACGGAGCACAAGGCCGACTTCTTCTGCCGGTACAAGCCAATAGAGGAGGAGAAGGAGGCGATTTTCCGGGTAGGCACGCCGATCCGGATGTCCTCTCTGCCTTACTTCTGTGGACGGGAGATGGTGCTACTGGCGCTTGCTTCTACGGTCTGCGATATCGTGGTCCAGAAGAAGGTCAGGACCCTGGCAGAGACAATCAAGATGGCGCGGGGCACGGCGATGCACCGGGCGTTTCAGAACGAGATCCTGCCGTCGATGGGAGCCATTGACGGGTACTGGGAATGCTCGACTTGTGCGGGCTACCAGTCGGATCTTGGGCCACGTCCAGTCGAGTGTCCGGTGTGCATGGGCAAGGATCTGCGGTACGTGGAGATGACGCTGCGTCACGATGGGCTGATGCTGACGGGGCACATGGACGGCCTGTGGCTCGCTGAGAAGTCCATCCTGGAGATCAAGACGTGCGACATTGGAACCTACTCGAAGGTCGTGAGTATGGGACCGCTTCACGCCCACAAGATCCAGACGGGGGCATACCTCGATGCTTGGAACTCGAATCCCTGTCATTGCGGGGACTGGATCATGGAGTCGGTGCGCTTCCTGTACGTGCCGATGACGGACGTGGACGCGGTGAAGATCCCGTCTCCGAAGGATCGGAAGGTGCCGTTCGAGTTGGACATCGACACGGGCATGATCACGTTCAAGCTGCCGAAAGAGGTGGTGCTAGACGCATGGGCTCCGGTAGCGAGGGACGTGTCACGGTGCAGGAAGGCGTTGCAATTGATTGCAAGTGGATACAGTTACGAACTGTCCCCGATGCCTCGTCATCAATCCTGCAAGTCACTGGACAATGCGGGGCGATGGAAGTATGGATGCTCATGCCCGGAGTTGTGCTTCGCCGCGGACAATCCACTCGATAGGTCTGGCACTGCATGAGCGAGCAGGTAGGGCTTTTCCGGTACGACTATCCATACCGGGTCATGGGGCTGGACTTGTCCCTGCGGGGGACAGGGATCGTGGTACTGGAGAAGGGGGCCGGGGAGATCGTCAGAGCGCAGACCCTTGGGTACGATCTGGAGAGCAAGGCGACGGAGAAGCAGCGGTTGGATCGGCTGGTAAATCTCGCTGCCGGGATCAAGACCATCATCGAGGAAACCCATCCCTACACGATAGTCGTGGAGGGCCATGCCTTCGGTGCCAAGTTCGGTGGGGCGGCCTTGGCTGAATTGCATGGGGTCGTCAAGGTCCAGGTATACTTTCTGACGGGTCAGGCTCCGATGGTCGTTCCGTGCAAGAAGGCGCGAAAGATCGTGCTGGACGACGGGGCGGCCGACAAGAAGAAGATCGAGAAGATCATTCGGAAGCTCGAACTGGAAGGGGTCATGCGGATCGAGGCGTTGGGGGATCACAACCAGCGGGATGCGTGGGTCCTAGCCGAGTACGTGCGGAGGGTGCATGGCACGCGGTATTAATGCCGTGGCGGTGAGCGGGAACGTCACGGCGGACATCAAGTTCGGGCAGACAGATCAGGGGTTTCAGTTCTGTTCCTTCACGCTGATTTCCGAGAAGAAGGATCGGAAGAAGCGGACCATTGTTCGGGTCAACATCTACGTGCCAGGGCTGGTAGACGTGTGCCATGACAGGCTCCAGGAAGGGTGCTACGTCGTGGTGGTGGGCGAGATGATGAATCCGGATCGCATGTTGGGCTGTGAAGTACGGTGCCACGAGATCGTGTTCACCGAGAGGAGAGAAGCATGAACGACGCAGGGTTGGTCACAACGGATCACATCGAGATCGACGGGCAGAAGTATCTGGACCGGGATGTCCGGAGGATGATCTTGGACGTGAAGGCCAGGATGGACAACAGCTTCCGGGAAGTGGCGAAGCTCTTGTTCATGGTCTACCAGAAGTCTCTCCACGTGAGGTGGGGCTTCAAGGACTTCGGGGAGTACGTCGAGAAGGACATCGGCTTCGGCTATCGCAAGGCCATGTACCTGACGAACATCTGGGGCTGGTACACGGAGCACGTGACGCGCCAGGACGTACTCGATGCGATCTGGACCGAGATTGGATGGGCGAAGGCGAAGGAGATGGTTGGCATCATCAACGATGAGAATGCTGACGAGTGGCTGGAGAAGGCGCGGAACATGAACGCCATCGAGCTTGCCGATGCCGCGAAGAAGTACCTCTTGGCGATGAAGGAGGGGGAGGGGGATGGCAAGAAGAAGAAGTCCGGGGACGAGGCAGTGGACAAGACCATCAGCTTCAAGCTGACGGAGAGCCAGAAGGCGAACGTCACGGAGGCCCTGGAGATGGCGGGGAAGATGAGCGGGTCCGAGAAGAAGGGGCACAACCTGGACCTGATCGCCACGAACTTCCTGGCGACGAACGCGGATTCGGTGGCGAAGGACACGCTGGAGTTCCTGGCCACGCTCGAACGGCAGTACGGTGTCCTGATCATGGCGGTGAGGACCACGGACAAGGTGGTCGTCTACGGGCAGGAAGTCTATCAGGCGGTCCTGGACGATGCACGGAAGGAAGCCAGGGGCGAAAAGCCGACTGCCTGATTCTGGATACTTAGGCCCGAAAGTAATTCCGACAAATCGACATTGCTAACGTGACTTTTCCTTGACAAAGTTCCGGGGCGTGTTATATTCATGGCAGGTGGTCGAGACCCACCGGAAAGGAACGAAGCCATGATGAACATCAACTGGACCGAGGTTCTGGAGAGCATCCGGACGCAGGACGTGGCGAAGGGCGATGCCCTGGTCCGCACGGAGGAGATCAAGGTGGACGAGGGACGGATCGTCGTCCCGAGTCGGGCCGTCATCCCCTTCAAGAGCGATTTCAAGAACGGCAGTGCTCCCCGCGCCTTCGGGCAGGGCGAGGGGGACGTGGTGCTGGGCCTCTCCGACAGGGCCATCACGCAGATGTGCGGGCGGTTGGACATCCCGCCGCGCTACCTGAAGCGCAAGATCGAGGAGAGGGCGTGGGGCGTCGTGGATCGGGTGGTCAGGGACGACCTGGACAAGCACGGGCAGAGGCTCCTGCTCCGGACCATCGGGACGCAGATCCGGGCGGTCCTGTCCGACAAGTACGTCAGGCTGAACGACTTCGACGTGGTGAGCGACATCGTGGAGATCGTCCAGGGTCGCACGGAAGTCCGTTCGAGCCACATGGACGAGAACGGGATCTGGATCAAGGCGACGTTCCCGGATCTGAAGTTCCAGGGACCGGACGGATCGGGCTACTTCGTCGGGATGATCCTGGGCAACAGCGAGATCGGGGATCGCTCCGTGTCTTGCGGGCCGTTCATCTACCGGGCGGTCTGCACGAACGACATGGTGATCGTCCATGACGAGGCGTTCGACCACCGGCACATCTACATGGACCACGCCCAGCTTCGCTACGGGCTAAAGAAGGCGATAGCGGCGGCGGTACGGGAAGGCGACACCTTCGCGGACCAGATCCAGATGGCGATGTCGGCAGCGATAGAGGATCCGATGGACGTGCTGGACAGGATCGCCAAGAAGGCCCGGTACTCGAACCAGCTTCGGGACACGGTGAAGGCGTCGTACCAGATCGAGCCGATGCCGAACAAGTGGGGACTCGTCAACGCTCTCACGAGGGCCGCCCAGACCCTCGAAGGCGACCGTAGGGTCGAGATGGAGTGGTTGGCCGGGAACCTCATGGTAGCCCCGGATCTCGCCCGCGTGAAGCTGCCCACCATCGAGACCACCTCCTCGAACTGACTCCTTGCAATCAATTTCACAAGCCCCTTGACAAAAACACGTCGCCATTTATAGTTATGACTCGACTGGAAGTTGAGCAGCGGGGGGATGGTCCCCCCCCAACCAAGCCTCCCGCTGCTCCTTCCGGTTTTCTGGAGAAGCATGGCAGACCCACAACGCCCTGGCGACCAACCGGACATCCTGCCGTTGGATCCTCATGCGTGTCTGATCGCGGCAGCGTTCATCTGCCCATTCCATGAGAGGTTGCCAGCCGAAGGGAAGGCGAGATGCCGTCGATTCGAGAAGTCGATGGGGACTGCCAAGGAATCCATCGTGGGAACAGGGGACTACCCCCATGCAGTCAGGGTAGGGGCACGGCTGCGGGAGTGTGTTCAGTCACCTCCGCAGTTCAAGATCGTGGATACCGCGAAGAAGCCGAGGAAGAGGAGGACGAGTCGTGTGGACGAACCGTAAGCAGCACGCCGAGGCGCTGGGGAACAACAGCGTTGGCTACGTCAAGATCAAGCCGGACCCGATGGAGTACCGTTCTGCGGACGGCAGGGTGAACCCGCAGAAGAAGGTGTCGCTGGTAGAGGATTTCTTGCGGACCATCCATCGGCACTTCTCGCCTGCCAGGGTCACAATCTCCTATCCGGGGGATGCGGAGTTCTCGATCATCTTCATGCGGCCGGTAGAGGGGGAGACCCTGCTCCAGATGCTCGACAAGCTGGCGCAGGAGCCACGGGCTGAGACGGGAGCCCCCTACTCGTTCTGGCTGTCGAACTGGGCCATGAAGGATCCAGAGGCCATTGCGATGGGGACGATGGTGGAGGTGTCGGAGTGAGGCGGCCGCCAGGGGGAGCGAAGGAAGTTCCCCGGAAGCTGCTAGGGGTATTCAGGACGCATCGGGCAGGCCCCAAGGTCGGACGGAATCAGCCATGCCCATGCGGTTCCGGACGGAAGTGGAAACGGTGCTGTGGGGCTCCGAAGAACATCCAGCCGCAGGTCAAGGCTGTCCGGGCGATGCCTCCGCAGGTCCTCGTTCCGAGGAAGTCGGTGGGACCAGACGGACTTCCCCTCATCGTGACTCCAGGCATGATGGACCCCTTCGGGGGCAAGGCCATCGTGACTCCCAACGAAATCCAAGATTTAGAGCGCAAGGCCAATCCACCGCCGGAACCGAAGATCATCCTGAGCCGCTAACCTTGACATGAGGGGTGGGTCGTGTAGGGTTGATCGGTGTCCAGTATGGACCGTGGGGAGAAACTTGACAAAAATCCCGCCACTGTTATAGTTCATGCGGGAACGGGGGCAGGAGACAGGGATGAAGGAGGTCACGAAGGTACTGGCTTGGACAGGGATATGGATAGTCCTGACCGTGGCCTTGCTGGTAGGGTTCCTATGGTGCCTGGACGTGTGGGCTTCGCCTGAGACGGATGTTCAGCCGGTAGAGTCCTGGAATGTATGGGGTGCGGAGCCACCCCCTACCCCGTGGAAGGACGGGTGCAAGGATGACTGGTGCCCCTCGATCATCGAGGGGCTAGAGAAGGGGGAGTCCTGGTGCTTGTCCAAGGGGGGATGTGGGGACTACCACCGAACGGAGAGCTACGCCATCTACATGAAGTACAAGGCGTGGTTCAACGAGTTCTGTGGGGGTACTCCTGGCATCTGGGCCGCGCAGACCGTGAGGACGGAGAGCGAGGGAGATCCCGACGCCCATATCAAGAAGACGAGCGAGTGCGGATTGGCGTCCGTGGACATGGAGCACGCCATAGCCCTGGACGTGAACCCGTGTGACCCGAAGGCGAACATCTGGGCCACCTGCTACGCCAGGAATAACCAGTTGATCCAGCTTCGGGCAGACGTGAAGGGGTTGGACAAGGCCCCGATTCAGGACCAGTGGATGCTGGCAGGAGCGTCTGGAGCAGCGGGGAACGGGAAGATCATTCGCCTGTTGAAGTGGTCGAAGGCCCTGTCCGGGAAGCATCCGTACAACGCGATCCGCAACCATCTACGGGGGCTCCATTCCAAGTGGAAGAAGGCGACGGATGCCAAGATGGCGATCTCGAAGCTGGGGCTAGACGAGGGGCTTGGGAAGATCGGGATGTCCCATGAGGCGTGGAAGGACCTGGAGCAGTATGCCGAGGTCTACGACAAGAACGGCCCGTGGGATGCACTCTGGAAGGCCGGTCTAGGGCTCTACCGCCCTGGACGGACGGCGTTTCGGATCGCTAGACCAGAAGGGGCCAGGAAGGTCATCGAGCCTCTGTTTCCGGACGGTCAGATGCCATGGGGGGACCCGGTGCTGCCGGAACGCCCTGCTGATATCTGGGGATATCCCGGCAAGAAGGATCATTGTGCGTGCCACCTGTGGCCGGAAATGAAAAACCAAGTGCCTACAGAAGAGGAGAACGAGAAGTGGACTCTACAGAACGAGCCGGGGGATCCGGCGAAGCTGAAGTGCGTGAAGGGGTTCAAGGGGAAGCTGGTGTGCAAGATCCAGACGGAGCAGTGATCGAGAACTCCGAAGGCACCGTCAAGCTCACGTTGGAGCAGTACAAGGCGATGGTCATGGAGAAGCTGCGGAGGCAGGCTGCTCTCCTGAAGAACAAGGCCACTACCCGAATGTCGATCCAGGACCAGATCAGGAAGGCTGCGGAGGGAAAGAGGGCCAGGAAGGCTGAGAAGCTGAAGGGGCTGCCGTCATGCTGAAGCCCAAGTGGATCATGGTGGGAACCGTGGCGCTTCTTCTGGCGGCAATCCTAATCGCTCTGCTGATGTCGAGGGACGTTGGTGGGGAGACTGGAACGGTCGCCCTGGAGTTGTGCCAGGACGATCTCTCGCAGGAGATCGAGCTTCGGAAGGGCCTGCTTGCCCGGAAGGACGAGGAGATCGAGCGCCTGAAGAAGCAGATCGAGGATCGGGAAGCCTTCTGGCTGGATGCGTTCGAGCGGAAGGAAGCAGAGAAGGCGGGGGCGTGGTGCTGGACGAATTACAAGGACTGCGAGTACCTGCTGGAGCGGTCAGACAAGGACTGCCTCTTCAACATGCGAATGGCGAAACTCGTCACGAACGAGGGCAATATGAAGCAGTTGAAGTACAGGCTGAAGGCGAACGGACTGTCGCCTGATGCGTGGTGCAATGCCTCGCCAGAAGAGGTTGCCAAGCTGAAGGACCTGACCGGCCTGGATGCCAGTACAGGGGTTCCCGTGATCAACCTTCGAATGACCTACCCGGCTCCGTCAGACCTGAGTGAAGCCGAGCAGATCAAGGAGGACGAATGAGTGCTGCCAAGTATCTGGAACTGACTCGCAAGATTCTGGCCTTGCGTTCCTTGGGTACATTCAAGGCCGAAGAGGAGAAGGACCTGATCACGGAAGCGGACCTGCTGTGGGGAAAGACAACAGAAGAAGAACGAGCGGAAATCGTCTCTCTGCTGAAGGAGGACGAGTGAAGAGTGGTAAGGAGAGGGGGAAGGGGGCCGGGAAGAAGATGGCGATGGCTATCATCGAGTGGGGAAACCTGTTCTACAACCTTGGAACGAGGCAGCGAGTCCTAGAGGCAGTTCATGTTCGACTAGGACGTGAACTGAAAAGGCTTCAGAAAGAGAGGAAGTGATGGATCTACCCGACAAGGATGTTGCCGGGATCCTGGGAGCGATCAACCGGAAACTGAAGGAGCTTGGATACGAGTGGCGTGCTGACGAGGATGCGGGTGACTGTGGCCTGACGAGAGGCGATACTCCGTATGCGGCGGGCCAGATAAGGCTCGAAGATGCCGTGTACTCCGTTCAAGAGCTTCTGAGGAGGAAGTGATGAAGAACAGTACGATAGTACTTGGAATACTCATTGGCTGCCTATTTGTTTTGATGGGTGTGGTGGGGCTTTACTTTGAGCGTGGCCAGCAGGAGCAGATCGAGCAGCTTCGAATAGAATTAGAGGATGGGAAGAAGCTGAGAGAGCAGGAGAACATGTCGGCAATCATTTATCTCAACGAGATAGCTGAAGTAGCCGATAATGCGTGGCTGAGGTGCGAGGAGTGCAGACTAGAGTGTGGAGGTCAGTGATGACACTACCGTTTACGGGCTCGGAGAAATGGGAGAAGGTCGTAGTCATATCTCTCATTGCAGTGCTGCTCCTATTGTTTGTCGGGTATCTGTGCTCCAAGCCACAGGGACCAACCCTAGAAGACCGCGTGGAGGCTTTGAAAATGGAAGTACGAATGCAGCAAGATCAGATCGTGATAATCCACGAGACGATGCAGCAGACCGAAGAAGCCCATGAGGAGACGGTCTACCACCTGTGGGAAGTGATCAACGTGACAGAGAAGCGGTGCGAGGAATGCCTGCATTCATGTGGGGGCATCGACTGATGGGCTACTTGTCCAGCGATGTGTGCCATGAGCCCTGTTGTCAGAAGGTAAGGGCTGAACGGGCAGGTATACTGTGGGAAAGAATTTCAAAATCAGTCGAGACCAAGAAGGCATGGTACGTCGAAACGGAAACAACCGGATGGAGAGGTTGGTTGCGTAGACATGGACTTCGGAGGAAGTCGATAGGGGACGCTGCATTCGACAGGATGTTCTCCGATATCAAGAGCATGTTTCTTTTTTATGGAACATGAGACTGGCTTGACAAAGACAACAGGCATGTTAGGGTGAGGGGCCATGGAACACGACAAGGAAGGACTGCTAGACAAGTACCTCATCTTTCGTCGTGCCGAAGAAGGCGTAGACGATCCGTCCGTGATGACGATCATGGTCATTGACCGTGAGGGGGAAGGTCGAAAGTTCAAGGGCAGGCCCGTGAACACGCACAAGTTCGTCCTCTCACCCGACAAGAACGATGACTACGGCAACGCTTCGAGGCGTGCGCTGGAAGCCTATGCGATTCAGATCGAGGCCAGGAATCCGAAGCTGGCAGACGATCTGCGCCAGTGGGTCGAGATGATCGAGGCGAACCTTCCATCGAAGGAGTCCAGATGAAGTCGATCTTCATCTTTCACGATGTCAGGACAGGGAGCGACGGGGAGCCGCAACGTCACGATATCAGTGAGGAACGGGAAATGGATTTTGTGCTTCCGGTAGGACTTATGGTTCGGCGGAAGCTGGAGTGGTATCGGCTGGACGAAGCGAGCTACACGTTCGACAAGAACGTGATGGTCTACGACTTGTCGGTAGTACCGAAGGAAGGTTGATGATGGCGATTCATCCACAATTCTATGTTCCGCAGGGTCCACAAGGATTCGTGCAGGATCAGCCTTCGAGGAGGATGTTCGAAGAACTGATCGACTATACGCAGGCAGTTGCCAAGAGATTGAATATCCTGTGGGACGCCAAGGGCAAGCGGAACTGGAAGGAATGGGACGCTGGCTACCCGACAGGATGGTGTACTCACTTCACGGCATCGAACATGGCCGTATCGAAGGACCGTCCTCTGGGAAGGATCCCGACCTTGTTCCAGAGGTTCGCTCGCAACAGTGGGACGCCGGGGATTCACTTCATCGCATGGGACTCGTTCGTGCCGCAGTTCGAGGATCTGCGGAAGAATTACACGGTGTTCAACTACCTGCCCTGCGACGTGTGGTGTTGGGGGCTGGACAAGGCGTTCTACCACGGCAACGCCCTGAACGGATTCTGCACGGGTCTGGAGCTTCGAAATCTCGGCAGGCTGATCGACATGGGAGGCGGGAAGTTCGGGTGGGGGGACAAGAACAATCCGACACCCTACGTTGGCCGCGACCCGATCAAGATGCGGAACATGGGCTGGTACGAGCCGTTCACGCAGGAGCAGGTAACGGCGGTCATCATGCTGTGCCGCTGGCTGAAGAACATCTACCCGATAGAGCCGATGAAGTACCTGGGCCACCTGCATGTGACCTCGAACCGGACGGACCCCTTCCCTCACTTCCCCCTCCAGATGACACGGGAGGCCGTGTTCTTCGACAGGGAGGACGTTCGGCGCATGGACTGGCTGATGTCCTACAAGTCGGATCCGAAGTTCTGGGAGCGCAACGACGAGTACATGGAAGAGGTTGTCGTAGAGGATACCGACCCGATGGACGTGTGGGCGCGGGACGGTGGCGACATCGAGCTTCAGGAGGAGCAGCCTTACGGAGCGGACGGGGTGATCACGGTAGGGGACATCGTGGAGGCGAAGAAGGCCCTGTACCAGTTGGGTTACTACCCCTTCGTCTGGAATCCAGCGTTCACGGCGGGGAGCACGGTCGAGTTCGTGTGGACCCTGAAGATGTTCCAGAGGCGATGGGTCAAGATGGTGAATGACAAGCCGGTGCAATTGATTGCAGACACCGGCATCGTGGACAAGCCCACCGCACAGAAGCTCACGGACATGCTCCGGCAGTATGACTTGATCCCGGATCGGTAGCCGATGGATCATTTGTTCCTTAAACTCATGGTCCAGTCCTTGATCTACTGTGGGGGGCTGATGGCGATTCTGGTACTCGCGTGGACGATCTACTTCTGGAAGATCCGACCGAGAGAGGACTGGAAGAAGGAGATTCCGATGCGTCGGGACGAGTACCGAGGTGGAGCACTTGACGACTGACTTGTCAGAAGGGGCCTGCTTGATTCGTTTGTCAAGCACTTGACAAAATCCGGTCCCTTGTTATAGATAGCGGGGAAGGTGAAGCCAATGGAAAACGCACTGGACTACATCCGGAAGACCTACGAGAAGATCGTGGGGAAGCATGACATGGACATGGTGATGCGTCCGGTCAGCGAGTGGAAGCCCTTCGACGTGAGGCCCCTCACGTCGGGCAACACCGGCGACCACCGGGACGTGATCGCCGTCAGGGCCGCGCCGGGCAATGGGACGGAGTACCGCTTCGTCCTGACGAACCTCTCCGGTGCGGAGGACCTCTTCGGATGCCAGGACGGTTCGTGGCTGATCGCCATGGACCCGTACTGGAAGTCCGGGACGGCCATCGTGCGGGACTACGGGGACATCCATCCCTCATACCTGGAGGAGAAGCTGAAGATGAACGAGCATGACTCTGCGGTCATGGCGGTCATCCTCTACCGGGTCAAGGAAAGGCTGTCGGCGTGAAGTGCCTGACGATTCGGCCCCCCTGGTCTGACCTGATCGTGCTGGGCTTCAAGAGGGTCGAGTTCCGGACCTGGAAGGTGGATTACCGGGGTCCAGTGGCGATCCACGCAGGGATGTCGGTGGACAAGGCCGCGATCTTGTACCTCACCAAGAGGCTCGACATGCCGTGGAAGCTGAATCGGCATGTGGGGGACGAGCAGTTGGAGACCATGAAGCGATACCTCGTCTACCCGCGGCGGGGAGTGGTGCTGGCGGTAGCGAACCTCGTGTCCATCGACAAGTCCGAGTACCACGACAAGGAACTGGGCTTCAGCGTGGACGAGTGGGGATGGGTGCTGGACGACGTGAAGGCGCTGAAGCGGGAGGTGCCGCTGAAGGGGCAGTTGGGACTTTTCTCCGTGAAGGGGAGCATCGAGGACCAGATCCGGCGGGCGATGGAAGGAAACCTGAAGGACATCAAGCTGGACCTGAAGATCCAGGAGCAGGACAAGGGGCCATTGAAGGCCACAGGACCGTCTACGACGCTCGCAGGGGCGTCGAAGAAGGGGACGCTAGAGGAGGCACGGGAGCAGCATACCGTGGACGGGGAAGGCCGTAGGTACGTCCAGAGGGGGCTATTCAAGGTGCCTGAGTGACCAGGGACGAGTTCCTGGCCTTCCTGGAGGACGCCTACGTGTCTGGGCAAGTGAATGCGACGGAGAGGAATCGGTACTATACCGAGGTGAACCGGGACGATTTCCTTGAAATTATGGGGGTTTACATGGGGGAGAACGGACGGCTGGTAGTCGAGATCACCTATCTGCCCTGATTCTGCAACCGATCACTGGAGATGCAACCGGACCTGGATTTTGCAACCAATTGCACTTGACCCCTTGACAAATTCCGCAGGCTTGTTATATTCAGTAGTGACGGAGGCAAGCCATGGACAACCAGAAGATAAGGTTCGAGGGAGTAATCAGGACGGTCAAGGAGGAGGCGAATCCTCCTTACGGGCGCGTCCTGAAGGTCACGATCATCGGGGACGACGGCAACACGTACTGGGCGAAGACGAACGCCAGCTTCGCCTGGAAGCTCCGCTACGATGACCGGGTGGTCATCGAGGCAACGGTGAAGTGCCGCAAGCCGTCCACCTACGCGGCGGGAACCGAGTTCGTGGTGTTCACCCGCCCGAAGCTGATCGAGAACAAGGGCACGGACGAGGCGACCGTGCTTCGCCGGGTACAGGCGGAAGAGGAGAAGATGCTTCGCCGGAACTACGCTCTGCGGGAGAGTCTGGTGTGCGAGGACAACGGCATGGCGGATCTGCTCGATGCCCAGATCGAGCGGACGAAGACGCGGCTGGCAGAGATCGAGGCGAGCAGGAAGGCGGCGGTGGAGATCGCCCCAGAGAGCGAGCAGGAGCCGCCGAATCGGTACGGACTGGAGTGCAACTGCGATCTGCCAGGACTGCTCCAGTGCGACCTACACGGACCCAGGGAGTAACCGATAACGCTTCACGAGTTGAAGCACAGGAGGGTGCTATGGAGAACGAGAAGATCAGCGGCGAGATGGAGAAGGTACTGGACGGGCAGGGAAACGTCCTGAAGTCGCTTCTCTCCAACTACGAGGCCCTGACGATGAGCGACAAGGGGATCTCCTACGCGGTCATCAGCCAGATCGAGAAGATCGTAGCCGATGCGAAGAAGCAGATGAACGGCACCATCCGGACGGAGATGGGCGGCCAGAGGGAGTTCGAGACCCCGAGCGTCAAGATCATCTTCGACGTGCCGGAGCCGGAGCAGGTCGTGGACATCGAGAAGCTGCGGGAGGCGTGCGGGACCGCAGACCTGATGGAGAAGGGGATCATCAAGGCTGAAGTGGTCTACACGATGGACGAGAAGGTTCTGGAGGGGATGCTACTCGACGGCAAGATCGAGCGGTCGCACGTGGAAGCGGCCATGGTCGAGTCAACGCGGGCGGCTCGCCTGATCGTGAACCCGAAGGGAGACCTGAAGAAGAGGCTGGCCGTGATGAAGAAGGCGTGCCTGCCTTCCGGGGAGTAGTCATGAGGAAGTTCAAGCCAGAGGAGATCCCTTGCCAGTTCTACTGCACGTGGCAGGAGAATCAGGCACCGCTGGGCTCTGGCATGAACTGGCCAGAGACGTTCGAGGATTGCGCGTGGGACGGCGACGACTCTGAGATCGTCAAGGTCATGGAAGCTGACGATCACAAGTGCGGTCCATCGTGTCCAGCCTACAAGGGAGCGGAGATCCGGACGTGTCCTTCGCATGGAGAATACCTTGCGATGGAAACGTGCTGGGATTGCGTGGCGCTGGAAGAGGTAGAGGCGCAGAGAGGGGCAGAGGAATACTGGTCGAGTCTGGATGAAGGAGCACGAAGATGAAGGACGCGGCAGGACATGAGGTAGTGTTCGTGGTCTACCGTCGCAGGCATCTGGCAGACGGGAGGTGGTGGCGGGTGGCTACCTTCAGGGAGGAGGCGAACGCCCAGAAGTTCCTGGACGAGATGCAAGATCCGCAGTTGTTCGTGGAGTGCGGAATGGCGACGGTCAAGGATCTGTCGCTGGCGAGAGACTGACGATGAGAAGGAGACACATTTCAGAATCCCCTGCATGGTGGAAGGGACGCATGGACTCCTATGTCCGTGACTGCGAAGAGATGCAGAAGATGATTCTCCGGAGCGGAGAACTGATGTCCAGAATGGATATCCACGGGCTTGCACTGTCCGTGGTGAGGGACCGGGAAAAGATGTGTCGGGAGGTGGTAAGGCTTAGGGCTGCCCTGATGCATATTGCAGACACCTGTATAGAAGATCCGGTCACGGCGCAGTTTGCCTCACAGGTGCTCGATGGGACTGCATCATGTCCTGAGATGCAAGATACCCTTCATCCCATGACGGATGTGGAATCCTGCTCCAACTGCGGAAATGTCAAGGAGGATGGCGACTGCGACTACTTTCTGAATCCGTGTACGTTGAAACAATCAAAGTGGAAGCCCAAGTCATGACGAGAAATCAGATGAAACGAGCGGTAGCGACGGCATGGGAGATAACTATGGGGCACGATCCCCGTAGTGGGGTAGGTGTGGTCATCGTGCGCGAGGGAGTACCAGAGGCCGTGACCCGTAGCATGGCAGAGGCGCAGGGGTGGGGCATTGTGGCCGCGTTCGACGATGACGGGCAGTGGGGCATGGGGCTGTCGTGGTACGTGAGCGGGATCGAGTTCGCGGAAATGGTGATGGACTGTTTTGGGCGCGAGTTGGTGGAAGTGGCGTCACAGTGAACGATCCTGTCGATATCCGCCGGGACATCATCGAGGACCACGACGGAATGTGGGCAGGGGAGAACTGGATTTTCCACCGCAAGATCAGGAAGGCCCGGAAGCGTCATGAGTGCCATGCCTGTGACGAGGCAATCGAGAAGGGGACTCACTATGTCGAGTACGTCACGGCAGGATTGGAAGGTCCGGGGATGGAGACGTGGAGGGTTCATGGGGAATGCTTCATCGAGAACCTAAGCATGATGGTAGGAGAGAAGAGGCCAGCCTGGAGATGGGAGAAGGCCCAAGCGGAGAAGCACAAGCCATTCAGTGAGTTGTTCGGTGAGTTGATGGGCACCATCGGAAAGCTGGGAACGAAAAGGGGAAATGAGCCATGAAAGAAGCCTGGAGTATCTTGCTGGACTTGGATCCCGAGTTCTGTGAGTTCAAGGATGGCCGGAAGTGCTGGTTCGATGTCGTGCCGATGGAAGTCGGTCTCCCGATGTGTACGCTGCACCCAGGGCAGCCCATACTGCGTTCGAATAGGATGCGGGTCCAGAGGCCATGGGGACATGAGGAGGTCTTCCGGGATGAACGCCTCGATATCTGCAAAGGATGTCGAGTCAGGATCGTGGGAGAGAAGCCATGAAGCACGTGGAGATGGTCAAGCTGATGGGGACGAAGGTCCTCGTCAGCAAGGTACTGGAGAGGCAGAAGGGCTATGTCTCCAAGACTTCCACGGTGAATAAGTTCTGGTGGGAGCAGAAGGAGATCGAGCCCAGGACGGGGTGGGTGGTCGGGTTCAGGACGGTCCAGGAGGGGTACGTGAAGCCTGGATCGAATGGGTACAACGGTATAGACGGCTACCACGAGCCGGAGCCTGACGAGTGGAGAACGACAGGAGTGAAGAAGTGCCTCCTGGTGGCGTTCTGGCCGACCGAGAAGCCGGTCCACGTTCCGCTGGATGGGTACGTAAGGGTGTCCAGGGGTGGACGCTGCATCGATCCTGAGTGGATCCGGAAGGGTCCGCAGAACAGATGCCATATGGCTCCGGAGCCATACACGACGGCAGGTGGGTGGCACAAGGAAACGTACAAACTTCATGCCAGGGCATTCATGATTGACGAGATGAAGGACTGGCCCAGGGACGAGAAGGGCCGATGGAGGAAGAAGGCCCCGTAATTGACAAAAACGGGGAGCGAGTCAATAATTTGACTCGTGGGTCTACGTCCATCCATTGCCAATCGCTCGACGCGGCTTCGATCCCTGCAATGCTTTCCCATCGTGACCCAGATGATCAAGGACGGCTACTCGCTGCCCCAGATCGCGGACTACATCCAGAAGGAGGCGCGGGAGTACGTGGACGTGACCAGGGCATCCCTGGTGAAAGTCCTGGAGATATACAAGAGGGACGGTGTACCAGCCGAGGAGATCGCCAAGAGAGAGCCGAAGCGATACCTCGAACTGGCCCGTCAGGTGTCGGATTCGGTCAACGTCTTGAAGGAACTGGAGGGCATGTTCCGGATTCAGAAGGCCCGCATCGAGAGGTTCGTGGAGGAGGAAGAGGATAGCGGAACGATGAAGCCGAATATCTCACGCGAGTTCGACGCGGTGAGAGGGCTTCTGGATCGGATCCATCAAGTACGGATGGACACGGGGCTGGACGAGAGGCACCTTGGAACCTTGAAGCTCCAGGCCGAAGCGGTGATGGTGGCAGAGGAGAGGTACGGGACAGCGACGGCAGAGGTGCTGAAGGACCCGGAACGGCGGCGCAAGATCCTGGCAATCTTCGAGCAAGCCATGAAGGTGAAGGCACTCCCGGTAGTCGATGGGGAGCACCGGGAAGTGCAGGCTGGATAGATGCTCATTGTCGAGAATGGACGTTACCGGACGGCCCTGACTCCGGACGAGCAGGACGTGAGCCTGGAGAGCCAGATCAATGCCCTAAGTGACGAGGAAAGGTTTGCGCTCCATTCGCTCCTGGCAGACGAGTCCTGCGATGCGAATCCAGTGCTTCGGGCAATCACGGAGCTAGAGTACGAGCAGAAGCCAGTATCGCCGGGGGAGTTCTATACCAATCCCTACTACCTTGGACGGCTGACGCTCTGGCCGAAGCTGATGGATGACCTAGTGGAGCTTCACGAGGGCGGATATGAGGAAGCAATTCTAACTGGTAGTTTTGGATGGGGGAAGAGCTACTTCGCGGCCGCGGCCTTGTGCTACGTGACCTACGAGTTGTCGTGTCTGCGGGATCCGCAGCGGAGCTTCGGGCTGGACCCGATCTCGCAAATCTACCTGACCTTCGTGGGACCCACGATCCAGTTAGCGCAGAAGGGTGTCTACGCAAAGGTCACGGACATGCTACGGGCGAGCCCGTACTTCCAGGACAACTTTCCACCGCGAGTCATCAAGACGCAGGCATGGTTCCCGAAGGGGATAGGGTTCATTGCGGGGTCCACATCCTCGAATGCAGGTATGGCCCTGGACGTGTTCGGGGGAGCGATAGACGAGGCCAACTTCTTCAAGGCGCAGAAGTCGGCTACGGACCTTCGGACGATGCTGGACCGTGCGAAGCTGATCTACGAGTCCGTCCGTAGGAGGATGGAGAACCGCTTCATGCGGAGCGGGAGATTGCCGGGGCTCCTGATGATCGACTCGTCGGCTGCTCACCACAGCAGCTTCACGATGCAGAAGATCAAGGAGGCGAAGCACAACTCCAAGATATTCGTGCGGGACTACGCGACGTGGCACGTGCAGCCGAAGGACAGGTTCTTGGGGAGGCACTTCTGGGTTGCGGTAGGGGATGGCAAGACGAGGGCGCGGATTCTGGAGGACGAATCGCAGGCAGAGGAGTACCGGAAGCTGGGGGCGAACGTACATGGCGTGCCGGTGGAGTTCCGGAAGGCGTTCGACTCGAACCTGGAGGCGGCGATCCAGGACATCTTGGGGCTGCCGACCTCGGACACGTCCTACTACATCCAGAACTACACGGCTATCGATGAGGCGACGACGGAGCAGAGGCACCCATTCACGAGCAATGAGTACATGGTGGGGATGTCGAAGGACAGTTTCCGATGGCCTGCGCTGGCCCGACAGGTAGAAGTGGCGGTCCAGGGAGGCTACACGGAGAAGAGGTGGATTCCACTGGTGAACCCGGAAGATGCACGGTGCGTTCACCTGGACCTATCGAAGAACGCGGACGCGACAGGCGTTTGCATGGGGCACATCGAGAGGTGGGTAGAGGTGGTGCGTCGGGACGCGGAGAGCGGGGAGGACGTATCGGAGCAGGCCCCGGTCATCTACATCGACCTGATGCTGCGGGTTGTGCCACCGCCGGGGAAGGAGATCATCCTGGGTGAAGTTCGTGCTCTGATCTACATGCTCCAGGAACATGGCTTTTCCATCTATCGGGGGACGTGCGACCAGTACCAATCGCTCGACACCATCCAGCAACTAGAAGCCAAGGGGATCGAGTCGGAAGTCGTATCGGTGGACAAGACGCCAGAGGCGTATGAGACCTTCAAGGTGGCACTCTACGAGGGGCGGGTGCAGGCATACCACTACAAGCCATGGATTGACGAACTGAAGTCCTTGAAGCGGATCGTGACGAGGCAGAACACGATCAAGATCGACCACCCGAATGATCCGAAAGAGGGGGTACTGTCGAAGGACGTAGCCGATGCCGTGGCGGCAGTAGTCTACAATCTTACGATGCACCCGCCTGGAAGGTTTGTACGGGCGGGGACATTGCCAGGGAAGAGGATGGGGACGGCGCGGGAGTGGATGGAGCCAAGCGTTGACATCATGCCAGGAATCGCACAGGATAGGGGACGATCTCCCATGCCCTTCCTGATGGGAGACGATGGAGACCTAGAGGAGTAGTCGTTGGGAGTTGGGAAAAAGGTACGTGACGCACTTTCGTCCTTCTTCGCGCAGGAGCAGGACGCGCAGGCGAAGGATCTGGCCCGTGGCTGGACCCTAGCAAATACGAGAGCGATATCGACTCCAGATTCGTACCCGAACCTTGGCTACGACTACTCACTGCCGATGTTCGAGGACACGCTCCTGGCGAGGTACAGTCGCTACGAGGAGATGGACACTTTTCCATTAGCTTCGCTGGTTTTGGACACATACGCGGACGACTGTACGATCTACGATTCGATAAAGAACCACGTCATCTGGGCGCAGTCGAAGGACAAGGCTATCGAGGGCATCCTGGACGATCTCCGTGACCACCTGCACATCGAGGACGATGCGTGGGCGCACGCGAGGACAACTGGACGGTACGGGAACAACTTCGGAGAGATCCTGGCCCGTGAGGGTGAGGGGGTGTGCGGGATCAACTATCTGCCCACGGCAACGATGCGTCGGGTAGAGGATCGTCGCGGAAAGCTGCTCGGGTTCTACCAGATCGAATCGGCAAGGATCGCCAGTACGAGCATCAGCGCGGACGACTTCGTGAGCCTGTTGGCGAAGGCTAAGGGGAAGGGGGATCTGGATCGTCCACGGGACAATCCAGACTTCTACGGAGTGCTCGGAAACGTGATCTTGTTCGAGCCGGGAGAGATCGTTCACTGGAGACTGCGACGGGATCTGCGGGCGGTCTATGGGTTGGGGATCCTGGAGTCAGCAGACTACGTGTGGCGTCGGCTCCGGATGTTGGAAGATGCGGTGCTCGTCCACAAGCTCACGAGAGCGCCGGGGCGGTACGCCTTCTACATCAATGCTCACAAGCTCCCACCGGAGAAGGCATTCGCCTACGTCCAGCAGATCAAGAACAGCTACAAGAAGCGGCGCTTCATCAACCCTCGCACGGGGCAACTAGATGCACGCTTCAATCCTCTCACAAGTGACGAGGATTTCTGGATCCCGATCATTGGCGGTGAGGAAGAGAGCAGGATCGAGACAATCTCCGGCCCTGACTATCAGGGTATGGATGAGGTGAACTACTTCTTGCAGCAGTTCTACGTCGCCACGAAGGTTCCACGGCAGTACATGGACTTCGCTGAGACGATGAACAAGGCATTGCTGTCGAGCGAGGACGTGAGGTTCGCACGGGCCGTCATGAGGCTTGGGAAGGCAGAGGTGACGGGCTGGAATCAGGTCGCACGCACGCACCTGTACCTGCTCGGGTACGACTTGGACAAGACGGAGAAGTTTGCCTACCACATGCCGATCCCATCGGCCATTTTCGAGTTGGCGATGGTGGAAGTCATGGCTGCGAAGGCAGACCTCGCGGCTCGGCTTTCGGAGTTCGTGTCGGTACGATGGATTCTCCAGCACATCTTCAAGTGGGCCGATGACGAGATCGATACGGTGTTCGACCAGTGGGCAGAGGAGAAGGTCTGGAAAACCATCGTGGAGGGCCTCGGCAACGCGGAGGCATCTAAGCTCCAGGGCGAGGCCGAAGTCGAGAACCAGCGGAAGCAGCAGGAGTTGGCTGCGGAGATGGGTGGAGAGGAAGAGGGGAAGGCAGTTCCGGCCATGCAGATGATCTTGGCTGCCAAGGAGTACAAGGATCGGCGGCGGGAGAGCCATCGGAACGTCAAGACGGCTTTCGGGCTGATGGATCGGGATGACCAGAGGGGGTTCGTGGCGCTTGGGGAGGAACTCCAGAAGAACATGAGGCGGATCCTGGAGGATGGGAACAAGGAGAGCGAGAAGCGCATGGAGGGGAGGCTTCAGGGCTTGCTCCTGAACCACCACGACAAGATTGGGGCTCGGTTTCGGATGCTGATCCCATTCATGAACGAGATGAGATCGGCCATCCGGTACGACAAGGGACGAAAATCGGCGTAGTGAAATTGATTGCAACAGCGATCATCCTTGACAGGATGCCTAATTATGGGTAGTTGTAGGTGAGCATGGTTCTGAAAGTCCCAGTCAAGGTGCTCGGATTTCTCCGGCGTGAGTCGGTGGAAAATGCTGTCCGACAAGCCCGTGAGCAGGTGACGAACAAGGGGATGACGTTCGTCTCACTCATCGAAAAGAAGGTCTTTGCGACTACGCAGGACGGGAAGATCGTCAGTACCGATCTGGTGGACGGCAAGATCGGTGACTTCGTGGACATGGCTGAAGACTTCGGCGTCCGGGAGACGGACGTTGAGAGGGACAAGGTACGAATCGCAAACGCCTACGTCGAAGCTGTCATTGGTCGAGATCGGGTCGCGGCGGCGCAGCACATCAGGGACTTGCTAGGGTACGTCTAACGGAGGAGTGTTACGATGGACGAGAAAGAGCAGGGACGCCAGCTTCTCGAAGACCAGATGAAGAGCCTGGGCGTATCGGTGGACGAGATCACGGCTGCCATGTATCCGGACCCGGAGAAGGAGGCGGCTGCTCTGGGTGGCGCGGTAGCGCGTCCGGGTCAGGTCGAGTCGGAGAAGAGGGATGCGGCGGCGCAGGCCACTCCTCCGGCGGGGCAGCCTTCTACCGACGCACCCACCAGCGAATCTCTCGTGCCGCTCACGGACGAGTCGCTGGAGGAAGCTCTGCGGTTCATCAAGAAGAAGGTCGGGGCGGTCGTTCGGAAGAAGGCCCGCAAGGCGAAGAAATACTACCGCAAGGTCAAGGCGAAGCTGCGCCGGATGGCGAAGAAGTGGAAGAAGAGCGCGGCCGGGAAGCGGTTCCTGAAGAAGTACAAGAAGGCCAAGGCTCGCCTCGGTGACGTGATGAAGAAGGCGGCGGGACGCAAGCGCCTCCAGATCACCGGGATGGAACTGTCCGCGAAGCTCCACGAGCAGGTGGGCAAGCCGCAGGCGGTCGTGGAGAGCACGGACATCGAGATCCTGGAGCGCGGGGCGGTCATCGTGGCGATCCTGGGCGACAGGTTCGAGGACATGGATCTGGCGTCGGATGCGGAGTCGGCGCGGAAGACGAGCGACGGCATCGTGGCCATGATCGAGAAGTACGAGGGGAAGGGCGCGATCCCGGACGACGAGATGGTGAGCGCGGTGAAGGCCATCGGGGTCTGCATCGACCACTACGAGAAGCTGGAGGGAGAGGACCTCCCTTTGACAGCCTAGACCCGAAGACGAAGCGGAGCCGTCGAACGCTCTATCGTTCCGGTCGCCGCGAGATTCTGAGGGTCGGGGCGAAGAAGAAGCGGGCGAAGCTGGTGCAGTTCCGGCGTGAACGTAGACGGTCCAGGATGATCAGCAGGACGCAGTACGCTGGACGATTCCGTTGGAGGAAATACTGATGGTCGAAAAGAGGCTTCTGGAAGACGTAATCTTCCTTTCTCCTACCGACTACCAGTTCACTCCGGATGGGGTCGTGGAGTCGAAGTCGGGGGGCAAGCTGCATATCCTGGGGCACATCGAGGGGAAGTTCGCGCACGCGGACATACCCACGGCGAACAACCGCAGGTACGGCAGGGGGATCTTCGAGTCGAACCTGAAGAGGCTCGCTCCCCACATCGAGGCGAGGGGCGTCTACGGTGAGACAGATCATCCAGCGGACGGACGTACCCTGTTCCAGAGAGTCAGTCACATCATCACCCACCTGGACCTGAAGGAGAACGGTGAACTGTTCGGCGGGTGGGATCTCCTGGACACCCCGAACGGCAGGATCCAGTCTGCGATCTGCAAGGCCCATGGACGACTCGGGACATCGAGCCGTGGCACGGGCACCACGACGCCGGGCAAGGACAACATCGAGGACGTGAACAACGACTTCATGCTGGTCACGTTCGATGCGGTGGTGGATCCCGCAGCGAAGGATGCGTACCCGAAGCTGGTCAAGGAGGCGAAGGATCTACAGCAGATCGAGGAGATGGTCGTCACCTACGAGGTGCTAAGGCGAGATTTCCCTGGTCTGGCTGCGGAACTGACGGAGCACGTGATCCAGGAGCACACGAGGACCCGCGTGCAGGTGCCTGCCCAGTTCGAGGGATTCGATCATGCGGTCGAGATCGTGCGGAGCGAGTTCCAGAACAAGCTGGCAGAGCAGAAGGACGAGTTCAGGACCCTGACGCTCGATGCGATAGCGCAGTACCGGGCGCAGATTGCGGAGGAGGAGCGGGAGAATCTGCTCACGACGCTGGCTCCGGTGCAGGACAGGCAAGCCCTGGAGGAAGTGGGTCGGATCCTGTCGCGGCGCAACATCCTGGTGCCGGAGGAGTTCAAGGGGCGGATCGAGGATCTGAGCAAGGCGCTCGAAGATGCACAGGGCAAGTACCGGATGCTCGAAGCGAGTTACGGCAAGCTCGATGAGCAGACGAGGCTCCTGGCGTCGATGGGCGAGCAGCTAACGCTCCTGGTGGACGCAGAGAGGGCACTGGGCGGGAAGGGGTACAGGCAGGCTGTCCTGGACCTCCTGGGGAGCCCTGCGAAGCACACGAAGGAGGAGTGGAAGAAGGCGCTGGACTCGGCAATCGCTGAGTTCGAGAAGAAGGAGAGCGAGAACAAGGCTCTGAAGGCTGAAGCCAACATCGATCAACTGGAGAAGGAACGCACGGAACACCGGGAAGCCTTGTCCCGGTTGGAGAAGCAGCTAGGAGAGATCGAGAAGGCAAGGTCGGAGGAGATCGAGGGAGTCAAGTCGAAGCACGATGTCGTGGTAGCGGAGCTTCGAGCAGAGATCGAGTCGTGGAAGAAGCGGTGCGACGAAGCGAACCAGAAGGCGACGGAACTGGTAGGCAAGTACGAGGACTTGTACCGTGAGGCCAAGCGAATCGAAGCGGAGGCCAATACGGACGAGAAGAAGTACGAGCACAAGATCCGGACGCTGGAGGATCGCGGCAAGGAACTCCAGTCCAAAGTCGAGCAGATGTCGATCAAGGTCGAAGTGGAGAAGATGCTGAGTGGGCGGTCGGACGCCGCGAGGTTGCGTCCCCTGGTCGAGCGCGTGAGCAGTGTGGAAGAGGCAGCGATGATCATCAAGAATGCTGTCGTCCCGGTACGTCAGGCACCTCCGGAGCCTCGTGGAGTGCAGACGTTGAAGGAGGACGAGAAGCAGGATGGTGGGAGCCGCCCGTCCATGGCTGCACAGGCTGACTTCCAGGAGACGATGGAACGGCTCGGTGTTCGCCCGAAGGACGTAATCGAGGAGTGAATCTCCTAGCTGAAAAGGAAACAAGGCCATGACCGAAGCAAGGGAAATGCTCGACAGGGCAGCCGTGAAGGGAACCATCCTGGACACCTCCATGGCGACGTACCTCATGAACAAGTGGGGCGACGTGCTGAAGGGCATCAAGGATCCGCACAGGAAGAAGATCGGTGCGTTCATGTTCGAGTCGCAGGCATACCACCTGGACTCGCTCCGGAACCCCAGCAGGCTTGAAGAGGCGACGACCACGCAGAACGTGGCGTACTACACGAAGTACCTCTTCCCGATCCTGAAGAAGCTCATCGCCAATCTCATCGCCCCGGACATCGTGTCGGTGCAGCCGATGAACGCGCCGGTCGGTGGGATCTTCTACATGGACGTGTACTACGGCAAGTCGAAGGGCCAGAGCACGGCGGGAAGCTCGGTCTACGACAACTTCGACAGGTTCTACACGTCGGAGTTCATCGACCGCGAGCGGATCGCCACGGGCAACGGCGTGGACTTCGGTGGTGCGGGAGCGCCGCTGTCGATCAGCCTGGGCTGGACGCCGGTTCGTCCGCTGAACATCACGGACGGCTACTACGTCAGGATCCGCGAGTACGACGCCCTGGGCGCGGTCGTGCAGGAAGTCCTGGACAACGGGTCGGGCGGATTCGTCGGCGCGGCCGGAACGATCAACTACTCGAACGGCGCGATCTCCGGGTTCCTGTTCCCGATAGCTCCGCTGGCGGGCCACGCGATCACGGCGGAATACTTCTACAACTCGGAGAACAACACGCTCGCGTCGGAATACTACTTCGACGTGACGCTGGAGGCGATCAAGGCGAGGGACCGGAGGCTGAAGGCCAGGATCACCTCGAACGCCATCGAGGACTTCCGGGCGATGCACGGGATGGACGCGGAGGCGACGGTGACGGACTTCGCCACGGCGCAGATCGCGCTGGAGGTGGACCGGGAGATCATCATGGATCTGTGGGCGCTCGGGACGGCGCTCGCGGAGACGTTCGACTTCGCCATCCCTGCGGGTTCGGGCTACACGGACATGGAGTGGTACAGGACGATCCTGACGAAGATGGACAAGGTGGCGTCGGACATCCACAAGAAGAACCGTCGCGGGCCTGCCAACTTCCAGGTGACGAGCCCGGACATCATGGCGCACCTGTCGCAGCTTCAGAGCCACGGGGACTACCAGCCGATCTGGACCTCGGAGTTCGGTGGCAAGTTCGACGGAGAGGTGACTCCGATGTCCATCGGGGCCGTCCAGACCCAGTTCGGCGTGGCCAAGATGGGAACCCTGAAGCAGAAGTACGTGGTCTACCAGGACCCCTACTTCCCCAACGACGGCATCCTGATCGGATACAAGGGTCCGTCCTTCATCCACGCGGGCTACGTCTACGCTCCCTACATCCCCATCGAGGTGAGCGCCACCTTCGTCAACCCCGAAGACCTCACTCTCGTCAAGGGCCTGAAAACCCGCTACGCGAAAAAGATGCTGCGCGGTGGATCGTTCTACGGCCGGATCACGTGTCTCAACGTCTGACACGTGAAAACGGGCCTCTGACACGACCTTTGTAATGTTTTCCCCTTGACAAGCAATCCATGACGATACATCCTGTTCGCAACAGGAGGTGTCGAATGGAAGCCAAGTACCCGACCTACGGTAAGCCCAATCCCAAAGCGGAGATTCACGTCTGCGAAGGATATCCACGATGGCACTGGTGGGATTCTTCCATCCGGAACAACCGCTACAAGCTGATTCATGTCTGGGTATGGGAACAACATCATGGACCAGTTCCAGAAGGCCACGACATTCATCACAAGAATCAGGACCGGGCTGACTACCGGATCGAGAATCTTGAACTCGTGACCCATGGCGACCATCGGAAGGTCCATGCGGAGATGAAGTTCGAGGGCGGGGGCAAGACGTGTACCCGTTGCAAGGTCTGGAAGCCTTTGACCTCGTTCCGGCGTCGGAGTGGAAGGGGTCTCTATTCGTCGGAGTGCCTGGACTGCAAGAAGGTCTTGGACAAGGCGTATCGGGAAGGTCCGAAGCGGGAGGCACGGTTGGCGAAGAAACGGGAGTACGCTGCAATTAATTGCATGAAGGAGCGGGCGCGTGCGCGGGCGTGGTACGAGAAGAACCGGGAGAAGGTACTGGAGAGGATGAAGGGACAGCGATCAGGCGTCGATCCATCCGTCTCGCTTGGATAGCTTCTGCCAGCGACCATCCTTCCAGCGACAGGATAGTCTCGTCCTTTTCGGAAGAGGTACGGGCTCACGGATGATCTTCGTGGCCTCGGTAGATCCACCGGCGGGGAGCCGGAAGTTGAAGCCGCCGTTCGATGTGTAGACGAGGTAGAAGCCATCGCCGCGGTAGAAGCACTTGTCGCCCTGCTTCACTCGTCCGGAGGCAGTAGGGAGTGGCCACCACCTTGTTACCTGGATGGGCTCGGCGTACTCGAAGGCGGGGGGGTCATCCTTCACGTGGGGGATCCCGTCGATGATGTCGATGGTGCCGTTCATGGCAGCTTCACGGGCTTCTCGATGGCGACGACCTTCCAGCCGAAGCTCTGCCACCTGCCCTCGGTAGGCTTCCAGCCCTTGTCCCCGATCCTGGACAGGGAGATCGCGTGAGTCCTCTCTTGAAGGGGACGGCAGAAGGTGTGGTGGATGGAGGAGGCATCGGCCTCGTGGGATGGATGGCATCCGTCGTACCGGAGCATGTCCAGCGGGAACATGTCGATGCCGGTGACGGTGAACCTGTGCATGTACGCGGTCATGTTTTACTCGTTTCCTGTGCCGAAGTCTGATCCCATGTCCAGCATGGGATCGCGTTCATCGTAATCACCTGGATCTGTCTCGAACTCGGTGCAGACCTCTACCCCGTTGACGATCTTGACGGGGGGAATCGTGCCGGTCTTGTGGAGCCGGATGCAGCCCTTCGTCGGATGATGGGAGAGGCACCCGGAGCAGATGACGCCGCTGTACGAATTGATGGTGATGTTCGCCATCGTCAGTTCTCCATTCCGTTTGCCAGCCGCTCGAAGATCATCTCGGGATCCTCTCCGGGGTGGCCGTAGTGCCTCTCTCCGGTGACGATGTTCACCAGACAGGGACGCCTCTTGGTCACGTAGTCGGGACGATCATCCTCCGTCCACATGAGGTTGAAGGGGACTCCCCAGACCGTTCCGACTCGGTAGTCGCGGTAGATGCCCCTCTGCTCCTCCTGCCTGATCTTGCACTTCGCACGGTTGACCTTCAGTACGGTGCCCAGCGTCTTCTCACCGTTCGCCCTGCCGAAGTACACCTTCTGTCCGACCTTGATTTCGTCCCTGTTCATCATGGCTCTTGCCTCCGTCTGTCCATGAATATAACAGGCGTAACGATTTTGTCAAGAGGGGGAATCGGGCGTGGTATCTACGTCAATGTGAGAGAATGGGATCCCTCGTATTGATTGGGGGACTGTTCCTGTGCGTCGTAACTAAGCGTATTTGGGCGATCTGCTGCTGGCCTGAAAAGTGCGACAGACCTACCCAACGAGGAGGCCCACATGTGGCTTACCATACTGCTGATAGTGATTTTCATGCTGGCTCTTGGAGGAGGAGGATGGGGACACCGTAGGTGGGGGTACTGGGGTTGGTCCCCCGCTGCTCTTATCCTGACCATAGCTGTGATCTTGTACTTTACTGGCCACCTCCATCTAGGGCATTAGTGCCAAGGCTGGCTGTTGCGTCGGTCTGCTGCTGGCGGATCGCGGAGAGGCGATTGTAGGCGCGGCCGAGATCGGCAAGGTCGCCGCGGCAGGCGTAGGGCACATGCGGGTCGTAGTCGCCATGAGGGACGAGCACGTGGATGCCTGCACGGAGGATGCAGAGGCAGCGGTCGAGCAGATCCGTGTCCTGCATCGGGACGGGGACGTAGGCTCCTCCGTCGTCGCCGCGGGAATCAATGCCAAAGCACAAGACATCGGAGCCCGGCAGCACCATGAACGAGGCGTAGGAGGCATCGAGGCAACGGATGTCCAGGGCAGCGTCAGTGGCGTGCTGGTAGCACAGTTGCAGCACTGCCTGGATGCCAGCGGCGCGGTAGGCGCTGCCGTCGCTGGCCTGGAAGCGGCCCTTGCCCAGAGTGCAAAGGATGCGGTCGGTGCCGCCGTTCGGGCCGCCGAGATCCATCGGGCCACCGGACTGGTGGAGGTCGGCTGCGATGAGTGCGGCGAGGACGAGCGGGTGGCCGTCGTCGAGGCCGTGGTCGTGGAGCAGGCCGTGGGCGGCGTCGATGGTGGCGGTCACGCGGGAGGCGTGGCGCAGTTCAGCACCGCAGGCGATGGCGAAGTCGAGCGCGGCTCCATTCAGGGACGAGGGGGAATGATCGGCGCGAGTGATGGGCTTCGACATGGTGGTCCTCCTTGCTCGTTGACAAAGACGAGCGGGTTAGGGGAATTCTGACAGGATGGGAGGAAGGGAGGCAGCACCATTGCTGCCGTCATTCCCCCTGAATAGGCGCGTGGACTTCCGGGAGTCGGATCCCTGTTATGTTCTAGGGGGTTGCAATTGATTGCACGGCAGCGGGAAAGAGTCGGATCTTGCCCTTCTCGAACTCGATCTTAACGCCGGGGATCTTGTGGGCATAGAGCCAGTGACGGATGGAGGAGACGGCTGTGGAGTGCCTACTGTAGTGGTGGGGGATTGCCTCGATGGCTTCTTTGAGCCCGCAGCCGGGATGGTAGGTGACGTAGTGGAGGAGGTGCCGACAGGTCTCCTTGAAGGGAGTCCCGTAGCCCCCATGGGCGCTCCCGGCGGGTGCCGTTCCTTTGCGGGCCACGGCGAGGTACTTGTCCCACCGCTGGATGGTCTTCTTGGGGAGTCGGTGGAGAGAGGTGGGAATGGCCTCGTGGGTGGATCCGTACTGCCCATAGGTGAATCTCCCGATCCCGTGGTAGGAGAGGATCCACTCGATCAGGTCACGGGCGCGGTAGCTCTGCCGGACATTGGGGGTGACGATGGACACGAAGTTGGCATGGCGGATCCAGGCGACAGCCTGCGAGAGCAGATCGATGTTCAGCGAGGTCTTGGCTTCGATGACCCAGATCAGGGTCAGGCCAGAGGGAGATTGAAGCCTCCCCACGATGTCGGCAACGGGCTCGCCGGGACCACCGAAGCGAACCTCCTGGAAGACTTCCCAGTGGTGCTCCTGGAGGTACGTGACGATGGGAGCAGCTACCTCGGTTTCGGAGGGACGTTTCAATCGGTTTCCACTCGCACGCTTTCGCGCTGTCTACGTTCCTCTTCCCTTACCTGATTCCAGAGATCCATGTCCAGGTGGTCGGAGATGAAGTCTTGGACACGGCCAGAGAGAACGTCGGGACGAAGAGCATCGAGTTCCACGCAGTCGTCACCGTGGGCCATGCGGAAACTGGCGGCGCGGGCGTCTGTGTCCTTCACGGGCTGCGGGGGGAGGTTGTACTCCTGGATGTCGTCCTGGAGGATTGCCAGCTTCTTGACCGTGAGATCGGCGTGGAAGGTGGAGAGGCGATCCCGGATGTCACGCACCATGTCCTCCCCGGATGGGTCGTGATCTCCGAAGTAGCCGATGATGCACTCCTTCCCTTCATCTGAGGCGCGAAGGAAGCGGTGGGCTGCCTCGCGCATGGCGACCACGGAGGAGTAGCCGCGGTTGACCTGGAGGGGGACCTTCCACTGCTGAGTGACGGTGCCCACGATGCCTGCCAGGGCGTCCTTCTCCAGCCAGACCTCGATGTAGGTGGGCTGCTCGGCCCAACGGTCCAGGCAGAACTGCTTCGTGGCGATGGACACGATCTCCTGGATGGAGGACCAGGAGGCAGGAATGCGGGGCTCACGGAGGCGATCCTCGATCCAGTCCCAGTCCAGGAGGCCGCACATGCGGGCGTCACGGATGATGCCTACGATGCGCTTGTAGGACTTGACGTTGTTCGGGATCACGTCGGCACTCACGAGTTGGTAGTAAGCCTGACGCACGGTCATCTTGATCTTGAAGGATTCCAGGATGCGAGTCGTCCGGACGATGATCTCCAGGTGCTCTGGAGAGAACTTCTTCGATTCGTAGGCTTGCTTCATGGCATCTGTACCGTGCCGCACTTGAAGCAGAACCAGCGGAGGGAATCCAGGGCTTCCTGGTGGCGATTCTTGGTCGAGGAGAGCCAGCAGTCCTTCTGCATCTGAGTGCTGTACTCGAAGCGATAGAGCTTGCCTCCCCACGAGACAAGCCACATGCCTCCACCCGGCTCCTTGTGCTCGCACTTCTCGCCGGTCTTGATAGGATCGAGGATCTCGGTCAGATAGTTTGCGGCGGGGGGCTTCTTGTACTTCCTTGGCATGGTTATGTCTCCTCGTACTTCTCTCGGAGCTTGCGGATCTCCTCTGGGAGAGAGGAGGGATCGGCCCGTAGGACCGCTCTTGCTATCTCCGCGAGGATGGATTGCTTGGCCCATTCTCGATTCTGGGCTTTCCATCGTGCGGTTTGCTCGGCGCTGCGCTGCTGGATCTTGGCGCTGGAGTGAGCGGTGCAGAACCGTCGCTCCACACCATCCACTACTTCGACCACCGTGCCAGTGCGGGTGCAACGGCGATGACTCCATTTATGCCAGACCGCGGCATGGCATTGGAGGGGGGTCGGATCCGGGTTCGGGATCTTGGCGATGATGCGCGACATCAGTAGTCCTCCCCACCGTAGGAGCCGTAGTCCTCGTCCGTGCCCATGCCGCAGGAGGCAAGGGCTGACTGGTGATCCCCGTCCATCGACTCGTCCGGGCCGTAGTCGGGCTCGTAGTTGGGATCGTTAGCTTCACGATCCTCCGGGGAATCGAAGCAGGTGGTGAGGATGCCACGGTCGTTGACGATCTCGATGGCTTCCTCCAGGGAAGGCTTTGGGACCACCGTTTCGAGGTCCTCTGGGAGATCGTCCGTCTCCGGATCCTTGCTGGCCAGCCAGTCATCGCAGAGCGAGTCGTGGGCGGCGTCGATCACGTACTCGGGATCGACCATCCGGGGTCCATCGGGCCAGAGGATCTTGATCTTGTTGTCCATGGTTCTTGCCTCCGTCTATAGGTAACTATAACACGATAGACGATTTTGTCAAGAGGGAAGGTGTACGGTGTAACCTATTGGTATTGTGGCTGAATCACGGACGCATGGGCATGATGTAGGTACAGAGGGGATTGTCTTTCTCCTGGACAACGATGCAGGATGTCTTGTCCGTGAAGGAGATGGACGGGCGCTCGAACTGCGCCACGGCATCCTGGAGGTAGGCGACGTTGATCTTGGGGATCCAGGACAGCGACTCGTTGCCGGTCCATTCGCCCGCCACGCTGTTCTCGGTAGAGAGATCGATGGTCTCGTAGGTTACGAGGATGCCGGAGGGGGAGATCCCCATGTGGATGCCGGGTTCTACACTGTTGAGGATGGCCTTGACCTCCTTGCAGGCATCTACGATGTCGGATGCCTTGTCCGGGGTGAACACGATGTTCTTGGACAAGGAGAGTAGGAAGTCGTAGGGCGGCGGCTGGACAGCGGCATCGAGCCGGATGTACCGGGAGGCGTTTCCGCACTGGACGAAGAGATACTTCTCCGTCGTGACCTTCGGATCGGTTGTGGCAGACATGTAGATGTTGCACGTGGGGAGCAGCTTGTCCGTCAAGAGGGCAGCTTCCTCGATCAGCCGCTCGAAGGCCGGGGTGGGGATCATGAACGCATCCTGATCGTTGTCGATTCCCCGGACCCCGATGGTGGGGAGATCCAGCAGGGAGAGGCGATGGCCGTCTGTTGCCATCAGCACGTCCTTGCGGAAGCCGATGCCGTAGATGTAGGGCCGGGTCGAATCATCGGATGCACAGGCGAGGAGGGACTTGCCCCACTTGGCTACGTCCGCATAGGTCATGCCCTGGAGCACGCACTTCTCGAAGGGAGGCATCCGAAGGTTCGGGGCCACGGGGTAGTCCTGGACCATCCCGAAGGACTTGACGGTCAGCTTCTTGCCGCGAAGGGAGAATCCGACCGACTTGTCCTGCTCTACCAGCACCTCGATCTGATCCTGACAGGACACCTTCAGTGCCTTCATCCATGCGAGGAGCTTCTTGTACTCGTTGAAGCGGCACTGGATGATGCCGTGGTCAGTATCCCGTCCTGCCAGCGTGTATCGGGTATAGTGGAACGAGTCGGAGCAGGTGTCTATGTGGAGCCATGTGCCGTTCTCGTCCGTGACGACGATGCCCATGTTTTTCGCCTCGTCCTTCACGGCACGGGAGAGAGTGTTGACGAGTTCTTTTGCTGTGACCTTCATGTTGCCTCCGTTGCCATGAATATAACAGGACGGACGATTTTGTCAAGCACCTTGCAATTGATTGCAGGGGAACGGTATGCTACAAAGGAATCCGGGAGAACAACATGGCAAGAAAGTGGAAGCTGAAGCAGGGTCCGAAGACCTGCAATGTCACCGTGGAACGTGAGGGGAAGGTCGTCACGGTCAAGTGTGAGGAGGGAAGGATCTACGAGGGGGACGAGTTCGCCAAGTGGTGTCCGTCCGTCCTGGTGGAAGTACCTTCAGCCGTGGTCCAGTCGATTCCTGTCCCGCCGGTAGACCCGGTGGTGAGACGAGAATACGCACGACCGGAGATCCCGCCCGTCATGGTCAAGGGTGTCGGCATCGATCTGAAGGCGACGATGGAGAAGAAGCACGTCGAAGCCCCAATGCCGCCTCCACCTCCCCCCGAACCGGAGGTGCCATCAGCACAGGAGCCAGAGACGGAGCCGCCGGAAGCTGCTCCGGAACCGGAACCAGAGAAGCCACGCGAGAAGAAGGGCAAGCTCCGGAAGCGCGGCAGGTAGTCGATGCCGGGCCTGAATTCGATAGGCTGGACATCCTTCGATGAGATGATGGCCGATGCCCTTGCCCTGTTGGGCGAGGGACGGATCAAGATCGAACTGACGCCGGAGCAACGCACCGCGATCATGCGACGGGTGCTGGTCTGGTACGGAGCGTTCAAGGCTCCCAAGAGACTCCACTGGTCCGACTCTACGGGCAATAACCAGTTCCCGATGCCAGAGGACTGCGATGTGGTTCTGGAGGTAATCGCAACCCCGCTGGCTGACGAGTTGTACGACATCTACAGCGGCGGGGTGGGGTACTCCATCATCTACGATCCGTTGCCGGTCGCAATCTTCCGGGGGGACTACTCCTACGTGCTTCAGATCCTACAGGACGTGGAGATGGGGCAGAGGATCCTGTCGGCAGACGTTACGTGGGAGTACGACAGGCTTCTGAGGCTGCTGCGGGTCTATCCGGGGAACCTGAATCCAGCGAGGGTGGCTGCGTTCTACCTATCGAGTCGGCTGGACTTCAAGGATGTGGAACTGCTGGACCAGGATCTCGTATTCCGGAGGTTCCAGGCGGAATCGAAGATCACGATTGGAATGATGCGTCGGAAGTATGCCTCATGGCCAGGGCCGGGTGGAGAGGTTCAGATGGACGGCGATGCACTGGTCATGGAGGGGAACGAGGAGAAGGCAACGACGGACGAGGAGATCATGGGTCGCTCTCGTCCCTGTGGATTCATGGTAGGGTAGGGCCGTGAAGTCGCACGTCTGGAATCTCTGGGGTAGGAAGTTCGTGATCGATGGATCCGTGGAGCCTACCGGGCGTGGAATCCAGGTAGGGGAATGGGAGTACCGGGTCCATGTGCAGGACGAGGGGGAGTGGAAGCCGGTGAGGGAGGATGTGGCGGTGGGGGTCCTGTTGTCGTTCTTGCGTAGGGCCGATGCGGCCTTGAAGCAGGCTCTCCTGGAGCAGCGAGTAGCGCCGCAGGTACGTGAGATGATCGAAGTCGTGAAAAAGCAGTTCGGGGGACGGGACGCGGAAGCGAATGCTTACGCGCTGTGCGTCACCTGTTCGCAGAAGAAGGGCCTGCTGGAATCAGGCACTCTGCGGGTACTCTGATGGGCGAGGGGATGTTCGATGACGAGATCGAGCTTGGGATGTTCGATCTCATTGCCAACGACCTACCGAACCTCGTGCGCGTGCAGGGGAGGCTCTGGAAACTACGTCCAGGGGCAGCGGTAGATCCGGACCACACGGACTTCCTTCAGGAGAAATACGTCGGTCCCTACGAAGTCGTGGTGACATGCGATAGTTCGACGGCGAAGTCCTTGACGATGGATCCGGACCAGGGCCTCGAAGCCACGCGGGACGTGGAACTGTACGTCACGAGGTTGGAGTGCGAGAGGGTAGGGTTCGGATTTCCGAAGACGGGGGACGTAATCTCGTTCCTACTTGAACGCTTGCCGGGTCCGTTGTACTTTGATATCCAGAACGTGCATGATGAAGGACGACTCCCCCAGGGACGGGCATTCGTGATATTCAGGTTGGAGTGCAAGTTCGTGACACACAACGACCCGAGCACTATCGTAGGCGACGGGGAAACGTGCTGGAGCGGTAGGAGGATCGACTAATGAGCGCACTCGACACACCAGGAAGCCACGAGCCCCCGAACTACTGGGACGCGATCCTGTGGATTGCGAGGGACCTGCTGGGGGCATCGTACAAGGCGATCATGGACTCCGAGGTTCCTGTCGGAGCCAGGGTGATCGTGAGGCCCAAGAACGGGAATCCTCCTGTTGCCATCGGCGTCGTGACGGAAGTGAACTTCGCGGAGCCGGGGAAAGAGGGGACGGGGAAGGGCTACACGATCAAGGTGAGGGATCTACGCCCCAATCTCTCGACGCAGGAGCAGGAGTACCCGACCGACAGCTATCTGTTCCATCCGGTGACGGAGTGACTGATCGTTCGAAGATAGCGGAGCGTCTGGGGCATGAGTTCGCGGACGCGACGAAGCAAGTCACGATTACCGCAGAGATGATCCGCCACGCCCGGAGCAGGGGCGTGTCGTATGTCTGCGCCAACTGCACGAAGTTCTGGCGTGGCATCGAGGCGGGGCAGGCACAGTGCGTGTCCTTGAACGAGGGCAAGCGATGTGGTGGCCCGATCTCCGGGATGACGTTTCCTGAGTACCAGGGGCCATTGTCACGGAATACGTTCCCGTCGATCTGCTTCGTCTGCGGGGTAGAGGCGATTGCCGGGGTGCGGGTGGGAGATTCGTCGGAACTGATCGGGGTATGCACGGATCACGAGCAATGGCTCATGTCGATGCGTAAGTTCGATCCGAAGAAAGATCGCCCCCTCGTGGAGAGGGTAGCGGAGGTGTGACGTGGCAGAGAGAAGCGTACAGGACATCATTGCCAAGATGCGCGAGACATTGGGGGAGGAGCTTGGACGGGCCGATGCTCTGTCCACGAAGCCCCTCACGCTCGCGGAGGCCGAACTGGCCGCCGCCTACAAGAAGATCGGGCAGGTGGGTCTGGCGAAGTTGGCCAAGCTGGGTGTGATCGATGCGAAGGAGTTCTTCGCGCCTCCGAAGTGGGTGGCGATGACCATGATCAACGACTCGCCGGAGACGTGGGTGCCGTATCCGGGGAGCCAAGCGGCATGGTTCGAGGCGGTAGACGAGATGTCGCAGACCGGGGAACTGTGGACCCTGGGATCGGCTGCCGACATGGCGAAGGCGTACAACCGGGTCGTCCGGACCTGGAAGAAGAAGATGGTGGACAAGGGACTGCTCTCCGTCGAGCCGGGTGGTCCGGGAATAGCGCAGCAGATCGCGGGACTGGTGGCGGGGCAGATGGAGAAGGTCGCTCCGATGCTGGCTGGACTTCCACCGGAGGTTCTGGCGAAGCACGGAATCACCGTGGCCCCGAAGAAGTGATCAAGTTCGGGGTCACACCGTCGCGGTCCAACGCTAGGGCCATGAAGCTGTTGCAATCAATTGCAACGAACGCCCAGAAGGCTGCCAATGCGGTAGCCTACGACACGGCCACGAGATATCGGGACGAGGTGAAGGAACGTCTAGGGGACGCAGGGGAGCGGTTCAGGACCATGATGAGCGGGATCCAACTGGTGAGCATGAACCAGGGTGATGCCGATCTGTTCGCAGTCATTGCGGAGATGAGAACGGTCAAGGTGTCGGAAGTAGAAGCCGAACTGATGACCGTGACGGTGGTTCCGCAGGTACAGGAGGCGTGGCTTCGGCTCCTGGCGTCCGAATCTCCGTGGCCCTTGAAGTTGCTCCCGAAGAAGCCGACTTCGGAGCAGGCGAGACTGGTGGGTCGGCGGGTACGCCAGGACGAGATGGAGAAGCTGTTGGCCTTGAAAAAGCCAAGAATGGAAAACATCTTGTCCGCGTTGGGGGGCTATGGTATAGATACGGACGTAGATGCGGAAGTCGAAGCCGAGATCCACATAGACACGAACTGGGAAGCTGTTCGGGCAGAGTACGGGCTGGATGGGTACAACAGGGTTCCTGTCTGGCAACCAGCACTGAAGGATGTACTGGCGGATCGGGAGCGGGTGGTAGATGTGATGGAGAAAGCCCTGTTGAATCCTCGTACATCGATGCCAGTCGAGAGGGCAGCTACGGGAGCCGAGATCGGTTCCATTCAGCGGTTTCAGGACATGATCAAGGTCTGAGCCTGGAGGAAGAAAGATGGACAAGAGCAAGGTCACGGTGATGTTCGACAAGTTCCTCGTTCAGATGCTCGCTGTGGAGGCGATAGACGAGGAGGATGTCGAGCAGCCGCAGGCACCCGCGAAGGCAGAGCCCCCGGCGGGTGGCTGGACGAACAAGTACGACGAGTACATGTTCGGCATCGTCAACAAGGTCATCGAGGATTACGGTCTGGAGCGCGAGACGGCGCACGAGATCGTGATGGGCGTGGCCGGGGTCATGGTGGACAAGAAGCACCTCCCGGTGCTGCCGAAGGGCAGCGTGGCGAAGGAAGCGGTGGAGGCGTGGGTCGCCGCCGCCGAGAAGATCGAGTTCGCCAAGCACGTGATCGGCCTGACCGACAAGATGATGCAGGAAACGGTCAAGGAGATCGCGGACGAGCCGGACGACAAGGATGAGAACGACGACTGATGCGGTCGGATGCTGTCAGGATCCCGGTAGCGCCCATCTACATCGAGAACTACGATGAGGGAGTCATGCGGGCGCTGGGTGGAGTCAAGGACTCGTTCGTCATCGCTGGCGAAGAGGCGCAATACTACTCTACCGTCATTCCGGGAGTCTGCGGTCCCGAGCCCACGGTCTACCACGGCAGGATCCCGATCTTCTTCGGCAAGGGCCGTGAGATTCTGCATCCGAACCTTCTTCCAGCCATCGTAATCGCCAGGACCGGAATCGAGGACGACATGGCGCGTGTGCGTCCCAAGACGCAGGCGCACTACGTCCCCGCATTCGGAGCGTCACGACTGCGGATCGTGAAGCCGGATGGGAGCGCCCTGGACGGCTACGACCCGATGGAGACGAAGGAAGCGTCGTGGCCGGTGAACATCACGTATGGCGTCCAGATTCGGTCCCGCGTGGAGATGGATCTGCTTCGCATGTTCCGATGGGTGACTACCCACATGAGGTCGCAGGATCTCTACTCGTACATCACGGTATGGGACACAGCGAACGATCCGAGAAACTACGACATCTTCCGGGAATCGATCACGGATATCGGGGACTACATCGACGTGAACGACGTGGTGCGCGGGTACGATTTCTCGTACCGGGTCCAGGCCGAGATCGACATCGAAGAGCCGACAGTCGGTAAAGTCGTTCGGAGTGTCAGGACAACGACACATCCGATGGAAGGATAGGGCCATGGCAGGGACGAACGTGTTCTGGTACTTCGTGGGGAATCGGGTAGAGAGCCTGATCCTGGATGGCCAGCCGTCTCTGGTGACGCCGCACTCGTACTTCCTGGCTCCGGAGGGGATGGCGTTTCCGGCCCATTCGAGGCACCTGTTCAAGCGCAAGAACCCACCGGCCGAGATTGCGGCGAAGTTCGGGGTAGCGCCGGTGGTAGCGGCCGAGAGGACGAAGGTCATCGAGGCGCAGACGGTCGAAGTAGAGAAGGCGAAGGAAGATGCCCCGCGTGAGGGGCAGTCGAGAGATCCGTTGCCTTTCGAGAAGGCGATCAAGGAATTCGCAGACGAGACGCATGGTGAGCAGTCGAAGTCGGAGTCGAGGCGGGATCGGAAGGACAGGGAGCGCAGGGAGCGTAAGCCCGAAGGCGACTAGGGCTCTGACAGATAGGCGAGGAGGCCACCATGCCGCAGTTCTCGTATCCGGGCATCTACAACGAGGAGCGCCGCAGGATTGCTCCGATCCAGGGTGTCAGCACCAGCAACTTCGGGGTTGTGGGAGCGGCCGAGCGTGGACCGGAGGACGAGGCGACCCTGATCACGTCGTTCACGCAGTTCCAGGAGCAGTTCGGTGACTTCATCACGGACAGCACGCTGGCGATGCAGGTGTACGCCTTCTTCGCACAGGAGGGGCGTCAGGCATACGTGGTGAGGGTGTGCCGTCCGGACGCGGTGGCAGCCTGCGGGTTCATCGAGAACAACGTGCTCGACGAAGAGGTGGATGCCGACATAGCGAGCGGTACGCTTCTCTGCCGGAGCGCCAGTTCTGGACTGCCGGGACCGAACGCCAACGACCTGATCAACGTGCCGGTCGATGCACCGGCTCCTCTCACGGCGGGCACCGTGAGATTCCGGTGGTGGGAGCAGACGATTCTCGCGGGTGGAATCACTCACTACACGGCAGGTGCGGCACCGGAGACGAGGGTGGTCTTCCAGATCCAGGACGCGGGTGGGAATCCGATCCGTCCGATAGAGCGTCCGCTGGCACTGCTCGTGGGGGCGTTCACGTGGCTCGACGGTGGAGCGGTGGCGAGGACGGTAGACATGTTGGCTACCGCACCGGCCAACGACATCATCGCGCTGCGGGAGTCGGTAGCGCCGTTCGCCACGGTAGGCTACATCGACTGCCAGACAGGGATCGTGGTCATCGACATGGCGCTGTTCACGGTGCCGACGAACATCGGAGCAGGCAACTCGATCACGAACCCCAACCCGTTCAACTACGGGACCGAGAGGACCGTGACGGACCTAGCTGGTGTTCTGGTAGGAGCCATCGATCCGGCGCAGCCGAGGTGGATCGACTACGACGGCACTGGTCTGGCAGGCGTGGCGGGAGCCTTCACGTTCCACTTCGGGACGGGAGCCGCACCGGCTCCGGTCATGGCAGGCTCGCAGGTGCTCGCGGACTACATCCAGGACGACTTCGGGTTCTGTGCCACCTCCAGGGGGGCATGGGGCAACGATCTGGAGATCCGGGTCTACGGCAGCGAGGAGTTCTACACGGCATCGACGGGCCAGTACAGCAGGGTGGACATCGAGGTCTGGTACGACGACCCGATAGAGGGCGTCCTGACTCTGAAGGAGACCTTCACGGAACTGGATCTGACGGACCCCACGAGCGCGAACTACATCGTGTCGGTCATCAACGACGCCTTCAAGGGCTCCGACCTGATCGTGATGAACGCGACGGCGGCGCAGGACACGTTCACGGGGGGCGTCAACGGTAGGCTCCGCAAGAGCTACAACAACGTGTGGGGCGAGGCGATAGCGGGTGGCAACGGTGTGATGACCGTGTTCGAGGGTGCGAACGCGGCGCAGGTGAGCAGCCCGATCATCCCCCGGACCCTGACGATCCGGTACTACGATGCGGCTGGAACGCTGTTCACGATCACGGACGATGGCGAGGGGAACCTGACCGGAGACGTGAACCCGGCCGGGACGAACACGGTGGACTACACCACGGGCGCACTGGAGTTCACGACCAGTGCGATTCCGACGCAGCCGATCCCGGCGGGTCTCCCGAACCAGGATGGATTCCTGCGGGCGAGGTACTACACGACGGCATCGTGTGGGGACTTCTGCACGGACGCGCCGACAGGCGGGACGGACGGAGTGCTCCCGATCACGAGGCTTCAGGTGTCGAGCCCGGCCCTGGAAGCGACGAACCGGGGAGTCTACGCCCTGAACGTCCCGGACGAGATGATGACGGTGGCGATCCCGGACTTCGCCACGGACGCAACTGTCACGCTGGACCTGATCGCGTGGGCAGAGAGGAAGCTGGACAAGTTCATCGTGGCGAGCGTCCCGCAGGGGGCAACGCCGACACAGGCGAAGGACTACAAGAAGCTCACGCTGGCGTCCTACTCCTCGTTCTGCGCCCTGTACTACCCCTTCGTGAACATCATCGACCCGAAGACGGATCTCCAGGTGTCGATGGCTCCGTGCGGGTGGATCGCGGGCGCATACGCGAGGACGGACAACGACAAGACGGTGAGCAAGGCCCCCGCCGGTGTGGAGGACGGTGCGCTGAATCTCGTGGTGGGCCTGGAGCGGAACCTGAGCCTGGAAGAGATCGGCATCTTGAACAAGGTGGGAGTCAACTGCCTGTACGAGTCGGCCGAGACGGGGAGGGTCATCTGGGGAGCCAGGACCCTGAGCAGGGACGACTTCTACCTGATCCAGAGGCGTCGGTTCTTCATGTTCGTGGAGAAGTCGGTCTACAAGAGCACGTGGGGCTTCGTGTTCGAGACGATCTCGACGGGCATGTACGACAGGATCAAGAACCTCGTGGAAGGGTTCTTGTCGGGACTCCTGAGCTTGGGCTACTTCCCGACCGGAATCCCGTCGCTGGCCTACAAGGTCGTCTGCGACACCTCGAACAACACGCCAGCCATCGCGGAGCAGGGCATCGTGATCTGCGACGTGTATCTGGCCCCGACAACGCCGGGAGAGTTCATCCTGTTCAGGTATCAGCAGCTTACGGCAGTTGCCTGATAGGAGGAGAGAGCCATGAGAAGCGCAAACACGGACTACTTCCAGAACTTCAGGTTCCATGCTTCGGTCGTGGGTCCGGGTGGCATCGACTACCTGAGCAGCATCGAGGCAGGCTTCAACACCTGTTCACTGCCGGAGCTTTCCACGGACGACGCCGAGTACCGCGAAGGCATCATGACGTACACCCGCAAGCAGCCGGGAATCGCCACGGTGAGCAGCGTCACCCTGACGAGAGGCGTCACGCCGAAGCAGTCCAGGTTCTACGAGTGGATGATCTTCAACATCGAGGGCGGCGAGTACAAGGGCACCCTGACGATCTACCACTACCACAGGGTCGGCAAGGAACCGGACGAGAGCGCCAACAGGGCGGATCTCAACTACGCTCGCCAGTACGTGTGCGAGGAGGCGCAGCCGATCCGGATGAAGCCAGCGGGAGACATGGACGCGACATCCTCCGACATCTCTCTCGCGGAGGTGGAAATCTCCATCGAGCGGTTCAAGATCGTCGAGCCGTCCGTGGCATACCCGGTGGGCTGGCAGCCGACTGCGTACCTGTCGCTCTAGTAGGAGGGGTCCGGTGTGGCTCGTCCCCGCGTACTCGATTATCTTCAGGTCTACCCGTTCTGGATAGTCGATCTTTCCTGGTCTACCTTCGGAGGAATGGCGTTCACGCCGCTGCTGGGCTTCCAGTCCTGTAGTCCACCGGAGATCACGATAGAGACACAGGAAGTGAACGAAGGGAACTGGTTCTACCCGCAGCACCACATCCGGAAGGCCACGGTAGGTGAGATGACCTTGGGGCGTGGGGTTCAGTTCTACGACTCCGACTTCTACAAGTGGGCGATCAAGGCGATCCAGGGCCAGGGGGTCGTGAAGCGGGATCTCATGCTGGTCCACTACTTCGCAATCTCCCCGATCACGATAGCGGAGCAGGCGAGAGGCGGTGGAGTGGCTGGAACGCTGAATCTCCTGGGTCTGGCGGGGATCCAGGGGGCGATGATGGTGAAGATCATGAAGGCATCGCCGGTGGGGGGAGTGCAAGTTTTTGGGGCACAGGGGGCAGGGATGGCGCTTCAGGCATCGGGGTATGCTCCACCTGTAGATCATGCTCCGAGGTTCCCTGCGAAGGCGTGGATCCTTCGGAAATGCTTGCCGACACGCTGGAAGGCTGCGTCGGACTTCGACGCCATGAGTGGGGATGTGTCGATAGCGGAGTTGGCGGTCCAGCCGCATCGAATCGAGGAGCTATCGGTTGCCACTTGAACTGGTGGATGGGATGTGGTGAAATCAATTGCACATGATCGGACAGGCACTCATAGAGCATCTGAACCAGGAACCGGATCCTGCGTGTAGTCCTCACATGGCGGGGAGCCTGTTCGTGGGACACTTGCACCGCGAGAAGGTAGAGCTTGTGGACGTGGCTGTCGTGACTACCAGGGAGCACCGGGAGACGGGGACGCCAGTGGTGCTGCCTCTGCCGGATGAAGGCTTCACGCGGGTCTGGATGAAGCGTAGCGCCTACAATCCACGGGCAGTCGGAGTACGGGTGACGGACGAGGTGTTCTCTGCGGTGGTGGAGTGGCCGCGGGACTACTTCGACGTGGCACTGGACGAGGTGGCACGGGCAGCGGGGAAGGCGAGCGTCCTGGAGAGCATGGGGGCTGTTTCCAGGACCATCGTGACGAACCAGATGATCGAGGGGACGCCAAGGGTTCACAGGACGTTTGCTGTCGAGCGGGGGAAGTGGGATGAGGAGTTCGAGGTCTACGAGGAGTTCGGATCGGTCAAGGATGCCCTGGCGAAGTTCGAGGAGATAAAGCCAGTCCTGGCCACGCCCGCGCCTACGGGCGCGTGCGCGAGCTACCTGAAGGTGAACGGCTTGTCCGGACTGCTGGACACGCCGAAGGGCATGAGGCTGTGGGGCGCGATGCAAGAGACTATAGACAGGAAGCTGCTGGTGACGCCGATGAAGTTCGAGGCGTACCGGGGAGCAGTCAAGGAGCCGCTGACAGCGGTAGAAGCGGGAGGGCTGATCAATCTTGGAGTTCTATGCTCGAAGTGCCCCGGAATGACGTGGGGGGAAGTAGGCTACGAGGTAATGCGAGGGGCCGGAGGAGAGCATGAGCGCAGATGATCTTAGGGGTGTTCTCACAATAATCGTGAGTGCAATATTCCTATTTCTTACTATAGTCGGATCGGTGTTTGCGGCTTATAGGTTCTTGAAGAAGGAAATGTCGGAGTCAATGACGAAGCACTACGTCCACGAGCATGTTCTGCACGCTGGAACCGGAGAGACGATTCGTGATCGCCTTATCCGGTGGGGACCGATGGGTCCACGGGCAGGCGCGGGAATGTATCGTCAGATCGGAGGTGAATGATGACCCATGCCGAACTGAGGGACAGGATCGGGCTGACGCCGGGTCTCCCGGACTACAGCGGGCCGGAGCCGTCCAAGATCGTGTATCCGCCGATGGATTGTTCTGAGGAGCAGTACATCAAGATGCTCACGAAGAAGCAACGATACGACTTCCGGATCTGGTTCATCGTTGCCATCCTGAGTGCGGTAGCGTTCGTGTGGTCGGTCTGGAACGCGATGACGTACTTCATTCCGTGAGACGGCTGGCATCAGCGGAGAAGGTGGGTCCAATGGCGTTGGTGTCGCTGCCTCATGCTCCTATGGTTGGCTTCAAGAGGAACGCCTTGTCGGTCACGAGGGGCGTCATGAACGAGTTCGAGATCGTGGCACAGAACCAGGACGGTTCGTCGGTGAACTTGACGGGCCTGACGGTGTTCTTCAAGGCGTACAAGAGCCGAAGAATCGTAGAGGACGATATCCGCTACGTAGACCCCATTGTGAGCCTGGACAGTGCGGGACCCTACCTGAACATTACGACTCCAGCGGACGGACAGATCCAGTTGCTTCTGGTGGGGATCCTGACGGAAGCCATCGACCCGGACCTGTACTGGTACGACCTGTGGTACGAGGATGCGCTGGACAACAGGATCCCACTCATCGACAAGGCCGAGTTCAAGATCCACGAATAGCGCGAATTGCACGGTTGACAGGGTATGCGCGGAGGGGTAACTTTGCGCGTATGTCGGACCCCGAACCGAAGATAGTCAATCTCCCAGCCCCGGAAGTCATCTGGTCCCTGGCCGTGAAGGCGAGGGACGAGAAGTGTGTCTGCTGCGACTCAAAGGATGAACTGGTGGCGTACCTGTTCGACGGGCGAGGCATCGTGAGCAAGGATGGCACGCTGGACTTGTCGAGCGGTGTGGCGCTGTGCGCCCGGTGCAACCTCCGAGCAGGGAAAGACGCGAAGTTTCGGGAAGGGCTACCGGGGATGCTGAAGCCGATCAAGGCGGCGAGATTGAACATCGAGATCGACGGAAGCCTGCACGCTAGGTTCCAGGCGGTATGCAGGTATCGAGGAACCACTGTCAGCCGAGCCGTGCGTGAACTGATCACAGCACACATGGAGGTCGTAGAAGATGTCGGACGCAACTAGCCTCGAAATCACTTCCGAAGTCGTGGACGGAATTCCTGGCCTGTCGGAGCCGGGATCGATGGAGGCACTGTTCGAGCGCCATCACAAGATCCCCCGGACGGTCGATGCGAAGTCGAGCGTCATGATCGCCAAGCTGCCGGGAGGGTTCTGGGATGGCAGCACGCTTCACCGGGACGTGACGGTGTGCGAACTGGACGGCGAGGACGAGGACGTGCTGGTGAGCGACACGTCGTCCTACCCACTGAGGCTGAACAAGATCCTGTCCAGGAAGATCCAGGGCATCGGATCCATCGTGGACGAGGTAGCGATCAAGAGCATCGTACCGAAGCTGTCCGTCCTGGATCGAGCGGCGGTCCTGATCTGTGTCCGTCGCGTGACTCACGGTGACGACATTCACGGGATGGAAGTGAAGTGCGCGGCGTGCAAGACGACGTACAAGGCGAGCCCGGACCTGTCCACGATCACCTTCGTCCGTCCGCTACAGCCGGAGAAGGTGGAGTGGGAGTTCCGGTTGCCGCGGGCCAGTGCGAAGGCGGGGAAGGACGTGCTGGTGCGGTGGCACTCCTACGACGGGGAGAGGGAAGCCAGAGTGGCGGCGGTGTCGGCGCAGGTCGGGGACAAGGATGCCTTGACGTGGAGAATCATGGGCAGGATCACGGCCATTGATGGGACGCCGATGGGTCTGTCCGATGAGCACTTCACGAACGACGGGAAGATCCGGCAGGACAAGTCCCTGGTGACGCTGTTCCGTGCGGTGAAGCTGATGTCGCAGGCAGACCGCAATGCGCTCCGCAACGAGTTCGTGCGGGTCGAAGGGGACATTGATCTGACCGTGGGGGCGCAGTGCTCGAATCCGAGTTGTACGGACCCGAGCCAGAAGTTCACGCTGGACATCACGGATCGCAGTTTTTTCTTTCCACGGGAGGGGCAGAGCGGTTAGAGGCAGAAATCCGGGCGTTCATGGTGTATTATCGCACCACGTACACGGACGCCATGAAGATCCCGGTTTCGAGGCGTCATCGCTGGGTGTTGTTGCACGAGGAAGAGCAGCAGAAAGCCCACAACGTAGCCGAGTCGAAGGCAAGAGTGCGCGGGGGCAGGAGAAGGTGACGTGCCATTCGACGCCGGAGTTGGGTTTGCCTTCACAGGGAAAGACGCTGGCCTATCGCGTACTGCCCGTGGAGCAGCGTCGGCAGTCGAAGGTCTGGGATCTGCGGTGGACGGCTTGGGGGAGCGGTTCCAGGCGAACGTCGATAACGTCAACAACTTCTTCAAGGAACTGAGTCAGAAGCAACTGGATCGGGTCGAGTCCGGGTTGCAATCAATTGCAGATTCAGCATCGGTCAACTCTACGAGCCTCGAAGGCATGGCGGCATCGGCCGCGAAGGTAGCGAGGCCCATCGTGGCGTCCCTGGGGCTCACGGGGGCAGCGGCGAAGAAGGCGAAGGGGCAGATCGTCGGGCTATCCATCGGGATGAACGTGGGAGCGGAGGTAGTCGGGAAGGCGGTCAAGGCTCTCACGCTCTACGAGGAGGAGTTCAAGGCCATCGGGCTGAAGTCCACGAAGGACATCGTGAAGTTCGGGGAGGTGTCCGGGGTCGAGATGGACAAGTTCGGGTCGCAGATCGCGGACCTGGGCCGGTCCTGGGGATTGTCGAAGGATCAGCTTGGGGAACTGGTGCCGTGGATAGTGGAGGCGGGGCGCTCGTTCGGGTTCGGGAAAGAGGCCGTAGCGAGCCTTGGGGACGTGACGAAGGCGCTGGACGAGAACTTGTCCAAGGTGCTCTTGAAGAACGGCCCAGAGGCAATCTCGAAGTTCACGAAGGGTATCTACGGGCTGGCACTCGTATCATCGAAGACCTTGGGGATGGACTTCCCGGAGGCGCTATCGCAGTCCTTGAACGTGTTCAACATGCTCACGAAAGACATGGCGACGTTCCAGGGTACTTTCGTGGGGCTTGGAAAAGACTTCGGACCCCTGGCAGACAAGTTGGGGTTGTCCATTGGGAACTGGGACGCGGCCTTCAAGTTGGTCCAGCAGGATCCGATGGAGTTCGTGAAGCAGCTTCGGGTGCTCATGGACAACATGGACCAGAGCGACCAGAGTTCGCAGTTCTTCCTGAATCGGCTGAAGCTGACGTTGGGGGAGGACTCCTCGATGCTCCGGTTCTTGACCGACCAGACCATCGACATGGACAAGGCGATGGGGCAGTTGGAGGGGGTCAAAGCCGGTACGGATTCGATGAACAAGTTCGGGAAGGAGTGGGGTGGTACTGGCAGGACGATGGCTGAATCACTCGACCTGATGCGTGAGGCGCAGAAGATGCGCTTCATGGCGATCTCGAAGGACGAGTGGAAGCCGTACATGAAGAACTTGAAGGCGGGGTACAAGTCCACCGTGGACTGGATGAAGCACCTCGCGTCGGACACGGAGCCGGGTGGAGTTGGGAAGCTGATCAAGGCAGCGTCGATGGGTCTGCGGTTCGGTCCTGGGGGGGCGATTCGGGCGTTGTTCCCGGCCAAAGAAGGGAGTGCGGCTGCGGGGATGATCGATTCGCTGTCCGACTCCCTGGTGGACTTCCTGCCGCACATCACGGCACTTGGGGCCTTGGGATTCCGACCGGCGATGTTGGCGGCTCCATTCAAGATGGCACTGAGCCCGTTGTCGATGTTGGGGGGGCCTCTGGCGTCATTCTCCGGGATGTTGGGGGGACTGCCGAAGCTGGCCCTGAGCATCTTCGGGCCGTTGGGGATCCTGGCTGTGGCGATAGGAGGGTTCACGCTCCTGTCGCGGAAGTGGAAGGATGGGGAGGAGAGCAGCATCGCCAAGTTCTTCAAGACGGAGCTTCCGATTATGCTCTTGCGGGGGTTGAACTACCTCCTGACGGGGAAGGATCTAGAGAAGGGCGAGAAGAAAGCCCTTGCGAAGTTGGCGGGGCCGGAACTGTGGGGCAAGGTGGCTTCCGATGGGATGGAGGCGTTCGGGAAGGCGTTCACGGTCGGGATGGAGGCGTTCGAGATCGGGTCGGACGTACTGGTGACGTTGGCGACAAAGCTGGCAGAGGGGATCTCGAATGCGTTGGCGAAGGCAGACTACGAGAAGTTCGGGGAGTCGTTGGCGAAGATCGCGGTGAATCTCACGTCTGCGGTGGGAAAGGTGGTGGCGAAGACCCCGGACTTGATCTCCGGGCTGGCGAAGGGTATCGCGTCGGCCTTTGGCAAGATCGAGTGGGGGAAGATGTTCGGGGGGGCTGAGAAGGAGATCGAGGGCGCGAGCGGGGGTATAGGGGATGCAGTCAAGGCCGGGTTCGGTTTGGAGAATGTCTTGGGGGCAGGGGCACTGATCGGGTTGCCTCTGGTGTTGGGGGGGATCAAGAAGATCCGCAAGGACGGGATGGGGATGTTGGGGGCGTTGGGCAAGAAGGCAACGAAGGCACCTGCTGGGGTTCTGGCAGGCATTCCAGAGTGCGTTCCGACGTGTGGGATGGAAGGTGCGGGTGGGGGAGCCCCGATGCTTCCTGGGGCAATCTCCGGGCCTGGGGCGGTCATGCAGACGCAGCCGGGAAGATGGGCCGCGATGAAGGCGGGGATGGGCAAGGCGGTAGGCTGGAAGGGCGTCACGGGCATGGGCGCGGGCGCGGGGATGCTTCCTGGTCTAGCTATGGGCGGTGTGGCTGCGGCGGGAGGCGAGATCGGGGTTGGAGCGGGACTGGCAGGGTATGGCGGTGCTGCGGCGATGGGTGGAGTGAAGGCTGTTCCTGTGGCTGCGGCTCTGACGGCAGCGGGGGGGGCAGTTAAGGGATTCAGGGAGCAGTGGGCTATCGCTATGGACGATATCCAGGGCGAAACGGCCACGACCAGTGACTACATCGAGGCATCGTTCAAGGGGGCTATGGGTGGAGTTGTAGAGGCATCCGATACGATGACTTTGGGGATCACGAGAAAGTTGCGGGATGCGACTGCCGAATGGATGGGCTTGAACAAGATCACGGGAGAGCAGATTGGCAAGACGTTCGAGTGGTTGTGGGAGAAGATCACTGGTGGGGCCGCGTGGGCTATCGGATTCGTAGCAGACTCGTTTAAGAACCTGGGTGTGGGGGCATGGAAGGTAATTCAAGGTATAGGATCGACGCTGGTTTCCTCTGGAAAGACATGGGTGGAGTTCTTCAAGGGGAAGGCAGCCGAGTTCTGGGAGTACGGCAAGCTCATTGTGCTGAAGGCAAACTTGCAGTTGAAGAAGCTGTGGTGGGGAATCCAGGATGTTCTAGATCAAGCAGTCCTGGGATCAATGACGATGTTCAAGAACGTCATTGGTGGCTTCTATACGTTGCTCGATAAGCTGCCAGAATCCGCGAAGAAGACCTTGCGCGAGTTCGAGGGGTTTAAGACCTTTGAGAACTTCGTGCTGAGTGTGGGCGAGACGGTTGACAAGGAGATCAACAAGAAGCTGGAGGAGTCCGACAAGAAACGGATCGAGCGCAAGAAGGAAGAGGCGGCACTGAATGGGCAGATCATTCAGCAAGCACAGACCTATCAGGCTCAACAGATCCAGACGAATCAGAAGGTGGCCGCGAGTCAAGAGAAGACGATAGAGAATCTATCTGCTTTGTGGGAGGGAACGAAGCAGATGGGGAAGGGGGCGGCGGGGGCTGCGGCTACCGTGGCGGCGTTGGCGTTGGCCCCGGCGATGCCAGTGATAGGGTTGGGCGTAGCTTTTGCTCCAGAGTCATGGAAGCAGGCTATTTCGGGGGCCTTGGGGCAGGAGGGCGCGGCCGCGATGTCGAAGTCTACGGAGAAAACCGTGGACGACATCGAGAGGCAGATCATCGGACTTCAAAACGATCAGGAAGTGGTAACAAAGAAGAGTGTCACTGGACTAACGGAGCAGGTTCAGAAGGGAGCCGTAGCGACTCTGGAATCCTTCTCTGGAATGGCAGCGGACTTGGGCGTCAAGAAGGGCAAGATGCCGAAGCTGCAAAAGGACGCGGCTTCGATCCTGAGTGAGATGAGCAAGGCAGCAACACCAGAAGAAGCTGCTACCATGATGAAGGAGGCAGTGGCGGGGTATGAGGGTGCCGATAAGGGAGCGATGCTCCAGATGCTCTCTGCTTCTGGTGGAGTTCTGTTCTCGCAGGGTTCTTTGTCGGGAATGGTAGGAAAGACAAAGGGGGAGATGGCAAAGGAAGGGCTGGCGTTCACTGAGGCATTGGCAGGAGCGCAGCTTGAAGGGCTTACTGATGTGATTCCGAAGGGGAAGAAGGGGAAGGCAGCTAAGGCGGCGCAAGTCAAGGCGGCCACTGAGACGGCAGAGGCAGCGAAGAGCGTATCGGCTGGTGTAGCGGCGGCACAGGCAGCCTACACGACGGGTGGAGTTACGGTGACGGCTCCTCCACCTCCCGCAGCGAAGATCAAGGGATTGGGAGTGGTAGCGTCGGCAGGTGGAGTGACGCAGGCCACGGCGGGAGGGAACGTGATCGTGAACATGCCGGACAAGCTCTACATCAAGGGCAAGCTGAGTGATACCGGAGACGCACAGATGCTAGGAGCCTACGGCTGATGGCACGGAAGCGGATCAATCTGAGGCCGAACTGCCGAGCGTTGTTCTCGACTCACTTCTACAAGGGGGACTTCGAGTGGTTTGGGATGCCGACCTACCCGGAGTTCCTTCCGTCCGATGACGATGTGCTGGTGGAGGTGAAGTTGAACACGAGCCTGGACAATCTCTCGCAGGAATACTACGACACGCCGGAACTGTGGTTCGTGATCGCGCTTGCCAACAACGTCGATCTGCCTCCGTTGGAAATGTATCCGGGGCAGGTGCTTCGGATCCCGTCCAAGGAACGAGTCACGAGTTTCTTGAAGAAGTCACGGAAGGGGTAGTATGCCTCTGCCGCCAAGCGCAGCTTTCTCCGCGTCAGTACCGGCCCCGAACAAGTGGGAGAAGCCGGAACTGTCGGGGGGACAGCCGATCCTGGTGGATCCGTCCACGAAGGATAAGTGGCTGGGCTTAGATGATTCCTACGTGGTCAGAGCGAAGATCCTCTCGAAGCGACCGGATGGGTTTGTGGAGTTCCCGCTGTGGCTGAAGACAGACGTGGCAGACATGCCCGACTTCCCGGTGGTGGAGAGCTTGACGGTCGAGTGGGGGCCGGGGGTCCACGGACAGATCACGGTGACGATGAAGATGGACTTCCGGATGGGGCGATGGTTCCTGGACAACGAGATATCGAGGTTCGGGAACACGCTGGTCGTTCAGGCTGGATGGCCGAAGGCGGATATCTGGACACCGATCTTCTCTGGTGTCACAGAAGCACCGCAGCCGAACTTCGATCCGATGGGGTACGACATCACGTTGACTGCGAAGATCACTGGGATGCGGTTGGGTCGGCTCCGATTCGACATGGGGAAGTACATCAAGGGCAAGACGAGCAGGCGGGAGGTGGTGCGGGCCTTCCTGGAGGAAGCGGGCTTCGTGGTCCAGTTCTACGAGAGCGCGATAGCGGGGAAGAAGGAGGAGGACAACGAGTGGCTGGATGGGGGGGTAGAGACTGGTCTGGTGGCGGGGGGAAGGTTCTGGCCGGAGGAGCACACTATCGAAGCCTTCATCGCGTGGGTCTGCCTGGAAGCGAACATGAAGTGCGTCATGTGGCCGCACCCGCAGACGGGGGAGATTTACGCCTTCACCTTCATCAACCGGGCATCGGTCATGAGCCAGGAGGTGAAGCGGGAACTGGTGATGTTCTCGAACATCAACGTGGAGAAGGGTATCTATCCGCTGACGGGTTTTTCCAGTGACTCGCCGCAGGTGTTCTGGGACAGGTGGCAGTTCGGGGGTACGGCATCCGACATCGATCCGATGAAGAAGAAGGATGTGAACGTAGAGGCCAACGAGGGGACCTCGAAGATGCCGTCGCACGGGGAAGAAACCGTGGGGGTGAGGGCAACTGGAGGTGCGGCATTCGCTCCGAAGTTTGCCACGCAGCAGGCGTTCATAGACAAGAGGCAGAAGGATCAGCAGCTACAGGACGAACTCGAACTGTCGGAGCTTGCCCTGGAGGCGATAGAGCAGCGGGGGTACGAGGCGGTCCTGACGACCAAGAGTGGGCATCCGATGATGCACGATGCTCCAGTAGACACGGCTCCGGGGGGAGTGAAAATAGCATCCCCGGTGGGAAGGGATTCGTCCGAGGAGGGGCGAATGCAGTCCTACTACGATGAGGCAGCTATGAGCGGGGGGATCAAGGCCACGCTGAAGTCGATAGGGATGCCGGACGCTAACCCGATGATGCTTGTGGGGGTGCGGGGGGTAGGGGTTCGGTTCGATGGGGTCTACAAGGTGATCAAGGTGACGCATTCGCTGAGTGCTGGAACGTGGGATACTGACTTCGATGCGGTGAAGTCGGACTTCCCGAAGGGCAGCGGGCTTCTGGAGACTTCGAGGCCGTTGTTGGCGGCAGAGGTGGTGGAGCAGGCGTACCCGCAGGTGGAGATGCCGTCTACTGAGGCTGGACCGAGCGGGACAGAGGAAGCAGTGTAGATGTTCGATCTTCGTTCACCGTTCGGGAAGTTCTTTTCGACGTTGAAGGCGTGGGGCCTGGAGGGCTACAACCTGTTCTATGGTCGGTACAGGGCCTATGTGGTGGACAACGAGGACCCGGAGGGAGTCGGACGGATCAAGGTACGGATCCCGGCGATAGGGCACGGTTCGACGGACTGGCTGTGGGCGCTCCCGAAGTACCCGGCTCCATGTGGGAAGGTGGATGGGAAGTCGTTCGGGATCTACGTGCCGCCGCCCGCGAAGGACACGACGGTATGGGTGGAGTTCGAGGTGGGGCGCGTGAAGCACCCGATCTACACGGGGGGATGGTTCGGGAAGGATGAGCTTCCGTCGAAGATCGCGGACGTGGCTCCTGCGGCGTGGATGTTCTGGTCGATAGCACAGCATTACCTCACGTTCATCGACAAGGACGGGGAGGAAGAGGTTGAGCTTGCCTGGATGGGCAAGCACAAGATCACGATGGACAAGGATCACGTCCTGATCACGACCGAGAACGGGACGCAACTCGAATTGAAGGTGGATGGGACCTTTGATATAAAGGACGAGAAGAACAACGAGATCCGGTCTGCCACGAACAAGCTGGAGGTGATCTCCGGGCAGGCAAGTGTGGTCCTGGAGAATGGGCAGGCGACGGTGAAGGCGACTACCTTCACGTGGGGGCCTGGGGGCGTGACATCGGGGGCGAAGGCGAGTGTGAGAGGAGAGGATCTGGTGAACGTGTTGAACCAGTTGGTTTCGCAGTTGGCGAACTTCAAGGTGGCGGTCACGGGCGGCGTGGGGGTCACGGATCCATCGACGGCAGCACAGATGCTCTTGCTGGTGCCGAAGTTGCAGAAGACCTTGATCCCGACGTTCAAGACGTGACGTTGCAATTGATTGCAAGAGGTTAGGGATGCCGCAGCCTGGAATCTACAACGCCTACGGGGATCCCCTGATTCTGGGGGTCAAGACGTACCCCGAACTGGTGGACATCTACCGGAGCGTTCAGGATTCGGTACGGGACATCCTCAACACGCAGATCGGGACCAGGAGGATGCGCCCGACCTACGGCTGCAACATCTACAGCTTCATCTTCGAGAACAACGATGAGCTTCTGATGGCGAGGGCAGAGATCGAGGTGAGGCGGGCGCTGGAACTGAACGAGCCGCGGATCACGGTACAGGCGGTGGGGGCAGAGATAGGGACAGATGATCGGGGGGAACCGAACGTCATCATCTTGGACGTGGGCTACTACATCAAGAGCGACTACATCGAGCAGTCGATCACGATCAAGAGGCAGGGAGGGTAGAGATGTCGGCACAGGGCTCCACGGCTACCCCTCCGAGGCCACGGGCGTACCCGATCTCGCGGGACGACCTGAATCGGACCAAGTATTTCGGACGGGACTTCTTCACGTTCTACGACGACGTGATTTTCCGAGTGCAGACGGTGTTCTTCTCGACGTTCAACAACTTCGTCGCATCGGACCCGGCGATCATGCTGGTGGACGTGACGTGTTGGGCGATGGATCTCCTGAGCTTCTACCTGGACCGGAAGGCGAGCGAGGCATACCTGGAGACGGCGCGGACGAGGGAAGCCGTGTCGATCATGACGCGGACCATCGGCTACAAGATGTATGGGGCGGTCCCGGCGACGGTAGACCTCCAGGTGACGCTGGACCAGTCCTACGCCTTCGTGGTGACGTACCCGAAGGGGTTCCAGTGGAAGGACACGTCGGGGAACATCTGGGAGAACGTGACGGCTCTGACGTTCCTGCCAGGGGAGGTGGGACCGAAGACCGTATCGATCCGGGAAGGGGAGACGAAGACTGAGAACTTCGTGTCGGATGGGTCGGTGTCGCAGAGGTTCGAGTTGGGGGTGCCAGATGACAAGGCGTTGGCGTGGGAGTCGGACGAGGTGTACGTGGGGGTCACGCTCTGGACTCGCCACGACTTCCTGACCTACGAGGCGACGAACCAGTACGAGGTGGACTACAACGGAAAGCCTCCGGCGGTAGTGTTCGGGGACGGGATCACGGGGAACATCCCTCCATCGGCAGCGACGATCACGGTGAAGTACATCCAGACGCTAGGGGCGTCCGGGCGGATCCTGGCGGATCGGATCACGGAGACAGTGGATCCGCTGGTAGTCGGAGGCAACACCATCGAGCAGACGGTGACGAATCCGTTGCCATCGGGGGGAGGGGACAACGCGGAGGATCTGATTCGGGCGAAGACCTTGGCTCCACAGGTGTACCGGGCGCGGGACGTGAATATCACGAGGCCGGACTACATTGCACGGGCGACGGCATACGCATCGGCAGCGTATGGCACCGTGGCGATGGCGCAGGCGTACACGGCCCGGAGCGCGAGCGGGGACGTAGCTCTTGCGGACTGCCTGAACATCATCAGGAATGGACTGCTCTACTACTCCGGATTGATTGCCACGGAGCTTGCGGCGGCGATAGGGAACGAGGGGCTGATCACGATCTACTTCATGGGGCTCGATGCTGCTCTGGCCGAAGCGGTGACGTATCTGGGGCAAGTGGATGGGAACCTGAACGACATCCTGGCAGCCAGTACCTCCATCCTTGGTTCGACGGCAACGCAGGAGATCCAGATCCAGGGGCTAGAAGGGCTGTTGGCTGGATGGGTAGCGGCGCTCATCATTACTCCGGCGCAAGAGGCGGCTGCTCTGGTTTTCATCGGCCAGATTCGGGCAGCCAAGTCGGGAGTCGAAGGACAGGTAGGGATCGTCAACGCGGAGGTGACAGCCTCGAAGTCGTTGGTGAGCACGGCTACGAGTCGGATCGGGACGGCGCAATCGGCATCGACGTTGGCACAGGCGCAGTTGGCTCTCATGAAGGGGCATGTCCAGCAGGCGCAGACCTATGTGCTGAACCTGGACGACGACGTGAATTCGGGCCTGGACTGCATCTACAACCACGTGGACGAGATCCTGAGCGAAGACTGCAAGGCCAATCTCGTCGTGGTGCCGATCCTGAGCACGGATGCGGACGGGTTCTACACGGCTCCGACCCTGAGCCTGATCGCGGCGGTGCAGGCGTACCTGGAAGAGCGGAAGGAAGTCACGCAGACGGTGAACGTGGTGGACGGATCCTTCTACTTGGTTCCGGCGCAGATCGTGATCACGTTGGGGGTGATACGGGGCTACATCGGGGAAGAGATCGTGGCGGTAGCGGATCGGAACATCAGGTCCATCTTGAAGAAGCGGGCCTTCGGATTGAACCTCTACCGGAGCGAGATCCATGACCAGTGCGACGACATAGACGGAGTGGACTTCTCGAACATCAGGATCACGGGGCCGTCCGACCACTTGGATGGCAGCGGGAATCTGGTGGTGGACGAGAAGGAAACGATCACGCTGGGGACGTTGACGATCTCCTACGTGATCTCCAACCCGCCGACGTGAGGGTGAGCCATGCCTAGTACGCCACGGATGGGTATTCCGTACCCGAACAAGAACGAGACGGACTGGTACAACGCCTTCCAGTCGGCATTGCTGTCCATCGACTCGCACATGTTCGCGCACCGGGAAGACCGGAACCTGATCATGTACTCCGATGCGGTGTTCACCTGGAACGCGGGGACATCGACGCTCTCCTGGACGGATCCGTTCTACCTCGTAGGGGCACAGTCGGGTGGGCGATGGAAGGTGGATGCGGACAGCATCGTCATCAACGATGGTGAGATGTTCGTGGCGTTCATTCAGAGGTGGCCGCAGGGGACGGCTACCATTTCGACCCTGGAATCAAGAGCGGCGTGCGAGCAGACGGACGAGGGATGCGTGATCTGTGTCCGGTCGGGCTCGAATCTCTACTTCCGGAGCGGGGTGAAGATGGAGGACGGGGACTCGTTCGACATCTTCCTGATCGGTGGCGGTGGTGGGGCAGCGGATCTGGAGAAGCATCAGAGGCACATGCACACGAACGGCATCGTGCGCTCCACGACAGCCACGGGGGCCTTGGCGGTGTCCGTGACGGACGGTGGCGGGGCAGTAGACGATACCCTGGACGTGGCAGCGGTGCCGGGTGGGGACTCGTACTACGTGAACGGACGGGAGAGGACGCAGCCTGCGGCGGTGTTCTCGTTCGTGAATCCGGGCCTTGGGGCGAACGACGTAAGGCTTTACAGGGCGTACATGGCAGATGCGGGGGATCCGCAGTTCCAGCAGCGGGTGACGTACTCGCAGCCAGCCGCCATCGGTCGGTTCTGGGTGGTCCAGGGCTCCAGGAGCATCCTGCCGGGGGGAGGAAGTATCGAGTTCAGGACGGTGGTGGCAGCGAACTACTGGCAGGTACGGTTTGGTGGGGGACCGGCGCTTCTGGTTCCGACAGCGGGGCTTCCGGAGGGGGTCTACCGGCTGTACGCAGCGGACGGGGTGAACTGGATCGACGTGTACTTCCCGACGCCAGGAGTGCTTCCGGGGCAGTTCGACTGGACGCTGATCGATGCGGTGCCGCCTCTGAGCGTGGCTCTGACCTTCCTGCCGGAGATAGACGAGAAGGCGTACTTCATGATCGGGACGGCGGTAGCCTGGATGGATGGACTGTTCGTCCAGTGGGGCTACGGAGCCGCGTCCAACGTGCTCAATGAGCGGAGGTGGGGGAACATCGGGGAGTCCATCGTAGGGGACGACTTTCTGCACTACATCGCGGAGAGGGTGGGTACGGTGTCCACGTCCGGGGTCATCTTCGATCATGACGCGGCGTGGTCGGGAAGGATGGGTCCGAGCCCATTGCCGATGTCCGAGTTCAATGAGGTCAACTTCGGGCTGGTCTACGACAGCATCCTGGGAACGCTCGCAATCTCCGGTGGGAAGCTGCTCGTAGATGGGCAACTCTACGTTCGGGGTGGGCAGGTGTTCAGCCTGAATCTGCCGTTGGCAGCGACCGACTACTACCTCTGGTGGGACTTGTCCGACGAGACGCTGAAGATCACGGCAGCGACGGCTTTCCCGACGATGTGGGACGGCACCTCGAACCCGCTGGCCTGGATCATGGGTGGGAGCTTGTTCCAGGACAGGCACCTGACGGGGCAGTTGGACAAGCCGACGAGGGGAGTTCCGCTGTACGTGTTCCAGCAGGGGAGCGGGGGACCGGCCACGATAGACGAGGCGACCCTATGCGACCTTCGACGGAACGTGACGAAGGCTGCGCTGAAGAACAACCTGACGGTAGGACTGAGGACGGACTGGGCGACAGCGAACTTCGTGCCGTTCGCCAGCCTGCCGTTGCTGAACGAGACGGAGGCGCAGTTCGGATGCTTGGACGCGGCGTTCAGGTACATCAACGCCATGCCTCACGAGTGGGGCAATGACGAGGTAGGGGGACCGGCCCTGATCAAGAGGTGGGGCAGGATCGTGGAGGTGGTGGGGTACACGGAGGAGAGGCACTGGCTCCAGGTGCCACCGGACACGGAGATTGCGGGGTCCGGGTACTCGGTGATCGGATTCCATGCGAACGCCACGCCGGAGACGACGACCTTCCCGGCCGCGCCCTACCCCGTGATGCTGCTCGTGGGGCACGGGAACTCGCTTCGGAACGTCATGGTGTACGCGAGAGGGGACATTTCGGAACGGGCTGCGGTGGGGCTCGTAGGGCCGTCCAGCACGTCACAGGTGGCTCTGATCGGCAAGACGGTGTTCGAGGACGTGATCGTGATAGGAGAGGGGTGCTGCGGTGTCCTGGGGCAGACGGCCTCTGCCTTCTCGAAGCCGGAGGTGGTGTTCAGCCGGTGCCTGATCATGGGGTGGGACGAGGGAGCGCACGGAGTAGCGGCAGCGGGCATGTACTTCGAGACGGACATGACCGGAGTGACCATCGTGGACACGCTGATCATGGGTCAGGACAGCGGAATCCGGGTTCCGGGCTGGGTGTACTCGTCCAGTATCGACCGGAGCGTCGTGTGGGCAACGACAGGATTCGGGGGGCCTGGAGTCCTGTACCCGAACGGCTACGGGATGTTCGCCCTGCACGTGGACGGCCTGCTGATCCACGATACGCAGGTGATCTCGGAGCATTGCCACGCGCTGAAGCTCGGGAGCGGTGGTGCCGATGGAGGAGCGATCCTGGACGGGTGCTTCACGTTCGGGAGCAACCTGAGTGGGTCGCTGGTTGCCAGCCAGTTGTGGGTCGATGTCAGGGCAACTCCAGCGATCCTGAGAGACAGCTACATCGACGGGCCGGACTACGACGCGACGGAGACCTCCAACGTGCTCGTTGGCCTAGTCACGAACGGGTCGATGGACTTCTCGCGGACCTCGTGCGTGCTGCATGGTGACGCGATTGCATGGGCTGCGGGAGTGAGGATCTCTGGTGGACGAGTCTCGATAGCGGAGAATCACGTGTTCGGGCCATCGTTCGCCAGCCTTGCAGGGACGACCTACGGGATCAGGGTGCTGGCTGCATCCGTGGTGAAGATCGACGGGTGCGTGGTGGACGGGTTCCCTGGCCTCGGGATCGATGTCCCCTACGCCGTGCCAGACGTGTCGATCCGGGGATGCTCGGTTGACGGACAGAACTACGGGAACGGCATTCGGGGCCATGGGGTCATCGAGGGGAACGAGGTGAAGAACTGCCTGTCATTCGGGATCCACGTGTACCCGCAGTCCACCGTGGTTCATAACCGGATCTACGGGGTGAACATGAACTTCGAGCGCACCGACGTTGGGAGGGTGTTGTTCGAGGAGTACGGGGCCTGGGGCATCAGGTACAGTCCCTCGGGTCCGGGGTCGGACGACGTATTCAGTGTCCAGGCTAAAGACAACTGGATCTACGGGGTGTACGTGAACTTGGAGACTGGACCGGACGGACATGATCTGTGCTGCGGAATCGGGCCGGTGAAGGAGGTAGCCCTGAGCCTGACGAGCAGGCACATGAGGAACTGCCACTTCGACGGGAACGAGATCGAGCAGGTGTTGGCGACGGCACCTACGACCAACACGGAGTTCCACGGGATCTACCTGCGGAATCCGGTGAGGCAGGTGACGGCGGATCACAACAGCATCGAGGGGATCGGTGGCGCGAGCGGAGCGGCGTTCTCGTTCGGGATAGGGTCGCTTCAGAGCGGTGGAGGAGCGACTCCGACCTACGTAGAGGACGTGTCGATCTCGGACAACAGTATCGGGAGCGTGATCGGGGAGTATGTGTCGTTCGGGGTCTACTGCGGGTCCGGGTCGATGGTGAAGGTGAACGGCAACGCGGTCTATGGGGTGTACGTGAACCTTGCGACTGCCGTGAACTGCTGGGCGATCCTGTACGCGGATCAGCAGAGCCTCGGGATCCAGCAGTCGAGACTCCAGTTCAACAGGAACCGGATCGGCTCCGGGACGAGCGCGGTGAAGCCTGTGGGCTATGCCTTGCTTGGTGGCATGATGATCATGCAGGCCGACACGCCGACGATCAACGAGTTGGAGGTAATTGGGAACCAGTGCGACAGGGATCTGGAGCAGGGAGTGCAGTACATCCTGATCCTGGCCGATGGACGGAACTTCGAGGTCAAGGAGAACCAGATCAGGTTCTCCGATGGGTCGGAGCCCAGCTACGGGATCATCGTGTCCTCGATGGCCGGTGGTCTTCGTAACGTGGTCGTGGACCAGAACGAGTCGTATGGGGAGTTCCTGTCTGCCTTCGTGGACATTGACGATGTGGACGTGGTGCATGTGGCAGGGAACGTCCAGTACGGATTCGATGGTCTGATTGCGGAGGGCAGCGGGATCCTGCTGAATCTCTGCAATCACATCGATGTCCACGACAACGTGATCGACAGGTGCTATCCGAATCCTGCTTCGGTAGATGCCCTGGTGAAGATCCGGGACTGCCAGTTCGGGAGCGTCCACGACAATGTACTGCGGGGACCGACAGCGGTGTTCGGTATCGACTCGCTGAGGTTCGAGGCGAACGCGGTCCTGTCCTGCGGGGATCTGCACGTTCACTCGAATAAGATCGACCCGCACGGTGTCGCGCTAGGTCCATACGACCTCGGATTCTACGCCATCGGTCTTGGGACGTTCGGCCCGAACATGACGGTCTGGGCCAACGTGTTCGGGACGCCAGCGGTGCCTGGAGTGGACAACCTAGCTGCGCTGCTAGGATCCTACGTGCCGGGGCCTGTACCGAACAACTGGAACGGGGTAGCGTTCGTCTAGGAGGACAAGATGAGGCTTCACATAGAGAACGGTGGAACAAGCGCACTGGCAACGCCATGGCCTTTCCGTGGAGAGGTGGCTGCCGGTACTTCGAAGGATCTGATGCTCCAGGACAAGGGCATCGAGGCGCTGGTGGGAATGACCTTCTACAAGATGTGCCAGCGAAAGGACGGGGTGGTGGCACGGCTATTCCGTGGGACGCCTGAGAAGGAGTACGAGGTGGTCCAGCACGGAGCGGTTGCGATGCTGGAAGAGAAGCCGTAAGGCTTGCAACCGGGGACGTTTCCGGTGAAGATGAGTGTGGGGATGATGAGGTAGGACATGCAGATAAGGATCACGAACAAGACGGCCTATCAGCGGTACGCGCCGCCACCTTTTCAGCAGATGAAGCTGAACGCCTACGGGCAAGGATCGTTGCCCTGGACCTTCTTTCCGAACGAGGACTTCCGTGAGATCGAGAAGCAGATCGAGCGGGACGAGATCGATGTAGACTTCACGCCGGACAGGCTGGAGAAGTATTTCCGGGGCTACTACTCGAAGCTCCTGGAGATTACGGGGATCAAGAGGCCATCGAAGAGGACCTTCCGGGCTGACTATTCTACGGTCCAGGCAGCCATCGACGCGGTGGCATCGGAGGCAGCGGCGAACAACAGGTTCGTGATCGAGCTACCGCCGGATGACTTCGTGGAGAACGTGGTAGTGCCTCCCTTCGTGTACCTGCGGGGCGGGAGCATTGGACGGGACACGAGGCTGTCTTCTCCGTCCGGGGTGACTCTCACGATGCCAGCACAGAATAGCGGACTGAAGGGCATCAATGTGGTGTCCACGTCTGCCAACCCGGCAGACGCGGCCCTACGCTTCATCGCGGACGCGGGGGTGCTCTATAGCGAGACATTCATCCTGGAGGTGGTCTGTGCTGGGGTGAACGGAGCGATGGGGCTCTGGATCGACAACACGGGGCCATCGCAGGTGATCATGCTCTCGTGTGGGGTGGATGGATACGTGCCGGGGGGACCGGCAATCTTCGTGGATGGTGGTGGGCTGGCATGGTACATCGGTGGCGGTGGAGCGCCAATAGGATTCGCAGGATCAACCGACTTCCTGGTGATCAGGGGTGGGGGACAAGCATTCGTGTCGCAGGTGAACTTCTCATGCGACATGGCAGGTGGTGGATCCGCTGTGGACGTGGATGGGGGTGCGTTCATCGGATCGGGCATGATGCTCGATGGCCACAACATCCTGAAGATGCGGAACGGTGCGACGGCTCTCCTTCGAGGGGTGGCATCGTTCGGGGGACCTGGAGCAGGCGGTAGGGCAGTAGACGCAGATGCGACGTGCATCATGATCCAGGACGACGTGTCCATAGATGGGATCGGGGTGCCTACTGGGCACGGTGGGGCTGGATGGTCGGCAGCCGGGATGACGATCATGCAGATGCTCGATCTGGAATTCTCGTCCGGGACCAAGTTCGGGGCGGATCAGAGGCTCACGGCGGTAGGAGTGACGCCGCCTCCGGGAATGAGGTTCCAAGCGGTAGATGCACAGCAGGGAAATCCGGCGGTTCCGGGGCCTGGATGCGTGCTGACTTACCAGACGGGGCGTGGGTGGGTGGACCAGTCGGACACGGTGCATCCGTAGAGGAGGACAGCCATGAAGATGCAGATCAGAATGGACGCGCAGACGATAGCGGGGCTGCTTCGAGGAAAGGGGATCGACGTTCCCGATGTGGCCGATGACAAGGCTGCCACGAAGCACTTCGGGACCCCCAAGGCGGGGGACAGGTATCTCTCGACTGACGAGCCGAAGCGGCTGATGGTCTACGACGGAGAGACGTGGATCCCGCAGGCGACTTGCAATTGATTGCAATGGGGCAAGGATTGTTTCACGTGAAACATTCGAGGTGATCGATGGCTACTTCCGTCTACTTGTTCACGGATCCGCAGAAGAAGCTCCGGTGGGAGGAGCGATACGTCAGCGAGGGCATCAACAAGAAGCTCACGGCTGAGTCTCACGGCATCGTGAGGGGCTTCGAGTTGGCGGCTCAATCTCCCGCTTCCAAGACGCAGTTCAGGCTTCTGGTGGATCCAGTGAAGCTCGATAGCGTGATCTGCCTCCGGAACGCGGACAACAGGATCATGACGTTGATCGTGGATGGACCGATCACTATCGACATGTCGGCTCTTGCACCGGGGCAATACTGGATCGTGGCGTGGACCGACTACAGCATCGGAGCCTTGACCGATGCCCGGATCTACATCCTGACGACGGCAGAGCTTTCGAACCCGACGTACTCCGGACGGATCGCGGTGATCGGGTGGGTCAACTACAGTGGTGCGACGGACATCGATCCGAACCCGGCTGGAACTCCGAACCTGGGCGTGTCGGACTACTCCCTGACGACGGGTGGGAGTCCGGCGGCGGTAAGGCAGATCGCTCGGAACTACGAGAGCAAGGGACGGATCGACTGGCAGAAGATGATCCGGTTCGGGCGTGCGGACGAGTACATGGGCCTGCACGCGCTCGGGAACAAGCTCGTAGAGGAGTGGAAGCAGTCGAGTCCTGCCTTCCTGGATGTGCTGCCGCAGGACAACGGCTACATGACGGTGGACGACGTAGATCCGGCCCCTCCGTCCGGGGATCTGCATTTCGTGGTGAACGCGAAGTCGGACACGGCTGGAGTGCCGACCACGTTGGTTCTGTCTCACAAGATGCTCACGCACGTCAAGGGTGGCGATGTCATCAGGTTTTCGTTCCAGTACAAGGTGCCGGTGGCATTGGGGGGAGGCGGGAACTGGACCCTTGGCTATGGCATCATGTATCTCGACAAGGACGGGAACATTGTGCCTGCTCCGGGGGCGGTGTCGGCACTTCTGGCGATAGGGGTAGGTGGTGCTGCGACGGCATGGACGAAGCTGGAGAACGAGGTCCATGTAATCGACGGCAGGAACATCGTCTACGCGCTGCCGATCCTGACGATCATCCATACGGACAACACGGGGGCGAACGTCTACTTCTACTTCGACGACTTCGAGATGGAGGTACTGGAGGGGCGGGGACCGCAGTTGGATCCGTCCGTGGATGCGAACGAGCACGTGATGCAGCCAGTGAGTGCATCGGTGCTGCGGATCCGGGACTGGGCATGGGATGTGTTCCCGAACCCGACGCAGGTGCAGATCATCGATTGGGAATTGGTAGCGGGGACAATCCTTCCGGCCGCGGGAGTGGCGGGTGGTGGACGGTCGATAGTAGTGCGACGTAAGAACGGGCCTGCCGTGCCTCCGCATCCTCTCTTTGAGATGGAAGGAGATATCGGCGTCAAGGCTGGGGTGGGGCCTGTGGGAAACACGAGGCACAGGCAAGCCCTGTTCGAGCAGAACACGCCGCGAGCATGGGCAACGCTTCAGTGGAACGGCGTTGCGCTCGTGATGACGGACAGCTACGGCTTTGATTCTGTGGCGACGATAGGAGCCGGTCACTACCGTCTGACGTTCGATCTGGACGAGGATGGCAACGATTGGGTGCAGGACTCGAACTACTCGGTTGCGCTGGGGTTCTCGCATGGGAGCGTGATACCTGCGACGGGCAGGATGGTCCATGTGGTGTCGAAGGCTCCGGGACCACCTGCGACACTGGATATAGCCTACAGATACGACACAGGTGTAGCGTGGAACCTCAACGATCCCAACATCCCCGGCGATGAAATCTACGTTCAGATATTCGCGGCTGACTGATGCCTGGATTCGGGATAGGTGGGTTCGGCTCCGGCTACTTCGGAGAGTGGTACTGGGAGAACGATGTCCTGTGGAATCAGATCCCGGAGATGAGACGGCTCCGGGACGAGAAGCAGGGCGAGTCGTTCATGCGGAACTTCGTGAACACTATCATCCCGTCCGTGAAGATGCTGCGGGAGTCGATTCGGGACTTCTTCAACCTGAGAAACCCTTGGACATGCAGGACGAGGTACAACCAGCGTCACGAGATCGAGATCGTGTCCATCGAGCAGCATGAGTCGGACGATCCAGGCAATCGTTGGCTCTCACTCTACATCAAGGGAAGCCCCATCGAGGAGGCGTCGAAGACCTGGGTTATCGAGACGCAGGACTTGGCGTTCAAGCGGTGGGTGGTCGAGAGGGTCTACAAGCTCGACAGCGACACGACGCTGGCAACCTCGAACTGGCGGGTGGTGATTCACGGGACAGAGGATCAGCCGGTGGTCGGGACGAAGTATTGGTTCCGGCCAGAGGAGCAGATCGTCCACTTGGGAGCCGACTTCGGGGAGGAAGTGGACCAGTATCTAGGGGAGGCTCGGGAGCGGTCGCAGATCCTCCACCATGACCAGCGGAGGATGTGGAAGGGGACGCAACAGGGCTACGAGTACATCTGCAAGCTCTACGGGTTCACGGTGTCGTTGTGCCACCTATGGAGAGTGCGGTGCGGGTTCGAGTCCTCGTTGCCGCCGGACGAGGTGTTCGAGATCCCGGTGGGGAGTGGGAAGTTCTACACGTGCGTTGAGCCAAGGATGCCACTCTACGATGAGATCGCCGCGGACATCATCCCGACCGACATCTTCTGCTCGGATCCAGCGTTCTCGTCTGTGATCCCGTTGGGGCCGTACCCAATCTCGTCAGGGGTAGCCTTCACGAGTCCCTACGCGGGATGGGAACTGACGATCAATGCACCGTCCACGGCACTACTTGCGATTGCATGGCCGGGGCACTGGCACCTGGACGTGACGAGCGGGGGCACGACCTACAGCTACTACCTGGAGGCGATTCCGGAGTACCTGGGGGCGAACGTCTGGAAGGTGATCGTATCGGGAGCAGGACCGGCTCCTTCGGGGCAAGCCTTGTTCGACTATGCCTGTCCGATCTGGCTGGACTGCTGCTACTGCGGGACGCACAAGATCGGGGTGGAACTAGAGTACGATCCCTCGGTAGCGATGACGGACCAGGAGAGGCTGTACGTGTTCGAGCGGGTAGTCGATGCGATGTACGACCTGAAGCCGATCCATGTGGAGTTCGCACGGTTCGCCTTGGTGATCCACGCGAAGGCCAGCCTGAATCTTCGGGCCTTGCTTCGGAAGGGGATATCGAGGAGGCTTGTCGCGGGCCTTCGCTATCTGTACGATGTCGTGGAGGCCGATGTGATCTCCACGGATCTGTACTCGTTCACGGCCACGTTGACGCACTGAGGAGGGTGAGGACATGACAACGGTAATAGGCGTCATCGCGGAATCGCTGGAAGAGGGATGGGCGAGGTATCATGCGGATCCCGTAGATCCTCTCGGGTTCTTCGACCGGATCTTCGGGGGGGGCTTCAAGATTGGGGAAGGGGGATGGCAGTACACCGTACCGCCGACGAAGGTGCCGAAGTCACCTAACCCTTCCCTGACGGACTTGGATTGCGTTGAGAACCCTGGCAGCTATCCGGTAGACAGCCGGTTCGTGTTCCCGTCGATAGGAGTGAAGGCGTTCAACAGCATCCTGTTCGTTGCTCCGAACATCGTGAGGATCGAGTGTGTGGTGGACTTCGGGGAGGCGAATGACGACGGGTTCGGGAACCCGCCGGAGTTCTGGGAGTTTGCGATCTTCGACTCGGCCGGACACATGGTAGCGTACTTCACCTTTCCCGTGGACACGAAGTACGCGACGACGCAGTTGATCTACGAGATCGATATCATCATCTGAGGAGGAAAGAACCATGATCCCGATAATAGTGGAGCAGGCATTGGCGGTAGGGGGGCAGTTCAACGGGACGGCTCCGACCGGGAATCCGACCGATCAGGATGGGGTGAGGGCCTATCCGCCGGAGATAGGGGTGGCTGGTGGAAGGTTCATGGCAGGGCCTCCGGTGGACGTACCGGGCCTTCCAGCGTCTACCCGAAGGGAGATGGAGCTAGGCAACCCCAGGCGATTCCTGACGGTCCAGAGGGTCATTCTGGACATGACGGGGCTGCCTGTGGGCGGGACATGGGATCTGAGGATCAGGAGCGCGGGCGGGATGGATGTGCTGTGGGTGACTGGTGGGGTCACGGAGTACGTCTTGACCGATCCCGATGCCCTTCGTCTGGCCCCAGACGAGTGGCTGGAACTGACGACTTCCGCAGCGGCTACCGGAGCTTGCCTCGCAAGGATCACCTTCGAGAAGATCGTTGCCTACCCGAATCCGTAGACAGTCCCTTGACAAAACACGCTGTCCTGTTATAGTCAGAGTGACGGGACTGGTTCTTGGCGTCGAATCGGCCCCCTGCACTATGGGGGGCCAGTGGGACCGGCGACGGTGCCTCCGTCAAAGTCAACGTCGCAGGCCCCATTGGACGGTAGAGGTTGGCTGTCTCCGATCTCTACCGTGCAATTGATTGCAATGGCCGAAAGGCTTGACGAGTTCGATGGGAAAGTGGAAGATGGATCTTGTGGTCAAGGCTCTCTTCGCAGCGATGACCGGATGGGTCCGGGGGATCACGCGGAAGCTGACAGCGATCCTCCAGTCGTTCATCGTCATCGTGAGCGGGAGAGTCGAGTGGTGCCGGGACGAAGGGTGTCTGGCACTGCGAAACGAAAAGTGGAGCAGAACTGATAACCTAAAAATCCTGGTGGGCAGGTATCCAAGTGGGTTCCCTTAAGCGCCCATAGGTAGAATGTATGGCTCTTAGCTCAATGGCAGAGCGGTAGAACCTGACCAGTTCTACGCATCCTGGTTCGAGTCCAGGAGAGCCGCAGGGGCAACGCTGTCGAAAACGAATTCTGTCCTCTCCCCGTTTCCAGGGACTACGGACGGATTCTCGACTAGGCAGCGTCCCCTTCTGTTCTTTGAGAACCGAAGTTCTAGATCGAGCCAGGATGGACTGTAGGCTTAGAAGCAGCCATCAGCTAAGGAGTGGCGAGGTGGAAGCGCAGTAGTCAACATGAGGCGAAGGCAAGCAACCCGCAGGAGAACAACCGGAACATAGGATGGTGTGCGACAGACATCTTGTGGAACGGTACGGTGAACTTACATCGGCGGGATTGACCACCGGGGAAAGGTAGCACTCCAGGGGAGGATCGGATAAGCGGAGTCGTACTAGGATGTTCCTTCCGCGCCGTGAGGAAACTGGAGCAAGCCAGATGCAGGTGTTGGCCTCGCTAGTACGAAAGGAGCGCGAGGATGCCTTGAAAGAGGTGAGACACGGAGGACCACGTTGAGTCCCTGGGAATCCGTTAATGCACTGAGTACGCCCGATCAGCCATTGGCGTAGAAGCACACCGTCCTGACTCGATCTGGAACTTCGGTTCATTGCTCTTTGAGAACCTTGGGGACGAAACGGTTTCGACGGTCTGATGGATCGAACGTCGGCGTGTCCATGAGCCTGAGCATGGTTCAATCAGGCAAGATCCAAACGGCAACCGCAAGTCGGTTCCGTCGTACCAGCAGAGGCCCGTCCAGAGCCAGATGGCCCTGGCGGCCTAAGCCGGAAACTACGAGTGAGCGGTCCTGT